>Ga0134121_10003514_pt1 | contig 13057 bp, 12 predicted proteins | sample KB301_FD_96463 | JGI IMG/M metagenome (GOLD analysis project Ga0134121, IMG submission 96463) | Terrestrial soil microbial communities without Nitrogen fertilizer from Kellogg Biological Station, Michigan, USA - KB3-0-1 | ecosystem: Environmental > Terrestrial > Soil > Unclassified ...
CGATGAGGTCGGCCGCTTCGCTTTGATCGTGGGCCAGCACGCGCTGGTAGTAGCCATACTCGGGGGCCAGCGCCGGCGTGTCGGCCATGAGCATCCCGACAAACTCGAGGCCCGGGACGTGCTTGCCGAGGACGACCATACACACCGTCAGCGGTGTCGCCATGAGCAAGCCGAGAGGGCCCCACAACCACGTCCAGAAAGCCAGGGACACGAGCAGCGCCACCTGTGACACTCCCGCCGCCCCCGCATAGAGGACGGTTTCGAGCACGAGATTCGTGAACAGCTCGAGCACGACGAACAAGCCCACCACCCAGAGGGGACCCGACCAGCCCGGAAGGGCGGCGAGACTCACCACGATCGGTGCACCGGCGCCGATCACGGGTCCGATGTACGGAATGAACCGGAGGGCCGCACCAAGCGTTGCCCACACCAACGGGTACGGCACGCCGAGGGCATAAAGCCCGAGCCCTGCCGCGATGCCGTAGAACAGATTGACGAGAGACTGCATCAGCAACTGACGGCTGACACGGGTTCCCGCCTCATCGAGCGCCTTCGTCGTGACTGTCAGCTGGCCGTGGCCGAACAGGCCAATCAACCGATCGCGCAGGTCCCGGCGTTCGAGCAGCATGAAGATCACCATCGCCAGCACGAGGCCGGCGGTGCCCAGGGGTCCGACGATTGGACCAAGCCACGAGAAACCCGGAAAACCGGTGGCCGGCTCGGAGGTCACGACCACGGGCCGCGACGCCGTTCCTTTCGGCGCGCTCGATTGTCCGAGATCGGTTTTGATCCCTTCGATCGTCTCTTGAAGCTTCTCGACCGATCCGCCCTTCCCCGCGCCGCGGACGTCCGCGATCTTCGCCAGGATATTGCCGCGATACGTGGGGAGGTCGTTGGCCAGGTGATCCATCTGTCGCGCAAGACCCCAGCCGGCGAGGCCGAGCACGATGAACACGAGCGTGGCCGCCGCGAGGACCGCCGGGACGCGGCCCAGCCAACGCTCGAGCCAGCCGACCGCAGGCGTCAGAACGAACGTGAGCAGGACGGCCAGTGCGATCGGCACGAGCACGGCCTGCGCCCAATAGAGGACGACAATGACCAGTACACAACCGGCGAAGGTCACCCACGGTTTCAAGGTCTGGGAGGTGTCATCCATGGAATCCCACGCTCGACTGTAGTGCGCTGCGGCCAGGTGGGTCTGTCCACACTTGAACAGCGTCGGGTGAGCGTGTGGCGCACACTTGCCGCCAGTCGAACTGACGGTCCGGGCGGACCGGGAGGTCTGATGTCATGCGGGCACCGGTGATCCTGCCAATATTCGGCACCGCACTCAGAGCCTGGTGGGACGACGATGCGCCGCGCCTTGGGGCGTCCCTCGCCTACTACACGCTGTTTGCGATCGCGCCGGTCCTGCTCGTCGCGACCGCGATCGCGGGGATGGTCTTCGGCGCCGCGGCCGTCCGCGGGGAAATTGTCGGCCAGCTCGATCAGCTCGTCGGACACGAAGGTGCGGAGGCCGTGCAGAGTCTTCTCGAGGGCGCGAGTCAACGCCAAGCTGGGATCATCGCCACCGTTGTCGGTGGCATCGCCTTCGTCGTCGCTGCCAGCGGAGCATTCCTCGAACTCCAGGCGGCGCTGAATACCATCTGGCGCGTGAAGCCGAACCCGGGTGTCCATCTCAAGGCATTCGTGTTCGATCGTCTACGCTCGTTCGGCCTGGTGGTGGCCATCGGTTTTCTGCTGATGGTCTCGCTGGCGGTAGCGGCCGCGCTTGCTGCGCTTGGCGGATGGCTCTCCTCGCGCGCCCCGAGCATCCCGCTCGTGTGGAACGGAGCCACCGTGCTGGTGTCCCTGATCGTGATCACGGCGCTGTTCGCTCTTCTATATCGCGTCCTGCCCGACGTGCATCTGCGCTGGCGCGATGTGACGACGGGTGCCTTTGTGACCGCCGTGCTCTTCACGATCGGTCAACAGTTCATCGGCCTTTATCTCGGTCAGAGCAGCGTGGCCTCCAGCTACGGCGCCGCCGGATCGGTGATGATCCTCTTGCTGTGGGTCTACTACTCCTGCCAAATCCTGTTGCTCGGGGCCGAGTTCACTCGTGCGTACGCGATGCGCCGCGGCACTGAGCCCGCGCCTGAATCATTCGCCGAAAGGGACTTCGGCGCGTTGAACCAAGCGACCTGCGCAACAGCTTCGCAACGCGTTCCTTTGCCGATGGGCACGCGCACGGTGGCACAACTCGATTATGACAAGTCCCCGTGGCCATGAACGGCACAATCCGGATTGTCATGGTCGTCGGCCACGGCGTCCCGCTCGCCGTTGCGCGAGCCAGAAATGCAGCGCCTTTCGCGTTTCATCAAGGTCGAGCGGTTTTGGGAGGAACGCGTCGGCCGGAGACTTTCGCCGAGCGACGTCGGGCACGGCACTCATCAGGATCGACGGAATCCTCTGAAGGCGACGATTGCCGTGGATGGTCCGTAACAATTCGTGCCCATTCATACCGGGCATCATGAAGTCGGTCAGGATCACGTCCGGCACGCACTCCGCAATCATCGCGATCGCCTCCGTTGCCGTGCTCGCGACGATACCTTCCAATCCCCATATGTCGCAGCAAGCCGCCAGCATGTGTCCGATCGCTTCTTCGTCATCAACGATCAGGACGACGTTCTTACCCGTCTTGCCTGGCATTGTCCTGACGGTCAGTGGCGGTGCGAGCGCGTCGCGCGGGTCGTGCCGGCGGTATTCCTGCGAGTGGGTGTCCTGGCCGCAAAGCGAATACCCGCAGAGGTTATCGCGAATTCCCGAACCAGGGTGTCGTGACCACTCCCGCGGACTTTGAGCACGGCAATCAACCGGGCGAGCCGGGACCGGTGCTCCACGTATCGAAGAAGGATCGTGTTTTCAACGAGAGGTGATATACCCGACAAGGGCACATCGACGCCCGACCCGAGGATTGCGTGCATCTCCCCGGCAATCGCTGTCGTCACGCCCAGTGCGCTTAGCTGGTTCGATAACGCCGTCAGAAATGGCGACAGGCGATCGGGGTATACCGCACCTTCCTGAATGGCGTTGAGTCCGTCGATGAATAGTCGCTGGGGCCGGTGGTCGCGGACGAGCTGAAGCACGCGATCGGCCCACGCGTCGATCAACAGCTCGATAGGCGCTTGCCGGTCGACGTGCAGGCGGCCGGCTTTCACTTGCGCACGTAGCCCGAGTCCGACGCCGTCACCACTCGCGATGAGCCGGTCGGGCGTTTCATAAAAGCCCGAATACACGGCTGTGCCTCCGTGCTTCAGTCCCGCAGCGAGGAATGACAATCCGAACAGAGTCTTTCCCGTTCCGGTGGCGCCAAGCAACAACGTGCTCGAACCAGCCGGTAATCCTCCTCCCAACATGTCGTCCAGGGTGGGAACATCGAACGTGATTCGAGAGCCGCTCTCGCGGGTGCCCTCCGCAGGCGTTCGGTAGATAGCGTCAATGCGTGGAAAGACCGTCATGCCGCGGTCATTGATCACGAACGAGTGACGGCCTGGCAGGTGCGGGGTCCCGCGCGACTTGCAGACCTGTAACTCGCGGATCGTGCGAGCGCCGATCTGCCGTTCGGCGAGAAATAGGGCCGAATCAACGACAGCCACTTCGGGAGTCGGCGAGGAGTGATTCGCACTGATCAACAAGCCGGTGCAGTTCGCTGTCTCGGTCGAGACCTGGACTTCGTGCATGAATTGTCGACATGACGCCGTACCATGAAGTTCTTGGACCGCGGCGATCCCGTCGACGATCAGCAGACTCGGTCGTCGCGCGACGAGCTCAGCTCGAAGCAGTGTGAGAAGCGCATTCACACTCTCACGAAGCGCGCGATAGCCGCTCAAGTAAAGGATCTGATCGCCGATGGCGCCTTGGTTGAAAAACTGCAACGATCCAAGATGCTTGAGCAACCGAGTGTGAGATTCTGCCAGCAGTGTCACATACAGGACGTTAATCCTGCGTTGAACAGCCTGGGTGAATGCAATTTGATTCGCGAGGATTGTTTTTCCAGATCCCGGTGCCCCTTGAATGAGCAGCGTTGATCCACGCAAGAGGCCTCCGGACAAGATCGTGTCCAACCCTGAGATCCCGGTCTGAATCCGGTCGTGCGCGCTATGGTCAGCCATGCAGCGTTGTCATCAGGAATAGAACTCTACTCAAAGTAATACGTGTGGCGATGTACATAACGACACAGGTCAGTGCCGCAAGTCAGCACTAGCGATGGGCGCGGTTCCTATCAGGTCATCGAAGGTCTGACAGTGCTGAATAACAGCACGACGGTAAGTGGGTACGCATTCTGTGCCGCCATAAGTGATGAGGTCACCGTGAAGAGAAACCGTGGCGGAGCGTCGTGGAAGTTGAGTACTGTCGGGCTCTTCGCTGAGCAGAAATCCAATTCAGAATTCAACGATGCGAGCCGGCATCGAACGCCGCGATGCGATATACTCGTGCAGCTTTTCTGAGCCGCACGCTGACGGCCGCATAGCAGCGACCCGCTCCCAGCCCGACCAAAGCCATCGCTATCGTCCGTCGCTCATGCCAGCGACGGTCTTGACCCTCGGAGAGAACCACTTCGTCATGAATACGACTACACGCCGGCCGCCAAAGGCACCGACCGTGCTTTTCATCCACGACGGGTCGGACTACGCGGCCCATCTCAAGCATCTCGTTGACGCCGGTCTTCGCGTCACCGACGCGCACCGTGATGCGGCGCTACCCGAAGCCCTCAAGCTGCAACCCGACATCATCGTGCTTGATGTCGGCTTGTGGGCCGCAACCTCGGCGCTGCTCAAAGCGCATTCGCTGACGGTGCACATTCCGGTCATCGTCGTCGCCGTACTGGCAGGCTCGACATAAGGCTCGATTGATCCAGCACGCATCGCCGGCGGACGTGCGACGCCGTCCCACATCGGCAGGACGGACGTTCACCGCCGTCGGCCCTTCGGCCGTTTCGGACGCGGCGTGGGACGCGAGCGGTGTACGACGCTCGGGCGAGCGTCGCCCACCAACAGGCCGTCGTAACCGTCCAATTTGCCGCCGATGGCGATCTCGTCCTCGCCGGTAATGTCGAACAAGCGGAGCTCCTTGCTGTGGGGGCTGGCGCGGACCTTCACCACGCCGATCATCCGCTGGAGTTCGCTGGCGATCTCCACGTATCGCTGCATGATGATGACGTCGGTCAGAAACGCCGTGCCGTGCGGGCTGAACCGGAGATCGGTGTAGCCGTCCTCGAGTTCCGCCGTCACCATCAGCGTGATGCCCATGCTCGTCAGCACGGCGACCATGCGGTACAGGGATTCCCGAAAATCGTGTCGGAACGTCGGGGCCAGGGCGAGCTCGAATCCCGACAGCGAATCGATGACCACCCGACGGGCCTTGAACTGGTTGATAGCCTCCTTCAGGTCGTAGAGCGTCTCGTCGATCGACAGATCGAGCGGACGCGTATGGATGATGCCGACGTCGCCTTGTCGCATCAACCGGCCGATGGCCGATCCACCGGTTCTCGAGTAGTCGCTCGGACGCTTTTCGAAAATTGCGATAATCCCCGGCTCGCCCTGGCGTGCTCCTTCGGCAATGAATTTCGTCGCGAGGACGGTCTTGCCGGAGCCGGACGGTCCGGCCACCAGCACGGAGTACCCGACGGGAATGCCGCCGCCGAGCATGCGGTCGAGTTCTTTCACGCCGGTGGACAGCCGCGCCTCGGCGGGCGGAGGCGGCACGTTCCCGTCGGCCAGTTTCTCGGCGGGTCCGATGATGACGCGCGGAAATACCTGGATCCCCTTGTCGCTGATCCGAAAGGTGTGCAACCCCGGAATCGGCGCCTGCCCGCGCAGCTTCATGATCTGGACTTTGCGCACCATCGAGTTGTGATCGAGGCTCTGGTACAGCCAGAACAGCCCGTCGGCCACGGTGAAGATCGGGTTGTCCTCCGTTTCAGTCGGCAGGTACTCGCCGACCAGAAACGTCGTCGCTTCCCATCCGGTCAGGATCGTCGCCAACTCCTGCACGAACGACTGGAGTCTCGCGGACCGCGCGCTCTCGCTCTGCAGCGTCTGCACGATCGATCGAAAAGAATCGACGACGACGATGCGCGGTGACGCCGCTTCGACCTCGCTCACGATCCGCGCCAGAACGGCGTCGAGGCCGCCTTCAATCGCCTCTTTGCCGAGGTTGATGAATCGCACCGACGTATTCAGCTTGGCCGCATCGAAGAACTCGTACTGCTGCTGGTAGCGCAGCATCTTCAGAGGCGGCTCGCCGAGGACGGTGAAATACACCGCGGGACGATCGGGATTCGCGAGGCCGAACATGATCTGCTGGGCGAGCGTGGTCTTTCCCGAGCCCGGCGCTCCGGCGATCAGGTTGAAGGAGAATTCCGGCAGACCGCCGCCAAGTACCGCATCGAACCCTCGCACGGTCGTCGGCAACCGGCGAATCCGAACTCTCTCATTCATCGAGCGACTCCTGCGAGCGGTCCTGCGACTCGAGGCCCGGCCATGCGTGTCGCATGAGGAAGATGGTGACCTGTTCACCGATGAACAGGGCGCACAGCCGCGTGATAGTGGAGAGCAGCGCGACGACGGCGTCCGCTGCCGTCCCGGGATCCTGACGTCCCGCGCCCCTCTCGAGCGCCGCCGCTGACGCCTCGGGATCGTCTGCGAGCGACATCAACAGCCAGGCGTGCTCCCGGCGGACGAGATGCGCGGCGCGTGCAAGCAGAGCCCGCCAGCCCCCGTCGCCGATCAGTGGTGTCGCCACGGCTGCCAATTGGGTGAGCAGCTGCCGCCCAGACGCTGCGATCGCCACGGCATCGGATGACGACGAACCCCGGCCCTCTGTCAGCCTCGCGCGCAGGGCGCGTTCCAGAGACTCAGACATCGGCTCGAATGACGCGAGCGCGACTGTAGCATGCCCGATCGACTGCCGGGCCGCGATCGACCGTGCCCCGGCTCAACCATGGAAGAGAGCGACCAGCCGTGAGCGCGACCGACGCCGCGGTCTTGATACGCGACGAGAGGGGAACCGGATTGTGTCGGGCGATTTACCCGAGGCCCTGAAGGGTGGCGGCGACGACGCCGGTGTCCTGGAGGTCGGCCTCACGATAGGACCGGCCGGAGGCGGCAACGCGAACGAGGGTGACCGACCCGATCAAGCGGTCTTCGCCAAGAATCGGCTGGGAAATGAGCGATTGGAGACCCAGTCGCTGCATGCAGCGCAAGTGCGGTTCGGACACGGCGACGCCACTCTGCCAGCTCGCGGAAGCATCCTGTACCAGTTCCGGACGAGCGGTCATGATCACCCGGCGAACCGGGTGTGACTCGAGGGACGCCGGAGGAACGAACCGCCAGATCTGATTCAGTTCATCACGAATGGCTGGATCGACGTGGCCCCAGTCCGTACGGAGCACCTGAGTGCCGTCGACGAGATCGACGAAATAGATATCGGCGAGATGACCGAGCACGCGGCGTTCGAGCCACGTGAAGAGCGGGGGCCGCCCGATCAGAGCGTCAACCGATTCGCGCGGAACCGCGAGACGCAGATTCCGGGTCGCCATCCGCAGGCGCGTCTTCACCGTTCCGAGCGGCAAGCCCGTCCGATGGGCGATCTCCGCGTGGCTGAAACCCTCGAAGTAGGCGAGATCCACCAGCGTGCGCTGTGCCTCCGGCAACAACGCGATGCCGGCATGCAGAATGGCGTAGTTCGGTTCCAGCCGATCCGAGGCGCTCACCGACGTGACCTCGGTGGCATCGACGCTCGGCCACCGTTTCTTCGCCTGGCGGGCTCGAAGAGCGTCCAGGGCTCGACTCCGAGTCATCGCGACCAGCCACGCTCGCACAGTCCCGCGGGCGGGATCGTAGTCGTCCGCCCGTTGCCATGCCGCCATGAACACGTCCTGCACGATGTCGGCAGCCTCGAAACCGCCAGCGAGCAGGCGTCGCGCACACTCGACCAGATAGTCCGCATGATGGTGATAGAGGCGGGAAATCGCCTCGTCATGGCGCGAGGCGTCCGACGTGGCAAGACACCGGACGTCGCACCCGTCCCCGGCGTCAGCCGCCGTCTCTCTACGGCTGAGGCTGGTCAGCGTGGCACAACCCTGTTCGTTTCTCCGCACGTCAGACAGAAATCCGACTCCCGTCACGTCGACTATGCATGTGCCTGTCCAGCGTCGACCATCCGAGCGACGACAACATCCGCCCGAGGAGGATCATAAGGGCGCCCGAGCCCGGAAGCGGTATCCGCCTCGCGGTCTTGATCAGACCAATTCCGAGGGGTGAAGGTGAAGCAGCATCCATGCGTCAATGTGCGCGATCAGCAGCGCGAGTTCAAGCCCCGGCGAATTCAGACACTGATTTCTCACGACGTCCGCAATCCAGGCCCCCGCCGTTTGCGTATGCAGTGTGGGTGAGCAACCGTCCCGCCATTCTCCTGGTCGACGGCGATCCCGACTCCCGAAGCTTGTACTCCGAGCTCCTCTGGTTCGCGGGGTTTGACGTCGTCGCGCTGGCCGACGGAAGCCTCGCGGTGGAGGCGGCCGTGACGACGCAGGCCGCAGCCGTCGTGAGCGACATCCGCGTCGGCACCACGATCGACGGCGTCGAATGCATACGGCGACTTCGCGCCGATGCTCGAACGGCCGCCATTCCGGTCATCGTGTTGACGGCAACGGTGACGGATTTCATTCGTGCCTCGGCGAAGCGCGCGGGATGCGACACCTTCCTGTCGAAGCCGTGCGACCCCGCGACGCTGGCGTTGGCCGTGCGGCGCCTGATGGGAGAACGGAACCCACGACCACGTCGCGCTGATGCCGCCGGCTCGCTCGCGACCGAGCCAGGCGGCGCCGCATGACGTCGAAACGCCCGCTGATTCTGGTCGTCGAGTCCGATCGCGGCACCGCGGCGGCGTATGCCGCCCGCTTTGCAGTCGCCGGGTGGAAGGCGGCGATCGTGGACGACGGGAGGCAGGCGCTCGCCCTCGCCATCAGCGGTCATCCGGCCGCGATCGTCACCGAGGCAATGGCGCCCATGCTCGATGGGTTCGCCCTGTGTCAAATCCTGCGGAGCGATGTCGAGACGCAGGAGATTCCGATCGTCGTCGTCACGGCCAACGAGGATCAGCGTGCACAAGCGATGGACGCCGGAGCCACGCAGGTGTTGGTGAAACCGTGTCAGCCCGACACGTTGACGCGCGCGGTCGAGGCGGTTCTCAGAGGTAGAGGAGAACCTCCTTCGAGCCGACCGACCATGAGCGGCACGAACTCGGAGGCTGCGTCGCTCGCCAACGATCGCTCGCCTCTCCAGCGGCACGGCGCCACAACGTCACCACCGCCGCTGCTCTTGTGCCCTCAGTGCGGCAAACTGCTGGCGTATCGGCAGAGCTACATCGGCGGCGTGCGGGCGGTCAGAACCGAGCAGTGGGACGACTACCAGTGCTCGTCGGGATGCGGGCAGTTCGAGTACCGCCATCGCACACGCAAACTCCAGCGGAAGTCGTAGTCTCTACGACTGTTCCGCCACGGGTGTGCGGGCGGTGCTCGCTGCAGCGTCAAGACTGAACGACCGCGACGGCGGGGACTGGCACACGCGGCAGGTCGACCGTGAACACGCATCCCCGGCCAGGCAGGTTGCGCGCGTAGATCCGGCCATCGTTCGCCTTAGCGCCCCATCGGCAGAAGGCAAGACCAAGACCCATGCCGGTTCGATCGGCGCTGCGCTGCTCGAACGGGCGAAAGAGCTCGTTGACATCCCCACTCGGAAGACCGCCGCACTCGTCATGGACCTCTATGAGCACACGCTCGGTGCTGGCGCCGACCCGCAGCGTGACGGTCGTCCGAGGTCGGGTGAACTTGAAGGCGTTCTGCAGAAGGTTTCCCACGACTGCGGCGAGGACCTGGCGGTCGGCCTGTATCGCCACATCGTCTTCGATCGTCGTGACGGTCAGGCTGACGCCACGAGCATTCGCCTCCAACGTCGAGGCCGATGCGATTTCGTCGATGAACCCTGCGAGGAGGAATGGCTCTCGGTTCTGAATCCCCTGCGTGAGACGGACCTCGGCAAGTGAACGAGTAATGAGCGCGTGCGATGCCATGAGGCTGCGATGCAGCACAGTGCCGGTGCTCCCCGCCACGCCAACATTCCCCGTCTTCAGTACTTCGAACGCCATGAGCGCGGTGTTCATCAAGTTCCGTAATTCATGGGCGAAGAACCCGAGGCGCTCGCTCCCGCGCGCGGACTCACCATCGATGCCAGACTGATTCCGCTCACGCCCGTACTCGGTCACCGCGCCCGCGATGGCATCGTCCAGGCACCGGTTCAGCGTGCGAAAGTCGTCGGCGCTGATCGGTGCGTTCAGTTCCACCGCGAGTTCGGTGATGGCCTGACAGACATCGCCATAGTCGTGCACCACTTGCGACACGGTGAATCCCTGGCGCAGCAGGTCGTGTCCGTGCTTGATCGCGCTCCTCGCGATCTCCGGGCTCGTGATTTCGCCGAGGCGGAGCGCGTCCCGCAGTTGATCCAGGAACACCGGGACCCCGTGATCGATCTCCGCATCGGTGGGCGGTGGAATCGACCTCGCGGCCACCTTGGCCCTGCACCGCCGGATGATCTCGTCCCGATTGACAGCAATGAATTCGTGGAGCACGAGTACCTCGGTTTGCCCAATCGTACTGGTTGAGCTGAGCCGTCGATGTGCGAAACAGGACACGTTATCCCGGCACGCGTCGCCCGCCCCGCAACCCAACGAGGAACAGTTCCGCGAACCTTGCCGTGCCGTGTCCAACTATGTGCGACGACTCATGCTGACGGTCGGTTGCTCAAGATCACCTTGAGGGCGCCTTCTCTCGCGGCGTTGCCGAACGTGTCGTACGCTGTCATGACCTCATTGAGGGCGAAGCGATGCGTCACGAGCTGGCTCGGCTGCAACTTGCCAGAGTTGACGACCTTGAGCAGCATCGGCGTCGTCACCGTATCGACGAGCCTCGTGGTCAGGGTGATGTTGCGATCCCAGAGGTTCTCAACATGCAGTTCCACGGGCTTGCCGTGAACACCCACGTTGGCGAGGCGTCCGCCTGGCGCGAGGATGGACTGGCAAATGTCGAAGGTCGCGGGCGTGCCCACCGCTTCGACCGCCACGTCTACGCCGGTTCCCCCGGTTGACTCCAGCACCCGCTTGACCGCCTGGCCATCGCCGCTGTTGATCAGGGTCGTCGCGCCGAAACGTTGCGCGACGCGCAAGCGATTATCGTCGAGGTCGATCATAAGGACGGCGGCGGGCGAATAGAACTGCGCCGTCAGCAGGACGGCGAGGCCGATCGGACCGGCGCCGACGATCGCCACTGTGTCTCCAGGCTTCACCTGACCATTCAACACACCGCACTCGAAGCCGGTCGGCAGGATGTCGCTCAGCATGACGAGCGCTTCTTCGTCGCCGTCCGCGGGCACGTGGTAGAGACTCATATCGGCATGCGGGATTCGCACGAACTCTGCCTGCGTGCCATCGATGGTGTTACCCAGAATCCAGCCGCCGTCGCGGCAATGCGAGTACATGTTCTTCCGGCAGTAGTCGCACTTCCCGCAGGCCGTGACACAGGAGATGATCACGCGGTCGTCTGGACGAACGGCCGTCACGGCCGTACCCACCTCGATGACGACGCCGACGCCCTCGTGCCCGAGAATCCGCCCAGGCGTCACACTCGGCACGTCGCCCTTCAGGATGTGCAGGTCGGTACCGCAGATAGTCGAGGTGGTGATCCGGACGATGGCGTCGGTCGCGCGTTGGATCGCCGGGCGCGGCGTCTCTTCCCACGCTCGTTGGCCCGGACCGTGATACACCAGCGCCTTCATGCGACCGATGGCTGCGCCCGTGCCACGCGGAGACTCAAGTTCGGTCGCAACATTCATGACAGTACTCCTCACAACAGGTCGCCGGTTGTTTCTGCCGACGGTTCCTCGCCTGGTCAATGATCGCGCGACGTCGATGAAACCGGTGTCCAAATGGGTACATCCGAGGATGACCTCGCGGACCTACCGTGGAACAGGTTGTCGAAAGGGCGAGAAGAACATCGGAGCGGGCGCGCTGGCTGGCTGCGTGCCGCCGTCCTCGGGTCCGATGATGGGATCGTCTCCGTCTCGAGTCTGCTGATCGGGGTCGCAGCGTCCGCGGCCTCGAAAGAAGCCATTCTGGTCGCTGGCGTGGCCGGACTTGTCGCCGGGTCGATGTCGATGGCCGTGGGAGAGTACGTATCGGTGAGCTCCCAGCGGGACGCGGAGCAGGCGGACGTCGTCCGTGAAACACGAGAGCTTGCGGGGCGACCACGGGCCGAACTGAACGAGCTGGCGCTGATTTACGAAAAGCGAGGCCTCGATCCGCAACTCGCGATGAAAGTCGCGGAGCAGCTCAGCACGCGCGATCGACTCGCCGCGCACCTCCGGGATGAACTCGGCATCGATCAGGGCTCCCTCGCGCGGCCGATGCAGGCGGCATGGGTGTCGGCCGCGAGTTTTGCGTGCTTTGGTCTGGTTCCGATCGTGGCGCTTCTGATCGGACCGGCGACCTCACCGATCGCCGCGATTGCCGCGGTGTCTCTCGTGAGTCTCGCCGCGCTCGGTGCGCTTGGCGGGCATCTCGGCGGCGCACCGCTCGGCCCTGCCGCGGTGCGAGTGACCCTTGGAGGAGCCTTCGCGATGGCCGTGACGGCAGCGATCGGACGAATCTTCGGGGTCGCGGTACTTTGAAACAATGAATCTTCTATCGCAGGAACAGTCATGCGTGACTCACGCCGTTATCTGGATCGACAAAGAATCGGCGCCGGTGAGACGCGCGCACACACGGTCGACTGCTCCGCCAGACGGCCCGCTCAGCACATTGCCGTCTAGTCGTCGTTTAGGCTGGAGGAGTAATGCGAGCAAACAGGCCCCCCACCATCAACGCGACGCCGAGCAGACCAATGACGATGCCCGCAGGCAGCAGCACCATTGTGACGCCCATCGCCAGGCCTACGATGATCATCACGAACCCCAGCACGACG
>Ga0134121_10003515_pt1 | contig 13054 bp, 10 predicted proteins | sample KB301_FD_96463 | JGI IMG/M metagenome (GOLD analysis project Ga0134121, IMG submission 96463) | Terrestrial soil microbial communities without Nitrogen fertilizer from Kellogg Biological Station, Michigan, USA - KB3-0-1 | ecosystem: Environmental > Terrestrial > Soil > Unclassified ...
CCCGAACTTCGGCATCCGCACGAAGCCGGTCCAGGCGGCTCCGGCGAGGGTGCCGTCGTTGAGCCACTCGCGCAGCCAGTAGGAGGCGTGGGCGGGATCGCGCTGCTTCAGGCCCGGGCCGTTTTCGATCGCCCAACGCCGGTTGTAGTGCTCATGGACGCCCACCGGCGGCGAAAAGATGAGCGGCAGACCCAGAGCAGAAAAAAAGGTCATCTCGCTGGGCTTGGTCCACAGGATGTCGGTCTCGGCCAGCAGGGCGTTGAAGCGCGGAAAGTAGTCGTCCAGACTCGCGGCGAGGAAGATCTCGATGCCGTGACCGAGGCGATCGTCCAGACCGGCCTCGCACACCCACTCGCGAAACTTCGCCGCAACTTCGGCCCGCACTCCCGCCGCCAGGCAGAGGCGGACACGATCCTCCTCGATCAGCTCTTTCAAACCCCGCAGCAGCGGCCAGGCGAGATCGGCTTGGGCGCCGGCGCCGCCAACGGTGTAGGTGAGGAGCGGAGGCTTCCCTTCCTGATCTGCCGGCAGGTCCCCCAAGAAGTGGTGGATCTCTCCCCGGGTCTGGTCACGAAACACCCGCTTGCGGTCCAGGCGCACCAGGCGGCCCGCGAGATTGTGCCGCAGCACGGGGAGCTCCGGCCCGCCCAGCAGTTCCGGCGGCAGCGGAAAGCCGGAGTACTCGATCCGTTCCTTGGCCACGCCGTAGGCCCGCAGGCGGTGGACCGCGCGGTAGCTCGGCGTCAGAAATACGATGCGCGATTTTGACGGCACGAGCGGTACCCAGGCGCGGTTGATGTCGACGTCGGTGACGACGCAAAAAATCTGGTCACAACCATGAAAATCCGCGCTCATGGCCGGGACGAAGAAGGTGGCGACGAGTGGCGCGCCCGTGGCTCGCAGGTGGTCGGCGAGGCCCCGGCCCAGTCCTCTTTCGAAAAGCCGGTGGAGCGAGCGCGCCTGCAGGTTGGGCTTGGAAAGGTCGCGCTGCGGATGGAGGTGGGGAATGTCCGTCAGGGATTCCAGCAGCGAGCGCAGAGGGGCGCCCACGTATGGGATCTGGGACGCCCGCGAGGTCATCTCGTAGAACCTTCGAGACGCACGCCACAGCCGCAGCTCGTCGGGACCGACGAGGGGCGGCCGGTCGACGTTCAAAACTTCCGTGCCCAGCTCCGTAGCCAGCGCCTGGGCGGCCCGGAGGTGGCCGTAACCCATCTCGACCGCGGCGAGAACGGGAAGTGGAGAGCGCATCTGAGAGAACAGTATTACGACATCGCGGCGAGCGTGGCGTAGCCCATGAGCTTGAGAAGAGGGAACTGGTTGACCAAAATGCGCGCCGCCGTGCCCGCCAGGGACCCCAGGAGGACGCCCGCCGCCACGTCGAGCGGATAGTGAGCACCGAGATAGATCCGGGAGACCGCGATGCCGATCGCCAGGACCAGGGCCAGCGTTCCCAGGCCGCCGGTCTGGCCGGCGAAAGCGGCGGCCACGGCAAAGGCGACCGTGGTATGGCCTGAGGGAAACGAGAAGGCGTCCGGGTTCTCGGTCAGCGCCGCAAAACCGCCGGGGCCGCGGTCCGGCCGCTGCCGGCGGCAGACCCGCTTGAGCGGTTGGGACAAGGCGAGGGCCAATCCCGCGGCGCTGCCCAGCAAGGCGCAATTCCGCGGCCCTTCGCCGCCGCCCAGTCCGAAGACCAGGCCGACCAGCAGCCAGCTCGGCGTGTCGCCCAAATGGGTGAAGCCGCGCATCAGGCGGGTCATCGCCCTGGACTCCAGCCGGCGAACGGTCACCAGCAGCCAGCGGTCCAGCGAAGCGGTCGCGGCGAGGGCGGCGCGGATCATGCCACCTCCTGGAGCGCCACGGCGGGAGCGGGTTCAGGATTTACCGCGACGACCGGCGAGAGCACGCTGCCGGGGCCGACCGTCAACCGGTGGCCGCGCCAGCAGATCGTTCGCTTGAAGAGTGCAATGCACCAGATTCCCAGGATCAGCACGTCCTTGAACGGCGTGCCCAGGGCCAGCAGAGTCAGGGACGGCATCGCTCCCCGCAACCGCCGGGCCAGCAAGGTGTCGGCCGCCAGCTTGGCGACCACTCCGGCCACGGCGGCTCCAGCCAGCCACCAATGATCCCCGAAGACGGCGACCGCTGCCAGGGCGAGGAGGAACGGCACGGGATTGAGCAGCGGCTCGGCGAAGTAGGCTGGGGTCATGCTGCGCCGCATCTGCGACCAACGCAGGTGACGCTCGATGAACTCGGCAACGGTCCGCCGCTGATGGAGAGCGGGCAGCGGATGTGGCGAGAGGGCCACCCGAAAGCCGGCGTGTGCGAATGCCTGGCCGAGCACGTAGTCCTCAGCGAGCACGTCCTTGACCTTCTCCCAGCCGCCGAGCGCGTCCAGGTCGCCGCGGCGGAAGAGCATCGACTTGCCGATCACGCAGGGATGGCCGACGAGCTGGGCGGCGCAGACGGAGGAGGCCACGAAGGAATTGAAGTGCAGATTGTCCAGCAAAGCGCCCACCGTGGTCTCGCCGGCGCCGGCGAGCGCGCTCGCCACCAGCCCCACGCCGCCCACCGCGATCTCGGCGGCCATGGCCCGCAGATAACCGGGTCGAGCGCGCACGTTGGAGTCGGAGATCAATAGCAGCTCATGTCGGGCGTAGCGAGCGAGCGAGGCGAGGTTCCGCACCTTGGGGTTGTAGCCCAGAGGCGGGGCGCCGCGAACGATGGTGATGGGCAGGCCCGGAAAATCACGCCGCAGGCGCTCGGCAGCGGCGAGGGCCGGATCGTCCGGATTCTCGGCGCCCAGGATGATCTCGAAGTCCGGATAGTCCTGCCGGGCGAGCGAGACAAGATTCTCGTAGAGTCCGTCGTCCAGTCCGCATAGCGGCTTGAGGACGGAAAGAGGTGGAAGCGTCCGTGGCTCCTTCGAGCCTTGCGACCGGGCGAGGAAACGCAACGCCAGGCCCGCGGCCAGCAGAGTGGTGGCGAGCGAGATGGCGGCCAGTAGGGCGAGTGCGGTTTGCAGGGCGGTCATCGTTGGCACGAAGTCCTTTCCTTCCAATGGCAGGATCGCAACTCCGCATGGCGAAGCCGTCACGGGCAGGTCAGGAATGTGCTACAAAGCGGCGCATGTTTCTGGCCGCCGCCGTTCAGCTCACCTCCACGTCCGACGACGAAGCCAACTGGCAGAGCGCCCGTTCCCTCGTCGAGCGCGCGGCCGGCCACGGCGCGGTGTTCGTGGCAACTCCCGAGAACACGAATTACCTGGGGCCGCACGCGGAGAAGGTGCGGCGCGCCGAGCCTCTCGACGGCAAGACAGGCACCCGCTTCGCCGAGCTGGCCCGGCGGCTCGGCATCCACCTCCTGCTGGGCTCGTTCAACGAGCGGAGCGATGATTCGGAGCGCTGCTACAACACCAGCGTCTTCTACGGACCCGACGGCTCGGTGCTCGCCACCTACCGCAAGATCCACCTCTTCGACGTCGACGTGCCCAACGGTCCGCGATTCTTCGAGTCCGCCACCTGCAAACCGGGTACGGCCACGGCGGTGGTGACGACGCCGTTCGCCCGTTTCGGCCTGTCGATCTGCTACGACCTGCGTTTCGCCGAGCTGTATCGCAAGCTGGCGGACGGTGGAGCGGAAGTGCTGATGATTCCCTCGGCCTTCACGCTCGCCACCGGCAAGGACCACTGGGAGCCGCTGATCCGCGCCCGTGCCATCGAGAATCAGTGCTGGGTGATCGCACCGGCGCAACATGGCAAGCACGACGACGGCGGCCTCGCCCACACCTGGGGCCACGCCATGATCGTGGATCCCTGGGGCATCCCCGTGGCCACCGCCGCGGATGGCCCCGGCCTCGCATTGGCCGAGATCGATCTCGACCGCGTGTCGAAGATCCGCGAGGCCATTCCGGTGGCCCGGCACCGCCGGTTGTAGCGGCTACAGAGTCTCCTCCCCACCCTGCTTTTCCGCAGACATGAGCAAAATTTCGCCGGCCTTCTGCAACGCGGCTCCTCCGGCCGCCAGCAGAATTGCGGCGAGCGCGGCAGGCGAGCGGGCGCAGAAATCGGCCATGTGGGCCAGATCGACGGCGGACCTGGAAATGGGAGATCCAACCTTCAAACCTTCCCTGCGGAGAGATGACTTTGAAACGTCCCTCCGAGTCAGGCTCGGATTCCAGCGAAAACAACGGCTCACGGCTCGCCGCAGAAATAGCTGCGGAAAACTTCAGAGCCGTCGCCTTGTCGCTGAACACGGCGATGGGAGAGTCCTCCGTGTCCTGCCAGTGCTCGTAGAGACCGAAGCCTTCCTCGATCGCGAGAACCTTCCATGGGCCGGCGAGCTCTGCCTCCAGCGCCGGCCCGGTCTCGTCGAGCGTGTCCACCAGCTTGAGGAATTCCTCTGAGAAAGCGTTCTTTGATCGGCGCATGAGCCTCCCTTTCAGCGTCAGCACGGAACCTCCGCCACAGTCTCGGGCTTGCTTTGGAGCCCACGAAGGCCGAGAACGAAAGCCCTCAGAAGCTTCCTCGCGCAGGCCAGGTCGTCTTCGCCGAGAGCCTTTTCCAACTCACGCAGCAGATGGGGCCACTCTCCCTCTAGCGTCGGCGGAGGGCCGAACACCAACTCGTCGAGCCCCGTCTCGAGCGCCATGCCGAGTCGCACCAGCTCCGGCAGCGTCACCCGTGCTTTCCCCCGCTCGATCCTCGAGAGGCGCGGCGGGTCGAATCGCGCACGGCGGGAAAGCTCTCGCTGCCGCCAGCCGCGCGTCGCCCGTAGTTTCGTCAACCGCGAACCGATCTCGCGGTAGTAGCTGGCAGGGAGATCCCCGCTCGCTAGAAGAAGTGGAGCAAATTTATCCATATGCAGCATGATGTGCGGCAAGTAATGTCGCTGTCAACCCTTGTCTACGAAATTGTCGCAGAAACATCAGAATGATTAAGCTGTACAACAAGATAGACTCCCCGGCACCACGATCAGGATTGCCGGGACAAAGATTTGCAAATTACCGAAGCAGATCTCTAAATTTCGGATGGAGAGAACTGACGCTGAGGGCGCTCCGCGGTCTGATGAGCTTGCCGCTTGTCCGTTGGACCACAAAAGGCGCCAAAGGAGACAACTTAAGGGCAAACTAGGAGTGCCTGAGGGCGATCCCGCGGACGATCGGCGTCATGTCGTCGCCTCGCGATCCCGGGAAGGAGAATGATATGTTTCGCATGGACACTAATCGTAGGGTCGCAACGCTGGCGGTCGTAATGGTTCTCGCGCTGGGGAGTCCGCTCGCCGCCGCAGGCTGGGAGATGCCGGCGAGATGGACGGACTCAGGGGATTTCCTGAAAAGCTTCACGCGCGTTCTTACCTGGCTCGGCGTCAAGCCGGTTTCGGGGGTGACACTGAAATGCGATCGCGGATCCAGCATCGACCCCAACGGCCTCTGCAAAGAGTCTTTGGTTGGAGATCAGGGATCCAGCATCGACCCCAACGGCGCAACCACCCACGGGGGGATGGGCATCAATCCCAACGGCCTGCCTTGAGCCCCAAAGCGAGGACGGGAGCGGGTCTTATAGCCGCTCCCGGGTTTCTCTAGATGGGTCGTTGTGCGACAATCCAGGAGTCTTAGCGTAACCTGGTTTCGTTGGGAGGAGTTGAGATGACGCATTTGGGGAAGGGAGAGATCGAGGCGTTTCTGGCAGGCCGCTCCTCGGAGGCAGACCGCGACCGCCTGTTGAAGCATCTCCTCACCCGATGCGAATGGTGTCTGCGGCTGTTCAAGAATCTGGCCGTGCCGCTGCTGGAAGAGGAGCCTTGGGCTCATGTCGAGGAAGTGCCGGAAGGCGCCTACGACGCACCCTTTGCTCGGGCCTCCGCCGGGGCTCGGCGATTCGCCACGCGGTGGCGCAACGAGGCAGAGCGTCTGTCGCGAGCGCTGACCCTCCTCGATCAAGCACCTAAGGGGTTGCGAGACTCCGGATTCCCGGATCAGAAGGCGCGTGGACTCCATGGCTGGCCACTCTGCGAGGCCCTGTTGCGCAAGAGCTTCGAGGCCCGCTTTCGTGATCCGGAGACGATGCTGATTCTCGCCTATCAGGCCGCGGGCGTGGCGGAGCACACTCCCCCGGAGAAGTACGATCCCTCTCCCGGTTTCGTCATGGACCTCCGGGCGCGCGCCTTCGCTGAGTTGGGTAACGCCTACCGCATCAACGACCAATTTCCAGAAGCAGAGCGTGCCTTCTCGCGAGCCCGTACGTTCCTGGTGGAAGGGACTGGCGACTTTCTACTTGAGGCCAGGGTGCTGGATCTCGAAGCTTCCTTCCTCAGCGACCAAGGGCGTTTTGAGGACGCGATCTCACTCTTGAGCAAGATCTATGATCTCTATCATGAGGTCGGAGACACACACTTGGCGGGACGTGCTCTGATTAGCAAGGGAATCAACATTCGCCACGCAGGACGGCCCCTTCAGGCAACTGGAGTCTTGGAGCAAGGCCTTCGACTCGTCGAAGCGGACCGCGATCCGGAGCTCTCCGTCATTGGCCAGGAGGGTCTTCTGGATGCTTTAGTGGATGCTGGGGAGTTCGGGCGCGCGAGCCGTATGCTCTTGGCAAGCGGCCTGCGGGAGGCTTTTGCTGCGGAGCCGCTCAACCTTCTGAAGCTCCGATGGGTGGAGGGAAAGGTTCACGCCGGCCTGGGGCGCTTCAAACGGGCGGAGAGCATCTACTGCTCGGTGCGAAAGGAGCTCCAGCTCCTCGGACGACACTACGACGCCGCCCTGCTGGGTCTGGAACTGGCTGCTATCTGGCTCCGGCAGGGCCGGGCGGCTGAAGTGCGGACGCTGGCCGAAGAGATGTACGAGACGTTCGAGTTGCTCGAAGTCCACCAGGCGGCTCAGCAGGCTCTCTACTTCGTGCGTGAGGCGTGCCGTTGGCAGCGCTTGACCGTGCCCATGATCCAGCGTGTCCACTCGTTCATGGAGCAGGCCACCCGAAATCCTGAGCTGCAATTCGAACCCGCTGAATACGTGGGTTGATTCCCACGGCCAGCTCAACCTTTTAGTCCGCCCTTCGCGAGTTTTGCTTCCCCCCTCATGAGGTAGCGTTGCGCCTTCCCGAAGTAGCGTTGCGCCTTCGCGAGGGGGATACGAAAATTCGCGAAGGGGCGACGCGCCTTCACGAAGGGGGGCTGCGCCTTCAGGAAGGGGGGACGCGCCTCCGCGAAGGGGATACGAAAACTCGTGAGGGGGGAACGCGCCTTCGCGAAGGGGGAAGCAGCCTTCGCGAAGGGGAAGTGCAGGATCGCGGTCCAGCTGAGTAGGTCGTGGGGAGGAGCTCAGTCGCTTTCGGGAGGATTCTGCGGCACGAGTCCGTAGCGGCGAAGCACGGCAAGCACCTTCTCCTCCACCTCGTCCGCAGGCTTTTGGGGCTGGGGTTTGTCGTCCGCCGAGCCGGGATAGGCGAGGCGAAACAGCGCGGGCCAGTCGAGATCGAGGGCGTCCGCCATCGCCAAAAGGTGCTCCAGCGTCATCTTGATGCGGCCGGTGAGGACCTTCTGGAAGATGGAGTTCCCGACTCCCATCTTCTGCTCCAGGGAGCGGATGGACAGGCCCCGCCGCCGGATCTCTTCCCGCAGGAGGGCGGCCAGCCGGGTCGTTTCCTGCTGATATCGAGACCGGTCCCTCATCGTTCGAGTATACAGCACGTTGAGCTGCACGGTGCCGCTTGAAATGCCGCGGCCAACCGCCAAGGCGGGTGGCCACGACCCTATACGATAGGCTTTCCTCTGCCGATGAAGTCCTCGTATCAGCTCTTCAAGCTCTGGTGGCTCGCCATCCTGCCGCTGACGAAAGACGCCATCCACGTCTACATCGGCTTCGCCTGCCTGCTGGGAGCGCTGATCGTGCTCCGCCGGCGCCTCGGCTCGTACCAGGCGCTCATTCCCGGACTGGTGCTCTCGGTCGCGATGGAGATTCTCGACCTGCGGGACGGCTATCCGTGGTCGGCCAGCGTCCACGACATCGTCAATACCAATCTGATGCCTTTCCTGCTCGTCACCCTGGCTCGCCTGCGGACTTTCAAGGTCTGAACACGATGGCGGAGGGTCTCAGGCGACGGACGCTTCGCCCGAGGGGACTTCGCCGCGGTGGCTCATCTCGGCGAGGAGCTGGGCGAGAAATCCCGGGTCGACCGGCTTGACCAGGTAGCGATCGAAACCCGCCTGGAGGGCGCGGCGGTGGTCCTCGGGCTGGCCATAGCCGGTCATGGCGATCAGGGAGATCTTGTCGCTGCCCAGAGCGGAACGGATGCGGCGGGCGACCTCGTTGCCATCGAGCCCCGGCAGGCCGATGTCGACGAGAGCCACGTCGGGCCGAATGGCAAGAGCCTTGTCCACTCCCTCGGGGCCGTCCTCGGCCAGGGTGACCTCGTGCCCCCAGATCTCCAGCAGGTCGCGCAGCGATTCTCGGCCGTCGTGATTGTCCTCCACCACCAGGACGTGCAGGAAGGGCAGGCCGGCGTCGGACTGCTGCGAAGTGCGGGCGGCGCGCGTGGTTTTGCGGAGAGGAGCGCGGGGCTTCTCTTCCAACTGAAACAGGGGGAGGCGAACGATGAACTCGCTCCCCTGGGCTGAACCGCCGCTGATCGCCTCCACCCGGCCTCCGTGCAGGGCCACCAGGCTGCGAACGAGGGGAAGGCCGAGCCCCAGGCCCCCTTCCGAGCGCTGGCGCGAGCTCTCCACCTGGGCGAAGGGCTCGAAGATGGTTTGCAGCATTTCGGGAGACAGGCCGATTCCCGTGTCCTTCACCCGCACCACGCCTTCGTTCCCCTCGGTTGCAACGGTGAGCGACAGGAGCCCGCCTTGGGGGGTGTACTTGATGGCATTCTGGAGGAGGTTGCACAGCACTTGCTCCAGACGCACGGGATCGCCGAGCACGGTGACGGACTCGGTGTGGACGGTAAGGGCGAGCCCCTTGGTCGCCGCCAGCGCCGCCATTCCGAGGTCCGCCAGGCAGCGATCCGCGACCTCGCGCAGATCGACCGCGTGCCGCTTGAGGATGATCTTGCCGAGCGTGACGCGGGAGACGTCCAGCAGGTCGTCGACCATGCGCACCAGGTGGCGGGTCTGGCGGTCGATGGTCTCCCGCTGGCGGATGGCCTGCTCCTCCTGCGAGCCCACTTTCTCCAGCACCCAGAGGGCGTTGCGGATGGCGGCCATGGGGTTGCGCAATTCGTGGCCGAGCATGGCCAGGAACTCGTCCTTACGGCGGTCCGCCTCGGCCAAACGGCTCAGCAGGTCGCGCACCTCGTACTGGCGGCGGCGGGCGCGCAGGGCGGCCTTGACGGCGCTGACCAGGGTGGAGAGGCGCACCGGCCGCTCGAGCAGGGTGGCGTTGCCCAAGGGGGCCATGAGCTCGAGGATCTGGTCGCTGTTCTCGCCGTGGGTGAAGACGATGAGCGGCAGGTCCGACCAGGGCAGTTGGCCGGCCAGGAGCTCCAGCAGGCCCGCGATGGTATCGGGCTGGAGCGCCTCGTCGGCGACGATGACGGCGCCGGCGCCGGTCGCGATCTCGCGGAACATCTCGTCGGGGCAGCTGCACGAGTGGCTCGGAACGCCGATCGTCTTCAGGAGCTGGCAGGCGAGGACGGCGTCGCGGCCGGTGGGCGCCAGCACCAGGACGCGCTGCTCCCCGATCGAGCGCTCAGGCACCGGGGTGCCTTTTCGCGTCGTCGCCGGCCTTGTCGGCGTTGCCATGCAGCAGGGGCCCGCCCTCGCCCAGGTACTCCAGGCGCCCGGTGAGGATGCCCTGGAACTCCCGCAACTCGCGGCCGACGAGCAGGCGGTCGCTGGCGATGCGAAGCTCCCGCACCGTGCTCTCGTGGTTGCCGGCCCGCCGTTTGACCACCGAAAGGGCCTTGCGCACCTCGCCGAAGGCTTCGAAGTAGCGCAGCAGCAACACGGTATCGGCGAGATAGGAGAGATCCACCGGCGACTGAATCGTCTCGCCCAGGATGCCTGCCTGGGCCATCACCAGAATCGTCAGCACTCCCCGCTGGCTGAGGTAGGCGAGCAGCTCGTGGAGGTGGAGCACCAGGAAGCGCTCCTCCGCCATGGCGTGCTGATAGCCGTTCAGGCTGTCGATGATCACCATCCGCGTACCGCTTTCCACGGCTTGGCGCACCTGCTCGGCGAACTCGCCGGGGGAGAGCTCGGCCGGGTCCACCTGGCGGATGGTGAACCTCTCCTCCGCCAGGGTCCGTTTCAAGTCGAGGCCCAGCCGCTCGGCGCGCCGGAGCCAATGGTTCGGGCTCTCGTCGAACGTATACACGGCCGCCCGCTCGCCGCGGCCGGTGGCGGCCGAGAGGAACTGGGCGGCGAGCGTCGACTTGCCCGCTCCGGAGGGGCCGAGCAGCATGACGCTGGTGCCGAAGTCGAGGCCGCCGCCCAGGATGGTGTCGAGCTCGGGCAGGCCGCTCTCCAGGGGCTCGGAGGGGCGCTCATGGGCGTGGTCGGCCGCCACCAGCCGGGGAAAGACGTGCAGGCCGCCGGTCCGGATGGCGTAGTCGTGAAAGCCGTCGCGGAAGTCGATGCCGCGGACCTTTTTCACCCGCAGACGCCGGCGCTGGCTGCCGTAGCCTGGCGCCAGCTGCTCGAAACAGAGCACGCCGTGGGTGAGGCTCTGAAGCTGGAAATCGCCGGTGGCGGCACCCGTGTGATCGAGCAGCAGCACGGTACAGCTCTGGCCGACGAAGTAATGCTTGAGCGCCAGGATCTGCCGGCGGTAGCGCAGCGAGTCGCGGGCCAACAGCCGCATCTCGGAGAGCGAGTCGAAGACGACACGTTGCGGCCGGACCCGCTCCACCGTTTCCAGCACCGAGCGCGTGGTCTCGGACAGCTCCACCTCCGACGGGTGGAACAGGGTGTACTGAGAGTCCGCCTTGATGCTCTCCTCGGCCGTCTGCAGCTCACAGATGGTGATTCCGTCGAGCGACCAGCCATGGGATGCGGCGACGTCCCGCAACTCGTCCTCGGTCTCCGACAGGGTGGCGTAGACTCCCGGCTCTCCAGCGCGAGCGCCGGCGAGTAAAAATTGCAAGGCCAGGGTGGTCTTACCCGCTCCGGGGTCACCCTCCACCAGGTACATCCGGTTGACCGGAAACCCGCCGCCCAGGATGTCGTCGAGTCCCTGGACGCCGGTGGAAGCGCGGGGGGACCCGTGGATCTCGGGTGTAGTCATTCGGTGTCGCTCGGCTCCGTTGCTTCCAGCCGCGGGCCGTCACTTTTGCGGCCAGTTCTGGGACCGACGAGGACTGTGCAAGATGGATACCGGGGGCCCTGTCTCGCCTTCGTCACGATTTCGTCGCCCAATTTGGCCCAGTTACGGTTAAACTAACCTGTCTCTTAAGCGTTCGTCGTAAGTCCGCCGCGCTCGTTTGAGGCTGGCTGAAGGTTCGATCTTCTGGAGGGTTCTCCGCTCATGCGCCTTTCCACGCGTTTTTTTCTCGGTTTGTCGGCTGTGCTTTTCGGCTTGTCGGCAACGCGGCCTGCCGCCGCTCAATGCGTCAGCCTGACCACTCTCGGCTCTGCTTACACTCAGAACTTCGACACGCTCTCCAACACGGCCGGGAGTACGACCAACGCCCTGACGATCCCCGGCTGGTTCCTGACCGAGTCGGGAGGCGGCGCCCGGGACAACGAGCAGTACGCGGTCGACACCGGAGCCAGTACGACGGGAGACATGTACAGCTACGGTGCGGCGGCCAGCACGGAACGAGCCCTGGGCCAGCTCCGCAGCGGCACGCTGATCCCCCTCTTCGGCGCCTGCTTCACCAACAACACCGGCTCGACGATCACCAGCCTGGCCGTGGCCTACAACGGCGAGGAGTGGCGCTTGGGAACGGCGGGGCGGACCGACCAGATGAACTTCGAGCTCAGCACGAACGCGACGGATCTGGTGACGGGCACCTACAACCCCGTCGCCGCTCTCAACTTCGTGACTCCAGATACCGCCACGACAGGGGCGAAGAACGGCAACGCTGCGGCCGACCGCACAGCCATTTCGTCGACCATCTCGTCCTTGAGCATTCCCAACGGTGCGACGTTCTGGATTCGCTGGAACGACGCCGACGCCACCGGAGCCGACGACGGCTTGGCGGTCGACGACTTCTCCCTCACGCCGAACGCCGTCCCGCCGATCAACCTGACGATCAACGACGTCTCCCTGAACGAGGGCAACGCCGGCACGACCAGCTTCACCTTCACCGTCAGCCTCTCCGCCCCGGCGGGACCCGGCGGCGTGACGTTCGACATCGCGACCGCGGACGGCACGGCGACACAGCCGAGCGACTACACGCAGAAGACGCTGACCGCCCAGACGATCCCCGCGGGAAGCTCGACCTACAGCTTCACGGTCCTGGTCAACGGCGACCTTACTCCGGAGACCAACGAGACCTTCTTCGTCAACGTCACCAACGTCACCGGCGCCACGGTCACCGACGGCCAGGGGCTGGGGACGATCGTCAACGACGACGCGGCGCCCAACCTGACGATCAACGACGTCTCGCTCAACGAGGGGAACGCCGGCACCACGACCTTCACCTTCACGGTGAGCCTCTCGGCGCCGGCGTCGGCGGGTGGGGTGACCTTCGACATCGCGACCGCGAACGGCACGGCGACGCAGCCCAGTGACTACACGCAGAAGACGCTGACGTCGCAGACCATCCCCGCGGGCAGCTCGACTTACACCTTCGACGTGCTGGTCAACGGCGACGTCACTCCGGAGACGGACGAGACCTTCTTCGTCAACGTCACCAACGTCACCAACGCCATCGGCGTGGATACGCAGGGGCTGGGGACGATCGTCAACGACGACATCACGTTCATCCACGACGTGCAGGGCAACGGCGCGGCGACGCCCATCCCGGGCTCCACGGTGACGGTCGAGGGCATCGTCACCGCCGACTTCCAGGGGACCAACATCCAGGGCTTCTTCCTCCAGGAAGAGGACACCGACGCCGACGCCGATCCGAACACTTCGGAAGGCATCTTCGTCTTCTGCGGCGGCTGCCCC
>Ga0134121_10003518_pt1 | contig 13043 bp, 12 predicted proteins | sample KB301_FD_96463 | JGI IMG/M metagenome (GOLD analysis project Ga0134121, IMG submission 96463) | Terrestrial soil microbial communities without Nitrogen fertilizer from Kellogg Biological Station, Michigan, USA - KB3-0-1 | ecosystem: Environmental > Terrestrial > Soil > Unclassified ...
CACATACTCATTCATGTAAATACCGGCCATCACACCGATCGGGAAAGCAAAAATCATAGAGCCCAGGATCAGGGTAAACGTCCCGATGATGGCGGGATAAATACCGCCCTCCGTCATTCCGTTTTCAGGCATTCTTGTGATGAAGTCCCAACTGAGCACATGAAATCCCCGCACGAAAATAAAACCCAGGATCCAGGCAAGAATGCCGATCACCATGACACTCAGGATCCGGAAAATCCAGAATGCGATTTTTTCTCTTACAAGTTTATCCATGTGATATCTATTTCGAAAATTTCCGCTTGTTTGAAATATATTCTACCCACAGGTTAATGGCCATTGTCATGATGAAGAGCAAACATCCCAGCGCAAAAAGCGCTTTGTAATGTACGCCTCCCTGCGGTGCCTCTCCAAGTTCAGCAGCAATCGTTGCAGGGATGGTCCGCACCGGCTGCAACAATGAATGCGGCATCACCGCTGCATTTCCCGTCACCATCAGCACAGCCATGGTTTCACCTATGGCCCTTCCGATGCCCAGGATGGCTGCGGCTGTAATTCCTGACATGGAATACGGAAGTACAACCCGCGATATTGTCTGCCACCTTGTAGCGCCCAGCGCAAGTGAAGCTTCTTTCATGGCACGTGGAGTATTCCTGATGGCGTCTTCTGATACAGTGATGATGGTTGGCAGCGCCATGATGCCAAGCACAATGCTTCCCGCCAGCGCTGTTTCTCCGACCGGAAGGTTAAAGAGGTCATGGATAAGCGGTACGATCGTGATCAGTCCGAAGAAGCCGTACACCACGGAAGGGATTCCGGAAAGTAATTCAATGACGGGCTTCATCACATTGCGGACTTTCGGGTGGGCTACCTCAGCCATGTAGATAGCCGTAGCCAGACCGATGGGAAGGGCAAAGAGAATGGCGAAGATACTCACCAGCAAGGTTCCGAGAATAAGCGGGAGTGTGCCCAACTGCACTGCAGGCTCCGCCGTCGGAAACCACTGCTTCCCGGAAAGAAAATCGGGGAGGTTATTCTTCTCAACATGCACCACTTTCGACTGATGGTCAGGCAGCAGGTATTTTGAAGGGAAGACAGCCAGCATTCCGCTGTTGCTCATGACAAGGCTGTCAAGTTTTCCCGGAAGAAATTCAAAGTTCATCCCGATCTCTTCTTCGCTGAGGTAATCCGAAATGGAATTGATGGTCAGCAATACAATAGAATCATTTTTTCCACCGAGCTGCTTCCAGTTAGTAATGTTCGCATCAAAAATATCTTTGATCTGTTCGGGCTTAAGATTGGCCACCGCATTGCCGCTGTTGGTCACCAGCGTATTCTGGTTTTCAAGCGGGGAAGTATTGAAAACACCAAGACCTTCGTTGAAAAGAAAAACAATGATCAGCAAAACTGTCAGCGTAGTCACCGTTCCGCTCAGGGCCAGCAGGCCTTCGACAAACCTTTCAGAAAATCTTTTGAGAGAACCTTTCAAAACACTGCAACTTTAAGTTTACAATTTTGTAACATTCACCTGTTGGAAACAGCAAATCCCGACAAGTCGGGACAGCTGCTTTTGAGAGAATTATTGATTCGCCTAAACCTAAATTAATTGAGGGATATGTAACCCACTTCGTTGACTATTTTCTGACCATCTGCAGAGAGTACGAAATCTACAAATGGCTTTACCATTTTCTCTTTTGAAGCTGGATAGTAGAAGAACAGCGGACGCACAATCGGGTAAGTTTTGTTCTTTGCATTTTCGACAGAGGCATTCACAAATGTTTTTCCTTTGTCATAAGAGACAGCAATGTCTTTTACATCTTTCGTTAAATAAGCAAGTCCGACATACCCTATAGCTCCGGGCGTCTGACTTACAGACTGAATGATGGCGCCGGTGGCAGGCATGTTGAGCATGGATGAAGTGTAATTTTTCCTGTTCAATACATTCTCTTTAAAGAACTCATAGGTTCCGGAACTTGTTTCCCGGCCGTAAACTACAATTTTCATATCATCCCCGCCAACCTCTTTCCAGTTGGTTATTTTTCCCGTGTAGATACTTTCCATTTGCTCACGGGTAAGCTTGCTTACTTTATTTTTAGGATTTACAATCACAGAAAGCGCGTCGTTGGAAATGATGACTTGCTTAAACGCCCGTCCGGCATCCTGCAATTTCATCCGCTCGTCCATCTTGATCGAGCGCGAGGCCATGGCAATGTCCGTCGTGTTGTCAATCAATGCCGCAAACCCGACACCGCTTCCGCCTCCCACAACAGTAATGCTTTGCATGGAATTCTTTTTCATATAACTTTCAGCTTCCTTTTGCGCAAGAGGCAGCACCGTGTCGCTTCCTTTCACCACAATTTTCTGAGCAATCGCTGTAACACTCATCAGAGCTGCAATTGCAATGGTCATTAAATTCTTTTTCATTTTATTTTATTTTTTTGAGACCCCGGCTTTTCAATAATTGTTCCGAAGTACGGCTTTGAATATTATTAAATTGTTACTGTATTAAAATTTTACCTGCATGCGCAGCGTGAACACGTTATCCTTGAGGTCTTTCGTAAAGTTTCCAAGGTTTGCACTTTTCTCATTTGTCACCTGGTCCCAATAAGCGGTAAGCTTTACCGCAGCATCCCAACGGTAAGCCAGTCCAAGACCTAATGTTGTATATTTTAGATCAGTTGAATTGGTGGCTTTAAATCCGCTCTTGACAGCTTTACCAATTTCATCACCTTTCACATCAGTGTTTGGATCATACCAGTCGTATTTCAGGATAAACTGAAATGGCGAATGACCGATGTTCTGGAGGAAATAGAAATAAGCTCCATTGAAATTTCTCAGGTAAGTATCGCTTGTCGTGGTAGATGTTGAAGCTGTTGTGGTCGTTGTGGCCAAACCTGTTGTGGTATCGATGGTCGTTACAGAAGTATAGGTTGTAGTGGTAGAAGTCGGAGTTGTGGCAAGGCTAGCGGAAGATCCTGACGTGGCCGGTTGTGTTCCGCTGATATATTCGGCGCGCAACGTTGTAAGCCCGATCATCCAGTCAATGTTAAGCTGTGCGTCTACGCCAAAGCATTTCCTCATGGCTTCGTCTCTCACGTTGATGTTGGCGCTCACGTCAGCTTTCTTCTGGTCGATTGTGAATCCTTTTACGCCTGTGCTGTCGGTTCCGAATTTGTAACGGTCAGACGCATCCTGGCGGAATCCTCCGCTATAGATAGAAGCGCCCAGCGCCCACTTGATTTTCTCCGACCTGGTGGATTTGCTCAGACCAATGTGCCCGATAAAATCTTTGAACTTGTCGAAGTCACTGGTATTGCTGCTTCCGCTGGCAACGCCGTTCACAATGTTCGCAGCACCTGGTCCGCCTGTTCCGTTGAAAAGTCCCGCGTCAATCTTAAGCCAGTTCCAGTTGGATAATTTCGGACCCTGTATAGTAAGCATCGCGCCCAGGTCACGTTCGTTCGGGAAAATAATCTGTGACAACCTTCCACGCTCAGGAGATTCACGAAGGCTTGATGAATAACCTATCTCAAATCCAAACGGGCGGTTCTGCATTCCCGCAGTAACTGAAAACCAACCGCACCATGGGTCTGTGAATTTTCCATACATATCTTTTATCACCACACCTCTTTCAGTAACGTCCATCTGGAAGACATATTGGGAGGTGGAGATTCCCTTGTCGTTGAAAGGCGAATCGTACTGAGCTTTGAGACGGGCCCTGCGAAGCATGAAACGTTTGTCAACACCTGAAGCAAAATTTCCACCTGCAAACGAAGCAACTCCACCTGAATCAGCCACCTGGTACTGTGCCTGAATGTAGCCGCTGATCTTAATTCTTTTTAAAACATCGAGTTCCTGACGTATACCTGCTACATGGCGGGTAAGCGTGTCAATAGGTTGTTCTGTGTCCTGTGCTTTTACGGTGAAAGCTGCAAGGAGAACCAGTAGTGTTGTGTAAATTCTAAGTTTCATAAATGTAAATTTTATGGTGCAAATCAATTAACATAGCATTAGAGCATCGTTGCTTTAATGTTAAGTTATCATTAATAAGCGGGCAGAACCGGGCTAAAATGCCGGGAAACTCTTTATGCCGAAAGCACTTACTCCTTAATGAGTCTTGAATAAATTACAGAGGTCTCACACTGCAACTCAACGAGGTAGATGCCAGGTTCAAGATCGCTGACCTCGGATCCGGCCGCAGGATTTACATTCAAAAACTTCTTTTGAAGTTTACCTGCCATGTCAAAAATAAAAATTGCACAGCGCGAAGGTGTACTTACACTGACGTTGAAAAAATCTTTTGCAGGATTTGGGTACAATATACTTTTCTTCAAATCAGGAATTGCGTCTACGCCATCCTGCAGGTAATGAAAATACGCTGTGATGGCATACTGTGCAGGAATAAAAGACCAGTTCAGGAATTGCATCCAGCTTCCGGCTGCACCCTGGCTCGTGCTTATCCAATGCCTGTCGTTAAGTGCCAGGTAGTTGGTATCCAGCGCGAACCCGACGAAACCATTGACCTGCAGGTTTTGTGTAACACCCGCATAAGCGTCGCCGGAAGTAAAAAATAAATTTTCTGCGCTGAGATCTATGTACTCCGAATATGCTGAATCAACTGCACCACTGCTGGAAGGATTTGCAATCGCCTGCGGGCTTATATATACAAGTCCTGAATTATTGGCATCAGTGGTAGAGGCAGAATCTTCTCTTACAATTATTTTGAAAGGAGCCGGAGAAGCCGCATTCCTGAACCATACCTGTACTCCCATCAATTGCGCAGGGTAGAGCGCAGGCGTAAAACGGGTTATCATCTGCATGTAATCAGTACTTGGATAAGCGCCCGAAGCGCCATACTGTGATTCAAAATTGTAGTTGTGATAGTATAAGCTGTCCACCTGCGATGAAGCTTCCAGGGAAAGCAGCAAAAAAATTAACAGGTAAAATCTTTTTATCATAAGTGTATTTCTTTCAGAAAATAAAAGTAGTTAAATATAGAGAATCAGTCATCGCACCTTGAAGAACATGATCCTCACTCATGTTTTAGACACCTTAGATCCTTTATATTTGAAGCCATAAAAAATATGTTATTCTTCGAACCCCTTCACAAGCCATTGCTGCCCAAAGCAAAATTCTACAAGCGGCTCTTCAATAATTCCCTGATCGCACTTCTCATCATCCTGATTTCCCTCAGCATCGGTGTAAGCGGTTACATGGGACTTGCTGATATGAATTTTGTAAACGCTCTCCTCAATGCCAGCATGATCCTGGGAGGCATGGGGCCCGTGGATGTATTGCCGAATGATGCATCTAAATATTTCGCTTCCGCTTACGCGCTATTCAGCGGGGTCACTTTTCTCAGCATTGTAGGCGTTCTTTTCGCACCGCTGCTGCACCGGCTCATGCACCGCTACCATCTCGAAACCGATGAAGAGGAAGAAGAGGAGGAACAATCACCAAAAAAAAACAAATCCGGTTTACGGAAAGGCTGATATTATTTTTGATGCCTGGTATATTTCTGAAAAGACCAGCTACGCAATTCCCGGAACGTGACCCTTGATGAATTGTTAACTTTACAGCCATGCCAAAAATAAAGCTAAGCAGCTACTCCACGCGAGCGCCGGAAAAATTAAGTAAAGAACGAGCCAAAGAAAAACTCCAGGTGCTTAAGCTCAGACTGGAAAAATTACAAACCCTTCTATATGCAGAAGGAAAGCATGCATTGCTTGTAGTATTGCAGGGCATGGACGCTTCCGGTAAAGACGGCGCCATCAAAAATGTTTTCGATACAGTCAACCCCATGGGTTGTCGCGTAATTTCATTCAAACAACCTACAAGCCTTGAAAGCAAACACGATTTTCTCTGGCGGATTCACAACCAGATTCCGGAGAAAGGAATGATGGCCGTATTCAACAGGTCTCATTACGAAGACGTCCTGGTGCAGCGTGTGCACCACATGGCGAATGCTAAAACTATCAAACAACGATATCACCTCATCAATGATTTTGAGAAGCTGCTTGTCCAGACCGGTACACAGGTGCTTAAATTTTACCTGCATGTTTCTAAAAAAGAACAGCTGGAAAGGTTGGAAGAACGGCTGCATGATCCGGCGAAAATGTGGAAATACAATAAAAACGATTTGACTGAGCGCAGTTACTGGAAGTCATACATCAAAGCCTACGAAGATGCGATTGAAAATTGCTCGGAGCATGCACCCTGGCAAATAATTCCTGCCGACCAGAACTGGTTTAAGGAATACCTCATCGCAAAAAAAATTGTTGAGACACTGGAGAATCTCAAAATGAAATATCCGCGAATCAGGGAAGATAAAAATGCATCCTGATTTTATACCTTCAGGCCTGGTTGCGGCGATTAAAGTTTCACCATTTTTTTTGAGAAGTATTCCTGGCCCCCCTGAACAGTGATGATGTAAATACCGCGGGAGAAACCTGATACATCCAGTTCCAGCGTTGATTGATCCGTCAGCTTTGTAAGAATGAGCGAACCCATTGAATCAAAAATATTTATTACACAGCGGGAAAAAAGTTTTTCGTTTACCTGTAAACTGATAACATCATTGAAAGGATCAGGATATACGGTGAGGTTCGCAGGCAAAATGCTTTGTTCGCCTGGCAATCCTCCTGCAGAACAATAAGCCATCCAATTTACACCCGTAGATTCAATAAGAGTTTCAATCGTAGAAAAAATATTTACAGCCCTATAGGCGGCGGGAAATGTATCTACGGCAAGAGGCAATACAGAGTCCGTGAGGGTTGTTACACTTTGGAAGCAAGGCATCGTGGCCAGGCTGTCAGTCTTTAAGTAAGCAATGGCATAGCGGAAGGAAGAATCTATATAGGACCGGGTTGCTCCCAATCCATAACCACCGTCGTCCATTGGCTCAAGGGAACCGAAAAAATCATCCCCTTCAGGATCTTCAATTTTACTATACCAGAGCACATTACCTGACGTATCCGTTTTGATCATTGTGGTAATGCCCCCCGGAATCATTTCGGTAGCTGCGTTAATGAACAGGTTGCCGTCAGGTGTTGCACTGATTCCGAATAATGCACATCCTGCGGCTGCAAAGTATTGCTTTGCGAAAATGACATCTCCCTGTGCGTTGAGTTTGATCAGGACGCCTCGATAATCATTGCCGGTAGAATGATCCTGGCTGTATCCGCAGATGTATATTTCACCGGATGACGTCACCATCAGGTGTTGCGGACCTACCTGGAAACCGGGAGTCGAAAAAATGCGGTGCCAAAGAAAATTTCCATTGGCATCAAACCGGTTGATCTCAGTCATGTAACCGGCAATTCCAATCCTGTTGAATACGGAAGCGATTGCAAATCCCTGGTCGGGGGTTTCTTTAAGGGTGGTGCAATCGTTCGAATTGATGTGCGTGGTGTCGACGAATGTATGAGCCCAAAGGACGTTTCCTGACATGTCGCATTTCATTAAAAACAGTCCGCCGTTCATACCGTCCCAGGCGTAACCTGAAATGGCTGCATTTCCATCGGCAGTGGAAATTGCTCCGTAACGGGACACAAGGTATTCCGTCTGAACGCTGTCGGTATAGTTCTTCGCAGAGATAAGGTGGCCTGAAGAATCCGTGACCAGGATGCAAAGCATTTGAAGGGCTGTATCATTACTGTTACCGATCGCAAGCAAATGATGCTGCGCCGTGTCTTCCACAACACAGGATAATTGGTAACTCAACGCATTGCTATGGTAATTTCGTTCCCACAGGAGGTTGCCGTAGGCATCCATTTTCATCATGCAACCATCGTGGTACTGGAAGAGCAGAGGTGAATGCGCTCCCACCATCAGGGCTTCATTTTGGTCCAGGGTTTTGACATCACTCACAATGAAGCTGCCTGTTGAATCATAGAGTACGCTGATGAACTGGGCGCCGGCATAAGGATGAACGAAGAGCAGCGTAATCAGGAGCGCGCCGTAAAATATCCGGTTGCTTTTTTTCATGGCGGGGTGAATTAAAAACCAACGTAAAGTTCAGAAAATTCCGGCAACCATTTCCTTTCCGAATGAAAAAAGCTCCGTCAGCCAGGCACTGAAACACATCAGCCCGGGTGTTACTTGCTTTCCCTGTGCGTTGAGATAAAATCGAGGACGGCTTCTTTTATGTTGTCACGGATGATGCGCGTGCGACTAAGTTTTTCATCATAAGTTCCTTCCAGCGCAGAAGGATCCTCGAAGCTCCAGCTGATTTTTTTGTGCAGCCCGGGAAAATAAGGACACTTTGCAGCGCTGGCTTCATCACAAACGGTGATGACATATTGGTAGGTCCTGCCCTCTTTGTGAAAGTCGAAGACACTTTTTGTCTGGTTGAAAGAAATATCAATCCCGTCTTCCAGCATCACTGCGATTGCCAGCGGGTTGAGCGTGCCTTTTTCAAGACCGGCGCTCTCCACATCGAACTGGCTCCCTGCAAATTTTTTGAGATACGCTTCAGCGATCTGGCTCCGCGCAGAATTATGAATGCATAAAAAAAGAACCCTGTTCATGAGATGGAAGTTGTCGCACGATTTATTATAAAGTCAAAGTTCCAAAAAATTGATTGACCGGCAAGCGGGAAGGCTGTTCGCAGATAAGATCGGTTTACGGACTCCCTTTAATAGCCCTGATCGAAATGGAATGGAGAGCAGGACGAAATGATCACGGGAAGAAAATCTTCCTGCTTCAAAAAAAATATCAGAATACCTGCAGTTTGCTTTGCAGCAAATCAGTAAGTTCATCAAAATTGTCAGGAAGATATTTTTTTATGAAATGATACTCTACGGGAAATTCTATGCGTGCCTGTTTGTCTTTTCCGTTCTTGATAAGATTGAAAGCGTTGCCGCTCATTTTGAAAAGCTGTGATGAACGAAGCGCATTCAATGTTGGGGTGCCCTTATTTTCCATAACCGTTTATATTGAAATGTAAACGTATGGGAAAGCAGACAAAAGCCCTATTCCATCGCATTAAGTTTGTGTTAAATGTGGCCTCAGGCCACCATACCTTGCTTGTACTGCTCGTGCAATTGGTGGATAATGCCGTCAGAAAGCCCGATTTGCGGAACAATAATTTCCTGGATCTGAGCTGCTTTCATGATGCCGAGAAAAATTTTCGCCGCCGGTACAATCACGTCTGCCCGGTCCGGATTCAGCTGCCATATTTCCATGCGCTCGTCTACTGTATGAATTTTCAATTCATCGTAGAGTTCTTTTAGCTTTTCAAAAGGCAGCGGCTTGTCTTTCCGGTCGAGCATCTTAAAAATCTTATTGATGTTTCCCCCGGACCCGATGGCTGTAAGCGAACGGTACCCATTGACAAGCTCGCGGATCTTATCCTTGAAGGCATACCATTTCTCCTTAGTCACCTGTCCCTTGAGCCAGCGCAGCGTCCCGATGTCAAAAGATTGGGAGAAGACACACTGTTCTTTATGGAACAGCGTGACCTCCGTGCTTCCGCCGCCTACGTCAATGTAGAGATAGCTTTTACTTTTATCAAGGTGCTCTTCTACGTGATTTGAAAAAATAAGGTCGGCCTCTGTTTTTCCTGAAATGATATCGATCTTGAGACCGCAATCTTTTTTGATCTGTTTCACCAGCTCTTCCCCGTTGATAGCCTCGCGCAGGGAGGCAGTTGCGCAGGCGCGGTAAGCCACAGGTTCAAACACATCGATGAGCAGTTTGAAGGCATGCATGGTTTTGCTGAAACGCAATGCGCGCCTTGACGATATGCGGCCGGTTTGAAAAACGTCTTCGCCCAGACGAAGGGGTATTCGCACCAATTCGGATTTCTTGAAGTGAGTTTCCCCATGCTCTTCCATGGCATTGCACAGAAGCAGTCGCACAGCATTGGAACCGATATCAATGGCAGCGTATCGCAAAAGATTTGAAGAAACCTGGTTACTGCTCAAAGATGGGTTAGTCTCCTGCATGTTGCCTGTTAAGTTTTAAAATCTTTTTCAGATCACATTGTTAAGAAGTGCAGCAACGTCTTTCTCCGACGCAGCAGAAACTAATTTCTCCGGATTCCATTTCCCGTTCAGCCACCTGGCAATGTCATCATGTGAACGCATGGCAAGCCCGTTGTCTCTTTTTTTGTATTCGTTATTCTGCTCCCTGTTGATCAAGCGCGCCTTGATGTTGTCGTGAAGCTGTATTTGCAGGTAGGTCTTCAGGTGCTTCTGGAGATTTTTGTCATAGATCGGTATGGCGACCTCGCTTCGATGATCGAGGTTTCGGTACATCCAGTCAGCCGACGAAATAAAATATTTCTCATCGCCGTTGTTTGCAAACACAAAAATACGGCTGTGCTCCAGGAATTTATCAACGATGCTGATCACTTCGATATTGTCGCTGTAGCCTTTCAAGTCTGTTACCAGCGAACATATCCCGCGCACGATCATTTTAATTTTCACGCCTGCCTCGCTGGCCTGGTAGAGTTTCCTGATCATTTCCGTATCCACCAGGCTGTTCATTTTGATATACATGTAAGCGACCTTGCCGGCCTCTGCATTTTTAATTTCCTGGTTGATGAGCTGCAGAAATCTCTTTCTCATATTGAATGGCGACACAAGCAGCCTTTTGTAGGTGCCGGTTTTGAAATTGTCGCGGTAAAAGCTGAAGAGCTTCACTACTTCCTCTGTGATCTTTTTATTACTTGTCAGCAATGAATGATCGCAATATACCCTGGCCGTTTGTTCGTTGAAGTTCCCTGTACCCAGGTGAGCATAATGAACCGTCTTGCCTTCTTCCTTCCGTGCGATGAGAAAAAGTTTTGAATGGACCTTCAGACCCGGAACGCCGAATATCACCTGTGCCCCTTCTTCCTGCAGCCTGTTGGCGAAAATAATGTTGGCTTCCTCGTCGAAGCGGGCCTGCAATTCTACTACGGCAGTTACGTTCTTGCCGTTCTTCACGGCATTGATCAGCGCATTCACAATTCCGGAATTATCTGCGGCGCGGTAGAGCGTAATCTTTATAGACTCGACCTTCGGATCAATTGATGCTTCACGCAACAGGTCAATCACATGGTGAAATGACTGGTAAGGATAAGCCAGGAACACATCACGCTGGCGAATGACTTTGAAAACACTTCGCTCACCTTTCAGGTCCGGGTGATCGGCGGGATGCGGGATGTTGTAGCGGAGATTCTTTTTACCCAGATCAGGAAAACCCATAAAGTCGCGGAAGTTGTGGTAGCGCCCTCCAGGGATCAGGTAATCCGCTTTATTCATGTTGATTTTCTTGAGTACGAAGCTCAACAGGTCTTCCGGAATTTTTTCATCATAAGCGAGTCTCACGGGAGCGCCCTTCTTCCGCATCTTCACGCTTTTCGAAACTTTCTCCATCAGGCTTTTTGAAATGTCGCTGTCAATGTCAAGCTCAGCATCACGCGTGATCTTCACCGCATACGATTCAATTTTTTCATACGCGAAAACGGAAAAAATATCGTCGAGGCATAAACGGATCACGTCATCCAGCATGATGATCATCTGCCTGTGGTCAGCGGCGGGTAACACGAGAAACCTTGAGACCACGTCCGTGGGCAATTCAATCAACGCATACTTCCATTTCTTCTCTTTGATACTTTGCGTAAGTTTAATGAGGAGATAGGTGGATTTATCTTTCAGGTAAGGAAACTTGGGCGCCGATTCCAGCATGATGGGAACCAGGAAAGGGTATACCTGGTCGTGGAAGTAATTCCTTACGTGCTGTTGGTGGGATTCGGAAAGCTGCTTTTCATTGACGAGAAAAATATTTTCCTTCTTCAGCTCATCCAGAATAGATTCATATATCTTTTCGAATTTCCGTTGCTGCCTGATGACTATTTTCTGGATACTGTCCAGCAATACATCAGGAAATTCGCCGAACATCTGCTTGCCTTTATGTGGCCACTTCACCATCCTCCTGATCGTTGCCACACGAACACGGAAAAACTCATCCCTGTTATTCGAAAAGATACCCAGGAAACGGATTCGCTCGATCAGGGGTACGGTGGTATCCTCTGCCTCCTGCAGCACACGTGCATTAAAGGAAAGCCAGCTCAGATCACGGTTGATAAGAGGAACCTTTTTACTCATCCGGCAAAGTTACGGATTCTGACTTCCTGTTGTCTCTGAAGAAATTAACGGATCCGTCAACGCATGATTGGGGGCGGCTTTGGCAACTACATTTCGCGGCCTCTTGTATTTCGATGCGGGTCTCACAACTACACCTTTTTTAATCGAAGCTTTTTTTGAATTTTTTTTCTTCGCCTTGGCTGCTTCCTTTTGTTTTGTCAAAGCTTTCAACGTTTTGCTGAACTTCTTTACAACTGACTTTCCTGCCTGGCGGATTGTCTTTTTCGTCTTGCCGACAGCGCCGGCATCATGTTTTGCAAGAACAGCTTGAATGGCTCCTGTCAATTCGAGCTCAAGTTTCTTTTTGATTTGCTTTTTCATAAATGAGTTTTGTGAGAAGCAACAATGAATTAACAAGTTGTTTCCCGTTGTCGCAGTAAATCTTTGGAAAAAAGAAATATGAAAAAAGGGATTTTTAAATAGTAATGTAAATTTTACATTAAATTCACATTTAAATGCCTGCGGACGGGCTGCCTTTTACGTATGGTTTATTAAAAATCAAAGCGATCCAGTCCTCTTGATTTCCCCCCTTTTTTGAAGTGTGATTTCAAAAGGGTTTATTTGCATGGATTTTTTCACCCATACAATAAATTGATTCATGTCTAAAAACCCAACCGTATTTTTTGATGTAACTGCCGATGGAGAAAAAGTAGGCAGAATTGTATTTGAATTAAGAGCCGACGTAGTCCCGAAAACCGCGGAAAATTTCCGCGTACTTTGTACAGGAGAGGCGGGCTTTGGATATAAAGGTTCCCCCTTTCACAGGATCATCCCACAGTTCATGTGCCAGGGCGGCGACTTTACACACGGCAATGGAACAGGCGGCAAAAGCATTTACGGTCATAAGTTTGCCGATGAAAACTTTACGCTGAAGCATACAGAGGCCGGGCTACTTTCGATGGCCAATGCCGG
>Ga0134121_10003519_pt1 | contig 13039 bp, 10 predicted proteins | sample KB301_FD_96463 | JGI IMG/M metagenome (GOLD analysis project Ga0134121, IMG submission 96463) | Terrestrial soil microbial communities without Nitrogen fertilizer from Kellogg Biological Station, Michigan, USA - KB3-0-1 | ecosystem: Environmental > Terrestrial > Soil > Unclassified ...
CAAGCGCGCATCTTCGTACGTCCCTTTCATTTGAGGAACGATCACTGCAGTCACGATCCCGATGAGGACAACCACCACCATAAGTTCCAGCAAAGTGAAAGCGCGGGACGTGCGAACTTTTCGTCCGACACAAGCTGGAGCAGCGAGCCGGCGAAATTCGAATCGGGAACATCGAACAATCAACATCCAACATCGAGCGCCGAACGCTGACGCTGTGAGCGGCAGGACTGTTCGATGTTGGATGTTGAATGTTGAATGTTGAATGTTCCCGTAGTCCGCCGACACCTTTGAGCTTGGAGCTTGAAGCTTCATTATTGCCAATTGCCAATGTCCGCTCCTTTGCCTTCGCCGCCGTCCGCTTTATCAGCGCCTCTCGACCACAGATCGAAGCTGGAGGTGTGATGAACGCCGGGAGCCAAATACTGGTATGGGTTTCCCCACGGGTCGGCCCGGAGTTGCTTGATGTAGGGGCCGCGCCAACTTTTCTGGTCATCGCCCGAAGGAGCATCGACCAGCACTTTCAACCCTTCTTCCATCGTCGGGTAGCGGTCCATGTGTATGTTGAACCGTTCCAACGCCGACTCCAACTCGGCAATATGCCCCTTGGCGGCGCCGACTTTGGCGTCATGGGTCGTCGTCATGAACTTCGGGATAATCGTGGCGGCCAGAATGCCGATCACGATCACGACAACCATGATTTCAATGAGGGTAAAGCCCGCCGAACTTCGATTGCGAAAATGAAGCCGACGACCCGCTTTCTCATGAGGGAGGTGCTCAACAGTACCAACGCGATGTTCCCCCTCACCCCAGCCCTCTCCCTTGGGGAGAGGGAGACACGCATTCCAGTTTTGGAACCATCGGGACGCTCCAGTATGGCGGAAGACTGGCCTCTCCCCGAGGGAGAGGGCCGGGGTGAGGGGGAACAGGACATGCGCACGGCACTCCAGGTGATCTTCATGTTTGGTCGAGAAGGCAAGTTTGCGCATATTTCCCGGTGACTGTTTGTTTATTTGAACTCCCCCCCACCCAGGTAACGACGCGGTTTCCGTTTCGGATTTCGGATTTCGGATTTCGGATTTAGCAGTTCGCCTGCTCACGTCAGCGGCTAGACTTTTCAAACACGTTCTCATATCAATCTCCTTTCAATTGTTCTTTATAGCAGTGTTCACCTCAGCATTTGGCTCATGTTGAAAATGGGCAGCAACAAAGCGATCACGATGAATCCCACCAGCGCGCCCACGGCCAGAATCAACGCCGGCCCCAGCAGCGAGATCAACGTCTTCGTGCGCGCGCGCATCTGCCGTTCTTCGATGTCGGCCACTTTCAAGAGCATTTCATCCAGTTTGCCGGACTCTTCCCCTACATTAATCATTTGCACGACGGTGTTGGGAAAGATGCCAAGTTTGCGCAGCGGCGCGGCGAAGGAATCTCCTCCGCGCGTTTCCTCGGCGACGCGCGCAATTTGCTGGGCCAGCACGTGATTGCCAATCGTGTTCTCGACGATCTTCAAGGCGGGCAGCAGAGAAACGCCGCTTCTGGCCAGCGTGCCGAGCGTCCTCGCAAACCGGCTCAACGCGGCCGCGCGAAACACCGACCCGATCAACGGCAGCCGCAGCTTGGTGCGATCCCGAACCTCCGCGCCTTGCGTGGTCTGAAAGTACCGCCAGAGAGCAACGCCCATCCCCGCGACCGCCGTAAGAATCCAGGGCCAGAAGTGATGAAAGAATCCACTGACCTTGAGCAGAATCAGCGTGGGCAGCGGCAAGATGGGCAGCATCTCTTCAAACATGCCGAACAAGCGCGGCAGCACGACCGTAAGCAGCAGCGTCACCGTGAACACGCCGAAGGCCAGAACAAAAACGGGGTAGGAGACCGCAGAAATCACTTCGCTGCGCACCTCGTCCTCGTGTTCGAGCAAGTCGGCCAACTCCGCCATCACCTTTGGAAGCGCGCCCGCTTCTTCGCCCACGTGCACCATGCTGACGTAAAGTTTATTGAAAAGTTTCGGGTGCTCTTCCATCGCCGCCGAGAGCGCGGCGCCTTTCCGAACTGAATCTGTGATTTTCAGGACCACTTCCCGCAGTGCCAGATTTTCTTCTTCTTCTCCCAAGCCGCCGAGTGCCTGCGGAATGGGAATGGACGCTCCGAGCAACGCCGCCATCTCGCGGGTAAAGGCGGTGATTTCCTTTCGCTTGATCCGCGTGCCCGCGCGACTCTCTCTCCCCTGCCCCTCTGTCGCTGGGACGCGGGTCTCACCCTCCGCCGCGCGTGCGAGTGGTAGCCGCTGAGGTAACGAGACGGATTCGTCAGGCAAATGCTTTTCCGCCTCGTTACCTCGGCGGTTGCCTACGCGCTCCAATGCCGCGGTCGCCCCGAGGCCGCTGATGTAGATTTCGAGATTCGAGGGAAACAGCCCGCGCTGGCCCAGGAGACGGAGCGCCGCTTTCCGATCTTCCGCCTCGATCACCCCTTCAACGGAAGCGCCGTTGACTTCAACCGCCTGATAGCGAAACGAACTCATTCGAGGGTGTCCCCGGAGGAGACGCGCAGGATTTCTTCCAGCGTGGTGATCCCCTCGACCGCTTTTTGCAAAGCATCCTGGTGCATCGTGACCATCGTCTTTTTCGCGGCAGCTTTAAGTTCGGCGCTCGAAGCCTTCCGGAGAATGAGTTCCCTCAGTTCGCCAGTAATCGGCAAAAGTTCGAAGATGCCAATGCGCCCCCGGTAGCCCGTGCCGCGGCATTCGTCGCAACCGTTCCCGCGATAGAATTGCCCCTCGCTCCGCTGATGGCTCAGGGCTTCCAGCTTCTCGCGCATCGCCGGTACCACTGGAGTTTCCACTCGACACTGAGAGCAAATCCTTCTGACCAGCCGTTGCGCCAGCACGCCCTCGAGCGCCGAAGAAATCAGGAACGCCTCCACACCCATATCCATGAGCCGAGTCACCGCTCCGGCTGAATCGTTCGTGTGCAGCGTGCTGAAAACCTGGTGTCCCGTGAGCGCCGCGCGAATGGCGATCTCCGCCGTCTCAAAGTCGCGAATTTCGCCCACCATGATCACGTCCGGGTCCTGGCGCAAAATGGAACGCAGACCGTTGGCAAACGTCAGACCGCGACTGGGCCGCACCGGAATCTGCGCGACTCCCGGAAGCTCGTACTCGACCGGGTCCTCAATGGTCAGAATCTTTAACTCCGGCGAGTAAATACTGCGGAGCACGGAATAGAGCGTGGTGGTCTTGCCGCTGCCCGTTGGGCCGGTGGCCAGGAAAAGCCCGTGCGGCTTTTCCACCAACCTCGAAAGGAGAGCCGCTCGATCCGCGTCGAGACCCAGTTCCTCGGCGGTCTGGACCTTGCCATTTTTTTCCAGCAGCCGCAGCACAACGCTTTCGCCGTAAATCGTCGGCATCGTGCCCACGCGGATATCGACGCGGGCTCCGCGGTGGTGGATTTGAATGTGACCATCCTGCGGCATGAACCGTTCGGCGATGTTCATGTCCGCCATGATTTTGATGCGGGAGATCAAGGCGGCATGAAGCTGCTTCGGCGGCGGCGGCTTTTCCTGCAACAGCCCATCGATGCGGTACCGCAACTGGAGCAAGTCTTCGAAGGCGACCAAATGGATGTCGCTGGCGCGCTCGCGCAGGGCTGTCGCGATGATGGCGTTGACCAGGTTGATGACCGTCGGTTCATTGGCCATCACCTCGATGTCGTGCAGGTTCTTGCCCTCGACCGTCGCGGCAGATGGCGGGCTGAGATTCTCGATCACCTGCTCCACCGTCACCTGGTAGCACTCGGCAATCTTCTGCACGATCTCGGCATCGGACGCCTCGGCCTCGTGTACCTCCAAACCGCTCAGGAGCCGGATGTCATCGATCACCCGTTGGTTGCCCAGTTCGGCAGTCGCCACGTGAATCGTGCCATTGGTGATTTCGAATGGCAGAACCCGGTGACGCTTCACGAAGTCCGAGGGCAACGCGCGGATGGCTGCGGGAGAAACGATCAGCTTGGCCAGACTCCCAAGGCGATTGCCAGCCCCAGGCCGAGCGAGGATGGTTTCGGAATCCTGGACCACTTGGCCGGGGAAACTTTCTGAACCTCCGTTGGATGTGCTCATCTCTCCACAGGTCAGCCCTGCGAATCTCAGCAAGGCATCGGATTCGACTGATTTTTGATTTACAAGTGTTTGATCAACAAATTTCTAGTTTCGGCCTTTGGCGCTGGTGATCAATCCATAGACAACTCCAAACCGAAAAAGTTGCGAGAAAAATCTGGAAAAGAATTGGGGTTGGCGCGCGGACATTCTTGTCAGCAGCAACGCCCGAAACGCGCCGGGCTCCCAAATTTTTGCCTGCTCTCCTTTCGCTCCCCGTTGCTGCGGACAAGAATGTCCGCGCGCCGTTTATTCGGCCAGGATTTCGGAGTTGGCTCCACCTGCTCTCCCCCGTAACCTCCGCGCATGGGCAATTCGTTTGGACACCTTTTCCGCATTACCACTTGGGGCGAGTCGCACGGCGGCGGCGTGGGCGTGGTCGTGGATGGATGTCCGCCGCTGATTGATTTGACCGAGGCCGACATTCAGCCTGATTTGGACCGCCGCCGGCCCGGCCAGTCGAAGATTACTTCGCCGCGAAAAGAAGCAGACCGGGCCGAAATTTTATCCGGCACGTTCGAAGGAAAAACTTTGGGCACGCCGATTTGCCTGTGGGTCCGCAACGAAGATGCCCGCCCTGAAGCCTACGCCGAAATGGCAACCAAGTTTCGCCCGTCCCATGCCGATTACACTTACCAGGCGAAATTCGGCATCCGCAACTGGCAAGGCGGCGGACGCACCAGCGCGCGCGAAACCGTGGGACGCGTCGCTGCTGGCGCCATCGCCAAAAAAATCCTGCGCGAACGTTACGGCGTCGAAATCCTTGCCTACGTCAAGCAAGTGCAGCGCCTCGTCGCGGCGGTGAATCCCGACACCGTGAAAGCCGCTGCCGTAGAATCCAACGTGGTGCGCTGTCCCGATCCCGCGGTCGCCCAGAAAATGATTCGGCTCATCGAAAAAATGCGCAAGGCCGGCGATAGCGTGGGAGGAATTGTCGAAGGCGTGGCACGCGGCGTGCCGCCCGGCTGGGGCGAGCCGGTGTTTGACCGCCTGGAGGCTGATCTTGCCAAAGCGATGTTAAGTTTGCCGGCATCGAAAGGCTTTGATGTCGGGTCGGGCTTTGGCGGCATTCTGCTGACCGGCACGCAACATAACGACCCGTTTCGCTCGAAGGGCGGTAAAGTCTTCACCACCAGCAATCGCTCCGGCGGCATTCAAGGCGGCATCTCCAACGGCCAAACCATTTACTTCCGCGTGGCGTTCAAGCCGGTCGCGACGGTGATGCACGAGCAAGCAACCGTCGATATCGAACTCAAGAACACGACCTTGAAAGCACGTGGCCGACACGATCCCTGCGTGTTGCCGCGCGCCGTGCCGATGGTGGAAGCCATGAGCGCGCTGGTGTTGGTCGATCACGCGATGCGACACAAAGCGCAGTGCGAGTAAGAAAATCTCGATCGAGATCAAACTAATCTGCCCCGCATGGCGCATTTTGCTAAATCTCCCGTCCAACACCAGACATGAGACAAGCTCAGATGCATTCCCGAAATCTCCTGTTGTTGTGGCTGGTGCTCGGCGTCGCGCTGGGCGCGCTCGCAAAAGATGAGAACGCCGGAGATGATCCCTTCACCGGCGCTGTGCCAAGCTTGCGGATCGAGATCCCGGCCGAGGGCATGCGGGTGTTGCGGCAATACCATCAGGTCTGGCGGCAGCCGCGTCCGGAACGCATCGACGTGCAGGCCACGGTCCGCGAAGGCACCCGGGTTTACACCAACGTCGCCGTTCATCTCAAAGGTTCGTGGACATTTCAGCCCATCGACGCCAAACCTTCGCTAACCCTCAATTTCGACAAGTTCGCACCCGGCCAACGCTTTCATGGGATGACGAAAATTCACCTGAACAATTCCGCGCAAGACCCGAGCGGCCTTTGCGAGCAATTCGGTCGCGAACTGTTTGTCGCGGCTGGTGTTCCCAGTCCGCGCGCCAGTCCCGCGCTGGTGAACCTCAATGGCCGCGAGCTGGGTCTGTGCGTGCTTATCGAGGGCGCGAACAAGCAATTCGTCAAAAGCAATTTCGCTTCCGCCAAAGGCAATCTCTACGACGGCGGTTCGGGAGGCGACGTGACCAAAGCGCTTAAGGCGGTTTCGGGCGACAACCGAGAGGACCGCTCGGATTTGACAAACCTGGTCCAGGCCGCGCGCGAACCAGTTCCAGCCCGGCGGCTGGCGCGTCTCGAACAGGCGCTGGATGTCGAGCGGTTCCTCAGTTTCGCCGCCACCGAAGCATTGATCGTCCATTGGGACGGGTATGCCATCGGCTGCAATAATTACCGGGTGTTCCACGATGTTTCGCAGGACAAGATGGTCTTCATCCCGCACGGATTGGATCAGTTGTTCGGCGTGTCGAGCTCGCCCAACCTGAGCCTGACGCCTCCCTTCAAAGGCATGGTGGCCCGGACGCTGTTTGCCGTACCGGAGATGCGCCGTCGTTATCTCGAACGGATTGAAAAGTTGTCCACGAATGAATTTCGCGTCGAAGCGCTTTTAGCGCGCGTGGACCGGCTGGCCGGTCGATTGCGTCCGGCTTTGTCGAAGGAGTTGCGTCCGGAATTCGACGGCGCGGTGGAACATCTCAAGGGCCGCATCGCTCAGCGCGCGCGGAGTGTCGCCCAACAATTGAAAACCACGAAACGTCCAGTGCAATTTCCCGCGGACGGCGCGATGCCTCTTTCCGGATGGACCTTCAAAGGCGGCCCGACTCAGCAAGCCAGCGGCAGCCGCAACGTCGCGCACGGGCGCGACGTGTTGCGCGTCACTGGGAACGGACCCGGCAGCAGTGGCGCCTGGCGGACGATCTTGTTCCTCGACGAAGGGCATTACGAATTCACCGGACTGGCGCGCACGGAAGGAATGACCGGCGCCGAAGAAACCAACGGCGTGATTCTGCGGATTTCCGGCGAACGCTCGACGCACGGTATTGCGATCAACGAAGAATGGACAGCGTTGAGCTACCCGTTCGACGTTCGCGGCCTCGAGGACGTCGAATTGGTCTGCGAGTTTCGTGGCCCGCGAGGTTCAGGCGAATTCGACGCCGGCTCGCTGCGGCTGCTGCGCAAAGGGCCGCCGTTAAGCAAACCTACGGACGCTCGGTGAGTTTCTCGCCATGAAACTAAGAAAACCGGGCGAGGAATAGCTCGAGCGCCGCTTGCAGAAAACTCCGCTTTGCGTGGGCTGCGCACGCCGCACGACAGGTGTGGCGGAAATGCTCTCACCCGGCAGACACGGACACGGCGGCGCGTAGGGCACGCAAGCGTGGATTGACCCGGTCAAAGGCATCGCCTACGTCCTGATGGTGCAACGCTCCAGCTTCCCCAACAGCGACGCCAGCGACGTCCGTCGCGAATTCCAGAAAGCCGCCGCGACTGCGTTGGAAACGGGCAAGGTCAAGTACTCGTGGCTAAACCCGGCAACGTTATGGGAAACGAAAATTTTCTGCGCCAGTCGTGAACGAATGTTTTCATGGCGTCAGCCAAACGAGAAAGCTATTTCTTTGCGCACTTGTCGCATAACCAACGGTATGAGTTGTCGCGCATCTTGACGCGACGCAGCGAACCCCATTGGCGAGCACGATAGTTGTTGGGCGCTGTCTCTTCGAGGAATCGCGTCAAGGCTGCGCGCGTCACCGTCGCCTCGCGATCATTCCCCCGCAGGTCTTTACCAACATCACCGCCAGTCACTTGTTCAGAACCCAAATCCTTGCTCTCCTTTGGCGACTCCAATTCGAGATGCTTCGTAAGTTCTTCCATGAACTTCACCTCGTCTTCTATCTCCTTAGCCACCTCCGAACCCAAGGCTAAAGGCATTCCAGTGAATCCCAGTTGGAGGCCGGCCGCGAGCAACTTCACGCTTCGTGCAATCCACGGCGCGGACTTTCCCCACCACGTCTTGTCCTTGGTAAAAGTTACTGCTCCATCGTCGCACGCATGGATGTTTCCCTCGCACTCGCAATATGGCGTGAGGACATAAGTGCTCTTGAAATAGCCAACTGGGTTCCACCGACTACGGTCTTTTGTCGTTAGCAAGATTAGTCCCGGCGCCGCCGTGTGGTCGCGGTCGTCAAGCATCTGGCTCATGCACGCGAGATACTCGTGTAGCTTTAACTCGGCCTCCTGTTTGAATTCCACTACGAGCGTCGCTTGGCCATGGAGAAGTTGGTCCAACTTGCCATTGTTCTGTTGCACCCAATCGAGCAACGTTCCGACGCCGTGTAGGAAAGGTTCTGCCCATTGTGGCGGCTTGTCCATTTCTTGCCGCACGATGACTGCTACCTTTTCTGCGACAAATCCACCAAAGCTGCTGATTCCCGAAACGAGCAGGCGAGGATCAACTTCATGGTCTTCGAATTCGCAATCCAACATCTCCCGTTGCTTGGAGATTGCTGTGTAGATTCGCTTTTCTGTGTGAAAGCCCTTGCATTGCGACTCGCCGCCCGCCCCAACTTCCGCTTTGATGCAGCCGTAGGAGCGTTCGGCTGACAGGCCACCAAAGAAGGAAAAGACCGCTTGAATGTAACCGTGAATCTGTTCGCACATGTTCTGCGGAAATGCCGCCCGCACGCGCACGCGGAAAATCCTCTCATCCGGCAGAAACTCGCACAACGCCTCGCTTGGGCATGGACTGTTTGTTTTCAGGAAAACGCCATTGTGCCAATAAACACCCTTTGGATGTTCTGCCGTCTTCACAATCATGTGATGCGTTTTCACAATGAAGCGGCTCATGATTCCCATCGGCGGGCGGACGTTCAGTTTGTATTCCATCCGCCTTTCTTTGAGTCCGGGTATTTCCGTCCACGCAATTGCCGGAGCGACATAACCAAAGCGAAGCGGGACGAGGCAGCTATTGCTCTGGTCTTCGAGATCGTAGCACAGCTCGAATTCCTTCATGCAGTCGTGAAACGTTGCAAACATTCCGGAATAGTGCGCTTTGCTCCAAATGGTTTCCATCCGCTCCAACGAAATCTCCCCCTTGTCCTCCGAAAGTTGTCCATCCTCCATCACTATGCTGATCGCCTTCGTCAGCCATTGCGGTTTCAGCACCACGAAGTCGCGCAAGTCAGGGCAATCCGGGAATTGCGTGATGGCTCCGATGCGGGCGATTGAACTGGCTGCGCCATCGAAATTGTCTTTGCTCACACCCGCCCTGCGGAGGATCCCGTCCAGTTTCGCGCGAGAAATGTGTGACGCGTTTGTCTTTGATCTCGCCTTGATGGCCATCTCCGCTTTTTCATAGCTCGTCGGCCATGGTGAACCCATGAACTCCAGTTCTGCGGCTGAGCGCTGCAAGAAATTACGCAGCTTTTCGATGCTCTTTCCAAACTTGCAACCTTTCTCGGGCTTGCATCCGACGGCAAAAAACCATTCCTGCGCCAGCATATCGGCGTATTGCGACTGAATTTTGTCCAATGGGATATGCGGAGAACGTTCCTCACACTGGCTGATGACAATCACCACTTTTGACTGCGGGGCACGGGCACGAATTGTGTCCAGCCAGTATTCCGCGCGATCCATCAGAAATTGATCGCGGCACTTGAACACGAGCACATAGAGCGCCTGGGAGTGGAGAAAAAACTGATGCGTCTGGTGGCTGATTTCCTGCCCCTCAAAGTCCCAAATGTTCAGCGTAATCTCCTTCTCACGATTCGCTTCGTCATCGGGATGGGAGAATTTCCATTGCACCACGTCCACGCCCCGCGTCGTCTTTTGCACGCGGAATGGCAAGCCGCGCAAGGCGCGAGAGACACACGTCTTGCCTTCGTTGCCATCCCCCAAGATCAAGAGCTTTGCCTCATAACGGCTCCTGCCCCCTTTCGCCATCTCACGTAGGTAGCGTTTGACGGCGTCGACGCCCTCTTTGTAGGCGGCGGCGAGACCTGGATTCAGCGGGTTTCTATCGAGTCCAAAGTTTTGTAAACGTTCGAGTCGACCGAGGACAAGCGGCAAGTCGACCAGCTGATTATCCTCCGCCCAAAGTCTTTCGAGGTTTTTTAGGTCACCTATCCATTCGGGTAATTGAGTGATGCCAGTGGAGTTTATGTTTAAGATTCTCAACTCGGTGAAGTTCGACAACCATGCTGGAAGCTCTCGTAAAAGGTTTCCCCAGATGTAAACATCGCGCATCTCAGTCAATTTCCCCAGCGACGTAGGAAGCGAGACGAGGTTCATGCCACCGATCGGCAAATCATTTAGTTTGATCAGTTCTCCGATCCACTCTGGAAGCTCAACCATCATGTTTTCGTTTAGGCAAAGCCTTTTTAAGGCTCGAAGGCGTCGAATGCACCGCGGTAATTCTACCAGGCGGTTACGATCGAGGTTCAAATTATGCAACTGCGCGAGTTGGCCCAGCGACTCCGGCAGCGCCGTCAGTTTGTTGCAGGAGAGGTGCAGCTCTTGCAACTCCGTAAGCTGGCTTAGCGACTCTGGCAGCGCCGTCAGTCGGTTGTGAGAGAGTGTCAGCGTCTGCAATTGTGTGAGCTGGCCCAGCCACTCCGGCAGCGCCGTCAGTTTGTTGCTAGAGAGGTCCAGCGAGTGCAACTGTGTGAGTTGGCCCAGCCACTCCGGCAGCGCCGTCAGTTGATTGCTGGAGAGGTCCAGCGAGTGCAACTGCGTGAGCTGGCCCAGCAACTCCGGCAGCGCCGTCAGTTGGTTGTTTGAGAGGTCCAGCTTCTGCAACTGCTTGAGTTGGCCAAACGATTCCGACAACTCAGTGAGTTTCGGTTTCTTGCTGACGTATTCGACGTTGAGATCAAGTTCCTTCGCCCCCGACCGCCGCGCTTCTTCAATCTCCTGTTCGGCTTTTCGATACGCTTCGTCTCGTGCCATAGTCGTTGCCTTTCCTTCACGGCTTTTTCAAAAACCCACTGTCCGCGAGCCATTCCTCGAAGCGTTCGATCCATTTGCCGGCGGGTTTGGGGTCGTTCGCCCGCAAGCCAAAGCCGTGGCCGCTCCCGGCGTAGATGTGCAGTTCGGCGGGCACTTTGAGTCGTGTCGCGGATCTCATTTTCGTTTTGCCTTCGCCTTTCCGTGATCGGCAACGTCCCTGGGGATGGCGTGAAAGCCGATTTCGCGGCGCGGTTTCCCCGGCGGCGTCATGAGCTGGCGGATGGCGTCAAACAACGTACGAATGCTGGCATCGTGTCCTTCAATTTTCCGCTCCAGTTGCGACAGTTTATGGGCGAGGTCCTTGTGCAGTGCCAGCGTTTCCCGCAGGCGCACAAACACGCGCATGATGGCGATGTTGACCTGCACAGCGCGCGGACTGCGCAACACGCTCGAAAGCATCGCGACGCCTTCCTGGGTGAATACGAACGGCAAATACTTGAAGTGTTGGCCGCGCTTTAAGGTTCCAAATTGGAACCTTAAAGCTTCTGCCTCCTCCGCAGTGAGTTGAAACATGAAGTCGGCGGGAAAACGATCCAGATTGCGCTTCACCGCCTTATTGAGGTTCTTGGTTTCAACGCCATAGAGCGCTGCCAAGTCGCGATCCAGCATCACGCGTTGCCCACGAATCAGGAGAATCGCCTGCTCGATTTGTTCGGGCTGAACCAATGTGGTCTGGGAGTCCATAGAGCAGTTGGGCCGAGCTTAGCGGTTTGGGGCTTTTCAATCAAGCACACTGAAGGGTGCGGTTTAAGGTTCCAAATTGGAACCTTGAACCGACAGCAGATGTGCTGCGGCGTTCCGTTTTGTTGAGATTCCAATCTGGAATATCAAAACGGATTGGTTCAGGTTTTTTTCAAAAAACCCACTGTCCGCCAGCCATTCCTCGAAACGTTCGATCCATTTGCCGGCGGGTTTGGGGTCGTTCGTCCGCAGGCCAAAGCCGTGCCGCTCGGCGGCGTGGGCAACGGCAAACGCGACTAACATCGCAAAGGAAGACAATACTTTTCGGAAATCGGATTTGGATTGATTGAGGATGGGCGACGCGGTGTGACTCAAAGCGTTTGTAGCGGAAACCGAATTGGTTGGCAATCGCCAATAAGTTCAACAAGGGGGCCAGTTCAAAGCGCAACGATTCGAGCTTTGACTTGTCGGAAGCAGCAGCCGCAAGATTTCAGCGTGTTCTCCGCATAAAGAAAGGCTGAACGATAAAGGCTAAGGGCTAAAAACGAAAATGAGTGACAAGCCTCAAGATTTGAAGCCGCGAACCAAGGCGTTCGCGCTGCGGATCATTCACATGTATTCCAAGTTGCCGAAGAGCAACACGGTTGCGCAGGTGCTCGGCAAGCAGGTGCTTCCTTCGGGAACATCCGTTGGCGCGAATTACCGCCAGGCGTCACGTGGTCGGTCGAAGGCCGAGTTCATTTCCAAGATCGGCGACTGTTTGAAAGAGATCGAAGAAACCGAATATTGGCTTGAGTTGCTCGTGGACAGCGGTTGCGCTTTGGCAGTGAAGATGGCCGACCTGATGGACGAGACGCGCCAACTCATCGCCATTTTCACAACAATCGACAAACGCTCGAAAGATGGCCTTTAGCCTTCAGCATTTAGACTTCAGCCTTTCGCGCCCGTTCATGCTCTCCGCGCTGATTCGACCGGTGATTGCCCTTGCCTTGCTGCTTCCATTGGCAGCGCTGGCAGCAGATTGGCCGCAGTTCCGCGGGCCTCTCGGTAACGGTGTCGCTCAAGAGGACAAGGCGCCGCTTCATTGGGGACCTCAGAAAAACGTCCGCTGGAAGGCTGCTCTTCCGGGGCCGGGCAACAGCAGCCCCATCGTTTCGCATGGGCGCGTCTTCATCACTTGCGCGGAAGATCAGGGAAAGAAGCGAAACCTGTACTGCTTCGACCGCCGGACGGGCGCGCAACTTTGGGTGCGGACGGTCGAGTTTCCCACAGTTGAGCCTACGCACAAATCGAATCCCTATTGCGGGTCAACACCCGCCGCCGACGGCACGC
>Ga0134121_10003522_pt1 | contig 13032 bp, 10 predicted proteins | sample KB301_FD_96463 | JGI IMG/M metagenome (GOLD analysis project Ga0134121, IMG submission 96463) | Terrestrial soil microbial communities without Nitrogen fertilizer from Kellogg Biological Station, Michigan, USA - KB3-0-1 | ecosystem: Environmental > Terrestrial > Soil > Unclassified ...
AGAGTTCGCGCAGGCGCAGGACGCGCTGCGCACCGGGAACCTCGGCGGTGGCGTCGAGCGGATGACCCGCTTCGCCGACGCCCATCCCAAGGACCCGCGCGCGGACGACGCGCTCTACCTCGCGGCGCTGGGAGAGCTCGGCCAGGACGAGCCGGCCCGCGCCGCGAAGCTGCTGGAGAGCGTGCTCCAGCGCTACCCGGCCGGAGACGTGGTCCAGCAGGCGATGCTCAAGCTCGCCGAGTGCCGGATGCGCCTCAAGCAGACTGCGGAGGCGCGCACCCTGCTCGCGCGGCTGGTGACGAACTTTCCCGGGACGCCGGCGGCCACAGAGGCCCAGGCGCGCCTGGCCCGAATTCCGAGGACACCCTGATGAGAGTGCCGTTGCTGATGCTGTGCCTCCTCGCTGCCTCCGCCGTCCGGGCCCAGGCTCAGACAGGCGGCAGCTCCGAGGTGGAAGGCACCGAGGTGCAGCAGCCGCAAACCCAGCGTCCGCCGCCCGAGCAGGGACAGGTCCAGACCGCGCCGCCCGAGGGCCCGTCGCAGGTCCACACCGTGGAGAAGGGCGACACGCTCTGGGACCTCTCCAGCAAGTACCTCGGCAGTCCGTGGTACTGGCCGAAGGTCTGGTCCTACAACCCGCAGATCGCCAACCCCCACTGGATCTACCCGGGCAACCAGGTCCGCTTCTATCCGGGCAACGGTGAGGAGACGCCCGCGCGCGCCGAGCAGGTGACCGGCGACGAGGACGAGCTGCAGGCCGGCCAGGCCGTCGAGGGCGACGACGACGTCCAGATGGTCCGGCTCCCGGTGGAGACCAAGACCAAGGAGATCATCCTCAAGGACGGGTTCGCCACCCCGAAGGAGATCGAGGCTGCGGGCACCCTGGTGGCCAGCTACGCCGAGTCGGAGATGCTCTCGCCGCCGGACATCGTCTACCTGGACTTCAAGGACAGGAGCGCGGTCCAGGTGGGCGCGAGCTACCTCGTCTACCGGACGGTGGGGAAGGTCTACCACCCGCGGTCCGGCAAGTTCCTCGGCTACCAGACCCAGGTGCTCGGCACGGTGAAGGTGAATCGCACCAGCGACCCCAAGGTCCGCGCCACCCTCGAGAAGTCGTTCGACGAGATCGGCCGCGGGGCGCGCATCGGGCCCGCCCGCGAGCGGCTGTTCGAGACGGTTTCCCCGGTGGCCAACGCAGTCTCGTTGCAAAACCTGATGGTGGTGGCCCAGCTCGAGACGTCCCTCACCATGGCCGGCGAGCAGGTGCGGGTCCTGGTCGACGCCGGCAGCACCCAGGGCGTCCAGGTCGGCAACGTCTTCACCGTCATCCGCCAGGCGGACCCCATCCTGTCCGACGTCGGAGTCGATCCGAGCGCCAACCAGGACCTGAGCCTCCCGGTGGAGGAGGTGGGGCGCTGCATGGCGGTGGACGTCCGCGAGGCCGTCACCACCTGTCTGCTGCTCCGGTCGTACCGCGAGGTGGTGGTCGGGGACCGCGTCGAGCTGCGCGCCGGTGGCGCCCAAACAGCCGGCATCACTCGGTAAATCTGCAATCCGGAGGGTGCCCCGCGGGGGACCCTTGCTTGACCAGGTGGTGTCGGGCGCTTATGTCTCGCCGCCGCTTCCGGCCGGTCCCCCCACTTCTATATAGGTGGCCCGGGACTGGCAGGGGCGGGCCCGCGATGGACACCCGACCTCTTCCCAGCGCCGAACGACACGCCCTGCTGGCCCTCTGGGCCGTGCCCGGCATCGGCAGCATCGGCCTCGGCGGGGTGCGGCAGTGGGCCGCCGGGCGCTGGGCGGACCTCCTGGACACCCCGACCCGGGACTGGGTGGACGGCCTTCCGGCGAGCGACCTCGTCCGTGAGCGGATCCGGGCCGCGGGGTCGCTCCGCGCGGTGGCCGACGAGGTCCGCGAGCGGGCCTTCCGCGGGCGCATGGAGGTGCTTCACCCCGGAGACCCGGGCTACCCGGAGCGCCTCGCCGAGGTTCGCGATGCGCCCCCGGTGCTGTTCATGCGGGGGACCGCCTGTCGACCGCGGCGGAGGCTCGCGATGGTGGGCACGCGGCACCCGGAGCAGGGCTACCTCCACCGGGTCCGGGCGTTCGCCGCGGCGGTGGCCGGCGCCGGGGCCGGCGTCGTGTCCGGGGCCGCGGTGGGCGTGGACCGCTCCTGCCACCTCGGAGCGCTGGACGTGGGCGGCGAGACCTGGGCGTTCCTCGGCTCGGCGCTGGACGAGGTGGACCCCGCGCAGGCGCGCCTCGTGCCGCTGATCCTCGACGGGGGCGGGGCGGTGTACAGCGAGATGCCTCCGGGAATCCGCGCGAGCACGCACACGTTTCCCCGGCGAAACAGACTCATCTCCGGTGCATCCGATGCGGTCCTGGTGCTCCGGGCGGGCAGGCACAGCGGGACGATGCACACCGTGGCTGCGGCCCGAGCCCAGGGCCGGCCCCTCCTCGCCTGTCCGGGAGAGACCTGGGCGGAGGCGGCGCTGGGTTGCAACCAGCTGGTGGCGCGCGGTCTCGCGCGGCTGTGCATCGAGCCGCTCGACGCGCTGCGTGCCGTGGGACTCGGGCTCACGCCGCCACCGCCCGGGATGCTGGAGCCGGGGCCGATGCCGGGCCTGTCCGGGGCGGCGGCACAGCTGTACGCGCTGGTCGACCGGGAGCCGCGGGACGTCGAGGAGCTGGAGGACCGCGCGGGGATGGAGCCGGGCGGAGTGGTGAGCGCGCTGTGCGAGCTGGAGCTCCTGGGCCTGGTGGTGCAGGGCCCTGGACGAAGGTACCAACGGGTGTGAGGAGAGAAATGCCGACGACACGAACCAGGAAGGTCGACACCGGGACAGCCCCGGCCGAGAAGGCGAAGAAGCCTCTGGGCCGCAAGTCCGCCCCGGCGGCGAAGGCCAGGAAGACCGCTCCGGCGAAGACCGCCACGAAGAAGCGGACCCTGGCCGTGGTTCAGGCCGGCGCCACTCCCGCCCCGCGCCGCGGCGGCCGCTACCTCGTGGTGGTGGAGTCACCCGCCAAGGCGAAGACCATCAAGAAGTACCTGGGCACAGGCTACGCGGTGAAGGCGTCGGTGGGCCACGTGAAGGACTTGCCCAAGAGCAAGATGGGCATCGACGTGGAGCACGACTTCCGGCCCGAGTACCACGTCATTCCGAGCAAGGAGAAGGCGCTCGGTGAGCTGAAGAAGGCGGCGGCGGGCGCGGAACGCGTCTACCTCGCCACCGACCCCGATCGCGAGGGCGAGGCGATCGCCTGGCATCTGAGCGAGGAGCTCCGGCACCCCGACGCGGTTCGCGTGCTGTTCAACGAGATCACCAAGAAGGCGATCCAGGAGGCCATCGCCCACCCGCTCGCGCTCGATCAGAAGATGTACGACTCGCAGCAGACGCGGCGGATCCTCGATCGGCTCGTGGGCTACCAGATCAGCCCGCTGCTCTGGAAGAAGGTGCGGCGCGGCCTCTCCGCGGGCCGGGTGCAGTCGGTCGCGGTCCGGCTGATCGTCGAGCGAGAGCGCGAGATCAAGGCCTTCGTCCCGGTGGAGTACTGGACGCTGGAGGCCGAGCTCGAGGGGAAGTCGCCGCCGCCGTTCCGCGCCCGGCTCGCGAAGCTCGACGGGAAGAAGGCCGAGGTCGCGGACAAGGCGACCGCCGACGCGCTGCTCGAGGAGCTGCGGAAGGCCGACTACCGGGTGGAGACCGTGGAGCGCCGCGAGCGCCGCCGGAATGCCGCGGCGCCGTTCATCACCAGCAAGCTCCAGCAAGAGGCTGCGAACCGGCTCCACTTCACCGCCAAGAAGACGATGACCCTCGCCCAGCGGCTGTACGAGGGCGTGGAGCTCGGTGACGAGGGGCAGACCGCGCTCATCACCTACATGCGCACCGACTCCGTGCGGCTCTCCGACGACGCGGTGAAGGCCGCGCGCGCGTTCATCGCCGACACCTACGGGAAGGACGCGCTGCCCGATGAGCCGATGGTCTACAAGAGCCGGAAGAGCGCCCAGGATGCGCACGAGGCCATCCGCCCGGTGTCGATGGAGTGGACGCCCGACCGGGTGCGGCCATTCCTCGAGCCGGACATGGCGCGGCTCTACGAGCTCATCTGGAACCGCTTCGTGGCGTGTCAGATGAAGCCTGCGGTCTACGACCAGACGACGGTGGAGGTCTCCGCCGGGCGCGCGACGTTCCGGGCGGCGGGCTCGATCCTCAAGTTCGCCGGCTATCTGGCCGTGTATGGGATGGCGCCGACCACCGACGAGGAGGACAAGCAGAAGGAGGGCGAGGAGCCGCGCGCCGACGAGGGCAACGTGCAGCTTCCCGAGCTCGCCGAGGGCGACCGGCTGAGGCTGGTGGGCCAGGGACTCCTCTCCGAGCAGCACTTCACTCAGCCACCGCCGCGGTTCACCGAGGCCTCGCTGGTCAAGGAGCTGGAGGAGGACGGCATCGGCCGGCCGTCGACGTACGCCTCGATCCTCTCGGTCATCCAGGACAAGAAGTACGTGGAGAAGATCGAGGGCCGGTTCCATCCCACCGAGCTCGGGAAGATCACGACCGAGGAGCTGGTGAAGCACTTCCCCTCGGAGATGGACGTCACCTTCACCGCGGGGATGGAGGAGCAGCTCGACCAGATCTCCGAGGGCGAGGCGGACTGGCGCCGGGTGCTGCGCGACTTCTACGGACCGTTCCAGGCGACGCTGGCGAAGGCCGAGCAGGAGATGCGTGACGTCAAGCGGGAGGAGATCCCCACCGACGTCAACTGCGAGAAGTGCGGGAAGATGATGGCCATCAAGTGGGGGAAGATGGGCCGGTTCCTCGCCTGCACCGGCTACCCCGACTGCAAGAACACGAAGGACTTCAAGGAGGTCGACGGCAAGGTCGTGCCGGTGGCGGAGGAGACGACCGACGAGACCTGCGAGAAGTGTGGCCGGCCGATGGTCATCAAGCGCGGGCGGTTCGGCCGGTTCATGGCCTGCTCCGGGTACCCGGAGTGCAAGAGCAGCAAGCCGCTCTCGATCGGCGTCGCCTGTCCGACGTGCAAGGTGGGCTACCTCACGGAGCGCCGGAGTCGGCGGGGCAAGGTGTTCTTCGGTTGCAACCGGTATCCGGACTGCACCTTCGCCGCGTGGGACCGGCCGCTGCCGGAGAGCTGCCCGAAGTGCGCCTCGCCGTACCTGCTCCAGAAGTACAGCAAGCGCGACGGTCCGCGCATCGCCTGCCCGAACAAGGAGTGCGACTACACGCGCTCGGTGGACGAGGGCGGCCCCGTGGCGCCGCCGAGCGCCGCCTGAGAGGACGTCCGGCCCGTCGGCGAAGTTGTTCCGACCCACGGGATCGAGGGCGCTGGCGCTGCACGGTTCCCGGGCCGGCGGACGGACGTGGCGCCGGACCCCGGGACGGTGGCACCCGGGGTCGGCCGGCGCACGCACGGAAGGTCAGCGGATCTGCGCGGCGGTGCGACAACGGGCGCGCGAGACGTGCGAGAGGCTCGGCGTCGGCCTCCCGCTCGCGATGTGCCGTTCTTGACACCCCCGGGGGCGCAAAGGGACGATGTTCCTCGGTGTCTTCGCCGTGAAGCGCCGCCCCGTCACGCCCCCGAACGTCGCCAGTTGCCCTGGGGGCGCTCCGTTTCCGAGCCAGCTCCCAGCGCGCCGAAGAAAGGATTCGCCCCCGTGATGAGCACGTCCGTGAGCCACCTGATGGAGTTCGTCCTGGCCGCCGCGCCCGGCGCGAGGGGTGGCGCGGTGGACTCGATCCTCCGCTTCTTCAAGGAGGGCGGACCGTTCATGTACGTGAACATCTTCTGGATGGCCTGCGCGATCGCGGTGGTGGTCGAGCGCGTCGTCACGCTGATGTTCCGCTACAACCTGAACGCCGAGCCGTTCATGGAGCAGATCACCAAGCTGGTGCTCACCGGCAACGTCGATCGCGCGGTGAAGCTCTGCGGCGCGGCCCCCAACTCGCCGCTGGCTCGCGTCATCCGCGCCGGGCTCACCCGGGCCAACCGCGGCGAGATGGAGGTGGCCAAGAGCGTGGAGGAGGCCATCCTCGAGTACACGCCACCGATCCAGTCGCGCATCCCCTGGCTCTGGTCCCTCGCGAACATCGCGACCCTGGTGGGCCTCCTCGGCACCATCAGCGGCCTCATCACCACCTTCCAGTCGCTCGGCAACGTGCCGGCGGACCAGAAGCAGGCCATCCTCTCCAACGGCATCTCGGAGGCGATGAACAACACCGCCTTCGGCCTCGGGATCGCGGTGTCCTGCATCATCGCCCACCTCTTCCTGACCGCGTACGCCAAGAAGATGGTCGAGACGGTGGAGCTGAGCGCGCTGAAGCTGGAGAACCTCCTGTCGCGTCGCCAGGCCGGGGAGACGTCGGCGATGGACTTCGAGCGGTCGGCTTAACCGCGCACCGCCGAGGGTCAGCGCCACATGGCGTTCTTCTACAGCAAGCGCAAGCTCAGGATTCGAGGCCACGAGGAGGGCGGCGAGCTCAACATCGTCCCTTACCTCGACATCCTCATGAACCTGATCATGTTCATGCTCCTGTCGATCACCGGGCTCGCGGCGTTCGGCATCCTGAACGTGAACGCGCCGAACTACGGCGGGCCGACGACGCAGGTCACCGACGAGGGTGACAAGCCGAAGCTCCTCCTCACCGTCCTCATCTCCAAGAAGGGCTTCTACGTCGCCGCCACCGGGGGCGTGGTGGGACAGCAGCAGGGCCAGCCCAACCCCGCCGAGGCGCCGCCCTCCATCCCGAAGAAGGGAGACGGGAGCTTCGACTACACCGCGCTCACCGAGTCGATGGTGAACGTGAAGAAGGAGTTCCCCTCCGAGTCGAAGGTCATCGTCGGCGCAGAGGGCGACATCCCCTACGAGGTCCTGGTCCAGACGATGGACGCGATCCGCGAGACCCCGGGCAAGGACCGCAAGCTGCTCTTCACCGACGTCACCCTGGGAGCGATGTGATGCCGGCGTCCGCGCCCCGCACCCCGGAGATGGACGACGAGACGCTCCAGCGGCTGATGTTCCGCAAGGCGCTGGCTCGCAAGAAGCGCAAGGAGCGCGAGGCCGTCGGGGAGATCCGCGAGCTCAACATCACCGCGATGATGGACATGATGACCATCATCCTGGTCTTCCTGCTCAAGTCCTACGCTGCCTCGGCCATCTCCCTGACGCAGAGCGAGGACATCAAGCCGCCCATCTCCAGCACCCGCGCGGTGCCGAAGGACACGGTGGCGGTGACCATCACCCCCAAGGACATCCTGGTCGGCGACAGGCTGGTGGTGACGCTGCAGAACGGGCAGGTGCCGCCGGGGCAGCTCGACGGACGGCTGGTGAAGCCGCTCGACCAGGCGCTGCGGCGCGAGGTGGAGAAGCTCAAGCAGATCGCCGCCCGCAACCCCGCAGCTCCGTTCAGCAAGGAGCTGTCGATCATCGGAGACCGGAAGATTCCCTACGACCTGCTCCTGACGGTGCTCTACACGGCCGGGCAGGCGGAGCTGGAGAACTACCGCTTCGTGGTGCTGCAGAAGGGCGAGGGCACCGAGGGGTGACCCCGGCGCGGGGCGCCTAGAGGGAGGGCCGCGGCGAGTTCCCCCGGACGTTCCTCTCCCGCTGCTCCTCGTCCTCCTGGCACCGCAGCGTGAAGGGGAGGGCGCGCAGCCGCTCGATGGGAATCTCCTCGCCGCAGTCGACGCAGGTGCCGTACTCGCCCTCGTCCATGCGGCCGAGCGCGGCGTCGATCTGCATCACCTCGCGCCGGGCGGTCTCGGAGAGGGTGGTGAGCACGTCGTCGGCGAGCTTCACCTGGGCCCCCTCCTCGTACTCGGGGTCGCGGTCCTGGGCCTGGAGCGCTCGCAGCTCTCCCTGCTGGGACTCCCGGGTCACGAGGAGCGCCCGGCGGCGCTCGGTCAAACTGCGGCGCAGCTCGTCGAACTCGGCGGAACGGTCCATGGCCGGCCAAGGTAAGTCGGGCCATGCGGGGGGAAACCCCCCGAACCAGGGGGACGCCGATGTGGCGGCGCGTGGGCGCCGCTCGATTGGGGCTCAGCCCCCCGAACCAGGGTGGCGGCGCGTGGGCGCCGCTCGATCCGGGCTCAGCCCCCCGTCGGGGGTTGCAGCGGGGCTGCCATCTGGGCCAGGAGAGCAGGCATGGAACCGGTCACGGTCATCGGCGCAGGGCTCGCGGGGAGCGAGTGCGCGGTCCAGCTCGCGCGGCGCGGTATCCCGGTGCGGCTGTGCGAGATGAAGCCCCAGCGCCGGAGCCCGGCCCATCGGATGGACGGTCCGGCCGAGCTGGTCTGCAGCAACAGCTTCCGGTCGGACAGTCCGGAGACCCCCATCGGGCTGCTGCACGCCGAGCTGCGCCGGCTGGGCTCGCTCATCCTCGGCGAGGCCGACCGGTGCAGGGTGCCGGCCGGCGAGGCCCTGGCCGTGGACCGGGAGCGGTTCTCGGCGGGAGTGGAGCGGGAGCTCGCGACGGCCCCGGGCCTCGAGCGGGTGTCCGGCGAGGTCGAGGCCCTTCCCGCGGGCGACGTGGTCGTCGCGACGGGCCCGCTCACCTCCGATGCGCTCACCGCCGCGCTGTCCCGCTGGACCGGGGACAAGCTCTATTTCTACGACTCCATCGCGCCGATCGTCGCCGCCGACTCGGTGGATGAGACCGCCGCCTTCCGGGCGAGCCGGTGGGGGCGAGGAGACGGGGCCGACTATCTCAACCTGCCGCTGGACGAGACGCAGTACCGCGCCTTCGTCCGCGAGCTGCTCGCGGCCAAGAAGGTGGTGCCCCACGCGTTCGAGGAGCCGCGGTACTTCGAGGGCTGTCTGCCCATCGAGGTGATGGCCGAGCGGGGCGAGGAGACGCTGGCGCACGGGCCGATGAAGCCGGTGGGACTGATCGACCCGCGCACCGGACGGCGTGCCCACGCGGTGGTGCAGCTCCGGCAGGAGGACGTGGGCGGGACGGCGTACAACCTGGTGGGGTTCCAGACGCGGCTGACCTGGCCGGAGCAGCGGAGGGTGTTCCGGATGCTACCGGGGCTGCAGGGCGCCGAGTTCCTGCGCATGGGGCAGATCCACCGGAACACCTTCATCGACGCCCCGCGGCTGCTGGGCCCGGACCTGTCGCTGGCCGCGGAGCCGCGGCTGTGGTTCGCCGGGCAGATCTCCGGGGTGGAGGGGTACGTGGAGTCGGCTGCGTCGGGGTATCTGGTGGCGCTGGCGGTGGCGGCGCGCCGGCGGGGTGGGGCGTTCGTTCCCCCGCCGGGCGAGACGGCACTGGGGGCGCTGTACCGGCACGTGACGGGGGCGGCGCACCCGCCGGGGAGCGAGTACCAGCCCTGCAACGTGACGTTCGGTCTCTTTCCGCCGCTCCCCGGCCGGGTCCCGAAATCCGGACGCCGCGAGGCCCACGCCGCCCGCGCCCGCGCCGCCCTTTCCGCGTGGATCGAGGTCTCTGAGACCTCGTCCGGACCCTCGGGGTGGACGGGGGAGTCCGGGGTGGTGGACCAGGCGGCGGTGGCCCGGTGAGGGCGCCCCCGCGGGGATCCCGAAGGCTCGTCGCGTTCGCCTGCACCGTCGTCGCGGCTTCCTGCAGCAAGGGCGGAGGACCCCCGGCCCAGGCCGAGAAGCCTCTCGTGGGCGGCCTGGGCAAGCGGCTCGCCGCCGGGCCCGTCGCCGACCTCAAGCTCACCAAGGACGGCGCCCACGCCACCTTTCTCCGCAATCCGAAGCGGCCCGCCATCCAGGGCGTGTCCCCCCTCATGGCGCTCGGAGAGCTCGGCGTCGCTTCGCTGAAGGACGGCGTCGTCCGCTTCGTCGGCCAGGGCGTCTCCAACCGCCCGGGGAGCGTCCTCTTCAGCCCCGACTCGAGCTGGCTGCTCTTCGTCGACGGCTACAACTCCGCCGCCGAGTCCGGCACCCTCCACACCTTCCAGCTGGGCACCAGCGGCGAGCCGGAGGTGCGCGGCCGCGCCGTCTCCTTCGTCTCCGTCAGCCCCACCGGCACGGCCTTCGCCTTCGTCGACGGTGGCGTCCTCCGGCTCGCCGCGCTCCAGGCCGGGAGCGTCTCCCGCGCCGTGGCCACCGACGTTTCCACCGCGCAGTTCAGCCCCGACGGCACGCTCCTGCTCGTGCACCACCGCGCCGCGAACGGCGGTGCGCTGGAGCGGGTCTTCGTCGAGGGAAACCGCCCTCCGCTCCGGCTCGGCGACTCGGTGGGTGACTGGATCCTCTCCCCCGACGGCAAGCGCGTCGCCTTCGGGGTGAAGAGCGCCGTGGTGAAGGACGGGCGCGATCTCTGGGTCGCGTCGCTGCCCGACGGGAAGCCGGTGCGCGTGGTCACCGGGACCGGGCCCTTCGCCTTTTCCCCCGACGGGGCGCTCCTCGCCCGCATCGAGCGGGAGAAGGCCTCGTCCATCGGGAATCTCGTCGTCGGGCCGGCGTCCGGCGGGGCCGGCCGCACCGTCGCCCAGCGGGTGGGGGATTTCTCCTTCGCTCCCGACGGCAAGGCGGTCGCCGCGCTCGCCAACTACGACGAGCAGCAGAAGTGGGGCCGCCTCACCTACGCGCCCCTCCCCGACGGCGCGCCGGTCGAGCTCGGCAAGCGGGTCACCACCTGGGTCTGGAGCCCGGACAACAGGCACCTTGCGTTCAACCTGCGGGTGTTCCAGCCGCTGCCCTCGGTGGACCTCTGGCTCTACGCGCGGGGCAAGCCCTCCGGGTCGGCGGTGATGGCCAACGTTTACGGCTACGATTTCGGCCCCGGCGGATCGCTGTACTTCCGCTCGGAGTGCATCCGCGAGGCGCGAGCCTGCTCCCTGGAGCGGCTCGACCCGACCATCCCCGACGGCAAGCCCGGGCCGATCCTCGAGGGCATCTTCGGCTTCCGCCCCAGCGAGGCGGGGAACCGGATGCTCGTCACCTACGCGCGCACCGACGCGGAAACCTACGACGTTGCAGTCCTGAATCTAAAAACCAACGTCCGCGTGACCCTCGAGGAGCGGATCCTCCTGCCGGCGCTCTTCGCCGATCCCCAGGGGAGCAAGGTCGTCTACCTCGTCTCCCAGGGCGAACGCTCCGGGCTGTACGTCTGCGACCAGGTGCCGTGAGGTCGCTGGCGCTCGCGGCGCTGTTCTTCCGCCTCGTCTGCCTCGTCGTGGCTCCTGGAGAGGACTTCTTGCTCAACGTCGGCGCGGGCCTCGTGCTGCTGCTGGGGCGGGCGTCCTCTACTCCCGGCCGAGGCGGGTTCCAGGGCCGGAGCCCAAGCTTCGGCTGACGAACGAGGACGTCTCCGCTTTCGCTGCTGGTCCGGCGACCCGGCGATGCCCTGCTGGCGTCGAGCGCGGCCAGCGCCTGACTTCCGCGGGCTCTCAGTGGGTGAACCCGACGTCGAAGCTTCCGTCGGTCACGGTCAGGGCCGTGGTGGCCGGCTTCCCCGGTACGGGCTGCAGCGTGGCAGTGAAGGTCCCCTTCACCCGGTCGGCGGTGATGCTGGTGATGGTGACCGAGCCCACGTCCGCCCCGGTGTTCCCGCCGCCCCAGCAGCAGTGCTCCGCGTCGCCTCCGTTGCGCCCGGCATCCATCAGACGGGCGTTTCCACCGGTGTTGTCGAGGGCGTAGGTGCCGGGAGCGCTCACGTCGCTGAGGGTGATGGAGATGCCGTGGTCCTTGTTCAGCGTGCTGATGCTCACCCCCGGGCCTCCCACTGGCCCGGTGGCGAAGCCGGAGACCGAGGACGCGTTGTAGGACCGTCCGCCCAGCGTCCCCGCGAGCTTGCTCCCGACGTTCGCCGGCACGGGCGCCAGGTTCCCGGAAAAGGCGAGGTCGAAGCTTCCATCGGTCACGGTCCGGGTGCCTCCGACGGTGTTGCTGTGCCCGGGCGAGGCGACGAAGGAGAAGGTCCCGGCGATCCGCCCGCCGGAGAGGTTGGTCAGGGTGATCGTCCCGGCCGCCCCGGTGTCGTCGGTGATCCAGGACTGAGCATTCCCGCCTCCGGAGCCCTCGCCCACCTGGCCGATGCCGCCGAACACGTCGCTGGAGACGCCCAGGGGGTAGGTGCCGGTCGCGCTGATGTTGAAGAGGGTGAGCGTCACGCCCCGGGTCTGCCCGCCCGACGTCTGCGCGCCCACGATCACCAGCGAGCCGGGCACACCAGGAACGGCGGCTGCGGAAGCTCCGATCGATTCGGCCTGCCAGCTCTGCCCGTCGATGGTCGCCCGGAAGCCTGGACCATTGCCACCTCCACCCGGCGGAGCGTTGCCACCGCCCCCGCAGCCGGACAGCAGCAGCGCACAGAGGGAGAGCCGGAGAAGAGCCTGCATGGGCGACCTCGAGGATGGGGAGCTGTGGCGTGTGCCCCGGGCTCACCCGTCCCTTGCGCGAGAAGGTCTCCGAAACCGTCACCGGATGGCGCGAACAGCCCAGGAGGAAACTCGCCCCGCCCATGGGGGCGTCCTACGCTCGAAACGACCGCATGCAGGATGTCTGGCTCGACGCGTTCGAGGAGTCGCTCGCGCACGGCCGCGGGAGCTCGCCGCACACGGTGAAGGCGTACCTCGGCGACGTGCGTGCCTTCGTCCGCTACCTCGCGGGCGCCGGGCGCGACCTGGCCTCCGCCGACCACGGCACGGTCCGCGGCTGGCTGGGCACGCTCGCGGTGGACCACGCCCCGCGCAGCCGCGCCCGCGCGCTGGCGTCGGTCCGCGCGCTCTACCGCTTCCTGGTCACCACCGCGCGGGTCGCCTCCAATCCGGCGCGCACCGTCAGGAGCCCGAAGCTCCCCACCCGCCTTCCCCACGTCCTCCCGGTGGACGAGGTGTTCGCCGTGCTCGCCGTGCCGGGCAAGGACGGCCCGCTCGGCCTTCGCGACCGCGCGCTCTTCGAGCTGCTCTACGGCTCGGGGCTGCGCGTCAGCGAGGCCTGCGGGCTGGACGTGGACGATCTCGATCTGCGCTCGCGCACCGTCCGGGTGCTCGGCAAGGGCCGCAAGGAACGCCTCTGTCCGATGAACGCCGGCTGCG
>Ga0134121_10003523_pt1 | contig 13026 bp, 13 predicted proteins | sample KB301_FD_96463 | JGI IMG/M metagenome (GOLD analysis project Ga0134121, IMG submission 96463) | Terrestrial soil microbial communities without Nitrogen fertilizer from Kellogg Biological Station, Michigan, USA - KB3-0-1 | ecosystem: Environmental > Terrestrial > Soil > Unclassified ...
GCAATGCCGGGCTAATTGCCTTTGGCGCCCGCGATGCGTTTGAGAGCCTGCTCCGCTTCCCCTCGAATCTGGGTGACTCGCCCCTCCTTGCCGATCGCTTCCAGGACAGCGATGGCATTGGCAGTTCGCATCGCTTCCAGCAATTCGATCACCTCCAAAACGCGCAGTCGCTCCGGGGTAAGCACGGGTTGCGTGATTTGTTTCATGATCAATTTGGCCCGCAGCCTGGCCTCTTCCGAGGGCGGGGTTTTCAGCACATTTTCCAGGGGAACAATCGCCATTTCGCCCGCTGCCATCAATTCCTTGGTGGCTTTTTCACGCACTGCGAATTTGACCGAGTCGAGTTCCGTCACCCATTTGTCAATCTTGGTCATGTCCATCGGCGGCACGGCAATGGGCCAAATCTGCTCCTTGAGAAACGCCACAGAATTGTCGCCGCCCGCCGCGAGCTTGTGCCAGGCGGCATCGGCCTTGTCGTAATTTTTGTCGGACAGATCGACCCACAAGTCCGTTAATTCTTTGGCGGTGAGTTTAAGCGGCGGTCCCTTGTGGGTGAGGTCGCGCGTCGCCACGTTCCAGATCAACAGGGCCTTGCCGCCAAGGCCAGTCGTGGCCAACAGTTTGCCGTCGGGCGACAAGGCGAGAACGCCGACGGCGCCGCGGTTGTGGCTGATCTGCCGGCGCGTGCTGTTGTTGCGGATCAAGTCCCAGACGCGAATCGTTGTGCCATCGGCTGCCAAAGCGGCGACAACATGGCCGTCGGCGGAAATGGCCAACTCAGTTGGCGGCAGCGGCAGGCCTGGCAATGAAGCTTTTTTTTGTTTGCTGGCAAGGTCCCACAAATGCACATCATTGTCGGCGCCGCCCGTGGCCATCCATTTGCCGCCGGGGCCGAAGGCCAGGCACTGAACGCGGCCGACGGACATGGTCGTCGATTTGACGGGATCACACCAACGCAGGCGGACCAAGCCCTTGGCGTCGGACCAGGCGCAGATGGAGCCATCCGGCGCCATGGCGCAGCAGCCGCCGGGCACGACCGAGGAACTTCCGCTCATTCCCGCCCCGGTGATTTTCATTTGAAAGAACTTGCCCACGGCAACCCCGGCAATCGCTTGGCCGTCGGCCGAAAACGCCACATATTGCGGATTGTAGTTTTTGAGGGTGCTGGCTTTGTGCAGGTTGCCTGCTTGCACGTTCCAGATGCTGGCGCTGGCAGCAGGCGCCGCGTGACCGAGCGCCAACATTTTGCCGTCGGGCGAAAAGGCTACTGCCGTGACCGGATTGGGAGCATGCCAGCTTTTCATTTCTTTGCCTGTGGCCGCATCGAAGATGCGCACCGTGCCATCCAGGGAGCCGGCGGCAAGCAGGTCGCCCTTGGCCGACCAGGCGACGCAAGACACGGCGCTGGCGCAGTCGATTTGCACGCGCGGCGGTTCAGCGTGAAGGGTCGAGGCCATGGCCAACAGCGCCGCCAGCGCGGCGAACAGCATGCACTTGTACATGGGAGCGATCCTGACGAGCGAATGGTGACACCTGTCTTTTCTAGCCGCAGCGCCTCGGCTTGTCGACAAAAATCGGATGCAGGTGCGGATGCAGCTCCACTCAAATGTCCAAGAATCCAAGTATCGTCAGGACCCGGTCAGCCGCTTGCGACTGCAGGCTTCCGCGTAAGTCTCTTCGAAATCGACGGGAACGACCAAACCTGCATTTAGTCCCAGCGGCAACGTCGGCAGCGTTTGACCCAGGGCCAGCGATGATCGCCAGACATCAATCTCATCCGAGTTGCCGCGCCGCAGCGGCCGGTAGGCCACTGCATACAAGCCCTGGTCCACAGGCAATGAATGGCTGTCGGCAGACTCCATCACCCGCAAAATCTCATTGTGCAAGTTGGCCCGCCGGCTAGTCACAATGTCCACGATGATGACGCTGATGCCCTGGTATAAATAGCTGGCGCACTTTGTTGCAAATCCCCTTCGCTCCGCCGGCCGATCCTTGTTGCCGGGGCTGATCAACTCGATGGCTGCCACCAACTTCGGCCCTGCTTCCATCGATAGCACGCGAACCTCAAATGTGTCAGGGAAGATCGCCGGAATAAGGTCGTCGGCATTCGGCGGCGCCCACACTTTGGAACCAATCGTCGCCAACGCCACGCCGCCCTCTGCCGTCGCTGCCGCCGTTTCCCGCTCGAAAGTTGCCACGTCGATCTCAACGGAAGCCCCGCGGTGAACATGCTCCTCGGCAATATACTCGGGAGGCAACCAGCGCTCCGTCAGCGCGTCCGCAAGCTTGGTGGCCCAACTGGAATGAAACGATTCCCAATGTCTTTCAACACTCAAGGGAGGGTGAAAGTGATCTAGCAATGGCATGATCGTTTACCGCTTTGGTGGGGGATCTTTGGTTGTGATCATTTTGGACTAAACAAGGGCTTGTCGTCAAGCTGCAACCGTTAATCAATGATGCTTACCCATATAGCACAAGCTGTTAGCTTGTGCCGCGCGGCACAAGTTAACAGCTTGTGCTACATTCCGTAAATCACGGCCGTTTTGAATATGGCCCATTGTTTTAGGCGTTCTTGATTCGTAGGTACTTGGCCTCGGAATTCAACTTGTGAAACCCCCCGCCCTTTACCCAGGTACAATCCGTTGAAGCGTCCTCCCCCACTGCATAAGCTGGACAGTGGCTCGCAGTGTCCATTCCTCCCAAGGATTGTCCCATGTCCATCCGTTCTCGCACCCTATTCGCCGGCCTGGTGTTTGTTGCCGCCGCCGCGGCGCTGACAGTTAACTTGCTGAAATCGCCCATGACGGCCGATGCGCAGCAACCGGCCGACGGCATTGGCAAGGAGATCTCCAAACTCGGCCTCAAAGACACCGCCGGCAAGACCTGGGCTGTAAGCGATCTGAAAGGCAAAAAGGCGGTCATCGTCCTTTTCCTGGGAACCCAGTGCCCTGTCAACAATTCTTACATGCCGCGTTTGGCGGAATTGAACAAAACTTACGGTGAAAAAGGCGTGTTGTTTGTCGCCATCAACAGCAACAAGCAAGACACGCCGGAGATGATTGCTTCCCACATCAAGGAATTCAAGATTCCCTTCGCCGTGCTGCGGGATGAGGCCCATGCGGCGGCGGCTCACTTTGGCGCGACACGCACACCCGAGGCGTTTGTGCTCGATGCCGATCTCAAGGTCCGTTATCACGGCCGCATCGACGATCAATTCGGCGCCGGCTTCCAGCGTTCCAATGCCAATCGCCAAGACCTGGCCATCGCTGTTGACGAAGTGTTGGCCGGCAAAAAGGTTACCGTCGCCACGACCGAAGTAGCAGGTTGCCTCATCGGTCGCACCAAGACCGCGACGGTTGCGGACGCCAAGGTCAATTACAGCAAGCACGTCGCTCCCATCATTCAAAACCGCTGTCAGGAATGCCACCGCCCCGGTCAAATTGGACCAATGCCGTTGCTCAACTACGATGACGTGTCGTCCTGGTCGGCGATGATCCGTGAAGTCGTCTCCGAAAAACGCATGCCGCCCTGGCATGCTGACGACAAGCAACACGGCGTTTTTTCCAACGAGCGTTCGTTGTCCAAGGAGGATTACGACACACTGCTCTCCTGGATCGATCAGGGTTGCGCCGAGGGCAACAAAGCTGACCTGCCGGCGCCGCGCCAGTTTGCCGACAACTGGTACATCGGCAAGCCGGATGCGATCATCTCCATGCCACAGGAGTTTACGGTGCCGGCCAAGGCGCCCAAAGGTGGCGTGCGTTACCAGAACTTCACCGTGAAAACCAATTTCACCGAGGACAAGTGGATTCAAGCGGCGGAGTGCAAACCAGGCAACAAGGCCGTGGTTCACCACATCATCGCTTTTGTGGACAGCGGCAAAAAAGTCGATCTGGTGGAAGGCCTGGGCTATGGTATGTTGTCGGCCTATGCGCCCGGCGACATCGGTTCCGCGTTTCCCGCGGGGGCAGCGCTAAAATTGCCCAAGGGTGCCAGCATCAGGTTCCAGATGCACTACACGCCCAACGGCGTGGAGTGCAAAGATCGTTCGTCGGTAGGTCTGGTGTTCGCCAAACAGACGCCGAAGATCGAGGTGCAAGCCCGGGCCATCGCCAACCTGTTTTTCAACATTCCTCCCGGCCAGGCCAATCACGAAGTTCGCAGCGAATCGACCTTCAAGAAAGACGCCATTGTATACAGCTTGCTGCCTCACATGCATCTGCGTGGCAAGGACTTTAAGTTCGAGGTGGTTTACCCGGACGGCAAGACCAACACCATCCTGAATGTGCCGCGCTACGATTTCGGCTGGCAGGCCAAGTACCACTTCAAGGAACCGCTCAAGGTGCCGGCGGGAACGAAGATCAAGTGCCTGGCCCACTTTGACAATTCCAAGGGCAACCCGTGGAACCCCGATCCGACCGTGAGCGTGCGGTTCGGTGAACAAACGTGGGAAGAGATGATGATCGGCTTTATTGACTATGCGTACGTGGAAAAACAATAGAATCAGCCGCTTGCGGCTCAGCGCAACTCCAATAAATAAAGCCCACGGCACTTGCCGTGGGCTTCTCTGTTGACCAATTCGGCTCAAAGCACCTCGGAATGCACCATGAAGATTCTTGTCATCGGCAAAGGCGGCCGTGAACATGCCCTGGTATGGAAACTCGCCCAGTCACCGCGCGTTGAGCGTGTCTTCTGCGCTCCCGGCAACGCGGGCACGGCCGAGGACGGCGTCAATGTGCCCATCGAGCAAAATGACTTCGACGCCTTGCTGAAATTCGCCAAGAAGGAAGGCATTGGACTCACGGTTGTCGGCCCCGAAGACCCGCTGGCTGCGGGCATTGTCGATGTGTTTCAGGACGCCCGCCAGCGCATCTTTGGACCGACCAAAAAAGCGGCCGAGCTGGAGGCAAGCAAGGTCTTCGCCAAAAAGCTGATGCGGCATGCTGATGTGCCCACTTCGGAGTTTCGCGTTTGCGATCATCCGGACATGGCCCGGCACTACATCGAAACCCGCGAGTATCCTGTCGTGGTCAAGGCCGACGGCCTGGCTGCCGGCAAGGGCGTCATCGTTTGCAATAACACCGAGCAAGCGCTGGCGGCCATTGACCGCATTATGGTGCGCGAGGAATTTGGCCGCGCCGCGGGTCGCCAGGTGGTCATCGAAAAACGCCTGGAAGGCCAAGAGCTTAGCATTCTCGCCTTGGTGGGGGGCCGCTCGATTGTGCCACTGGAGCCGACGCAAGACCACAAGGCTGCCCACGACGGCGACACCGGCCCCAACACCGGCGGGATGGGCGCTTACTGCCCCGCGCCGCTCGCCAAGGCGGAGTTATTGGCGGAGGTCGATTCGGGCATCCTGGTGCCAATGGTGCACGCCATGAAACGCGGCCGGCGCCCGTTCCGCGGTGTGTTGTATGCCGGTGTCATGGTGACCAACCAGGGACCACGTGTGCTGGAATTCAACTGCCGCTTTGGCGACCCGGAAACCCAGCCGCTGCTGATGCGATTGAAGACCGATCTCGTGGATCTGCTGGAAGCCGTTGTGGACGACAACCTCGGTGAATTCGCCGAGGACAAGCTGGAATGGGATCCCCGCCCCGCCGTTTGCGTGGTGATGGCCAGCCAGGGATATCCGGGCAACTACACCAAAGGCAAGCTCATCACCGGCCTTGCCGAGGCCGCGAAATTGCCGGATGTCAAGGTGTTTCATTCCGGGACGAAGATCGATAAGGGAGTGATCGTTACCGACGGCGGCCGTGTGCTGGGGGTAACGGCGCTGGGCGACACGCTGTCACAAGCAAAGCGCAAGGCATATGAGGCGGTGGGACGGATTAACTTTCAGGGGGCTTTTTGGCGGAAAGACATTGGGGACAAGGCGCTGAAATGAGGCGTTATTTGAATTCTGTGAATAACGTCGCCGTGGTACAATTCCATTAGTTGCATGTGTGGAGGGTTGGTCAGTGTTGCCGAGTAACCAAAGGCAAGAGGCCTTGTCGCTGGCCTACGTCCTGGCAATCGCGGCAAGGTCGGGTTTGGCGTGGCACATGCGTGTAAAGGACTTTGGATTTGACCTCACCTTGCTGGACATTCACCACCGTGGCGGCCGAATCAGCGAATCTGGGATCAGGCTTGACATCCAGCTAAAGTGCACGACCGCGGCAGTCCTCACAGATGCAAATGTGCTCTTCGACTTGGACGTGAAGAATTATAATGACTTGCGCACGCTGAGCGTGGCGACGCCGCGAATCCTGGTTGTGATGGTCGTTCCCAAATATGAGGAAACTTGGACCCAGCAAGGTGAAGACGCCTTGCTGATTCGCCATGCGGCCTACTGGCTTTCGCTCAAAGGGCGAGGTTCAACACCAAACCTGAAAACAGTGCGCGTGTCGATTCCAAGAACCAATCTGTTTTCTGTGGAGAATTTGCAAGCTTTGATGTCCAAGGTTCGAAGGAGGCAACCGCTATGATGGTCCCCAATCCCTGGATCGATCCCCGCATCCGCGAAGTTCGCGCCGACGCAGCCAAAGCATATATGCTCCGTCACGGATGGGAGATGGAGCCCCGTTCCTACGACGCCCTTTGTGTTTTTGCCGGGCCCGTCGACGATAATGGCGAACCAAGCATTCAAGTATTGCCCACTTCGGAACGGATGAGTGATTTCCTTGACCGGATCGAGGAGTTGATCGGCGCTTTGAGTGTCCTGGAAGACCGTCATCCATGCAAAGTGCTCGATGACATGCTGAAAGAGAGTGCGACTCACACCTTGGCCAGCAAGGCAAACGGCGCAGCGCTCGACCGAAAGAAAAAACCACTAAGGCGAAGGTAGCAAAAGGCGGTCACCGCATCAATCCGGCAGCTCCTTGATCGCAATATTCTTAAATTGCACCAGCGCCGGCGGCGATGTCCAGCCGCCCTTCTTGGCGTTCCAGTCCCCGTGATGTTGCAATGCAATCGGACCGCTTTTGGCCACGCCGGGCAACTGGGCGTTTTCGATGACCATGTAGTCGTTGAGCTTCACCCACAGCCGGTCGCCCTTCATGGTAATCTCGAAGGTGTTCCACTCGCCGCGCGGTTTGTCCATCTTCTTTTTGGGCGTGACGCCGGCCTTGACCGCGGCCGACGATTTTTTGTTGGTGCGGTAGCCATAGACCTCGCCGGAGCCAACCGGCCACATCCACATGTTGACCTGGGCCGCGTCCTGGCCGCGCAGGTAAACGCCCGAGTCCACGTCCTCGATCTCGATTTTGATTTCCTTGCCGCCTGCGTCTTTCTTGTGCGTGCCGTCGGGCAAAATCATGTAAACGTTTTTGTTCATGTAACCCTTTTCCTCGTTTTTCAGACGCCAGTCGATGAGCAGCACGAAATTCTTGTAGGACTTCTCGCTCCAGAGGTGCTTGTCTTTCTTGGCCTCGCTCTTGGCGTCGTAATCGATGACGCCGTTGACGATCTTCCAGTGGCCGTTGTCGCCGGCGGGGACTTTCCAGTTGGTGAAGTCCTTGCCGTTGAAGAGCGATGTAAAGCCTTCGGGAACCTGCCCGGCCTGGCTTGAGGCGGCATACTCGGCACAGCATGTCAGCAGCGCGACGGCAATCAGACAGCAACTAAGGCGTTTCATGGAGAGACTCCGAGAGGCGTGACTTGGGATGTCCAGGGGAAAAGATAGGACGGGGGGTAGCGAGCGGCGACTGCAATGCATCACGAGCTTTTTTCTGGCGGACGTGCATCGCTTGAGGTAACGTTTGGAAATAAGCGTTGGTTGGGGTTGATGGTTTCCGATAATGCGAAAGGGTTACGCCATGCGTATAACGCGTCGCCGCATGTTGCAAATGAGCGCCGGCAGTCTTTTGGCATCGGGGCTGTGGCCCGGCGCGCTCGCCGCCCAGCCGCCGCAAACCGGGGCCTTTCGCTTCCTGGTCATCAACGATCTGCATTACATTGACCAGCGCTGTGGAACCTGGTTCGATCAGCGCGTGCTGCCGCCGATTCGCCAGGCCCAGCAGCGGCCGGACTTCATCCTCGTGGTCGGCGACCTGGTCGAGAACGGCACCCGCGCCCAGTTCGGGCCGGTCAAAGACCTGTTGGACGGCTTGCACATTCCTTATCACGTAGTCATCGGCAATCACGACTGGAGAACGCAGACGGAGCGGACGATTTACAAAGTCATGTTTCCGAACCAGATTAACTACACCTTCGAGCACCAGGGCTGGCAATTCATCGGCCTGGACACTACGGAAGGCACGAACTATCAAAATACGTCGATCGCGTCCGACACCATGCGCTGGCTCGACGACAACCTGCCGCGCTTGAACCGGCAACGGCCGACGGTGGTGTTCACGCATTTCCCAATGGGTCCGACCGTGACCTACCGGCCGCGCAACGCGGAGACTTTGCTCAACAAGTTCCGCGACTTCAATTTGCAAGCCGTTTACAACGGCCACTTCCACGGCTTCACCGAGCGCACCGTGGGCCGCTCAATTGTGACGACCAACCGCTGCTGCGCCATCAGCCGCAACAATCACGACGGCAGCCGCGAAAAAGGGTACTTTCAATGCCAGGCCCGCGAGCGGCGTATTGAGCGGACGTTTGTGGAGGTGAGGCCGGCGTGATGGTTCCGCTCATTGGTAAAAAGGGGACGCAACTCATCACGAGCCGTTTTTGGTGGACCCAGGCACCGAAATGACAACCATCCCGGCAGCACAAGCCAAGAAATTGAATCTGCCCCTACCGCAACAACCGATCGCTGGCGCTGTGATTTCACCAACAAATCTGACCTTCCGTTCTGGATTGCTGCGCGCCAGGATTCTGGGCACGGATGCAACCGAGTACGTCTTTCCGTGCTTTTTTGTGGGCGATCCAGCCGGACCAATTCCCGTCGATCCATTCGGAGACGCCGTTCCGAACCTGCTTGGACTGACCGGCGTCATTAATCAACTCAGCCTTACCTTCGATGGCGACCCAAGCCCCACCGCACCCTACGGGAATCTGATCGTGGAAAAGATATGAGCCGATCCACTTCCGAAATCTACGTCAGCACCGACATCGAAACCGACGGCCCAATTCCTGGGCCCAACTCCATGCTCAGCTTCGGCTCCGCCACTTACACCGCCGACAAAAAGTTGGTAAGTACCTTCACTGCCAATCTTCATCCGTTGCCCTGCGCCAAGGGCGATCCCAGGACGATGGAGTGGTGGCAATCCCAGCCCGAGGCGTGGGCCGAGTTGCACCGCGATCTGCAAGATCCCGCCGACGCCATGCCGGCCTATGTGGCCTGGGTCAAGCAATTGCCCGCCAGGCCGGTGTTCGTCGCCTATCCTGCCGGCTTCGATTTTCTGTTCATGTACTGGTATATGATCCGCTTCGCCGGTGAAAGCCCCTTTTCATTTTCGGCGCTGGACATCAAATCTTTCGCCATGGCGACCCTGGGAACCGACTACCGCCAAAGCGTCAAGAAGAACATGCCCAAACGCTGGTTTGACGATTTGCCGCATACGCACAAAGCTCTGGACGACGCCATTGAGCAGGGCGCGATGTTCATCAATATGTTGGCGGATAATCGGAGACGGAGGGACACCGCTTCGGGATGATTTCATCAGCTTCTTTTAATAAGTGTATTCCGCCAACCGACTCTGGTGCCACGGACAAATCGGAATAGAATTCGGGAAACCCGCCCCACGGCAAAACCGCGCGAACTTGGAGTCCCGCTCGATGATTGTAGGCGTACCCCGCGAAACGCAACCCGATGAGCGACGTGTAGCCCTTGTTCCTGAACTGCTGCCGCGACTGGTCAAGGCGGGCCTTGAGGTGCATGTCCAAACCGGCGCCGGCGAGGCAGCTGGCTTTCCGGACAAGACTTATAGTGACGCAGGCGCCCAGCTGGTGGCCGATCCGCTTCCCAATGCCGACTTCGTCCTCAAGGTTCAACCTCCCACGGTGGCGGAAGTCGCGCGCATGAAACCTGGCGCCACGCTCATTGGATTCTTGAACGTCGCGTCCAACGCCAATTTGGTGCCCCTGCTCAACACTCGGTCCATCAACGCTTTTGCCATGGAGCAAATGCCACGCATCACCCGCGCCCAGCCCATGGACGCATTGAGCGCCATGAGCACCGTTGCCGGTTACAAGGCGGTTTTGATCGCGGCCAATCGCTTGCCGCGGTTTTTCCCTTTGCTCATGACGGCGGCGGGCACGGTCCAGCCGGCGCGCGTCTTCATCATCGGCGCCGGTGTGGCGGGGTTGCAAGCCATCGGCACCGCCAAACGGCTGGGAGCGGTGGTCGAAGCCTATGACACGCGGCCCGCCGTGCGTGAACAGGTTGAAAGTCTGGGCGGCAAATTCGTCGTGCTGGATATTGCAGCCGAAAAAGCCGAGGCGGCGACAGGTTATGCCACCGCCCAGAGCGAGGAGTTTTACCGCAAGCAACGTGAATTGATGGCCGCCGCCATTGCCAAGGTGGATATCGTCATCACCACCGCGCTGGTGCCTGGCAAAAAAGCGCCCATTCTTGTCACTGAAGAGATGGTTCGCGGCATGCGGCCAGGCTCGGTCATTGTCGATCTCGCCGCCGAGCAAGGCGGCAATTGCGAATTAACGCAAGCCGGCCAGGAGGTCGTCAAGCACGGTGTTATCATTATCGGACCCGTCAACATCGCCAGCACCGTGGCTTTTCATGCCAGCCAAATGTACGCACGCACGGTCGTCAGTTACTTGCTGCACCTATTTCAGGGCGGCGCGCTCAAGATCGACCTCGCCGACGATCTGACGAAACTGCCGCTGGTGACCAATCAAGGTCAGATTCTCCAAGGAAGCGGAGGGACGGCTTCATGAGTTTGGACGTTGAACTTGGCCTGTACATTTTCATTCTGGCAGGTTTTCTAGGATTTCACCTGATCTCGCGCGTGCCGCCGCTGTTGCACACGCCGTTGATGTCAGCGACCAATGCCCTCTCCGGCATCTCACTAGTCGGATCGCTGGTGGTGTGCGGGGCGGGCGAACACTGGTACAGCACCTTTTTCGGCTTTATCGCGGTGGCTTGCTCGTCCACAAATGTCGTTGGCGGTTTTCTGATCACCGACCGCATGCTGCGCATGTTCAAGACCGAACGCGACGGCGGCAAGCAGGCCTTGTGGCAACAGCTGGCCATGCCTGTTGGCATCGCGTTGCTTTGCGTCATCCTGGCCCTGCTTTGGTTTCTGGTGCATGGCAAGCACGTCGCGGCGGACAGCATGCTGAAATGGTTGTATCTGCTCGCCGGTGTCCTGTTCATCTTGGGTTTGAAAGGCCTCAGCTCGCCACGCTATGCCCGTCAGGGTATGTTTCTTGCCGAAATCGGCATGATCGCCGCGGTGGTTGGCACGTTGTTCAATGACAAGATTCACGGCTGGGGTTATTTCTGGATTTTCTTTGGGATGATCATTGGGTCGGTGGCCGGCGGCTCGATGGGTCTGCGCATTCCCATGACCGCCGTGCCGCAGCGGACCGCGTTCTCGCATTCGCTCGGGGCATTGGCGGCAATGCTCATCGGCATCGCCGAGTATCTGAGCAATTATGACAAATGGGGAGCGGAAAAAATGATCCCCTTGAACTTCGAAGTGGTGATCGGCGGCCTGACGTTTACAGGCAGCTTGATCGCTGCCGGTAAGCTTCAAGGGTTGCTGCCGGAACGGCCCATGACCTATCCCTTCCAACGCATTGGCAATTTCGCGCTGCTCGCTGTCTTGCTTTTCAGCTTTATGACGCTGCTTTTCTATCCGGGCACGGTGCCTCTGTTTTTCTTGATGGTTCTGTTGGCTTTGGCATTTGGCATGCTGCTGGTCATGCCGATTGGCGCGGCTGACATGCCGGTGGTGATCGCGCTGCTTAACTCCTACGCCGGCCTGGCCGACGCCGCGATGGGCTTTGTGCTCGGCAACAACGTCCAGATTATCACCGGATCGCTCGACGGCACGTCGGGTTTTCTGCTTTCGCTGCTCATGTGTCGGGCCATGAATCGCTCGGCGACCAATGTGTTGTTCGGCGCCTTCGGCCAGGTCCAGGCCCAGACGGAAGCTCAGGAAGCCAAGGGCACCGTCCGCAGCATTACCGCCGAGGAGCTCGGGACGACGCTGGAGGCGGTCCGGTCCGTGGTCGTCGTGCCGGGCTACGGCATGGCCGTGGCCAAGGCTCAACATGCCGTGAGCGATCTGGCCAAGGTCCTCAAAAAACGTGGCATCGATGTCAAATACGCCATTCATCCGGTCGCCGGCCGCATGCCGGGGCACATGAACGTGTTGCTCGCCGAAGCGGAAGTGCCTTACGACGATCTTTATGAAATGGAGCAGATCAATCCTTACTTCGCTGACACCGATGTGGTCATTGTTGTCGGCGCCAATGACGTGACCAATCCCGCCGCCAAGCATAACAAGACGAGTCCGCTTTACGGCATGCCGATTTTGGAAGTGGATCGGGCGAGATCGGTTATTGTCTTGAAGCGCAGCATGCGGCCGGGGTTCGCAGGCGTGGACAATGAGCTGTACTACGACCCCAAATGCATGATGCTATTCGGCGACGCCCGCGACAGCGTCAACAAACTGCTGGCCGCGCTGAAATGAACCAAGTAGGACGGCCTTCCCAGGCCGTCCGGGCCAAACTTCCAGCAAGCAAATCTGCCCATAATCACTGGAAACTGTAAAAATGCGTAGTCTGAGACAAATGGGTGATTTTGCTTGAGTTTTTCTCTTTGGAGCGCGACAATGCTCTTTTGACCCGGCATATCTGATATCACCTCGTGGAGCGCGTCCCATGAAGAATATCCTCGCCTGGCTCTTGTCCTTCACGTCTCCCAAGCAACGCAGCAGCCGACGACGTTGCGTTTTGGCTTTGGAATCCCTGGAAACGCGCGAGGTGCTGAGCACGCTTTACGCGGTGACCACCGCCACCAACCACCTCATCAAATTCGACAGCGCCACGCCAGGCACACTGGCCAGCGATGTGGCGATCTCCGGTTTGCAGGGGGGTGTTGGCGAACGGGTGGTCGGCATCGACTTCAGC
>Ga0134121_10003525_pt1 | contig 13024 bp, 12 predicted proteins | sample KB301_FD_96463 | JGI IMG/M metagenome (GOLD analysis project Ga0134121, IMG submission 96463) | Terrestrial soil microbial communities without Nitrogen fertilizer from Kellogg Biological Station, Michigan, USA - KB3-0-1 | ecosystem: Environmental > Terrestrial > Soil > Unclassified ...
ATATGCATCGAGATAGTCTGCCAAATCATCGGGGGAAAGAAGATATACGGCAGGCGAATAACCCGCTTCAACACGAATTTCCAGCAGGCGCTCGATTACTTCAAGAGGTGCAAAACATCGCACCGGGTCTCTGTAGGTTGCCATGTTTTTTCCAGCGCCTTTCTTTTCAATTTCGGAGCACGGTCCATCTTTTCGTCTAGCGTGCTCTCATATAACGAACGCTTGGATGTACGTAACCGGAAAGTAGTTTGTTCTTCATAGACAAATATTCATTAGCGAAAGTTGTCGCGGTCTTTGACGCGCCAGCTACATAAAAAGTTCCAAAATGAGCAGCCAACAACCACCAGCCTCAACCACTCAAACTCCAGCGCCGCCAGCTTTGAATTTCATCGCTATCCTGCGTGAAATGCTGGGCACTTCAGACAAAGTCAGCGATCTGATCTTCAGTCCGGGACGTCCGCCGCAAGTCGAATTAGCAGGCAAACTCGTGCCTGTTCGTGTTCCTGGTCTCGATAAGTTGACGCCGGCCCATACCGCAGGCATTGCGAAACTGATCATCGGCAATCAGCAGTCGGCAGTCGACAGCCTTGAAAAGAGTGGGTCCGCGGATTTGTCGTTCAGCGCTCCGGGCGAGGCGCGTTTTCGCGTGAATATTTTCAAGCAGCGCGGCACGCACGCGATCATCATGCGCGTGATCCCGATGCGGCCGCCGCGGTTCAGTGACTTCAATCTGCCTGATGTACTGAAAGAGATAGTAGATATCAAAAACGGTATCGTGCTCGTCACTGGACCAACTGGAAGCGGCAAGAGCTCGACTCTCGCGGCAATTATCGATTTGATCAACGAGACGCACTACTACCATATCGTCACGATCGAAGATCCGATCGAGTTTCTGCACACGCACAAAAACTCGACCATTCACCAGCGCGAGCTGCACTCTGACACGCCGAGCTTCTCGATCGCGCTTCGCGCAGCGTTGCGGCAGGCGCCGAAAGTGATACTCGTCGGCGAGATGCGCGATCGCGAGACGATCGAAGTGGCGCTCGAAGCTGCTGAGACTGGTCACCTCGTGTTATCGACCTTGCACACGATCGACGCGTCGAAGACGGTGGATCGAATCATCGGTGTGTTTCCAAAGAATGAAGAGAAGGTGATCCGGACGCGTGTGGCGCAGTCGTTCCGGTTTATCGTGTCGCAACGTCTGATTCCGCTTTCGGACGGAAAAGGCCGAGTCGCCGCAATCGAGATTTTGAAAGCGACGATGCGAACGCGTGAATACATCGAGAAAGGTGAGTCGGAAGGGAAGTCGCTGATTGACGCGATGGAACAAGGCGATCAGGACGGAATGCAGACGTTCGATACCGTGATCGAGAACTTCATTCGCGACGGTGTGGTCTCGATCGAGACTGCGCTGCCGTACGCTACTAATCAGAACAATCTCCTCCTGAAGATTTCGGATCTGGCAGGCGCGCCACCACCCGAAAAGCCTTCCGAACCGGCGCGTGATGAGACCTCGATGCTCGACCTGATCGAACCTTAGCCGCGGATTACACGGATTTCGGACGGATTTGCTATCATCACCCGGTGTTTCTGAAGGTTCAAAAGGCCTTGCTGGGCCTTATATTTCTAGCGGCCTTCTCCCCAACGACAGCCTACGCGGACGACGAAATCCGCATCGATTTGCCTGCCGGCGGCCAGCTAAAAGTTCGCAACGATTTCGGCGATGTGACGGCGGAGGTCTGGAGCAACAGCCACGTCGCTGTCTCTGCCGTTATCGGCGGTGATGGTTCGACCAGATTGACCCGATCGCCGATCATCATCGATAACCGCGGCTTACTGATAACGATCTCCGTCGTGCGACGGCCTGTGGATCCGGTCGTGCCGATTCATCTCAAGATCAAAGTACCCGACAACGCTGACATCACGGCGCGGTCTGCGCGCGGGAACATCCAAACGCGTGTCGGAAAAGGTGGGCCAAAGATCGACATCCAAGCCGGCACGATAGTCCTTGGTTCCCCGTCACAACCTGAGATTGCAACAGCCAAAGAGCCTGAACTCCTCGGCGCGAATGGTCCAAAGCGAGCCTCCGGAACTCCCGCGGAGCCAGTGAACACCAGCGACGAGATCAGCGAAGGCGACGTCATACGCGTCGATTCGCAGTTAGTAACACTGAACATCAGTGTGATCGATCGGAGCACTAATCGTGGATTGTTAGGTCTGGCCCAATCAGATTTCAAACTGTTCGAAGATGGCCAGGAGCAACGGATTGTTCAGTTTGACTCGTCGTCTGCGCCTTTCGATCTCATGCTCTTGATCGACTTGTCTGGTTCGACGAAAGATGTCATCAAGCTGATTCGCGCTGCGGCAATTCGTTTTGTCAATGCGGCGCGACCTGCCGATCGCATCGGCGTGATCACGTTTGCCGGCGAAGCGAAGGTCATCTCGGAGTTGACTGCCGATCGCGAGTTGCTGCGCCAGCGAATCGAGACAATCGATACCGCACGCGGCGACACCAAGCTCTACGACGCGACCAACTTCGCGATGGATGAGTTGTTGAAGGAGTCGAAGAAGTCGCGTAGGAGCGCCATCGTACTGATGAGCGACGGGCTCGATGGAACAATTCCCGGTGTCAGTGGTCAGCAGGGCTCGCGCCAGAGTTATCCCGAAACTCTTCGAAACATTCAGGAGTTTGACGGGGTCTTATACACGTTGTGGCTGAACACCGAGTACCAGGCGATGAGCCCGGAGGATACGCAACCCGAAGCGTTCGATGCCGGCCACGATCGCCTGAAGGAAATGGCTGACGCGGGCGGCGGCGTCTTTTACGAAGTGGAACGATTGACTGATCTCGCGGGTGCTTACGAGCAGGTCGTCGCCGATCTTGGAACGATGTATAGTTTGGCGTATCGTCCTTCAAACAGCACACGCGATGGAAAGTGGCGAGCGATTCGGATCGGTGTTAGCCGCACTAACGCCGTGCCGCGCGGCAAACGTGGCTACTATGCGAATTAGAGTGCTTACTAAAAGATTTCTCCCGCAGCGGCGCAGCGGCGCAACGAAGAGCCCTATTACCTTTGCATATATCGTTGCGCCGTTGCGCCGCTGCGGGAGAATTCTTCTGCTGATCCTCTTATTTGTTGGCACGTCGGCAGCTCAGGATCAGGTTGAAACCATTCGCATCGATTCAGACCTCGTTGATCTGAAAGTCAGCGTGCTGGGATTTCCTACAAACATGCCGCCGCCAGTGCTCGATCCGAAGGACTTCGTCGTTTTGGAAGACGGAGTCCCGCAGGAGATCTCGTTCTTTGCCGCCGCCGATACACCGTTCGATCTGGTTCTACTCCTGGACCTCTCCGGCTCGAATTCAAAAAAACTGAAGATGATTCGCAACTCCGCGAAGCGTTTTGTCGACGCAGCGCGCGACGTTGATCGCATTGCGCTCGTTACGTTCACGAACCGGCCGGCGCTCTACTCTTCATTCACTTTGGATCGTAAGAAGTTGAAGAAAACGATTGACGAGATAGACGAAGCGTACGGCGGAACGAGTTTCTGGGATTCGCTCGATTGGGTGCTGCGCGATCTAATCCCGCAAGGATCGGGACTCCGCCGCAGCGCGATCGTAGTGATGACCGACGGCGTCGATAACGCGCTTCCGAATGTTGAAGGCGATGGTTCGCAAATTCCGTTTGAGGCGTTGCTGGAAACAATCAGGAAGTCAGAAACGATTGTGTTTCCGATCTATCTCGACACGGAAAACGAGAATAGAAATCGCCATGACATGTTGCCTGTCACGTACGCGACAGCGCGCGAACAACTCGCACAGATCGCGAGTACTTGCGGCACACCGATGTATAAAGCGGCGCGTTTGAGTGATCTCGATCAGGTTTATGCACAGGTCGTGCGCGACCTCAGCACTGTCTACAGCATTGGCTATCGCCCCACGAACAAGGCGCTCGATGGCAAATGGCGGTCGGTAGAGGTGCGTTTGTCGACGCGAACGGATCTATTTGCGCGTACCAAGCGCGGCTATTTTGCAAAATCTCGTTCATAGCCGCAGCTTAAAAACTTGTAAATGTTCCTGACCAGACTATAATGCTCAGGAGCTTAGCCGCCCGCCCATAATCTTTATCGCGAATTCGGAGGGTATTTCGATGAGAAAAGCTTCCAGCCTCCTGGCGTCGTTCACTCTTTTGGTGACCTTCATCCTGTGCTGTTCGGTCCTCAACCTTGCTCAAAACCGCGAAAAATTCGTGATTTCCGCCAAGGCGGGCGGGATTAATGCCATCACCGGCCAGGCGGATGTGCACCCGAAAGGCGAGTCTGAGTGGCAACAGCTCTCGATAACCGACGATTTGGATTCGGGCGATCGTGTGCGGACTGCGAACGATGGTCGCGTCGAAATCCTGCTGAATCCGGGATCTTACCTGCGTGTGGGTGGTGATTCTGAAGTTGAGCTCTTGAACAACACGCTTGCGAATCTGGAAGTTCGCCTGCTGCGCGGCACCGCGATCGTGGAAGCTACCGGCGCGGACGGTCTCGAGCTCAATATCAACATCAGCACTCCCCACACAAAACTCGCGATTGTGCGCCAAGGGCTTTACCGGTTGAATGTGATTCCAAACGACGCCACCGAGCTGATCGTCCGGAAAGGCCGGGTGATCCTCAGCGACTCGCACACGAAGGTTAAGGGCGGAAACAAGGTCGTTTTTAGCGCTACGAACGTCTCGGTCGCTAAACTGACGAAGGAAGAGAAGAAGGTTCAGGAAGACGTCGACAACTGGAGTAAGCAGCGCGCGGAAACGCTCGCGAAAGCGAATCGGCGTATCAACGACCGGATGATGACGTCGGCATTTGCGACTTTTCGAGACTGGGATCCGTTCTCACGCTCTTCCGGATTGTGGTTTTACAACAGGAGCGCCGGTTGTTACACGTTCCTGCCGTTCTATTACGGCTGGGGTTCGCCATACGGCAATTCTTACTCGACGTCACTTTACAGTCCGTTTGGTTATCCAAGAGCTAATTGGCCCCAACAACCTGCAAATACTTATCCGAACGGCTCCAATGGCACGCCCTCTGGCGGAACAACACCTTCTGGCGGGACACCTTCGGGCGGCTACACGCACCCGACGCGTCCGGTTACAACGCCGACTACCACTCCATCAGGCTCTTTCGGAGACCCAGCGGGCCGCCGCGAACGCATGATCGATCCCGACACGGGCGTTCGCATGCCCCGCAAGAATCTGGAGCCATCGCGAAATCCCTAACTAAGAACTTAGCCACAAAAGGCACAAAAGGCACAAAAGAGATTGAAACGGGGTCGACGTCCCAACACTTTCTCTTTTGTGCCTTTTTGTGGCCTAACTCTTTTGTAGTTCTTCGAGTTCTTCGTTGATGAGGGCTTTGATTTCGGTTTGTTTGAGTCCGGCGAGGATGAGTTGGGTCAGGGCGGTGCGTAATTGAGCGCGCAGGCGGTCGTCAGGCTTGTCTTTGAGCTTTTGGGATATGACGACAGCCCCTGAGCCATGTTTGACGCGAATCAGCCCTTCCTTTTGCAAACGGCGATACGCGAACGCGACTGTATTGAGGTTCACACCGAGGTCTGACGCGACCTGCCTCACGGGCGGCAAAAGCGTCCCTTCTTCCAGTTCGCCGCGCGCAATCAGCGTCTTGATCTCATCAACAAGCTGCTGGTACAGCGGCCGCGCGTCTCGTTCATCAACCGTAACGAACATATTGTCTGTTGACTATATACACCAGACAATCGGATCTTGGAAGTTTTTACTTTTCGAACGCGAGGTTATCCACCACCACCGTGCCTGACTCCACGATGCATTTATCGCAGAACACTCCGATAGTCACCGAGGTCAGCTTCATCAAGATGTCGCGCTTGAAATCGACGTGCGTGGCCCATTCGGGCTGGCGAAACCCGTCCAGCTTGAACTTGTAAGTGTTGAATCCTGGAGAGAGGCGAAAGGTCATTTGCGGATAACCGGATTCGAGATTGAGGCCCAGACCTCGGGATACTAGTTCAACTCGAACTGACTGTGGCCCTTTGCCGAAGATCCGCACGGTGATGTACTTGTATCCACTGATATCGTCTGCGACCGGCTTGCCGTCCTTCTCAGGCTGACCAAAAACTTCCATATTCACACCAGCCCACTCGTTGGGCATACGCATCTCGTACTGAAATGCCGCCGCGGTATCCTGATCAGTTACACGTGTCGGAGCCGGTCCTGGAGGGTCAGCATTTTCGAGGCCCACCATTTTCGGCGCAGCGCCCATGTTTTGTGCCCAGCGATTGAGCTGAGTGCGGCCACCACGTGAACTCACCAGCCGGCCGTTCTCGACCTTTTGGAAGTCTGCATAAACCAACTTATCGTCGCTGGCCTTCGAGCTGTCGGCGCTTTGGGCCAGCATTTCCGTATTGCTAACACACAACAGAGCAAGCGCTAATCCAAAGCACACGCGCGACCATTTCATCATTGTCGTACTCCTAACTAAGGATTTGGATTATCTTGATAGGCCCTAGCATACGTTCTCTGTCAAGTCATAGTCCCTCTTGCAACGAGAAGGCTGATTGCGCCACGGCGTCGACTTTTGCCTCGGAACTAACCGTATCCCCGGCCATAAACACATTCGGAACCGACGTTTGATGACCCAACGAAATCGGTTCTTCGATCCCGAGTACCATGCCGAGCTTGCGGCGAGTTGAGTCGTAATAAGTGCGTGGGTTCGCGGTTTCGATTACTTCGATATCGCTGCCGAGCTCGGGCAGCGCTGCATGTAATCGATTCCAGAAGTGCTCCAGCGCGTCCTGGTCCCATTGCTCGTAGTCTTCCTCACTCGATTGGTAAGCGAACCACGAGTCGATTTCTGTGTGCGTCGTGAAGGTCACAGCGCGTTTGCCGGGCGGCGCCACTCCACTTGACGAAATTGCCATCGTAAACTCACCCTCATCATCCTCCACGCGCATCAACTCCGCAGGCAGCCGCTCTACCGCCGACTTCTCAATCGCCGCATACACAACGTAGACGCCTGTGCCGTGAATTGCACTCAAGCGCTTCTTGATATCGGCGGGCGTGCGATTAAGACCGATGAGCTTCCCGTACGTGTCCCAGATCGTGAGGTTGCTGACGATCGCCTTTTTCGCCAAAACTCTCTCACCACTCAGCAGATCGATTCCGATTGCGCGTCCTGCTTCATCGTATGCAAGCCGCAGCACCGGCGAATTCAATCGCAGATTTCCCCCGCTCTGCTTGATCGACTCAGCCAGACGCTCAGCGAGCGTCGCAGGACCTCCAGCAATCGAGTAAAGCTCATCAGTTGTAAGCGTGATGTCACTTCCATCTACGCGGCGGAGAATGTAAGGCGAATGCTGCAGAGACACTTCAGGCGCCGCGATCGGTAGTTGTGAAAAAAGTTGATCGTAAATCTCGCCCGCGCCGAACGAAGTGTATAGCCCCATTCCCGGCTCGAAGTCATAACCGGAAAACTCCACGCGCGCGATGCAGCCGCCGACCTGCGACTGTCTCTCGAGCAAACACGTATTCACCCCACGCGCAGACAACAACGCCGCGACGGTCAGACCACCAATCCCGCCTCCCACCACGACGACGTCGTACGCGCTCATTTGAAAATGTCTTTATTGACGAAACCGCCCAGTACGATGAGGACCGATTGAATGCCGTTGAAAACGAGGTGAATGATGAAGGCAGGAAGGAGTTTACCCGTGACCGCGCGCGACACCGTCAACGTGATGCTCAGCAGCGTAATGACAATGATAACGGCGATATTGTTCCGGTACTGAAAAACGTGAACGCCCGCGAATAGCAGCGACACGACGGCGATTGCGACGCCCATTCCCGCTGCTTTTTCGAGTGTGCGATAGAGCAGACCACGGTAAACCACCTCTTCAACGAGAGGCGCGGTGGCGACGGCTACAAATGCTGTTGCGATACGTGTGTAGATGGAGCTCTCGATCAGAATATCGAGATCGGTCTTGCGTTCTCCGTAAATCGAGGTGATGCCGATGGCGAGAAGGAAGAGCAGCGTCGCCACGAGCACACTCACCAGCGTTACAACCACTGGACTGGCATTCCTGGGCCATTCGAACTCGATATTCTTCCAGAACGGGCGGCGGCCTCCCTGCGTGATCAAGAGCCACACGATCACAAGCGTGAGCATGTGCGTGGGAATAATTCCAATCACAGAGTAAAAGATGAGCTGCTTGTCTGTGGCTAGCGCTTCGGGTGTCGGCGGACCGTATTTGGCGATGCGGTAAACGAGATATGGAAGCGAGTAGATCAGCGGAACAATCAGGAGCAACACGACGCTCGCGATCCACACACCCATGCTGGCGGCAACGTCGCCCCATGCCGAAACCCATGTCTCCTCCTTCGTCGGCTGAACTGCGACGCTTGGTCGCGGCTCGGGTGGCTCAGCGTGTTCTTCAGGAAGCGGTGTTAGTTGCTGCGATGATTCTTCGGTGAACACTTCGATGAGTTTAGGTGGTTGGGATGCAGCGGTCAAACCGCTGGGTATTCGATGTCCAACAATGGTGCTCCGACGCGTGGCGCCGCAAGGATCAACCCGATGATGGTCTTCGCATCCTGAATCTCGCCGCTCGTGATCATCTCGAGCGCATCGCCGATCGGCAGACGAACAACATCCAGCACCTCGTCTTCGTCAGGCTGTGGCTTGCCTTCTGTCAATCCGGTGGCGAGATACACCCACATCTTCTCTTCGAGAAAACCCGGCGACACAAAGAACTCCGAAAGCTTATCGAGCCCTTCAGCGATGAGTCCGAGTTCCTCTTCGAGCTCGCGCGCGGCGCCGGCTTCGGGACGTTCGCCATCATCAAGCGTGCCGGCCGGGAGCTCGAGCAGGTAACGAACCGCGGGGTGGCGATACTGTCTGACCAGCACGACAGTGCCGTCGTCGTGGACCGGCACGATCACGGCGCTGCCCGGATGATGGACCACATCGCGTTGATAGGTAAGCTCACCTTCAACGACGGTGTCGACCGTGACCTTGAACACGCGGCCGTCGAATACTTTTTGACTGCTCAGTATCTTTGGTAGCTCTTTAGTCATTTTGTTTTCTCTAGTATTTGCGGGCGCAGCTCGCCAACGAGATAAAGCGAGCCGGCAAGGCAAATCATTCCTTCGCGGGGCGTATTGGCGAGCGCCGTTTGTAACGCTGTCGCACCCCCGTCACTCGTCAAGACCTTTCCCTCAGCATAACGCATTGCGATGGGTTCGAGCATTTCAAGCGTAGCGCTACGCGGGTTATCGACGGTTGTCAGCACCAGCACGTCTGCAACCGGGAGCAGGATCTCGCCGATCTCCTCGAGTTGCTTATCACGCATTGCTCCGAAAACCAATGTCAGCGGTCGTTGGGCAAACTCGTCGAGATACGTGCGTAGTGATTCTGCACCGGCGGGATTGTGCGCGCCGTCGATTAAAAACGCCGGTTGATGTGGAATTAGTTCCAGTCTGCCTGGGTGCTGCGCGTTTTCGAGCCCGCGCGTGATCGCAGCGTGCGGAATATCCAGCAACTCGGCTAGACAAATTGCTATCGCGGCATTCTCAATCTGGTGACGGCCGCGCAGCGCGAGGGTGATTCGCGCGGCGTTCGCGTAGGAATCATCGTCGACGAGAATTGGGGTCACACCGGTTTCTTTACAACGTTGCAGCAAGACTTCCAATGCTTCGGGATACTTTTGTCTTCCTATCACTGCACGCACACCCGGACGAATGATTGCAGCTTTCTCAGCGGCGACATTCGCAATCGTGTTGCCGAGATACTCCTGATGGTCCAGCGCGATCTGTGTGATGGCGACTATGTGTGCGTTGGCGGCGGTGGTGGAGTCGAGGCGACCACCTAGTCCGGTTTCGAGAATGGCCAGGTCAATGTGCGCCCGGCGGAAAGCGAGCAGAGCGATGGCTGTTACTTGTTCGAAAAAAGTCGGCCGAGCTTCGAGTTGTTCGGAAACATCGCGGACTGTGGTTGCGCAAGCTGCGAACTCTTCGCGCGTGATTTCATTGCCGGAAAACTTGATGCGTTCAGTGATCGAGACGAGGTGAGGTGAGGTATATAGACCGGTCTTGATGCCTGCCCCCCGGCAGATCGAGTCGAGCATCGCGGCTGTTGAGCCTTTACCGTTCGTGCCGGCGATCTGGACTGATTGAAATGCGCGTTCGGGATTGTTGAGAGCGTTGAGAAGTAGTTCAGTATTGCGGAGGCCGAGCTTGATAGCGAGAGTCTCATGCCCGAGACTCAGGAGATACTCAACAGCCGCCTCAAAATTCATAAGAATAGTTAGCCACAAAAAGGCACAAAAAGCACAAAATGAAAACTGAACTTACCACCAACAAATCTATTTTGTGCTTTTTGTGCCTTTTTGTGGCTAACTATTCTTTCAGTTTTGCGGCGCGGCGAGCACGTTCAATGTCTGACTCGCCGTGGATCTCCGGATTCATCATGAAACTCAGTAGCTTGATGAGGTAGTCGCGCAGTTCGCGGCGATCGACGATCGCATCGACCATCCCGTGATCGAGTAGGAACTCGGAGCGCTGAAAATCCTTTGGCAGTTTTTGTCGAATCGTCTGTTCAATCACTCGCGGGCCGGCAAATCCGATGAGCGCCTTTGGCTCAGCGATGATCACGTCACCAAGCATCGCAAAACTCGCCGTGACTCCGCCCGTCGTCGGATCAGTCAGCACTGAAATGAATGGCAGACGCGCTTCATCAAGCGCCGCGAGCGCCGCGGAGATCTTCGCCATCTGCATGAGCGAGAGCGTGCCTTCCTGCATGCGCGCGCCGCCCGACGCGGAAAAGATGATCACCGCGCTGTGCTCCTCCATCGCGCGCTCGATCAGTCGCGTGACTTTCTCGCCAACGGCCGATCCCATTGAGCCACCGATGAAACTCATGTCCATCGCGGCTGCAAGCACGGGATGATCGCCAACCGTGCCACGACCGTTGATGATTGCTTCCGGCAAGCCGGACGATTCTTTTGCGAGTGCGATTCTTTCCGAGTAAGGCTTGCTGTCGACAAACTCGAGTGGATCTATAGAAACGACTTCAGCATCGAGCTCTTCAAACTTGCCGTCGTCGAAAAGCAGTCGCAGCCGTTCGCGGGCGCCGATGCGGAAGTGGTGGTTGCAGTGTTTACAAACCTGGAGCGCGTCGTCGAGCTCACCCGTAAACAGGTGCGCTTCACACCCGTCGCATTTAACGAAGACATTTTGAGTGTTTACTACGCGTTCTTCGGGCGGGACTGCTTCGATTCGTTTGCTTTTCTTGCTGAACCAAGCCATAGGAATGCGGGGAAGGTTAGCACAAAGGGTTTCTGGTTGCGAATCCGCGTTCATCCGCGGCTAAAACTCGATCCCCTGCTGCGCGCGAATGCCGGTCGTAAATGGGTGCTTAATCTCCTTCATTTCCGTCACGAGATCCGCGGCTTCGATCAACTCCGGCGGCGCATCACGGCCCGTAACGACGATGTGCAGCGTGGGTTGTGACGCGCGTATCGTGCGAATTTCCTCCAACACCTCTGCGACTGGCAACATGTTGTAACTCAGCACGTAGACCAGCTCATCGAAGACCAGCATGTCGTAATCACCTGAGCGCAGCTTCTCGACGCAGAGGGCCCACGTCTCGCGTGCGGTCTTGATGTCCTGCTCCTTGTTCTTCGTGTCCCAGGTGAAGCCGTCGCCCATCGTGTGGACCTCGATCCCGAGTTTCTCGGCGGAGACATGCTCGCCATAACGATCGTTGCGCGACTTCATGAACTGAATCATGCAGCACTTCAGACCGCGTCCGGCGGCGCGCATCATCAGACCAAGCGCACACGTCGTCTTGCCTTTACCGTTGCCGGTGTGGACCATCAGCAGCCCGCGCGTCTTCTCCTGGTAATCAGCGCGGCGCCACTTGTATTTCTTATCTGTTCCCGACATTGATCTTTTAAAGGCACAAAAGGCACAAAAGTTAAGAAAAACATTTTGTGCTTTTTGTGCCTTTTGTGGCTAGATAACTGACTCGGTTTCCTTCAACGCGTCTTCGGTAATGTCGCGGGCGCCGTTCGCGCGCTTCACTGCGTCCTGTAGGAGCGCAACGATCGTCGTCTCCGCTTCTTCCCAGCTTCCCTTGAGCGTGCAGCCGGCTGCGTTTCGATGGCCGCCGCCGCCAAACTTCTCCGCCACCTTCGCGACATTGACGTCGCCTTTAGATCTCAAACTCGTGCGATAAACTCCCGGCTCACTCTCTTTGAGCATCGCGACAGCTTCGACTTCACCAACCGTCAGCGGATAGTTAACAAATCCGTCAGCATCCTCGTCAGAAGCACGGGCCTGTTGCTGCATCTCGAGCGACTGCCGCATACACGCAACTCGCCCGCTTTCATCACGACGCGCAGTCGACAGCACCGCACCCATTAGCTGAATCCTGCTCCACGGGTAACTTGCAAACACTGCCTCAGCAGTCTTCGCCGGTTTGACCCCGGTCCGCACGAGCTCGGAAGCGACTTTGAACGTGCGCTCAGTCGTGTTCGAGTAATGAAACGATCCCGTATCGGTGATCAGCGCCGTGTAGACGCATTCAGCAATCTCTTTCGTGACGCGAACGCCGGTCGCTTTGCAGAGGTTGTAGATCATCTCACCGACTGCCGAAGCAGTTGAATCGATCCAATTGATATTGCCGAAGAGCGCGGTGGTCGAATGGTGGTCGATGTTGACGACGAACTGTTTCTCGAGATCCGCGAGGCCGGGCCGCGTGATGTCAGAACACTCGATCACGAACACTGCGTGGTACGAAGGGTCGACTGCGGGAGTGACGCGAACATCGCCAGCGCCAGGCAATTGCTGGTAAGCGTGTGGCACTGGATCGCGCATGATGACTTCGACATCTTTATCGAGCGCACGCAACAACCAGTAAAGACCGAGTGACGATCCCAGACTGTCACCGTCAGGGCGAATGTGTGAGGTGATCGCGAAACGACGTTTTGCCTCGATCAGCTCGACTA
>Ga0134121_10003527_pt1 | contig 13021 bp, 11 predicted proteins | sample KB301_FD_96463 | JGI IMG/M metagenome (GOLD analysis project Ga0134121, IMG submission 96463) | Terrestrial soil microbial communities without Nitrogen fertilizer from Kellogg Biological Station, Michigan, USA - KB3-0-1 | ecosystem: Environmental > Terrestrial > Soil > Unclassified ...
TCTGGTTCCTCCTTCCTCGCCGAATGATTTTCTGACCAGCGCTTACGATCCGCATGATCCGTCACCGACCGTAGGCGGACCGACACTGCTGAACACACTTGACCAGGGTCCGTACGATCAGCAGCCTGTTGTGGAAAGCAGGAATGACCTCATGTCGTTTTCTTCTGCACCACTCAGCGAGGATGTTGTGATGAGAGGAAGGCCTGTAGCACACTTACAGGTTTCGTCAGACAAAACCGACACGGATTTTTCATTGCGTCTCACAGATGTATATCCTGACGGAAGAAGCATGTTGCTGCTGGACGGTATCCGCAGGATGAGATTCAGGAGTGGCTTCACGGCAAACGATACTTCCGTGATTGTACCCGGAACTATTTATCCGCTGGACGTGGAGCTGTTCGCCAATTCAGCTATTACTTTCCTGGCTGGCCATAAAATCCGCGTGGACATCACATCGTCCAACTATCCGCGCTTCGACTGCAACCTGAACAATGGTCAAACGATGTACACGGCAGGAGATACGCTGATAGCGCAGAACACTTTATATGTGAATAGTACCGATGCATCTTACATCACCTTGCCGCTTGAAAGTTATCCCGATGATGTAAACGAAATTAGTGAAGACGAAGGATTTGAGATTTATCCGAACCCGGCTGGAACGAAGTTGACAATACACAATAGACAGTCGACAATTAATTCAATATCCATTTATAATCTGCTTTATCAAGAGGTTTTGGCTGTTCAATTGTCTACTACAGATTGTTTACTGTCTACTGATATTAATGTCCGAACGCTGCCGGTCGGCACTTATTTTATGAAGATTGAGACAGCAAAAGGAAACGTAACAAAAAAGTTTTCGATCGCCCGCTAACCTTTATCTTCGCCGCATCAAATTAATTATGAGGCAAACCGCTGTGCGTTATTTTTTCTTCCTGGGTTTTTTACTTTTTGTTTCCTGCGATTCAAAAGTTGTTTTCGAGAAAAATATTTCTATTCCGGGATACAAGTGGGAAATAAACAACATCCTTCGCCTCGAAACAGAAATCACGGACACGATCAGTCCGCACAACGTATACATCAACGTGCGGAATGGTAGCGGCTATGAGTACAGCAATATGTTTTTGTTCATGACTACCATTACGCCCAGGGGCGAGGTGGGGCGCGACACATTGGAACTCACACTTGCAGACGCGCGCGGGAAATGGCTGGGAAGCGGATCAGGAGATGTATGGGACAACAGGATTCTCTTCAAAAGAAATTTTAAATTTCCCGAAGCCGGCCTTTGGCATTTTGAATTGCAGCAAGCCATGCGCATCAACCCGCTGCCGCAGGTAATGGATGCGGGGATGAGGATTGAGAGAGCGGAGCCCTCCCCAGCCCCCTGACCCCCGGAGGGGGAACTGCCCCGTGCCATCCTCTCATGTTATTCTCACCCGCTGGAAAGACAGGAACTTCAAACCAGTAAAAAATATTTGAATAGAGGTCAATTGTATGATTAGGTATTTGATTTTTGGAATTTATAATTTGCTATACCAGGCTTTATCGATCTGTTTTTTTCTGTATGCCAATACTTATTTGAATGGTTTTCTAGTACCACACAATTATTATTGGGAAGTAAATAAACAGAGAGAAGATTTGACGGCAGCTTCAATAACTCAAACAATTATCTTAGGCGGGGAAGCTTTTTTGTTAATGTTAGTCATCAGCAAAATCAATAAGTGGCATCTGTCAAAGAACATTCAGACTAAAAATCCTAAAAAGATAGTGAGTTTGGTGAATGGGATTTACATGACGATTTCATTGATCTTTATTGGAATCATTATATATGCCTCCTTTAAATAATTCTCATAGCCTGTTCTTCCCCCGCGGGTTAAGGGGCAGGCTGTTCAATTTCCCCCTTCGGGGGCAAGGGGGCCTTATTCCTGGTAATAAATCCTTTTCACCCTGGAAGAAATTCCCGTCAGGATTTCATAGGGAATTGTACCGAGCGCTTTCGACATTTCGGTTACCGGGTGGTCTGCGCCAAAGACAATAACTTCATCTCCTTCTTTTGCGGGGATGTCAGTGATGTCAAGCATGCACATATCCATACAAACATTGCCGATGAGCGGCGCAAGTTTTCCATTGATCATCATGCTACCCTTGCCGTTGCTGAGTTTCCTGTTGATGCCGTCAGCATAACCAATGGCGACGGTGGCGATGATGGTATCGCGGGTTAATGTTGCAGAGCGGTTGTAGCCGATGGTTTCTCCTGCAGGAACATTTTTGATCTGTGAGATGGTGGTGCGCAACGTAGCCACATGCTGAAGCTGGCGCTGTTCATGCCACGTTGAAGCAAAACCATACATGCCGATGCCGAGACGCACGAGATCAAACTGCGCTTCATTGAAACGGATAATGCCGGCGGAATTGAGTGCGTGGCGAAGGATCGGGTAAGTAAATCCTTTCTGGATGCGGGAACTCATGCGGTCGAATTTTTCCAACTGCTGTTTTGTAAACCCGTCGTGCTCGCTTTCATCGGTGGCGGCGAGGTGAGTGAAAATGCTTTGCACCAGGAGGGTCCGCGTATTTTTTATCCTGATCATGAGCTCGTTCAGCTCGCGCTCTTCAAAGCCGAGGCGGTGCATGCCTGTATCCAGTTTCAGGTGGACGGGGAAAGAAAACCCTTCACCGCCCGTATGCTTCTGTAAAACTTCTGCCACCTGTCCCAGCAACCTGAAGTTGTAAATCTCCGGTTCCAGCTTGTAGCTGATCATGGTTTCAAAGCTTTGCATTTCGGGATTCATCACCATGATCGGCAGCGTGATGCCTGCCTTGCGCAGCTCCACGCCTTCATCCGTGTAAGCGACAGCGAGGTAGTCGACGTGGTGGAACTGGAGGATGTTTGCGATTTCAAAGCTGCCGCTGCCATAAGAAGTGGCTTTCACCATGGCCATCATTTTTACTTCAGGCTTCAGCCGCGAACGAAAATAATTCAGGTTATGCACCAGCGCATTCAGGTTGATCTCCATCACCGTTTCATGTGCTTTCTGCTGCAGCACTTTGCTGATCTTTTCAAAACCATATACGCGCGCGCCTTTCAGGAGGATGGTTTCATCGTTATAATCTACCGGCGAAAAGGCACGGAGAAAATCATCGGTGTCCGTATAGAATTTTTTGGGAATTGAAAATTGATTTTGCTGGCGCGAGATGGATGCCCCGATGCCGATCATGCGGTCAATATTTTTTGCTTCCAGCAATTCAGCCACTTCGCCGTATAATGCTTCTTCATTCTTTCCGCTTTGGAGAATGTCAGAAAGTATTACCGTGCGTTTGTCATGCTGCCTTTGCTGGTTGAGAAAATCGAGGGCAATGGTAAGAGAACCGATGTCGCTGCTGTAGCTGTCGTTGATGATGCTGCAGTCGTTGATACCTTCCTTCAGTTCCAGTCGCATGGCAACAGGACTCAGCAATGTCATGCGTTCCTCGATCACTTCAGCCGCATAACCCAGGTGGAGCATCAGCGCCCAGCAGTGAATGGCGTTCTCGATGGAAGCATCGTCAGTAAAAGGAATTTTAATTTTTAAAAACCGGTTTTGCCAGATGCCCTGCACTTCCGTCTCATCAGAAGTTTTATTCACCCGCCCGATCTGGAAGTCGGCTTTTGTCTTGCGGCTCCAGGTGAGCGGCTTCAGCTTGCGTGGCAGGAAATCAACTTTTGAAATTTCAAGCTGGATGGTGTTGTAGTCTTTGCAATAGATCAGCGTTTCGCAGGACTGAAAAAGTTTCAGCTTCTCGATCACCTTCAGGTTCTGGTTGTCGAAATTTTCATCGTGCGCTGAACCGATGTTGGTGAAGATGCCGATGGTGGGCTGAATAATTTTCTCCAGCCTGTCCATTTCCCCCGGCTGTGAAAGTCCGGCTTCGAAAATGGCCAGGTTGTGCTCTTCGCTGAGCTGCCACACACTGAGGGGCACACCCGTTTGCGAGTTGTAGCTCTTCGGACTGCGCACAATATTTTTATCATCGCGCATGAGCTGGTACAACCATTCCTTCACAATTGTTTTCCCGTTGGAACCGGTTATGCCGATCACTGGAATTGAAAACTGTTCCCTGTGGTGTGTGGCCAGCAACTGCAGCGCAATGAGTGTATCATCTACCACAATAAAATTTGCAGTCAGGGAATTCCATTCGTCTTTAAAATCGCTGACGATAAAATTCGAAACGCCCTGCTCGGCGCAGCTTTCGATAAACCGGTGGCCATCGTGGCGGTCTCCTTTCAGGGCAAAGAAGAGAGATGTTTCCGCATGGGCAATTTTCCGGCTGTCGGTCAACAGCTCTTCAATGTCTGCCGTTTTCGGAGCATGGAGAAAAAGTTTTCCCTTAACAACAGGTGCAATGTCCTCGATGGTGTACACGCGGCTAAATTATGTAATAAGGATGTAAGATGTAATAATTAAACGGCCGTAAAGGACGCGTGGAACAAAAGGAGAAGCAGAGCTAATCAATGATAAATTTTCCTGTAAAGTATAGTTTGGAATTGCTTTCTCTGAGTTCATAGAAATACATGCCGTCGCGCAGATCGCCGCGATGTAAGAGGTAAGATTTAATATTTAATATTTTTTCGGCGCGAACCAAGCTGCCCATTGTATAAAAGATTCTCAATTCCCAATGCTGTCCTTCACACTGTTGTCGGAAAGGGCAGCTTAATGTGGCGGTGGCGTGAAAAGGGTTCGGAGAGATTGAAAGATGAAGTTCCGTTTCCGGGATATTTTTGACAGCATCAATAATGCTGCACACGCTGTCAGTATAGGTAGGATCGGTATAGAGCAGTGTACCATTTTGCCTGAAGCACATGGTCCGGGTGAATGGACCGTCAATCATCGAACAGGCGGCTTCCAGCAACCCGTTGAGGGAGCCAATGCCTTCAACGATAGAAGTAGTATACCATCCTTCGTAGTTCCATTCCCACCGCTTCCGGTAAGAGCCGTTCACCATGACGGAGTCGCGTGCAGTAACCGTTGTTGCCTGCGGGGAACAAAAGACGGGACTTGTAAGATAACTTATAACAGTATCGCCCAGGCCGAGCGAAAAATCGTAAAGCACTTGTTCTGCTGAGGCTGAAGGGGGCACATAAAATATTTTCCTGGCCGCAGTATCCTGGCGGATACATCCCGCATAACCGGCATAGTTCACCGGGTTCTGACCCCAGCAGGTATCCAGCAACTGCACATAGGGTCTGAAGAGCTTGTGATAAGTTGCCGCTGCAATTACAGTATCGTTGGTAAAGACGTAGGAATATCTTTCTGCATGGATGAAAGGGAAATACGGGCATCCATAAATTTCAGTGTAAATATTCCATACTGCATCGCTATCCGGAAACGGATGGTAAACATTCGTCTGGGCCGAAGCGAAACTGAACAGGAAAATAAAAAGGACAGGTAGAAATTTCTTCAATAGGCAGAATTAATTTTTAGTTTCAGTAAAGCTATAAATTATTTAAATGCGGGACATTCCGTTTTCTGGCTGCTTACTTAATTATCTAATCCCTTAGTTACCTAATTACCTCATCACTTATTTCCCTATTTTCGCCATCCCAAAAACACAACCAATGAATAGAGGTCCCATTTCACAATTCATGGAGAAGCACTATCTCCACTTCAATTCCGCAGCCATGATGGATGCTGCCAAGGCTTACGAAGCGCACATGAATGAGGGCGGTAAGATGATGATTACACTGGCCGGCGCTATGAGCACGGCAGAGCTTGGAATTTCTTTAGCCGAAATGATCCGCCAGGATAAAGTGCAGATCATTTCCTGCACGGGCGCAAACCTGGAAGAAGACCTCATGAATCTCGTTGCGCACAACCATTACAAGCGCGTACCGAATTACCGCGACCTGACCCCCCAGATGGAATGGGATCTTCTTGAAAACCACTACAACCGCGTCACCGATACCTGCATCCCTGAAGAAGAAGCGTTCAGGAGATTGCAGAAACATATTTATGGCGCATGGAAGGCAGCAGAAGACAAAGGCGAGCGTTACCTCCCGCATGAATACATGTACAAGATTCTGTTGAGCGGAGAACTGAAACAGTATTATGAAATTGATCCGAAAAATTCCTGGATGCTGGCGGCCGCAGAAAAAAATCTTCCCATCATTGTGCCGGGTTGGGAGGACAGCACCATGGGAAATATTTTTGCTTCTTATGTGATCAGGAACCAGCTCAAAGCTTCCACCATGAAGAGCGGCATTGAATACATGGTCTGGCTTGCAGATTGGTACAGAAATAATTCTGCCGGCAAAGGCGTGGGCTTTTTTCAGATCGGCGGCGGCATTGCAGGCGACTTCCCGATTTGCGTAGTGCCGATGATGTACCAGGACCTGGAGTGGCATGACGTGCCGTTCTGGAGTTACTTCTGCCAGATCAGCGACAGTACAACGAGCTTCGGCTCCTACAGCGGAGCAGTTCCGAATGAAAAAATCACCTGGGGAAAACTGGGGATAGATACGCCCAAGTTTATTGTGGAAAGTGATGCCAGCATTGTTGCCCCACTCATGTTCGGCTGGCTGCTCGGCTGGTAGGCATTCACATTAGCCGTTAACCGTTATTAGTTAAGCGTTAACCGGTTTTATTTTAGTGGCACATTTATTTAAGAATCTTCTTCAATGATATCTGTTGCATAACAGTTAATCAATACAGATCCCCGCTTCAGTAACGGGGATTTGTTTTTTATAAAATAGATTGAATTATTTCATAACAGTCAAATAATCATGATCAGGAAATTGACATCAGGTGGATTCCGCCTTTATTCAAAAAAGAAGAATCCAAAAACAGGGAAGCGACGAAACCTCGGGACTTTTAAATCCAGGCCGGCCGCAGAAAAGCATGAGCGCGCCATACAATATTTCAAGCGCCATTGATGATGAACATCGCTGTTTGTTGAGTAAACTTTTTCACAGGTTCGTCGCAATCCGGGCAGGACAAGGGATACGCAGGGATTAACTTTTTGCGTGAATAAATACGGCATATTTTTTTAAGATTTTTTTCAATTATCATTTTATGAACCGCTGCATTGTGCAGCCATTTAAATCCAAGTACAATGAAAAATAAAATTGAAAAAGGAAAGAGTGTCCGGGGTAAGGTCCGGCATTTCATCCAGGGAACGGGCGGAAGCGCAATTTTACTGGCGCTGCTATTTACACTTTCATGGTCTGCCTGTAAAAAAGACAACAACGATAATTCAGGAACCAACAGCCAATCGGGCTACCAGGCATTGAACCTTGTAACGGATGATCCGTCGTCAGGATATAGTTCGACAAGAACAGATGCGAACCTGGTCAATGCATGGGGCATTGCGATCGGCCCTACGGGCTATCTGTGGATTGCGGCAAACCACACCGATAAATCAGTGGTATATGACCGCAATGGAGCAGAACAACTTGCTGCAGTAACATTTCCTGCCGGCGCTGCGCCAACAGGTGTTGTGTACAACAGTACTTCCGGCTTCATGGGAAATAAATTCATCTTCGCAGGTGAGGATGGAAAAATTTATGGCTGGGCTTCAGGCGCCACCGTTTCGATGGTGAGCGACCGCTCTTCAGCAAATGCGGTTTATAAGGGAATCGCAATCGCAAATGACAACGGAGTTGATTACCTGTACGTGGCGGATTTCAGAAACAACCACGTTGATGTGTATGACGGGAGTTTCAACTATGTGAACAAGAGTTTCGTTGATTCTACAATTCCTTCCGGGTTTGCGCCTTTTAATATTTATAATCATGAAGGGAAGCTGTATGTGATGTATGCAAAACAGCTGGGTCCGGATAATGAAGATGACGAAAGTGGCCCGGGCAACGGTTACATCAATATTTTTAATCCTGACGGTTCTCTTGACAGAAGGTTTGCCTCACAGGGAACGCTGAATTCTCCGTGGGGATTGGTAGATGCACCTTCGGGTTTTGGATTGGGAGATGAGATCATTTTAGTCGGCAATTTCGGTGATGGCAAAATTAACATCTTCGACGCCGACGGTAATTACAAAGACCAGCTCAGGGACAATGGAAATGTAATGTCCATCAGCGGGTTGTGGGCACTTGAATTTCCTGAAAACGGAATTCCTGCGGGAGATCAAAACCAGCTTTTCTTCACAGCAGGACCTGGCGATGAAAGCCATGGCTTGTTCGGTTACATCAGGAAAAGGTAACACCTAAAAGTAAATTCAATATAAAGCAGGGCATTTTGTCCTGCTTTTTTATGCCAGGGTGCGAAAAATTTCTTTCACTGACAAGGATCATTGAGCAACCCTGACTTGTATCATGTGAACAGGCGTGCAGGCAATCTATTTTTGCATTAAAATTAATTAAAAATGAAAACCAAATTATTTTTCCTCGCCATCATGATCACAGCCATTGCTGTAACATCATGTAAGAAAGAAGACAATAGCAGCAGCTCAAACAACAGTACTTCTGACATCAGCGGAATTATTACGAGCGGCTCCTGGCGCGTGAGCTATTACCATGAAAGCGGGAACGACCACACTACCAACTTCGATGGTTACACATTTACTTTCAGCAGCAATGGGAACATGACTGCTACAAATTCATCGGGAACAACCAATGGAACATGGGACATTGATGACAGTAATGCAAACGAGTTTCACATGTCCATTGGAAGCACGACCCCGCTGACCGACATCAACAACGGCTGGCTGATCACCTCACATTCTTCCACGGAAATCCAGATGAAGGATGATAACAGCACGCACAATGAAGAACTTCACTTTACCAAAATCTAAACAGGCTGCAGGTCAAAGGATTTCAGAGGGGGATTTTGACGGGTTCGCTGAGTAATAGCGGGCCCGTCCTTTTTTTCTTCCCAGGCTTGCACAAAAGCAAATCACACTTCTTAAAGATGTGTTTGCTGCTCCATCATTCTCTAAGCGTTTAATCCTAAAACCTGTGAATGATGTAACCTATTTCAAGAATTATGTAACTCAACCCCAGGCATAAGTGCTCACTTTTGCTTTTTGAACGCATGATATTAATCATACGCTGTGATAACATACGTCATTCTTCATCCTTGGAACCCAATTTAGTTTAGCGGCACAAAGTCAGGTTAGATACGACTGAAGATTATTTTTAGAAAACCAAATAGCACAATCAAATGAAAAAGATTCTCTTACTCTCTGCAATCATGGTATTGATTTACGGCTGCGCCGGTAATACCGAAAAAAAAGAACCCGAAACCACAGGAAGCGGCGGCGACCTGATGAAAGAGGATACTGCCCATTACGCCCCTGATGAAAAAGGTATCGGCAAGTTCACCCATGTGGATATCGGTACTTCCCTGGACGCGAAAATGGCTGCAGGCGGAAGTGGGATTTATGATTTGAAATGTTCTTCCTGTCATAAACTCACCAAGGAAAGACTGGTTGGACCGGGATGGGAAGGCGTGACCACACGCAGGAAACCGGAATGGGTCATGAACTTTGTGACGAACACAGATGAGATGATCACCAAAGATCCACAGGCACAGGCCATGCTTGAATTGTGTATGGTACGCATGCCGAATCAAAGTCTGAGCGATGCAGATGCGCGTTCTGTTTATGAATTCATGCGGAAAAATGACGGCGTAAAATAATTCCATTGCAATCCTCCGGGGCGCTGAGCTGTAACTGAGAAAACTAATTTTAAATAATACCATTATGAAAAAGAAGATAGGCAAGTATTTGTTGATTACCTCATCCTTAATAGCCGGAATAGTAATTTTAAAAAGTTGCAAGCCGAATAACATGGCTTCAGCCGTAGCGGGAGACGCGGCCTCCAGAACCTACGTTGCGCCCGGAAAGTATGATGAGTTTTACAACTTTGTTTCAGGGGGCTTTAACGGACAGGTGGGAGTGTATGGTCTTCCATCAGGAAGATTGTTGAGAATTATTCCTGTATTCTCTGCATTTCCCGAAAGCGGTTACGGCTTCAGCGAAGAATCGAAACCCATGCTGCAGACTTCGGCGGGCTATGTTCCGTGGGATGATTTGCACCACATGGAACTTTCACAAACCAACGGAGAAGTGGATGGAAGATGGCTTTTCGGCAACGGGAATAATTCTCCGCGCGTAGCGCGTATTGATCTTACCACTTTTCGCACAGCAGAAATTATTGAGCTTCCGAACAGTGGTGGCAACCATTCTTCTCCTTTTATTACGGAGAACACAGAATATGTTGTGGCGGGAACACGCTTCAGTGTGCCGATCGGCGACAACAGGGATGTTCCCATCAGCACCTTTAAAGAAAATTTCAAAGGCACGATCAGCTTCATCAGCGTTGATCCGAAAGAAGGTCACATGAAAATTGCATTTCAGTTATTACTTCCGGGTGTGAGTTACGATTTGGCACATGCCGGCAAGGGACCTTCGCATGACTGGTTCTTTTTCTCCTGCTACAATTCGGAAAAAGCAAATACGTTGCTTGAAGTGAATGCTTCACAAAAAGATAAAGATTTTATCATCGCCATTAACTGGAAAAAAGCAGAAGAATATGTGAAAGCCGGAAAAGGGGAGAAGAGAAAATCAAATTATGTGCACAATTTGCTCGACGAAAAAACACACATGACCACTTCTGAGGTTATCAACGAAGTGCTTGTTTTGGATCCTACAGAATTTAAAGACGTGGTTTACCTGATTCCTTGCCCTAAGTCACCACATGGTTGTGACGTGGATCCTTCAGGTGAATACATCGTTGGAAGCGGAAAACTTGCGGCGTTGATTCCTGTTTTCTCATTCACCAAAATGCTCAAGGCCATTGAAGAGAAAAAGTTTGATGGAGCATACGATAAAATACCGGTGATTAATTATGAAGCGGCCCTTTATGGAGAAGTGAAAAAACCTGGCCTTGGACCGTTGCACACTGAGTTTGATGGTAAAGGGAATGCATACACTTCATTTTTTGTTTCTTCGGAAGTTGTAAAATGGAATATAAAAGACCTGAAAGTTCTTGACCGCGTACCCACTTATTATTCTGTCGGACATTTATGCGTTCCCGGAGGCGACTCACGCAAACCTTATGGTAAATATATGATCGCCTATAATAAAATTACAAAGGACCGTTACCTTCCAACAGGGCCGGAGCTTGCCCAGAGCGCCCAGTTGTTTGACATCAGCGGGGATAAGATGCAGCTCCTGCTTGACTTTCCTACGGTAGGTGAACCGCATTACGCACAGGCATGCCCGGCCGACCTGATCTCAAAAAATTCAAGAAAGATTTTCAAGATTGAAGAGAACATGCATCCTTACGTAGCCAAAGGCGAGAAGGAAGCCAAGGTTGTCCGCGAAGGAAATAAAATTCACGTGTACATGACCTGCATACGCTCGCATTTTGTTCCTGATAATATTGAAGGAGTAAAAATGGGCGATGAAGTTTACTTCCATCTTACAAACCTCGAACAGGATTGGGACGTGCCGCATGGATTTGCGATTAAGCATGCAGCCAATGCAGAGATATTGGTAATGCCGGGTGAAACGCAAACATTGAAATGGATTCCTGACCGGGTTGGGGTTGTGCCTTTCTATTGCACTGATTTTTGCAGCGCATTGCACCAGGAAATGCAGGGATATATCAGGGTTTCTTCTGCAGGCAGCAATGTACCTATCACGTTCAGCACAGGGAAAAAAAATGAAGACGCAACTGCTGTTAGTAATTAAGGAATAACAAATGGCGGAAGGGAATAGCCATAGTTGCTATTCCCTTTTTTCTATTTTCAATTGTTTAAAATGAAAGACTTTAAAATAAGATCAAAGAAAATGTCCGGCACCATGAAAGTGGCAACGATGTGCTGCTCCGTAATGATGATTGTCGTTTTATTTTTTCCGATCTGGAAAATTGAATTGGCGGCTCCACAATACCCGGAGGGATTGGTTTTAAAAATTCACGCAAATAAGCTGGCGGGAAATGTTGATGTTGTTAACGGGCTCAACCATTACATAGGCATGAGGCCGCTGCACGCCGATGACTTTATAGAGTTTACGGCGTTGCCTTACATAATCGGTGCGTTTGCCGCTTTGGGTTTTTTAACATTGATGCTTAACAGGAGAAAATATTTTAATACGTGGCTGGTGCTCTTCTTAATTATCGCTGTTGTTTCGATGGCTGATTTTTACAGGTGGGAATACAATTACGGTCACGAACTGAACCCGGATGCACCCATACAGGTTCCAGGCATGAGCTACCAGCCGCCATTGATCGGGTATAAACAGTTGCTCAACTTCGGCGCTTATTCCATTCCCGATATTGGAGGATGGTTATTTATTGCCGTCGGTGTCATATTGGTAGGGACATGGCTTACTGAATTTTTAAAAAACAGAAAATTAAAAATAAGCATTATACCCCGTTTTGCTGTATCATGTATGCTGGCTGTATTTTTTTCATCATGCAGCACCGGGCCACAGCAAATCAACTATGGTAACGAAGCCTGCGCTTTTTGTAAAATGAATATTGTAGATGCAAGGTTTGCGGCGCAATGCATCACTGCGAAAGGAAAGTCATTTCACTTTGATGACATTCATTGTCTGGTATCCTTTATGAAAAACGGGGGCGTATGGCGCAACGAGCTGGCAGGTGTTTATTTTTCTGACTTCAACAGCCAATCCCAATGGCTCAGTCCGCTAACTGCGCGATTACTCAGGAGCGAATCATTACGCAGCCCGATGGGAGGAAACATGGCGGCATTTGAAACGGAGCAGTCCAGGGACAAAGCCATGCAGGAGTTCAGCGGAGAGAAACTACAATGGAAAGACATCAATCCTTTCGAAAAGAAATAAGATGCCTGCTGCTGGTTGTGCTGTTTCCTGTATTGAGCAGGGGCACAACATGGATTGTGAATCCGGGCACGCAGCTGCATTCCATTCAGCAAGCCATAGATCATTCTCATATGAATGATACCATTCTCGTATACCCTGGAACTTATTTTGAAAAAAATATCCTGGTCAAAAAACCGCTTGTCCTGCGTGGCATTGACCGGCCCGTGCTGGATGGTGAAAATAA
>Ga0134121_10003531_pt1 | contig 13017 bp, 8 predicted proteins | sample KB301_FD_96463 | JGI IMG/M metagenome (GOLD analysis project Ga0134121, IMG submission 96463) | Terrestrial soil microbial communities without Nitrogen fertilizer from Kellogg Biological Station, Michigan, USA - KB3-0-1 | ecosystem: Environmental > Terrestrial > Soil > Unclassified ...
AATTGAATGCTGAATAAATTAGGAGTTGGATTGGGTGAAGCAATGACGTTGAAATAATCTTGCCCTGCTAACGATGATTCACCTGATTTGCAAACAATCTGTACGGTCTTTCCGGTAGAAGTTTTGGAGCAACCGTATGAATTCGTGACAACAACTTTATAGGTGCCTGCTGCTTTTGCTGTGTAGGAAATATTTGTAGCACCGGCAATATAGCTGCTTCCCACTTTCCACTTATAGGTACAGGTACAGGAATTGGCTGTCAGTATTACGCTGTCACCTGCGCAGAATGAAAGAGGTCCGTCGGCGGTAGTGGTTGCCGTAGCAGCAGGATTCAACGTTACAATGACCGTGTCTTTAGCCGTACCACAACCCAACCCATTGTCAACAGTAACAACATAAGAAGTGGAGACGGTTGGAGTTGCTTTGGGACTTGCACAATTGGTGCAGCTTAATCCTGTTGCCGGTGACCAGGTGTAAGTTGAACCGCCTGTGGCCTTTAGCGTAGTACTCTTTCCACTGCAAACTCCAACATCGGAACCGGCATTGGCAGCAGGTATCGGGCAATATTTGATAGTAGTGGCGTCAAATCCTGCCGTTCCACTGCCTTTTGTATATCCTGCAACGTAGATGTAGCCAAGAGCATCCGCAGCCATTACGCGGGGTACGTCTTCACCGTTACCTGCGCCATTGGATCGCACCACCCATTTCCTTCTCCCGGCAACATCATAGACGATGGTGGCGTAGTCACTACCTGATCCGGAACCAACACTTTCTCCTGTTGCGTAGATGTTACCAAATTTATCAACTGCGATCGCATTACCTCTGTCTACGAGCGATGCGGGACCATTATAACGATTCAGCCAATCCTGCACACCACTCGAGAGGCTATATTTAATCGTGACTATGTCTGCGCTATCAGCTCCTGAGGTTGGAGCGCTTCTTCCTGTAATGAATACTCCTGATGCAGTTGAAATAACACCGTAACTACGATCTGTGTAACTTCCTGTTCCATTGTAGGTAGATGCCCACTGCTGAACACCGCTACCGTTGTATTTGATGGTTACGTAATCATCACCGTTTGAAACGGTTCCTGTATTTCCTGTTACATAAAGATTTGTTCCGTCAAAGTACATATCACGGGGTTCGTCGTCTTTAGCGGCGACACCTGAATACTTCGTGAGCCATTGTTGTGTAAGAGTTGCGCCGTACTTAATAGTAACGATATCGTAATTGGTGCCGCTCCACGTTCTGCCGGTAACATATTCATTGCCTGCTTTCAGCACAATCTTTACACCTTTATCAACACCGTTGCCTGTACCATTGTATCTTACTACGGCAGACTGTGATCCGGCAGAAGAGTACTTAACTGTTGCGATATCATAATTGGAAACGAAAGAAGAAACATTAGCGTCGCAGTAGCCTGTTACGAACACATTTCCATTTGCAGGATTTACTGCAATTGAAGTGGCAACATCCGCTTCCCCAATATAGTTATATCGGGCCGTCCATTGCAGGACACCAAGAGTGTCGAGTTTAATGGTGATGTAATCATCGCTGGTACCGTTTCCAATGCTGTTTCCGCATACATAAACGTGGCCGCTGGTGTCGAGTGTGATGGCTTTACCTTCGTCATCCTGCTGAGAGAAATCATAAGTATAAAACCATTTTAGGACTCCCGCTGAATTCATTTTGGCTACGAAAAGATCTCTTCGCACCGCATGGTTCATCACATAGCCCGTGACATAAACGTTGTTTTTGGCATCGGTAATTATTGCCTGAACTTTATCAGTGAAGTCACCTTTGCCGTTGTAATTTTTCGTCCACGCCGCTGTGCCGGATGAAGTTGCATATTTGATAAGAGTTGCATCGTCTTGCGTAGTGAGATTTTGTGAACCGCCACAAACGTAAAGATTGGTCGCAGTAGCATCCAGCACCATGCCCTCTGCAATATCATCGCTGTTTGTTGCCGTTCCATCAAAGTAAACTGACCATTGTAAAATCCCTGATGAGTTGTATTTGAGAGTAATGAAATTGTCTGCTGTGATTGCTGCCGCCGCATTCACATCGCTCTTTCCTGTGACATATACATTGCCGGCGCCATCAAAAAGAATGGCACTCGGATCTTCATCATTCAATGCAGCATTGCCAAAAGTTTGTACCCACTGCTGAGTGCCTGTTGAATTGTATTTGAGAGTTACAATGTCATAGTTGGTTCCTAAATTAGTTTGCCCGGTGACATAAACATTTCCGGAAGCGTCGGCTTTGAGGAAGCTTCCATAATCATCATTACCGCCATTGTAAAATTTAGTCCACTGGGCAGCTCCGGATGAATTGTACTTAATAGTCATCACATCATAGTCACTGCTGTTCTTTGATCTTCCCGTTACATACAAATTTCCTGTGCCGTCTATAAAAATATCTTCACCGCGATCATTTCCAAATCCGCGATTGTAAACTGTGCGCCATGTTTCAGTTCCGCTGCTGCTGTATTTTATTGTGATCACATCGTCATCTGCTGTGGTTGCCGTTCTTCCTGTAATCACGCAGCCTCCTGCATTGTCTGCAACAACGCCGTTACCGCGATCTGTTCCATTGCCCGTTCCATTCACCTTTGCCGCCCATTGCTGAACACCACTTGAATTGTACTTGATGGTGAGTATGTCATCATTAAGCGTGGAAGTTGAATCACGATCTGTTTCGCCGGTAACGAAAACATTGCCGCTGTTGTCAACTGCAATTCCGTTCGGTTGATCATCCTGATTTGATGGAGTATTATTATAAGTTGCTGACCACAGCAAATTACCGCTTCCATCATAGGCGCGCGTCACGATATCATTCTGCTGGATACTGCCGCCATCAGATTGGCCGGTTACATACACGTTGCCCGACCCATCAATGGCCATGTACAAAATTTTGTCAGCACCGTTTGAAATACCATTGAATTGGCGGGTCCAAAGCGTGTCGCCGCTTGAGTTCATTTTTACCACTAAATAATCTTTGTCCTGAACAGTGTTGAACGTATAACCGCTAAGAAAAAGATTGCCTGAAGCATCTGAAACAATTGCATTGTAACGATCAGAATTATCGCCGGTGCCGGTTTGTGAGTTGGTCCATAACGTATTGACCTGGGCTTGCGAAAAGAAAAAAGAGATCACGAGCAAAGAGGAAAACAAGTATTTCATGATTGAATTTGGGTTGGTTAACAAGAATTAGTGCAAAAGACGATTTGGCGTAGTTTACCCGCAAATGTTTGTGGTTGTACGAGGTTAATTTGCCACATGAACGAGCGATTGTTGGAACTAAGCTGGCAAAGGTCTTTTGTTCTAATTCACTGATGAATGATATTAATCATTATATGCAATGACAATTGTCACCACTTATCATGCCAATGCATTTGGGAGTAAAACGGGGCGAGCCGCGAAACTAAATGGAATTCCTGACCAGGTAATTGTAATGCTTGTTTTCGCGGGCAATAAAATTCAAACCAACAATTTTTGTTTAGGAATAAAAATATGTCGCATGAAAACAATTCTCTGATTTCATTTCCGCTCAAAAATATTTTCGGGACAAGTAAACACCAGAACAGCCAGTAGAACATAAAGCCGAAGAAGTATCCTTTCTTCTCACCAAATTTTTTCCTGAAGAACCGAAATGCAAGCCAGGTTGAGGTAAGGAGAATGAATGGAAGAATCAGCGCTATGAGTTCAAGCACGGTTTTAAGCTGTTCTCATGGGTTTTAAGAGACTGTCTCAAAGTGCCTTGTCGTGCTGAATGCATTTCAGCATCTGCCGGAATCCGGGAGATTCCCAATCACGATCAACCGGAATGACATTTTTTCGTTTGCACTTTTGAGACAGCCTTTTCGATTCTGAAAATAAAAATCAATTAGACGCTGCGTCAGCTTTCTTTTTGTCCATAAATTTTTCAATCAGATCGGGCACTTTCTCAAACACTGCCGACAATCCTTTTGATGAGCGAGTGGGAATAAACTGAATCTCGTCGCCTTTTGTAACAAGGAAGCCTACCGGTCCCATTCCCATACCGGCTCCGGCGCCGGTTCCTGTGCCTTCACCCTCGCCGGTATTTTTTGCGTTGCCCTTTCCTTCGCCACCTCCGCCGCCAAATCCAAGTCCGACGGACATTACAGGGACACAAGTGAATTCACCTAATTTGAATTGTTGACCAATGATGGTTTCGGTCTTTGCTTCTGATTTCAAAAACTCGGAAATGTTACCGAGCACTTCATTTAAGTTGTTCATGATGTTTTGTTTTTGAGATTAGTGAATGAAGATTTAATGAATGCCCAACCAATGCGGGCGAAATTATTTTCGATTTCAAGGATGATCTTAGTTTCATTCCCAAAATTTATTCTGATGCTTTTGCCAGTGAGAATGCTTATCCATTGAAACAGCGGATACAAAATTCCATTGAGTGGCATGTCTCCAAAATCGAAATTGACATCGCATTTATTTATCCTGAAGCTTTGCAACATCGCCCAAACTTTTCTGAATGGTATCCCTGCTCTTTTCTTTTGCCGTCCAATTTTTTTCTGAACAGGTTTTTTCTTTTGCTTTGGGGGAGCAAGAAGATCAATTTGTTTTTCCACTCCTATGATTTTTAAATCAAGTATCAAAGAACTCTCACTCATTCGCAACTTCGCACTTGCTAAAAAATGAAACCTGATTCTGCACAATCCTTCAACACTATCTATCTCCAGATAAAAAGGTGCAACGAGGAGATAAACAAAAACGAGCACTACGATTAGCAACAGGATCAGCCATATCATCTATTGAAGATTCTTAGTATGCAAAGGTCATTGCAGGCACAAATCATAAGTTATGAGAACCATTACCTAACGATATGACATTTGTCAACCGGGGCTATTGAAAACAGGGGTTGCAACTGTGTCGTCTCTCCGAAAGATTCAATCGCCTTAAAATTTTTGCAGGTGCATTTTGACCATCAATTTGTCTTAAGCAAGAAAAGATTCTGGTCTTTGAATTCTGCTCACTCACTTTTACAAAGTTCACATATGTCTCATGAAATATTACACACAACTTTGCAATGAATGAATCACAACTTCACCACCTTCTTTACCACCGGAATATTTTCCTTCATCAACTTCACATAATAAACGCCTGCAGATAAGTCGCCAAGATCTGCCACGGTACTTTGCTTTAAGTTGCTTAAAAAAGTTTTCACTACGCGACCTGATGCATCGGTGATCATAATAGTTGAAGAGGAGTTGAAGTGATACACAATCTGTACGGCATCAGTGGTGGGGTTGGGAAATACGGAGATCATTTCATCTTCCTGCAAGGGTCCACCCACTTCGGTCACCACATCGTCGGCATGCAGCACCCACAATTCCGGATCAAAGATTACCTGGTCAGGAATAAAACCAAGAGAGATGTTGAATTGCTGCCCCGGGAATGAATTGAACACCACCACCGTGGTATCGTGATATGCATCTTTGAATTCCACTGGCACAGGCATTTCAAAAAACGAAACCGAAGGATCAGATTGTGTTTGGCTGATGGTGAGATTTACATTGTATCCTGCAGGATACCATGAGAGCGAATAAGTGGGATAGCCCTGGTTGTAATACCACTGGCTGAAAAATGTGGTGAGGTCTTGTCCGCTCACAGCTTCAAGATGCTGTTTTAAGTCGGGAGTTTTTGCATAACCGTAAGCAAGGTTGGGATCGAGAAGATATTGACGAAGCCCTTTGAAGAAAAGTGAATCGCCCAATTGCCAGCGAAGCATGTGCAGCACATAAGCGCCTTTTGAATACGAAAGCCGTCCGTCAAAAATGCGGTTCACATCATTGGTATCCGTGCACATCACGGAACCATCAGGTGCGCTCACGATGTAATCACGATTGTTGATCTTCCAGTTTTGCCAATTCCATGGATACAAATCCTGCTCTGTCAATGCTTCAAAGTAGGTAGCAAATCCTTCGTTGAGCCAGATGTCCTGCCAGCTTCCGCACGTCACCTTATCGCCAAACCACTGGTGTGCACATTCATGCGCGATGAGCCACGTGTCAAAGATCACGCAGTACGTCATCGTTTGATGTTCCATGCCACCGCCCCAGCCGAATTCGCAGTGACCATATTTTTCTTTGAAGAACGGGTAATCAATCGTGAGCGAATCATACAATCCAATCACCGGAACAATCTGCGGCGTGAGACCGGCGGCAGTGGCTGAGTCTTCAGGATAAACATAGTTGAGCACTTGCAGTGAATCACCGCCTGACAGGATAGCATAGTTACTGTACTGCGAATAATTGGTGACAGCAATTGCAACGAGGTAAGCTGCGATCGGGTAATGACTTTTCCAGTGATACGTTCTGGTGTTTCCGTTTTGTATTTCAGAAATCAAAAGGCCGTTGCTTCCGTCGCGATATTCTGATGGGCACGTGACGAAGATGTCAATCGAGTCAATTTTATCATCGAGTGTTTGCTTGCAGGGCCACCAGTCTCTTGCGCCAAATGGTTCTGACAATGTCCAGATGACAGGAATGGAATCAACACCGTGCGTAGATTTAACAAATGATCCGAAACCTGAACCAACGGGAGCACCCTGGTAAAAAACAGAGACGGAATCAAGAGTGCCTTGCGGAATTTCATTGGGTAAACTGATAGCAAGCACATCGCCGGCTTGCTGCATGAATGATACCTGAGCGCCGTGATACGTGACAGAATCAACAGACATAATAGTTGAAAAGTCAAAATCAATTTCAATGAAGCCCGGTGAAACGGGAATAAAATAAGAAGTAACATTTCCGGAGATGTAGTAAACGTTGGGATTAATATTCCATTCGCAGCGGTGATATTTCAAATCATAATCACTGCCAATGCCGCGGGTGTCGCCTTGTAGTTTCCAGGCATTTGCTTTTTTCTCCCACGCTGCGGTTTGTTTTATTTCCCCAATGAAGTCTGGAATTTGCGATTGTGCTGATAGAAATAGTTGAAGGAAAAAAAATATGAGGAAAGTTTTTTTCATTTTATGGAAGAATTTAAGAGGTAAAGTTATTTGATTCGGGGCAAGTAGATTCCGTTTTCATCGGTACTTTGAATGACTGGTGATTTGCGAACAACAGAGAATTAAACCGGCCTGAAGTGCGCCGTAAAATGCCGCAGAAATTCCGGCTCGTAGGTAATTGTAAATCCACGGGCTTTCTTTCTCTTCTTAAAAACATTTTCAAAAACTTCAACCACATAATCAATATGGCTCTGCGTGTACACCCGTCGCGGAAGGGCGAGCCGAACTAATTCTTTGTCAGCGAGAATCAATTTCCCGTTGCGATTATACTTCCCGAACATCACGCTTCCGATTTCAACGCAACGAATTCCTCCTTCGAGATATAACTCACACACCAATGCCTGACCGGGATAATTTTCAACGGGGATGTGCGGATAAAATTCTTTCGCATCAACATACACAGCATGACCACCAATGGGGTGCATGAGCGGAATTCCTATTTCATGCAAATGGTTTCCAAGATACGCTGTGCTCTTGATGCGGTAGTTTAGATAATCGTCTTCAAACACTTCGTGCAATCCGATGGCGATCGCTTCCATGTCTCTGCCGGTGAGCCCACCGTAGGTCGTGAATCCTTCCGTAATGATGAGCAGGTTGGTGCAAGCTGCTGCGAGTGTATCATCCTTTATTGCGAGAAAGCCCCCGATGTTCGCTAAGCCATCTTTCTTCGTACTCATGATGCACGCGTCAGCAAGCGAACACATCTGCTGTGCAATGGCGTAATACGATTTTTTCTCAAACCCTTTTTCAAAATGGCGGATGAAGTAACTGTTCTCTGCGACACGGCAGGCATCGAGCACCAGCAGCAATCCGAATTCATCGCAGATTTTGCGGACCTCTTTTGCGTTCTGCATGGAAACAGGTTGACCACCGCCGGTATTGTTGGTAACAGTGAGAATGATGGCAGCGATATTTTTTCTTCCGAACTGCCGTATCAGTTTCCGAAGCTGATCGGTATCGAGATTTCCTTTGAAGTGAAAATCAGAATTCATGTCAGTTGCTTCAGGTGTTAAGCAATCAATTGCTTGTGCGCCGGAGTATTCAATGTTGGCCCGGGTAGTGTCGAAGTGTGTATTGCTGATAAAAAGTTTCCCCTTGCCTCCGAGGTGTCCATATAGAATTCTCTCTGCTGCCCGGCCCTGATGGGTAGGAAGCACGTGAAGCATTGTGGTTAAATTATGAACTGCTTTTTCAAACTTTTGCCAGCTGCTTGCGCCGGCATACGATTCATCGCCAAGCATGATGCTGCTCCATTGATTCATGCTCATGGCAGACGTGCCGCTATCAGTAAGCAGATCAATGATTACATCTTTTGAATGAAGAAGGAACGGGTTACAATGCGCCTGTCTGAGTAATTTGCTCCGCTGTGATTTGGTGGTGATAGAAATCGGTTCCACCGTTTTAATTCGAAAAGGTTCAATGATCGTTCTAAACATGATTGAAAAAAGTTACGGGCTCAGTTGCATCGCCTTCCACCGGGTTGCCAGGGTAGTAATGAGAATAACACTGATGGAACTAAGAGGCATTAGTATTGCAGCGGTTATGGGAGAAAGAGTCCCCTGCACGGCAAAGTAAATACCGGCAAGATTGTAAAGGAGAGAAATGCTGAACGTAAACCAGATGATGCTGATTCCGTCACGACAAAATTTCAAATAGCGATGGAGGTGATGAAACTCACTGCCCTTCATAATCGCATCGCAGGCCGGAGAAAACTGAATGATGTCATCGCTTACCGCAATTCCCACGTTGCTTTGCTGCAGTGCACCGGCATCGTTCAGGCCATCGCCGATCATCATCACATTTTTCTTTTGAGCACGAAGGCATGAAATAAAATCCAGTTTGTCTTTTGGCGATTGATGGAAAAGGAGATGATCTTTGTTTTCAAAAACTTCTTCCATCATTTTTCTTTCACCATCCTGATCACCGCTGAGCAAATAGCAATCAAACCTTTTTTCCAGTGTCAGCAATTCTTCCTTTAAACCGTAACGAAGCGTATTGTGGATTTGAAAATATCCGAGGTAATGCTCTTCGATTGAAGCATACACTCTTGCAAACTTAAATGAATCACCGCCGGTTAACTTTTTGCCGAGGATGAATGATTGTGCGCCCAGCTTCACATGCACGCCATCTACAAAAGCTTCGATGCCTTCACCTGCTTCTTCATGAAAGCCGGTGACATCATATTTTTTTGAAGAGGGAATGAAATTGTGTATGAGCTTACTCAACGGATGAATGGAATGCTCAACAAGATTTCGAAACAAAGAGTATTGATAGCCGGTAAGCATACTCCCTTCAAAAGAAATCCGATTTGTTTCTTGCTGCGTGACTGTTCCTGTTTTATCGAATACAATAGTATCAGCCCCGGCAAGCGCTTCCACTACGGAAGCGTTTTTCAGGTAGAAATTTTTTCTTCCGAGTAAACGAATGATGCTCCCGAATGTGAAGGGAACTGTGATGGCGAGAGCGCACGGACATGCAATAATGAGAATGGCAGTAAATGCAAGTATCCCGCGATGTACGTCTTTTGGAAACCAGTACACAGCTGTTGCAAGTGCCATCAGCAGGATGACAATCGTAAAATACTTGCTGATGCGATCAGCGAGGGAAGAAAGCGTCGTGTGTTTTTCTTTTTTGTCCGAAGGACTCCTCTTGGAGAAACTTTCATGATTCCACAGTTGTGTGAGGTAACTCTGCTCTACGGTTTTCTGCACGAGCAATTCAATTGTTGCACCTTTCTGTTTTCCCCCGGCATAAATGAGATCGCCAACCTTTTTGTAAATGGGATTTGATTCTCCCGTTACGAAACTGTAATCAATGTGCGCATTGCCCTTCAGCAGCAAAGCATCTGCAGGAATTAATTCTTCGCTGTGGATTACAATCTTGTCTCCGGTCCGAAGTTTTGAAAGAGGGATGGAAATCTCCTCACCCTTTTTCCTGACTAAAACCGACACAGGAAAATACGATTGATAGTCACGCTCAAACGACATATTCTTATACGTGAGCGACTGAAAATATCTCCCGATCAGCAGGAAGAAAACCAATCCGGTCATCGAATCAAAAAAACCCGCACCGGTGTGTGTGAGAATTTCATAGCTGCTGCGAAGAAGCATTGCGGTTAATCCGAGAGCTATGGGAAGATCAATGCTGAAATATTTTTGCCGCGCAGCCTTCCATGAGTTTACGAAGTAATCCTGCGCACTGTAAAAAAATACAGGCATTGCGAGTACAAGATTGAGATAGCTGAAGAAATGTTTTAGCATCGGATCAATGCTGCTGACGCCGGAGAGGTATTCCGGAAAACTCAGCATCATAATGTTTCCAAAGCAAAAGCCTGCGACACCGATTTTGAGAATGAGAGCGCGATCAGTTTTTCTTGCTTGTTTCTTCTTCAGGTCGTTGAAATGAATCTCCGGTTCGTAGCCGATGCGGTGAAGCACTTCCACCAAGCTTCGCAATGAAGTTTGTTGATTGTTAAAAGCGATCGTCATTTGCTTCTCTGAGAAATTTACTCTCGCAGCGATCACTCCTTTTTCAAGGCGATGCAAATTTTCGAGCAACCAGATGCATGATGCGCAATGGATTTGAGGTATGCTGAAGTTAACTACTGATGTTGAACCTTCTGAGAAGCTGAGTAATTCCCGGGAAGCAGAATCATCATCGAGCCAGGCAAAGCGATTTGATCCTGAAATTTCTGCCGGCTTTTGTCCCGGATGTTCTGTGAGCTGATAATAGGTGCAAAGATTATTCTCTCTCAGCAATTCATTCACGAGCTTACATCCTTCGCAGCAAAAAATTTTATCTCCTTCACGAATGGAGTTATCAGCACAAGCATCGCCGCAGTGATAGCACAGAATTTTAGTGGGTTGAAACACTTCTGCCATTGGTGCAAAAATCATTGCAGGATTCATCCTGCAAAATGACTTTTGTCATGAGTCAGGGAGAGAAATATCAGTTCGATATAATTGAGTTACGTTTTTGTGAAAGAAGGCGGATGTATGATGATAATGAGATTCAAGTGATGAAGGTGTTGTTTTTATGTGCGAAGAATTTTATCACTCCCGGCATCATCGTGAAAATAATGATGAGCAAGCCAAGAAAGATGACCACTGGCTGCAACCAGAAATATTGAGTCATGAGCATTTGGAATGCAATCCAGGTGATCACCATGATTCCTGCGTACAGTGAGTAAGTCCATGCCCAATGCATGGCAGGAAAAATGTTGAGCGCATTCGCCCGCCTCCACGAGAGCTTCAGTGCAAGCCCGGTCAGAATGAACAGCGGAAAAATTCCGTAGACAAGAAATAAAATCAACCCCGGCAGCAGATAGTTTTCGAATGGAGCATGATCGAGCCAGTCCTGCTGCATGCCAAGTAAAGAGCCATCTGGTTTTAAGATGAGCATGGCTCCCCCGACTGTTGCATTGACTCCGAGGAATAACAGGAGGGAACACAGTAAGTAAAATGAAATTGGTCTCCTCATAATGGCTGTTTCATGTTTCGTAAATACCAAATGAGCATGGTCATACTAAAGAGTGCAAGTACTGCCATCACAATGGTAATTGCCAAATTTGATTCAAGTCCTCTGTGTTTCATCACGATGATCAGGAACCCGATTATGATGTCCATCAAAACAAAAAATGTAAGAATGGCCGGAGCGAATAGCAAGCCCATCGGTTTTCTTTTCAGCATCAAAATTCCGATGATAAAAAGTCCGGGAAGGAATAAGGCGAGATCAATGACATGCACAGGATTGGTAGGTAATCCTGTTTCGATCAGGTTCTTCGGCGTTGTGTTTTGAATGATAGCTGGAATAATTTCAGAGAGCCAGAGGAAATAGAAGAGAGCAGGAATGACGAGAAAATAAATTCCAACAACTCTCACCGGAAGTGAATTTTGAAATTCGGTCACAAAGGATTCTTTGCTTTGTTCAGAGAGGAAATAAATGAACGAGTAAAAAGACAATCCGAGAATGAAACAATAGATGACGAAGAGATTGTTGAAGTGTACATCGAAGCAGTAAATGATAAATGTGTAAATGAGATAGAGGACGACTCCTCCCCACAAAACTATTGCAACCCGATAATTTCTCCATGAAAGAAATCCGGTGATCAGCAAACAGGGAACAACAAGGAACAGATCTACTAAATCCTGCCCGATGGATTGTGCCTGCCAGTTAAAGGATTCTTTTCCGTAAAAATCATTGACAGACAAACCAACACTGCTTGCTAAAATAATCAGCAGAGCAGTTGGCAGAGTCAACCATAAAATAAATTTGCTGTGATGAGCAGAACTCATTCGGTGAAAAATTAACAGCAAAGAACTAACCGCAAAAAAGTGGAAAGCATGATTTTAATCATGCCGGCAATTGAGATCATTCAGCTATTAATCAAGCTCAAAAAGTCAAATTGCGATTTTGGCAAAGGGCATTTTGATTGGAAGTTGGAATGGGGGAGGAGCGAAAACAATTTGAAGTGAAGCCAAAACAGAAATGAAATTATTCTTAGGATGACAACAACTTCTGTGACCTTTACTGTGACGTTTTTTTGATTCTCCTATGAAAAATGTGTAAAAGTGCCCGGGACTGGATTCGAACCAGCACACCTCGCGGCGCCACCCCCTCAAAGTGGTGCGTCTACCAATTTCGCCACCCGGGCAATTAGTTTTGATCTTTAATTTTCGATTGCGAAAATATTCTTAAAAAAAATGCGACCGCCCCGATCAATAGGGGCGGTCGCAAATGTAAAAATCTTTTTCTCTACCTCACGAGAGTGAAATTACCCTTTCGTTCAATGCTTGCCGCACCGGGTGCGGTTCCTTTTCCTTTCAGGTAATACACATAAACTCCCACAGGCTGTTTTTCGCCTTTAAAGATTCCATCCCAGCTATACGTTAAATCAAGAGGTTGTGAGTTTTGGCTTGCCACCTGTACATTTCCAATATCAAACATCACTTGCCCCCAGCGATTATAAAT
>Ga0134121_10003532_pt1 | contig 13015 bp, 18 predicted proteins | sample KB301_FD_96463 | JGI IMG/M metagenome (GOLD analysis project Ga0134121, IMG submission 96463) | Terrestrial soil microbial communities without Nitrogen fertilizer from Kellogg Biological Station, Michigan, USA - KB3-0-1 | ecosystem: Environmental > Terrestrial > Soil > Unclassified ...
CGTTAACCAGGACCTGTCCGCTTCCTGATCGGATATATTAAGCGGTCCTGAGCCGCTAGAGTTCCTCCCGGCGAAGAGAACCTGTGCTTGAATCTCTTCGAACTTCAGATCATACTGGCGCTTGGGCTTGCAGAAACCGGCCATTGACAAAAGATTAAGGAGGACGCCGATCATGGGTTCGACCAGACGCACCTTATTGGCAGCGGGCGCCGCTGCAGCAGCCACGGCCGCCGTGCCGCGGGTATTTGCTCAGCAGGCGGGCACAGCAGGAGTCGGCAAGTTCTACGAAAGGGACTCCGTTCGCATCTACTATGAGGAGGCCGGTTCCGGCTTCCCGCTGATGCTGCTCCCCGGCGGGGGATTGAATTCGACGATCGCCGGGTTGAAAAGCGGCAACCCCTTTCCCGCGATCGAGGAGTTCAAGAGAGAGTACCGCTGCATCACGGCGGACCTGCGCAACGCCCCCAGCGGCCAGTCCACCGGTCCCGTCGAGGTCGACAGACCGTGGGAATCCTATGCCGATGACCAGCTCGGCCTGATGGATCACCTCGGGATCGACAAGTTCATGGTGATGGGCTTCTGCATCGGCGGCCCGTTCATCTGGAGCCTTTTGAAACGCGCGCCCAATCGTATTGCCGGCGCCGTGGTGGCGCAGCCCGTCGGCTGGCGTCCGGAGATGCGCGACCCGAAGTATCCAGGCGCATTTTGGAAAGGCTGGCCCGCGCAGATCAACGCGAAGCGGCCCGAGATCCCGCTGCAGACCGCCGAACAGTTTACGATTCGAATGTTTGAAACCAATCCGGACTTCGTCTTCACCGTGACGCGCGATTTCGTGCGTAGTTGCCAAAACCCGGTCCTCATACTGCCGGACGACGTCCCAGCGCACCCACTAGCCCCCGCTATGGAATGCGCGATGCTCGCGCCGAAAGCCGAAGTGAGCATCTTCCCCTGGAAAGAGCCCAAAGAGCGGATTCCCCTGGCGGTGCGCCAAATCCATTCCTTCCTCAAGGCGCATCTGCCTGCTTAGTTGGCAGCATTCGGGATGGAAAGACCGCGGTGCGACCACCGCGCCGACGTTCCTGCTGAACTTCTTCGATGGGGTTGTGGCGGCGGGTCCAGGCCCAGTCGCAAGCCGGTAATGCCTACGCTTGCAAGGCCGGACGGAAATCGCAGATAACCGGCTCATTGGACGACTCGCGTGAGAGCTTCCGTCAACTGCGTGATAACTGGAACGTCGGACTCGGGCCCCTCGCCCGAACTGCCAGCTCGTGGGCCATGTGAATCGTTCCGCGCGCCAAAGCTTGAACCAGATTAAGCCTAAGAGGGGTGGCAGGCTTACCGCCCTTCCGCCCTTCTTGTCTCATCTTCCGATCTCCATCCACACGACTGAATCCTTCAAACCACACTACACTGAGCACGCCGGCTATTGGCGGCGGAACGTCTGACCGGCGGGGTCATCAGCAGTTGCTTCGTGATCCCCACGAGGGGAATCGGAGTAAGAAAGATTTCTTCGAATGGACTTCCCGTGGTTCTTCGAGCGCTACAACATAGTTACGGGCTGCAGCGCTTTCAAAGCACTATTAACGGAAGCTTCCAGACGGACCATCCAAGTCGTATGCGGAAACACAGATAGGGGCTCGGGGCTCTAACTCAGCGTAGGGCAGATCGAGCCTACACCATGAGAGAAAGTCTTGGTAGGGAGGTTAAAAGAAATTGAACAAAATACATAGCGTAAAATGTTTTTTCGGCCTTGCACTCTTCAGCGTTCTAGGTATGCAGACAGCCTCGGCTAGTCTGATTCTTGAGACTTTTCAACAATTTAGCGGTACTGGTCTAGGAACCGTGCCAACCATCGTCACCTTTCAGAATGTCGGCACCGAGACAGGTTGTTTCGGCTCCAATGGGGCCGGAAGTACGCTGGTTGCTGGCGCCTGTACCGCGGGAGGGGACACCAAGACCGGAAATTCCCAAGCCCAACTTCAACCCCTATCCTTAACCAGCATCACCAACGCATCCAACTTCGCGTTGATCTATAACGCAGTCCAACCTGCCGGTGGTCCCCTGCTGGTAACCGACATCAGAGCGGCGTTCTACAATTCCAATGGAACACTCCTCTACCAAACGTCGGGTTTGTCGTGTCAGAATTCGGCTGGTGGATTAATCGTTCCGTCTGGCAGTGGCTGCCTACTGTTGGCGACCGCTCAGGGTGCGGGCAACTCCGGCTTCCTGGTCACGCTCGATCCGGCGCAGCAGGCCGCAGCTACGGCGGCGGGTGCGTTTTCAAGTACCAGCAATCTAGTAGGCGTCAGCTCGGCCGCTGGAGGACCTAGCGGTGCTTCAGCGGGCGGTAGCGAAACTGTCTTCCTTGCCAACGCCATCACCTCGACTCCAGTTCCGGAGCCAGGAACTTCAGTAATGCTTCTTTCCGGGTTAGGTTTGTTAGCTTTCGGACTCAAACGCCGAAAGAGCTAGCATTCGAAGTCGCAGAAATAGAAGGGCTCTGATACACCGTAAGTGCTCGCCTTTTTTCTCTTTTACGATGGGGCTCGTCAGGTCTTCCCTAGACGGGCGGTCGATTCAGCGAAAATAATTGTTTTGAGCGTCGGCGCAATACCAAGGACGACTTTGGGGAAAGAGGGGGGCTCACGCTCGCTGCTAAGTAGCTTCCGGTAATACGTCTTAACGGTATGCAGGCGAGCAGCGGAGAAGGGCCTCTCCGGCTATCTGTGAATCTGGTCCTTGCGGGCGATGGTCAGATGCGGGTAGATTATGAATCACTAAACAGGGCTACTAAGCGGCTGTTACAAGAGGTCGCACCATGGAGTATTTCAATCCAGTTCTTTAGTTGATCTTGGTTTCAGAAGTCTGCCTTGGGATATGCGCCGGGCACTCGGAAAGCGAGCGGCGAATGAAGCTCTGGTTGAATTGAATTTGGGCTGGAGGCCGATCTGTTGGGCACTAAACAGCAGGCATGCGTTCGCCGGTCCCCCGGGACGAAGTAAAGGCGTCTTGAGGCACCACAAGTGGCTTCGGGCCGATAATCGCTAATATCGAACGCTTTGGGGCAAGCGCTCAGGCCGTCTTCGGTGGTTCAATTCACCTGGCGTTGGCGATCGTGAGAAAGCCAGCTTATCTTGACGCCTCCAGCGGAGCCTTGTTCGTTCTCCGTTCAAGCCCAAATTGTGGGTTCTTCGGAGAACCCTCGACTTTGATCCGCAGAAAGGTTCCTGCCCCGTTCTTAGCGAATACTGGGTCCACAGGTCTGAGCAGCCAGCGTTTCCATCCCGTTTGTGTCTGCGATATCTTTGCCCGCAGACGCAGTGCCCCGTGAAAATCGAGCTGGTCGCCGCCGAGGTCGTAGTCGCCAGCCAAATCTACCACCGCTCCGGGCACAACGAAGAAAAGACTCTGAAAGACCATCACTTCGTCGTCTAGTTTGAAAGTACCTGCCATATTGGCGAACACTTCATCAATCGCGTTGTTTCGCGGCTGCCCCTGCCCTCGGCGGCTTAGTGAGTCGATTTGGTCTTGGATACTCGACCTGAGAAACTTGCCATCTGATATCTGGAAGCTGCCGTCAAGATCGAGCTTTTCGCGAACCTTCCCGCTCAGCGGTGGAATGTCAATCTTGGCGTCAAGTGAGATCTCGCCTTCCATGAAAGGTTCACCCTTCACGGCCAAGCGAAGGAGGTCCCTGATCTCCCCATGGGGCATGGAAACGTCCATGGTGACTCCACGCTGCGCGTTCTTGTCGCGCTTAATCACTGCTCCATTGGTTGTGAAGTGTGTTTTTCCCAGAGTGGCGGTCACGGGGTGTAAGATTGTGTTGCCATTGGTCCCATCGACAACCACCTCAAACGAGGCGGAGAGAGGCACGGGGTTATCAGCCGACTTGAGCCTAAAGTCTGGTATGGTTGCCTCACCCCGGGCATACACTTCATCTAACGTGCCCTGGAACGATCCATGCGAATCTAGGATGCCGGCGATCCCGTGAAAAACACTCAAATCAGCCTTTCCAAATGCGTATTGGCCCGTCAGCGGCGTGTCACTGGGTCTATCCGCAACCCATGGACCGAAGGTGCCTGTGCTTTGAATTGATCCCGGCGGCTTGGGATTGGTGAGCTCGGCTTCGTACGTCATCGCTACGTCTTTTCCGACGGACTTCATTTGAAGGCGCTGGATATCGAAACGCAGCGGGACCTTATTTTGGTCCCTGGGCAAGATCACGAGAGTGGCGTCCCGGATCCGCACCTCCTCCAGAAGCACCGCACCATGTTCCTCACGCTGCTGGACGTGTGGCTCTCCAGGTTTCCCCGCGGGAGCGTCAGATTTGAATTTGGGCCTTTCCCCCTTCGGAGGGATGTAGATTTCCATACCGTCCAGTTCAACCAGCGGCACTCTCTTAGTCGGTTCGAATAGCACCGCGAGATTGACTGCAAATCGAAAATGCTTGATAGCGAACATTGGCGGAAGGTCGCGGCGTGCCATATGACGAAGGGTTAGCCCCCGACCCTCAACTTCCGCAATCGCTCCTCGACCCCGGGTAACGAGCAGGCGCAGAGTGGATGTCTGCGGCATGCGAATCTTAAGATCGCCTAGCTCGACTTCGCTCTCGAAGCGTTCCTGGAGGTAGCGGACTGCGGCATTGCGAATATATGGCTCGTACCGCGTACTCAAAATGGATGCGATCACCCACAGTGCTGTCGCGGCGACCAGGACGAACACTGCACCAGAGATCAACCATTTGCGCATTCGCGGGCTCATAGCCCGTAACAAATAGCAACTTAATAGCCATGGTGATCCAGTTGCTAAGTGCCGCGATTGCTGAAGCCGCTGAAAGATTGGCCAATCCAAGTTGGAGCAGAATTTGCACGGTGACGTCGCATTAGCTGCAGACGTTCACTACTCAAGCTGCCAGCGAGGGGCACATAGCTGGCTAGCTGGACAACTGCGCCCAGGTTCGACGGATGTGTTGCAAGTGGTGGAAGTGGAGGACTGGTGGCCCGAAGGGATCCCAAAATGGCAACCCGACCAGCGACCTTCAAGTGGCGGCAGACCGAATTATTCTGTGCGCCGTCCGCTGGTACTTGCGATACTCGCTATCGCTGCGGGATGTCGAAGAACTGCTCGACGAGCGCGAGCTGAACTGGAGCAGCGGCTACGGCGACATCTCAAGCCGACCAACAAATCCTGGCGCGTCGACGAGACCTACGTTCGAGTGCAGGGCCGCTGGTGCTACCTTGTATCGGGCGATCAATTCGGCCGGTGCCACCATTGATTTCCTGCTTTCGGCGTTGCGCGACACCGATGCAGCCAAACGACTGTTTCGCAACGCGTTGAGGGGTCGATCCCAAGCCACGTGAAGTGATCCAGCCGAGTCTTCATGCGGGCCCGGAGGCGCGTGTCCTGCCCGGCAGCCCTGGCGATACCATTTCGGAGGAAACGGGCGCCAAGCAGAGGCTCGCATTCCAAAAAATCATTGTTTGGCAATCTGATCAAGCACGACCGCGTTCGCCACTGTGGTGCTTTGGTCGCCGGACTCCAGAATGACGTGTGTCGCCGTGATGGCGCGCAGCGTGCCACGCTGGCCGGCGATCTCCAGGGGCCTGCCGATGACGAGGATTTTCCGGGCGTAAAAACCGGCCGCAATGTTGCGAACGATATCCCGCGTTCCGAATCCAAATGAAAGACCAACGCCAGCGCACCCGCGCCCAAAATGAAGCTCGTCACAATCCGCACGATATCCGTGTCAATCTTCAGCTGGGCGATCGCCATCATGGCGGACACGAAGACGACCAGGCCGGAGACCAGCTTGCCAAGCGATGGCGCGAATTCAATCCCGGACGCCTCCGCCGAGCGAGCTACCGTGTCTCCCGCAAACTGACCGAGCGCGCCGCCGAGAATAAGCAGGAGAAGCGCCGCCACGACGTTCGGAAGGTAGCCGAAAAAAGTTCCGATCGCGCTGGAGATAGCGGTCAGCCCCAGCGCATCGACCGCGGTCCGCGCAAGCAGGAGAAGCACCAGGAAGTAGGCGAGCCTCGGGATCAGCGTTGTCAATTCCTGACGGAGACCCAGCCGCTGCAAGGCGCGATCGACACCGACCTTTCCGACCAGGGAATCGAAACGAGCCTTTGTCAGCATGTAACGCAGGCTCCTCTCGATGGTCTTGGCGACCAGCAGCGCTCCGACGATCAGGAGTATCCCGACGAGCACCTTCGGAACCACGGCGATAATGGAGTCGCCCAAACCGGTGAAGGCTTGTATGAGTTTGTCTTTCATGTTCAGGACTCTTTTCCGCCGCCGAGCGCGACAAAGAGATGGCGAATGATGCCTGCCATCTCCGTGATGATCGCTTTGGGCAGGGCCCAGGAAAACGAGGCCAGTTGCGACACAGTCGACCGCCGGTGGATTCTTCGGCGCACTCTCACCATGAACGCAGGAGATGGTTCCAGTTCCTGTTCCGCGAGCCCGCGGATCGGACGCTCCGTTCGGTCTGTCGGACTATCGCTCATGCTTCTGAAGTTCCCCTCGCGAGTTCGGCCTCGCCCGCGTACAGGCGCCTGAAGAGGTCGCGCGCGCGCTTGATTCTCATTTTGACGGCGGAAAGGCCGATTCCGAGAGCGACGGCGATTTCGTCATACGAGAGTTCGTCCATATCCCGCATGACCAGCGGAACGCGGAGCGTGCCCGGCATGGCATCGAGCACATCATGAACGCGCTTCCGGTCCTCGACGGTTTCGATCTCCCGGTCCGCCACTGGAGCGACCTGCAATTCCTCAAAGCTCGCCACTGTGTCGTCGTCAATCGCCAGCGCCTCTTTCCCGTCGCGTCTTTTAAGATGGTTCAGGCAATGATGGACCTTGATGCGCTGCAGCCAGTGCCTGAAGGTCGAGCGGCCCTCGAATCCTGCCAGCCCGAAATAGGCCTTCACAAAGACTTCCTGGGCAAGATCCTCGGCGCTGTTTCCATCGTGGGTAAGGTAACGGCAGTCGGCGAGGATACGGTTCTGATAGCGCAGGACCAGCTGCTCGAAAGCGCGCAGGTCCCCCCGGGGCGTGTCTTATCACCCGGAGCAACTCTTCATCCCGGTCCTCAGGAAACGGCATCTCTTCAGGCGGCACGATTCTTCTCTGCTCCGAGAAAGCCAAGGATCTCACAAAACAAAGACATTCGGCATGCCCGTAAGGTCACATCGCTCATCGGCCGGGCTTCGCCCTGGGTCTGTCACGAATGGTCCTCCGCGTGCCCTTCCATCTAATATCTGACGCGGGGATGTGACTAATCCCAGATCAGAGTTGTCTAGAGGGCTGACGGATGAGAATTTTGTCCACCCCGATGCGGAGGTAAGAGCTCATGAATGCCACACCCTCTTTAGTACAGCGGCGCTCCGCCGAGTTCCCGGCAACTTTCTGGCTGGTCTTCGGCCGTTGCGGCTGCGCAATAGAGAAATTCCAGCAAGCAAAAACTTGCCGCGCGCTGAAGGGTACGGCGAGCAACATCCCGTGGCTGATAACACCACGGAGGCGGGCCGCGCTAGAAATCGCCGCATCGCGCTTCGTGTCACGCAGAAGTAAGAAAGGTACACAATGCCAGGAACATTCGAAGTGAAGAAGGCCAAGGATGGTCAGACATTCTTCCATCTAAAGGCGGGCAATGGCCAGATCATTTTAGTAAGTGAAATGTATAAGGCCAAAGAGAGTACGCTAAACGGAATTGAGTCGGTCAGGAAGAACGCGCCGCTCTCGGATCGCTATGAAAAGCTGACTTCCAAAAACGGCAAGTTCTATTTCACGCTGAAGGCAGCCAATTCCCAAGTGATTGGCAATAGCGAGATGTACGAATCGGAAGCCTCTCGCGATAACGGAATCGACTCGGTGATTAGGGAGGCTCCGACGGCTAACCTAATCGAGATTGCAGTGAAGTCGTAAAATTGTGGCTGTCAGGAGCCTGAGGAGGACTGGAGCCCTTCGGGAGGTGCTGCTCCGAAGAAGCGAGCATCGAGCCGAGCATACGCGGAGACAGTGCAGGCGCACGAGACGAATAACGATGGCGTGAGAGATTACAGGAGTCCAAGGAGTTGGCCGGTAACCGGCGAAAGTAAGCGATATGAATACGCTAGCTCTTAGCAGACGTTGTTTTGCCGATTTGCTCGGCACGTCTTGACTTGTTTTCGGGGGATGCGGCAGCGCGGTGCTGGCGGCAGCGTTTCCGGGCTTCGGCATCGGATTCTTAGGCGTCTCCCTAGCGTTTGGACTCACGGAGGTTGGGCGATCGAGCAACTGTGGCTGTTCTGGGTCGCGCCCATTGCGGGTTCGGTTCTGGCCGGCTTGGCTTATGCTGCCTCGCGCGAGAATCCGCACCGAAGGCTCAAGCGAAGGCCGCGGCGCGCTAATATGTGATCGGGCTCGGAATTGCACTTGCGTAATGGCGCCGTATTCCCGACGTACAGAGAAGGAGTGCCAACAAGATGCTGCACATGATTGGACAGGCGATCTTCGGCCTAATCGTAGGCCTCGTCGCAAGGTTTCTCTTGCCTGGGAAAGATCCTGTAGGACTCATCGTGACCGCAATCATCGGGATGGTCGGTGGATGGTTAGGCGGTCGGATTGGCCGTTGGTTAGGGTGGTACGACGAAGGGCATCCGGCTGGATTTCTGATGTCTTTGGTGGGGGCAATGGTTTTGTTCTTGGTCTACCGATTCTTTCGCTAATCGCAGCGTGGAACAGGAACATCGGAAAATCGGGCAATCGCTGGTGATCTCCAGCTAGAACGGAAAGGATAGTTCATGAATATCTCGCATAAGTGGTTCTGCTCCGCTGGCTTAGTGTGCCTGCTTCTGGCGTTGCCGTCAGTCCAGGCTCAAACAGAGAAGAAGGAGAAGAAGGCAAAAACAGAAACAAGCGGTGGTAAAGTCGCGCCATCGTCCCCCATTGATATCAACACGGCCACTTCGGACCAGTTGGTGTCCGTGCCGGGAATTGGTGCGGCGACAGCCAAGAAAATCATAAACGGCCGCCCTTACGCTTCGGTTGCGGATCTATCGAAGGCGGGACTGTCCGCAAAGCAGGTTCAAGAACTTTCGCCGATGCTAAAGGCGGGGTCGGTGAGCGCGGCCCCTGCCGCTAAGGCGGCACCGGCCCTACCCCGAGCCGCGCCTGTTTCAACACCTGTCCAAGCGACGGCGGCCGCCTCTAAAGCTAAGACTGAGCCCGCGACAGCAGTCCCCGGAGGCGGCGCAGGTTTGGTTTGGGTCAACACCGCGACGAAAGTGTATCACAAGCAAGGGGACCGATTTTACGGCAAAACGAAGCAGGGCAAGTATATGCCCGAATCCGACGCAATCAAAGCGGGTTTTCGCGAATCCAAGGAAACCCCGAAGAAGAACTAGCTCGCGTTCAGCGTGCGTTTGGAAGATAGATTGACGGAACGCAGCAGGAGTTTGGGTCTGGGCTGTCGGCTGCGACAATCTGACTCAGGAATAGAATCGTGATTCAAAGAGAGGTGTTCAATGGGACTTAGCGGAATGATTGGAAGTCTTCTACAGCAATACGCTGGAGGTGGAACCTCAGGTGCTCCAGACCAGCATTTTGATCAAGTGGCCCAGGGAGTGGATCAGTCGACGCTGGCTTCAGGCATCGGCGCGATGATGCGCTCGGCAGAAACCCCAGCTTTCGGACAGATCGTGGGGCAGCTGTTCACCAACGGCAACGGTGATCAGAAAGCCAGCATGCTAAACACCTTGCTGGCCGCGGGTGCTCCAGGGGTATTAAGCAAGTTGTCGTCCCTCGTGCCCGGACTGACAGGTGGCGGCACGATTTCGCCGGAGCAGGCGCAGGCGCTCCCACCGGAAGCAGTGACGCAGATTGCCGCACAGGCGGAGAAGCACAATCCCTCAATCCTCGACAAGATGAGTTCGGTTTACGCTGCCCACCCGGCCCTGGTCAAAACGCTGGGTGCGAGTGCAATGATCGTCGCCCTGCGTGAGATTGGCAAGAAATACCCCGCCTGAGCCCGCCGGGATCTATCTCGCTCCGCGAGATTTCGTCGACTAGCAGGGCGCGCCGTTTTTCACAATCGCTCAAGACAAGACTGAAGACACCATCCAAAGGACATACTGTTTATGAGACTCATCCGAAGTTCCGAGGCCTTCGCGTCCCTTTTTCTGACCCTCCTGCTTTCGGGCCCGCTCCGGGCGGACCAGGTTGTGCTGAAGAACGGCGACCGCGTGACAGGCGCTGTCGTCAAGAAGGACGGAAACAACCTTATCGTGAAGACCGACCAATTCGGCGCCGTCACGGTCGCCTGGGATCAGATCGCATCGATCCGTACCGACAAACCTGTGAACGTCGTCCTCGCGGACGGCCGCAAGGCAAAAGCGACGATGGCGACAGCAGGGACCGTCGTGGAGATTGCCGCTCAGCCTCCGATTAGCGTCGCGCCTACGGAGATCACAACGCTCAGGGACGACGCCGAGCAGGCGGCGTTCGACCGTCTCCAGCATCCCGGATGGGGCGAGTTATGGGCCGGCACTGCCGCCGTGGGTCTTGCTGGAACGGCGGGCAACGCGCAGGCGCTCACCTTCACCGTGGGAGTCAATGCCGCGCGCGCAACCAATACCGATCTCACAAAATTGTACTTCAACGCCATCAAGGCGTCCGCCAAGGTCGGGGGTGTGAACTCTGACACGGCGCAGGCCATTCACGCGGGGTGGGCCTATAACCACAACGTCAGCCCAAAGCTGTTTGCCGGGGTGTTCAACGATTACGACTATGACAACTTTCAGAATTTGGACCTGCGGTTCACGGTCGGCGGCGTCTTCGGCTATCACCTGCACAAGAGCGCCAGGAGCCAACTGGATGTGCTCGGCGGTTTCGACTACAACCGGGCCAGCTATTTCGCGCCGAATAATACGACGTCGTTTGCGGAATTCGTCGTCGGCGACGACTACAGCCTGAAGATCAACGGCAACACGTCGCTTGTCCAGTCGATGCGGTTCTTCGACAGCCTGAGCGACACCAGCGCCTATCGCGCGAATTTCGACCTGGGCGCGAACACCAAAATCTCTAAATGGCTGACATGGAATGTGACGCTCAGCGACCGTTACGTCGCCGTACCGAACCCCGGCCGAAAGACCAACGATTTGTTGTATTCGACCGGGCTCGGCATCACTTTTTCGCGGTGACAGAAGACGGCGGGCTCGCGAGCGAGGCGAACGTCATGCTGGGGAATTGTTCGGCTGGTATGAGGAGGGCGTGCCTCCGGATTTCTGATGTCCGTGGTCGACGCAATGGTCTTGTTTTTCTGTATCGGCTTGTTCATTGAGCCATCACAGTCGGTCTCAAGGAGAAGCTCTGACTCAATATGACGAAGGCCGGACTAATTGAGGATATCGCTCGCGTCACAGGAATGACCTGGCGTGACGCGAAGTTAACCCTGGAGACAATCCTTGACTCCATGGTGAAAGCTTTACGCAAAGGGAAAAAGATCGAGATTCGCCGATTCGGGAGCTTCGCAACCCGCCGCCGTGCCTCCCGGACGGGACGCAATCCAAAAATTGGTAAGCCGGTTGACGTGCAGGCGCGGCGACGGGTGCCGCGCTTCCGCCCAAGCCGCGAATCGTTAGGACTGATCAACGGCGCGGGTCAGGCGCGACAAGACTTCAACCCGGAATTCAACCGAGCGAGAGACTTGAGAAGCTGAACGAACAGAAAAGGAGAGAGCAATGAAGGGTTTCAAGCAGTTTATCATGCGAGGTAATGTACTCGATCTAGCAGTGGCCGTGGTGATCGGTGCCGCTTTCGGTGCAGTGGTCACTGCGCTGGTCAAGGATCTGATCACGCCTCTGATCGCGGCCATTGTCGGTAAGCCAGATTTCTCGGCGATCCAGTTTGAAGTCAACGGCAGCAAGTTCCTGCTGGGGGACTTCGTCAATGCGATAGTTTCGTTTCTCCTGATCGCTGCGGCGGTGTATTTCTTCGTCATTCTGCCGATGAACGCTCTTATGGCGCGGATGCGGCGCGGCGAGGCCCCGCCTGACCCGACCACCAAGGAATGCCCGGAGTGCCTGAGCGTGATTCCCATCGCCGCCCGGCGCTGCGCGCACTGTGCTACTCCTATCAGCGTCGGTGCTACGGGCAGATAATAGATCTCGATGACTAAACTAATTCTGTCTTGCATGGCTCTGGCCTTGCTTCCGTGTTCGGGAGCGGATACCGGGCGACTGAAGACGGAAGTCAATCCATGAAGGAACTGCCCCCGGCAAGATCGCCGTTCGGGCGCATTCGGACGGAGCAACCCGACCATTTCGCCCCTGTATACGTGAACGGTCGCTTTATGGGGCACGTTGATGAGTTCAGCAATCACGAGCAAGGTCTTTTACTGGACCCGGGAACCTATGAAGTACGAATCGTTCCAGTCAACGGCTGGCGGCCGGTGCGTTTCTAAGCAGCCCGACGAGCGTCGCTGTGGACCAGAAAGGCGATATTTACGTTTCAGACTGGAGCGGCTTCATCCGGAAAATCTGGAATCGCCGGCCCACCGGGCTATGCCGACCTCACCAGGGTTGCGAAGGCATACGTGAAAGCCGCGCCGGAGCGCATGGTGTGGGGGAGCAATGGGCCGCACCCCAACGAAACCAATAAGCCCGACGACGCAACGCTGCTCGATCTGATGTCAAAATGGGCCCCGAACAAGGCCACGCGCAACCGCATCCTGGTGCAGAATCCGGGGACGCTATACGGCTTCGCGAAACCAGTGTGAGGCGGCGCCCTCCCATTAACCTCCCATAACGTAACGTTTCACCATCCTGGGTATCTAGTTAACGTACTGCATAGGTCTGATAGTAAGCTTTGGAGGTTAACGAGTGAATTTTCGCGCTCCCGTAGTGGCCTTGGTGATTTCGTCTTCATGGGCTATTGCCCAGACGCTGGAGGGCGTTAGCGGGATTGATACTACATCGACTTTCAACCAGCAGTTCCTTGCGCGACGCAATCTTGACGCTAGAGACACCAAGCCC
>Ga0134121_10003533_pt1 | contig 13009 bp, 11 predicted proteins | sample KB301_FD_96463 | JGI IMG/M metagenome (GOLD analysis project Ga0134121, IMG submission 96463) | Terrestrial soil microbial communities without Nitrogen fertilizer from Kellogg Biological Station, Michigan, USA - KB3-0-1 | ecosystem: Environmental > Terrestrial > Soil > Unclassified ...
ATAGTTCTTGATCAAGACAAAAACGATCCACGAAATCACACGAAGTTTTGTTAGAGCCGCTTCGTGTTATTTCGTGGATCGTTTTTGTCTGAACGGAATTAAAAGCACGAAACCAAGTCAGGACTCTTTTACTTCGTAATCACGTTCCCGTCCGAGTCATACATCGTCACATCGCCAAACGGCGTTACCTGGTCCTTCACCTTGTCCCAGTCACCCACGATCACGACTGCGGCGCGATAGGTGTCGAAGTATTTAGCCGAGACGCGTTGAATATCCGCGATAGTCAAGGCCTCGATCCGCGGACGAAAATCTTCGATGAAGTTTTTCGAAAGATCATAGGTGTAGACGGTGTTGATTCGACCCGCCAGACCGGCCTGACTGGCCAGTTCAACCGAAAAGTTACCGGTGCTGTATTCCTTGGCTGCGCTTAATTCTTCTTCGGTAACCGGCAGCACGCGCATGCGATCGAGTTCATAAAATATCTCGAGGAGGGTCGGGCCGGTGACTTCGTTGCGCACGAATGCGCCGGCTACAAACGAACCCGAGTAAGCCTGCGTGTTCGATGAACTGAAGGGCGAATAGGTATAGCCTTTGGCTTCGCGGATATTGCGCGTCAAACGCGAATAGAACGAGCCGCCATAAATCGTGTTCGCGGTCCGCAGCGCAAAGTAGTCCTTGTCTTTCCGCGGAATGCTGACGTTGCCGATGTAGATTGCCGATTGAACCGAGCCGGGCCGGTTGACGAAGTAGATCTGACGCTTGTCGCGAATGGGCGGGGCCGGATTGTCCGGAGCTGGAACCGTCGCAGTCTTCCACCCACCGAACGCCTTCTGAATTTCCGCAAAGGTTTTGTCCGGATCGATGTCGCCGACCACGATTAGATGCGAAGCGTTGGGGACATAGTAGCTGGCCACGAACTGGTGCAGGTCTTCGCGCGTCAAAGCATTGATCGACTTTTCATCGGGGACCACAAAGCCATACGGGTGGTTGCCAAAGACCGCTTTCTGAAATCGTTCGTTAACCAGGAAGCCGGCGTCGGCGCGGCCAGCGCGAATCTGCTGAATGGTGTTGTCTTTGGCCAGCTTGAGTTCATTCTCGGGAAACGCGGGATGTTGGGTCACGTCGCTCATCAGATCGAACATGCGCGTCGAAAACTCGGAGAGCGCTGACGCTGTCATCGAAGACGAATCAGCATCGCTCACCAGATTCAGTGTGCCGCCGATCGAACGCAATTCTTCCTTTATCTGTTTACTGGTGCGGCTCTCAGTGCCTTCGTTGGCCACGCTCGCGGCAATCTGAGCGATGCCCGGGTGTCGTTCGCGATCCGTTGCGGTAGTAGCCGATCGAAACGTCAGGATCGCCGTCACCTTGGGCACGTTGGCCAAAGGCGCCAGGATCACCGTCAAACCATTGCTTAGTTTCCGTTCGGTGATTTTGGGAAGATTGAGCGGGCGGACCGCGCCGGGCGGCGGCGGAGTCTTTTGCTGCGCCGCGGCCGGGACTGCAAGCGCGAGTCCCAGGATAACAATGGAGAGAAGGGTCTTCATGTTTAGATACCTTTCAAAGAGATCGGCTTGAATGTCAAAGGTGCAGTTTAGAGTTCAAGCTTCAGCTTGCTCCTCCAATCAACAAGGGTTTAATTGCCGTTTGACTCCCTCTCCTTTGGGAGAGGATTGGGGTGACGGGCTATGCGCGAGCTCCCCTGACTCGTGTGTTGTCGTCGGTAAACACGACGAATAATTCCAAAACTACTTCCCGCAAAGCTTCGCACCCTCATTCCCGGCCCTGCTCCAAAGGGAGAAGGGAGTAAATCAAATCAGCAACCTAAAGGTTGAACTCTGAACAGTACGCTCTACTCAGCAGCCTTGGCCTCGGGCACGCGGTCAATCACCGTCCGATTGCCGGCTACCAGATACTTCTTTGCCGCGTCGCGAATTTGTTGGGCAGTGACTTGCTCAAAGGGATGCAAAAGAGAATTGATCTGTTTCGGATCGTCGCGGAACAAAGCCAGGACCGACAACAGATGCGTTTTGCCGAAAGTCGATTCGAGCTGGTTATAAAAGTTAGATCGATAACGGACCTTTGCGTCGGCCAGCTCTTTTTCGGTAATGCCTTTCGCTACTAATTCGGTGACGACTGCGTCCATCTCTCTCACGACTTCGTCAGCGGTATGCCCTGGCTTATAAGTCGTGCGCGTAGTCATGATCATCGGGCCGTTATAATCGAATTCGTTGCCGAAGTAGTTCAGGCCGCCGGTCAGATCAAGCGTTAATTCTTTCTCCTTGACCAACCGCTGATACCAGCGTGAACTGTCATCGCCCTGAAGGATCTGGACCAACAAAGCCATTGCCGGAAACTCCGGCGAGCTCTGGTCCGGAATGTGATATCCGGTAGCGAGCGCCGGTAGATTTGCCAGCTTGTCCTTTTCATTAACGCGCTTTTCCTGCGTCTGGGCCGGCTCAACGAGATCGGGCCGGGGAGGCGCCGGCTGCTGCGGAATGCCGGCGAAGTGTTTCTCGACCATCCGCTTCACTTCGTTTGCATCGACGTCGCCGACAATGGTCAGAACGGCATTATTGGGCGCGTAGAAGGTCTTGAAGAAGCCGCGTACGTCCTGGATGGTGGCCGCATTCACCTCTGCCAGATCGCCATAGCCGTTATGGGAATTGTTCCAGTTAGTAAAAGCGTTTTGCCACAGATCGATCCACTCAAAAAGCTGGTAGGGCGTGTTAAGCACATTCACTCGAATCTCTTCGCTAACGACGTTTTGCTGGTTCTTCAGGTTCTCTTCGCTGATATCCAGAGATCGCATTCGGTCTGATTCCAGCCACAGGCCCATTTCCACGCGATTGCTTGGCAACGTCTCGAAATAATTTGTGTAGTCAAAATCGGTATGCCCGTTAAGGCTGCCGCCGTTGGCCTCGACGTACTTGGCGTGCTCAAACTTCTTCACGTTGGCCGACCCCTGAAACATCATGTGCTCGAAGAGATGGGCGAAGCCGGTGCGCCCCTTTGGTTCGACACGAAAGCCAACGTTGTAGTAGACACCCACGGTCACGACGGGAGCCACGTGGTCTTCGGAAATCACCACCTTCAATCCGTTCGGAAGCTTGTAGTACACCACGGGAACTTCGACGGGCTTCGCGGAAGTTGACGGGAGACAAATCGCGACGCTGGCTACGGCCAAAAACGCAGCGGCGACTTTTCGGGTGCTAATCATTCTTGATAACCTCGCTGAAGAGAGTTTCTGAATTGCCAAATCAATCGTCAGAATCCGGAATGCGTTGACGGAGTTTACGCCAAGTTACGGACTGCGCAAGAAAAAAGTTTCGCCGGCTTTGCGATCGCTGGATTGCACTCCAGGCGTCGAGGTATTAAATTCAATTTGCCGGATATGTCTCTAATTGCGCGTAGGTTTTTTATCGGTGGCGAAGTGCAGGCCGTGGGTTATCGGTTCTTTGCGCAGCGCGCTGCCGCGCGGCATCAAATAGTCGGTTATGTAAAGAACCTCGCTGATGGTCGGGTTGAGGTACTGGCGGAAGGCCCGGCGCATCAGGTGGAAGCCTTCAAACACGAACTGGCTACCGGTCCTCGCTTCTCGTCTGTAGATCATGTCGAGGAGATCAATCTCGACCCATCCGGGTTGTACCCTACGTTTCGCATTGAGAGCTGACAACTGAAACAGTGAACTGCGCCATCTCGTAACAAACGTCAATATGGAAGATACCAAGCCAACCCTGATCCTCGACCACGTCTCGAAAAGTTTCGGGGACTTTGTTGCAGTCAGTGATCTTAGCCTGCAAGTTCGAGCCGGGCGAGTCTTTGGTCTCATCGGTCCCAATGGCGCCGGCAAGACCACGACGATTCGCATGATCGTCAACATCACCGCTCCTGATTCGGGACGGGTGGAGCTGTTTGGGCAGACGATGAGAACTGCGATGCAGGATCGGATCGGCTATTTGCCGGAAGAGCGCGGCCTTTACAAGAAGATGAAGATCGGCGAGCAGCTGCGCTTTTTTGCCGAGTTGAAAGACCTGCGCGGCGCCGAGGCTGAGAAGCGGATTGATATCTGGCTCAAGAAGCTGGATCTTTTCAGTTGGAAAGAAAAGCGCACCAAAGAATTGTCAAAGGGTATGCAGCAGAAAGTCCAATTCATCACCGCCGTGATTCACGATCCGGATTTGGTGATTCTGGACGAGCCGTTTTCCGGACTTGATCCGGTCAACGTCGAACTGATCAGCGACACTATCCTGGAACAGAAAGCCGCAGGCAAGACGATTATTCTATCGACTCATCAGATGGAGATCGCCGAAAAACTTTGTGACGATGTCTGCATGATTAATCGATCCCACAAGGTGCTGGATGGCAAACTGCGCGAAATCCGACGCAGCTTTTCCCGCAATGCCGTCGCGCTCCAATTCCAGGGCGAAGACGGTTTGCTTAATGACCCAACGCTCGTCGCGAGCATTCGCCAGCACGGCGACGATACAGAAGTCCTGCTGGTGCCCGGCGCGAGCCCGCAGGAGTTGCTCAGGCGCCTGGTTGAAGCGAACGTGGCGGTAACCAAGTTTGAATTGGTCGAACCCCGTTTGCACGACATCTTCATCGAGAAAGTCCGAGAAGTCGCATGAGAAAATTCCTCGCCGTGGTTAAGCGCGAATACATTCAGCGCGTGCGCACGAAGTTTTTCATTGTTGCCACGGTGTTGGGTCCACTGTTTTTAGCCGGATTTACTATTTTGCCGGCCGTGATGTTCGGCATTAGATCAGGGGGCCCCACGCGTCTGGCAATCCTGGACGAGTCCGGCAAGATGTATGAAAGAGTTGCGAAAGAGCTGACCAGCGGGAAGAAACCCAGCGACGAAGACGCGGCCCAGACGCTCGAACAGACATCTTCCGGAAATAACAATGCGAAGGAAAAGATCGACCAGGCAAACAAGCTGTCTCGGACGAGCTACCTGGTTGAAGACGTACCCCTCAAGGGCCGATCCGTGGCTGACAGCCGGACGGATCTGGAAAAAAGAATTCAAACTCATGAACTCGACGGCTATATCGTACTGCCTGCAAATCTGCTTAAGGACGGGCAGGCCGAATTCCGGTTACGCAATGCCGCAGATGTCTTTACGGTCAGCTCCGTCGCAGCGGCGATTAGCCGCGCGGTCCGGGGAGAGCGCCTGGCAGAAGCAAGAATTGACGAGAAATTAGTTGATGAAGCATCCGAGCCGATTAAGCTCAGGACAACCGGAGCCGGTGGCCAGGAGAGCAAGGGCGAAGCGAGCTTCTACCTGGCCTTCGGTGCCGGTCTTTTGATCTACATGAGTGTCCTCCTCTACGGTCAATTTGTTCTGGGAGCCGTAATTGAGGAAAAGGAAACGCGAATAGCCGAAATCCTATTTTCATCAATGCGGGCTTTCCCTTTGATGATGGGTAAATTGATTGGTGTATCGCTCGTAGCCCTGACGCAACTTGGGATTTGGGGACTGGCGTTTCTTATATTTTCAGTGTGGGCGGCGGTGGGATCATCGATTCCTCTGCCACAGATCCCGGCCATGCTGTTTGTATATTTCGTCATCTACTTTTTGATGGGCTATTTTGTTTATGCGACCGTCTATGCGGTGGTGGGTTCGATGGTTACCACAACGCAGGAAGGCGGGCAAATGGCCTTGCCCGTAGTCCTAATGCTCGTGGCGGGTTTCCTGCTCTCGCGCAACATCATTCGCAGTCCAAATTCGTCGCTGGCATTCTGGACTTCGATGTTCCCGTTCTTTGCGCCGATTACAATGCTGATGCGCATCGTCACCGAAACGCCGCCACTGTGGCAGATTCTGCTTTCGCTGGGGATTGGAGTCGCGACAATCATCGGATTGGTCTGGGTGGCGTCGCGGATCTATCGGGTCGGCATGTTGATGTATGGCAAGAAGGCCACGATTCCGGAAGTGTGGCGCTGGGTCCGGCAATCGTGATTAATTCCCGATTTTTGATTTGAAGTTCTTCGCGGATCCTTCTGCGATCCCAAAGTCGCAAATCTAGTGATGCCCGTTGAGATTGAAAAGAAATATCGCCTGACGAAAAGGCAGCGCGAAGCAATTATTCGGCGTCTGCTGAAGCTGGGAGCATCGCCTGAAGATGTCGAGTTTGAAGAGAACACGATCTATCGCGGGGGCCGGATCGATCTTGGCGGGTGTTCATTGCGGCTGCGCCGGGTCAACGGCCGAGCATTGCTGACCTTCAAACAACGCTTTCCCGGTAAGTCTCCGATCAAACATCAGCGCGAAGAAGAGACGGAAGTCGCGGACGCCGGCGCGATAGCTGCGATTCTGCAGTCGCTCGAGTTTAGTCCGGCGCTGGTTTACGAAAAGCGCCGCGTGCGGTGGAATGTCGGTAAAGCAGAAATTGCCATGGATGAACTTCCGTTTGGATTGTTCATGGAGATTGAGGGCTCCGAGCAGGAGATTGCCCGCGTTGAAAAGCTGCTGGGGGCTGAAGCGGTGCCCGCGGTAATGGAAACCTATCCGGCTCTCACCGCACAACTGGGCCGGAAACGGGGCGCAGTCACGGAAGCGCGCTTTGCGCGTTCGGCGCGTAAGCGATCGCTTCAGTAGTTGCGATCGTAGACGTCAACTCTCTGAATCGAAAACACCACGCGCATAGTTTCGGGCCGGCGATCAAGTGCCGCCGGCACGAATGCAGCATTCTCACGCAGCGCTTTCTCAAAGTCTTTCAGCATCCGGCGATCACGTGGTGCGTGCATCACATCAGCCAGCGACGCCGAGCCGTTAGTGAAAACATCAGCCACCACCATCATGTTGTCATCGCCCTGGCGGCCGCTGCCACGGGCGCGACTGGGTTCTGAGGTAAGCGTTGCCAACGCGCCGCCTGGGTTTAAGCTGGGTGACTCAGTATTAAATGGAGCGCGCAACGCGGCATAACTTTCGGGTGAAATTGGTTTAGTGATGTCGTAGCCGGGCCGGAAAGGATCGGGAGGATCGAGCGAGACCGGCACCTGGTCTAAAATTACAGCGGCATCGTGCAACGCAACCATTTGCGGACGCATGGCCGCGAACACGCTGCCGAAGATAATAATCGAGGCCAGCGAACTGAAGACGTAACGCATCATCACCGGTTGCAGCCAGGAGGAAACGACGTCGCCGATAGTCTCGGTTTGAATCGCCCTCTTCGTGGCCGCTCGGCCCACCAAAGCTTTATTGATCGATGGAATTAGATCGGCGGGAGGCGCGGGTCGAGAAAGCATCTCCAGGCCACTGCGGATTGCCCGTATTTCGGCCAGGCGCGCCCGGCATACCGGGCAGGTTTCCAGGTGGTGGTAACACGCGCCGCGCTCCTCCGGCCTTAAACCGTCATCAACGTAAAGCGAGAGGGATTGTTGAATTTCGTCACAAGACATAGCTTTATTTGCGATTTTTGATCGCTGATTTTTGATCTGCTTGCCGTTCATCTTTCATTCAAATCGGACATCACAAATCCAAATCTAAAATTACTGACGAATGGCTGGCCGACCCCGGCTGCTTCCCTAAATCCAGGAAAGCAAAGCCGACCTGGAAACTATGCCTTGCTCAACACTCCGAGTTGGAATGAAATCGACGGGTGTTGCTGGCCACGTCTTCAAATCGTTCCGTCTCTGGTTGAATCGCATCTTCATCTGTTCCCAACCCGTCACTTCGACCCATTGGCACCGAGTTTTTGTGAAGCCGGGGCGGGCCAACCATTCGTCTTACAAAGATCCTTCAAGCTTGCGGCGCATCTCCAGTCTGCCCCGCGAAATCCGTGACTTAACCGTGCCGATGCTGATTTGGAGCGTATCGGCGACTTCTTCATAGCTAAAACCTTCCACGTCGCGCAAAATGACGGCCTCTCTATAAGATCTACGCAGTCCGAGCAGCGCCTCGCGCAGTTGACCTTCCCGTTCTTTTGCCAGGGTCTCCTGCTCGGGATCGATCGCGTCATCATTTCGCAAAGTCGCGGCCAGCGGCTGTGCGTGACGATCGTCGGTTGCGTCCAGCGAAACGGTGACGTCTCGTTTGCGGCGGCGCCACCAGCGCCAACGATTGCGGGCCTGATTGACGGCGATTCGGTAAATCCAGGTTTTCAAATTCGCGTCGCCACGAAAACGACTAATACTTTGAAACGCTCGGAGAAAAGTTTCCTGGGTCAAATCACGAGCTTCTTCCGCGTCGCTGGTCAATCGATAAAGCAATGCGTAGACATCGCTGGTGTGTTCTGCGACCAACTGCTCGAAGGCGGCGACCTCTCCGCGTTTCAATCTTTCAAGGAACTGATCAGCGGCCGTGGATCGGACCTCGACCTCGGTCGCCGAAGCAACTTCTTCCAAGCCCGCATGCGCGCGGAGTGCAATTTGCTCTCCGTAGCTCACCTGGGACCCCCATATGCGGTAACGTTGAAATTCGTCTTCCGCTGTTGCTCTCCGGACAGACGCAGGGTTAGACACCAGCCAACTTTGTTTAGTTCCCGTCTAATCCTCTCAACTTTCATGACATCTGCACCGTTTATTCGATGATGTTTGTGGCCATTACCGTTGTGATCGCGGGTAGCCTCCTTGACAACGTTCGGGGCGGTCGTTAAATTCGCTGTTTCTGCGATCATACACCAAAATGAACGCTCGTGACTGTGCGTTCTTGCAAGAGGAAAACAGTTGGCAAAATATAAAAAGAAGCGAGCTCGCGAACTTCAGCACGACCGGTTTCGCGATACGACCATGCTCCTCGCCGACAAGCTGGCGGATCGGGTCGCCGGACGCCGACGTCAGATTCTTTATGGTCTGTTGACCCTGGTAGTGCTGGCAGCGGCGGTCTATGGGGTTATTCGCTGGCGCGGCAAGCATGCTGCCGAGGCAGAAGCGGCTATGGGCCGCGCAATTACGATCAATGGCGCCGACATTTCACAGGTGCCGGCCACCGGATCGAGGGATCCGGTGTTTAGCACTCAACAGGAGCGTTCAGAGCGCGCCATAGCAGAATTCGAGAAGGTTGCCGCCAAATACGGCGAGCCGTATAAATCGGAAGCTCGGTACTTCATCGCTACCAACGAACTCGTTACCGACCGCGCCAAAGGCGAGACGGACTTGCAGGCTTTGAGCCAGGGCACAGGAGAGACAGCTATCCTGGCGAAATTCGCTTTGGCACAGGCCAGGGAAGCCGACGGCAATCTTGATGAGGCGGCCAGGGTATACGGCGAGATCGTGAAACAGGGTTCTCAGATCGTCACACCAGAGACAGCGAACCTGCGTCTGGCCGCTGTATACGACAAACAGGGAAAGAAAAAGGAAGCGGCTGATATCCTCTTCAACATTGTAGAAGCAGCGCGAAAAGCGAAGGACAAGGATGGCAAGCCGATACCTGAATCGTCAGCCTCTCGTGAGGCTGCCCAGCAGTTGCTGAAGATCGATTCGGCACGCCACGCCCAGCTGACACCTCCACCCACGCCGGCCGGTATGCCATTTTAGGAATGCCGAGGCTCTAATCTCGAATCTGAAGATCCAGGATTTGAAACCAAAGCATGGACGGTCTGACTCACTCGCTGGTTGGCCTGACCTCTGCCAAAGCGGGACTGGAACGTCTTTCTCCTTACACCGCCGCCTCCTGCATTCTCTCCGCGAACGCTCCTGACATCGATGTTGTCTCAGGCTTTTTTGGCGGACGCTGGGTCTTGCTTCAACACCATCGCGGAATAACGCACTCCATCCTCGGTACGCTGGCCCTCGGTATATTGATTCCGTCGATCCTGTTTGGGATTGAGCGAGCAGTGGCCAGTTGGCGTAAACAGAGTCCGAAAATTCGATACCGCGGGCTGTTGGTGGCTTCATTGATTGCTGCCGCTACCCATCCTCTCATGGATTGGACTAATAACTACGGAGTGCGGCCGCTCCTGCCTTGGGATGGCAGATGGTTCTATGGGGATCTCGTATTCATCGTCGATCCCTACCTGATTCTCGTCCTCGGCGGTGCTGCATTCCTATTGACCAGCAATCGCCGTTGGAAAGTTGTTATCTGGTCGCTGGTCGCTCTGATCTTCACGATTATTATTATGCGAGCGTCGCCGCAACGAGCCGCGGGAATTCACGGTTTAAATGTCGCGCGCACAATCTGGTTGTCGGGCGTGGCGGTGGTGTTATTCGCGCGTTCCATTGGCCTCGAGAAACGCGTGGGCAAGCCACTCGCGTGGGGCGCGCTCTCATTCGTGCTGGTTTATTGGGGAGCACTTGCGTGGGCGCATCGCGCGGCATACCACAACGCGGAAGCCAGGGCGAACGCAATTGCACTACAGCGCGACGAGCGTTTTGTTCGCGTGGTCGCAATGCCGACGGCAGCCAATCCATTTCAATGGTTGTGCGTAGCGGAAACCGATCATGCCATGTACCGATTCTTTGTCATCCTCGGGGACACGCCTGCAGCGCCGTCAGCGATTGATACGAACGGCGACCCGTCACTGACCTCTGTCGAACGCTACGAGAAGCCAACCGGGCAGGCCGAACAATTGGTAGCGGCAGCGTCGCGCGATCCTCGAGCCCGGATTTTGCTGGGCTTTGCCAGATTTCCCATAGCCCGAGTCGAACGTGATGGCTGTCCCGGCCAGGCCCTCGTTCAATTCGCTGATTTACGCTACACTGAACCCGGCGCATCGCGCGGAAATTTCTCTTTAACTGTTCCAGTCGAATGTCCCGCGCCCTAGCTGCTCTGTGCGGCCCGCGTCTCAGGAAAAAGCTTTGAGCGATTCATCACAAAAACAACTGAGGGAAGTGCTGGCGGAAACTGCTCGCGGACATGTCGCTCCCGCCAAGCGGAAGAAACTGGCGGGCATTCGTATATCGCCCAGCGGATACTTCGCGGTGGCGGCGCTCCTGACCTTTGCTGCTCTCCTTTGCCTGAGGACTAATCGCGAACTCACCGCGCTGGCGCTGATCGCGGGTACGTGGACGATCATTCCGTTATTAGTGCTCACGAATCGGCTCAGTTTTGACGGCCACACAATTTCACGCACTGGCCTGACGGCATTTCTAATCAAACTACTGCGCCGGCGTAGCCTGAACATTGCAGTTGACGATGTCGAGCGCGTTGAGGTTGCGACGTTGCGCACACTACGGCGCGGCGGAAAAGTGCGTTATCGATATCGCGTGGAAATCGCTGGTAAGGGTTCCGCTTTTGTACTGGCGTCCGGTGGCAGAGAGTTTCGCCGGATGGTGCGGGAGCTGCTGCCGCGGATCGGGAATTATAAGCTTGACGCGCGAGCCGGCGAACTTCGCGATCACCTCATCGATGTGAAAACCGTGCGCGACGAGGCCGCCAGGCTGGGCATTGCTTCGACGTCTGTACTGGAAGAAACCACCGACGCCAGGAGAGCTGATAAATACCGGGCGGCCGTTTCAGCGAAGCAAACCGGCCCCGATCAGGGACCGCAGCCTGAGCCTGAGCGGGCGAACTTACTGCGAAAGTCCGCGAACGATCTCCGCATTGCCGGCTATCTGCAACAGTCCGGCGAAGCCTTTCGTCGCGCCCTGTTGGTGACGCCGCGCAGTCCCTGGCTGATTTACGAATACGCGCGGCTACTGAAGTCACAAGCCAGCGCCTTCAGCGACGCGCGCTTATTGGGCCGAGCCTGTGCCGCCCTTAGGCTTGCCGCCATGCGCGGGCCGGATGATGCGAACCTGCTGGAGCGGATCGGTGAATCGTTTCTCGAGTATGGTGATCCGGTGCGCGCCGCAAAACTATTTCGCCGTGCATTGGACCTTGACGAAAACGCCTATCGCGCGCAGCTGGGGTTGGCCGAAGTGGGATTGACTGACGGCAAACTCGCTCACGTGATTCACCACTACAATGACGCAGTGCGCATCGCGCCGGACAAAGCCACCGCCAACCTGGCGCGGCGCGAAGCGGATTATTATTCACGTCTGAATAATGACGAGGATTATCTGGCAGCTGAACTGCGCCGCATGAATTGGCTGGAAGGGGCCCACCGGGTGCAGCATTTGGCGGGAAGAGTCAGCTTCGCCGCGATGCTAATAGCGCTGGCGGGATCTTCAGTCGACCAGGTGGTTGCGGGTCTGGGTTGGGCACTGGCTTCGTCGTCGCTTATTGCCTGGTCCGCGTCGCTGATTACCAGAAAGTTGCTGGCTACCCGAGGTCGTCCTCAAACCAGTGACGCCTGAGTTCCTTAGTTCAGAGTCCAACCTTGAGCTTGGGTGGGCTTGCCTCAAAAGTCGTTTTCAGTAGTAACAAGTTTCGTGTTTAGTTCGTGTGACTTCGTGGATCGTTCCTTTGTTCAGAAAACTAAGGACGATCCACGAAGTCACACTAACCAACACTAATTCCGCGACCTCGTGGATCCCTTCTTCTGAGTTGAAGCCTTAGGTTTAACAGTCCGTTTTGACTGCTCAGATCCGGATGCTACCGCCTCAGTTGCAACTGGTGCCGGATTCAAAAACGCGTCCCAACGATACCGAGGACGTTCGGCAGTTTCACTTAAGCGCTTGAATACCAGATTCGTTACGGCTTCCGTCACCCAGCCATGATAGAAGGGCCCCACTGATTGCAACTCAGCATCAGGCGCCGGATTCATAAAATCGATCGCGTAGGGCACGCCGTCCTTAATAGCGAACTCGACAGTATTAACGTCATAACCAAGGGCCGAGCAAAGCGTGCGCACGTCCTTCACCACGCGCTGGGAAAGGTCCGGCGCCAGGTAGTTCGGGTCGTTGATGTACTGCTCTCCGGATAGGTAGGCCTTGCGCGGATCGTACGGCATGATCATCACTTCCTGCTGGCCGATGCAATAACACCGGACAAACTGATCAAAGTCGATGCCTTCCTGCAAAGTCATGCATAACGTTCCCGTCTGATCATATTCTGCAATCAGTTCCTCGAGCGTGCTGACCTTCGAAACATTTTTCCATCCGCCGCTGTCAAACGGTTTCAGAAACGAAGGCAGTCCGACGTAATCGACGATCGCCTGCCAATCGAGAGGAAACTCGAGATTGC
>Ga0134121_10003536_pt1 | contig 13002 bp, 14 predicted proteins | sample KB301_FD_96463 | JGI IMG/M metagenome (GOLD analysis project Ga0134121, IMG submission 96463) | Terrestrial soil microbial communities without Nitrogen fertilizer from Kellogg Biological Station, Michigan, USA - KB3-0-1 | ecosystem: Environmental > Terrestrial > Soil > Unclassified ...
ATCGACGATCCATCCCTCCCTTCTCATTGATTCCATTACTCAAAGCTCATCGGATTCCCGCAGGCTAATAAAGAGAAACTCGCCCACCTACCGGTGGGCTCGCCCCTCGATGATTGATGAAATGAAAAGTTTGAAGAATGGAAGTTGTACGAAATGGAAGGAAGAAGCCTGAGAAGAGATGGAATGGAAGACCGGAAGAATATGGGGGACGAGCAACGTGACCGCCGTTGGCGGACTGGCTATGTCGCTGCCTTTGGGAGCCCTACCCCAAAGGACAGCGGCCCTTCGGTTGGTCGCGAGCGCACCCTAACGTGCGCTGCCTCGCTCAGGTCTTGGGAATGGTAGCGGCCGATCCCGACCTATCAAGGCTCCGCAAGGGAGGCCGTCAAACGGCCCGGCGGGATGCGGAGCCTATGACAGGATCGGGCTTGCGGCCGCTGCACCGACCTCGCGGTGAGCGAAGCAAGCTGCGATCCGCCGATGCATTCAAGCTTGCGAAAGGGCAAACATATGCCGAAGCAAGAACGAAGAGGGCGAACTTACATGGATAAGCTCGACGAGTGGGTCGAGGACAGAGTGATTCCCCTGATGCGCCGAACGTGCGCCACAGCAGAGGAACGGCAGGACGCGGAGGACTTGGTCAAGGGGTGCGTCCGCAAGGCAGTTTGGGACGCTTGGTGGTACGCCAAGCATGGCGGCAAGGATCCTTACGGACCGCAACCGAAGCATCAGAAGATGGAACGTCGGTCGAGGGATCTGCCGTTCTAACTAGGGGCAGTCGTTGCCGACGATTGGGATCTGAGCAACGTGACCGCCTTTGGCGGGCTGGCTATGTCGCTGCCTTTGGGGGCCCTACCCCAAAGGACAGCGGCCAGCGGTTGGCCGCGAGCGCGCCACCTCTGGGCTTGCCTTGCTCACCGGTCTCCCATTGTAGCGGCCGGTCCCGACCTATCAAGGCTCCGCAAGGGGGGCCGTCGGACGGCCTGGCGGGGGGCGGAAGCCTTGACAGGATCGGGCATGCGGCCGCTCGACGACCTTGCGGTGAGCAAAGCAAGCTGCCTACCGCCAAAGCATTCATGCTTGCTGAAAGGGACACAAACATGTCCGAAGAAAGAAAAGAGTCGAGATACATGGAGGAGCTCGACCGGTGGACACGATCCACCATCATTAACCCGCTGGAAGCAGCCGTCGATGCCGAAATCGACGAGGGGACAGCCAAAGCGGTCTGCAAAGCGATTCGAGAGAAGACTCTCGAAAGCTTCCGCAACGGTTTGAAAGCTAAGTCACGGCCTCAACTCGGAGGAGAAAGGAGGCCGATGTCCTATGGGCGCAGAGTACAGAACTATCCCGTGCGAGCTTCAGTTTGACGACACAGTGCCTCCGGTCAGGGAGGACATTGGTGGAAAAACATCGGTCAAGATCGGCAGAAATGAGGAACCGTTGCTTCGGCACGGTTTCTTCAGGAATCCAGCGAACGATGAGGACTTGCTCTCAAAGTTTGGTCTTCACTGGTGGATCGATGTCGACCCGGTGCTGGACAACGATGGCCGACTGTCAGTCAGGCAGTCTGAGAGGCTTCTGAGAAGACTCAAGGAGCACGAGTCGAAGTTTGCCTTCGAGATGCTGAACTTGCCGGAGAGCGAGCGGGGAATCTTCCTCCGCCGCTACAAGATGTTCAGAGACTTCCTGCAATCGGCGATCAGATACGATTCGCCGATTGACTTTCTGTGAGGTCACGCTCGAAGCGGTAGCTCAGAAGAAGAGGGCACCCGACGCCAGTCGGGTTGCCCTCTTTTTTCTTGTTCGCCACCACGTGCGACAAAGGGGCTGGCGAAATGCACGCAGAAGCATTTCGCCAGCCCCAAAAGCAGTTGCAAATTCGGAACATCACGAAGATTGCAGCCTTCCATGTTCTACGCTTATTATTGCCACACAATCGCAAGAGGATTGCAAATGGCTAAAAGGCTTGCCTTCATGAACGCAACTCGCATCGAATGGTTAGAGGATACGTTCGAATGCTGCCTCCGAAGATTTCTCATGTTGCTAGTGGCTTTTTCCGCGATGCGCGCCAGCGTCAGTGCGACGCCACGTTGCGAAACGGTGGTGGGCCTTAGCTGCCGTGCCGAGCAGTCGATGGCTGTGTACACGCCCGTGAAGCAATCGCAGTCCGCTTCTGCAGATTGGTTTATGAGTCATGGAGTTTCCGCTTCACCATGGAAGAGAAGCGTCGCGCTATTGGTTGGCGTGTCCGATTACGACAATTATGAAAGGCTCCAGTTCGTTCAGAAAAATATACAAGAGATTCGGAATTTCTTGCTGCTGGAAGAGAGGTTCGACGAAGTTGATATCCTCCAGGACCGGGACGCTGGCCCGCAAATCCTCGACAACCTAATGGTGAATGTCCTCCCCAAGAAGCTCGGCCCAGATGACCGTTTCCTTTTCTACTATGCCGGACACGGAAGTGATGTTGGAGCTGGCGTTGGCTACATGATCTTTTCTGGATACCCTCCGAAGGGCCGCGGCTACGATTCGACTCAGGCTCTCGATGTCGAAGCCACAAAACGATGGGCGCAAGTGATCAAAACAAAACATGCTTTGTTCTTGCTTGATGGTTGCGCGCTTGGGTTAGGTCTTACTTCCCAGAGCATCAATGCGGGAACGAAAACTACAATTCAGCGGCTGACGAACGACCCGTCGCGGGTTATCTACTCTGCAAGTCGAAACGCCGAAAGTACTTACGGCGTCCAAGGACAGCTCAGTTATTTCGCTGAGGCGTTATTGGCCACTCTTCGGGATCCGAAGACTGACTCAACGAATACAGGATTGATGGATATCCTTGGAATCTCCAGCGCGATGGGCTCGCGATTGGCACAGAAACCCCTTCCGATCGATGGAAATGTCGAATGGTTTAATAAGTCTCCGATTCGACCGCTTCCAGCGTTTCCAGGAACGTTTTTCTTTCTCAATACGAGAATCGGCGCAACGTTGGCGATCAATAGCGTGCCCACCAGCACCAACGTGCCCGTACGCCAAGATTTATCAACCACCAATATATCCCCTGCGGCAGGAGCTATTGATAATGTGGTGGATGAGGCTGAAATTACTCGAATGCAGTTTGTGAAGATTCAGCCAGGCAGTTTCATGATGGGTTGCTCACCGGGCGATATTTCCTGTTTGGATCGTGAGAAGCCTGCACATGAGGTCAGAATCACGAAGGTTTTTGAAATTGGGAAATATGAAGTTACCCAGGCCCAATGGCAGACAGTTATGGGCACGAACCCTAGCCGGTTCAAAGGAGACAATCTACCAGTAGAGAGCATTTCGTGGAGTGATGTGCAGCTGTTTATCAACAGATTGAACGACCTGCACGATGGTTATCGCTACCGGCTGCCGACGGAAGCAGAATGGGAGTACATGGCTAGGGCAGGAACATCAGGGGCATCCGTGGCCTCCCTAAACGTGACGAGTTGGTACTCCGAGAACTCTGGCGACCAGACGCACCCTGTAGGACAAAAGCAACCTAATGCTTGGGGAATCTATGACACGCTAGGCAATGTACAAGAGTTTGTCCAGGACTGGATCGATGAGAAATACTATGCGTCGAGCCCAGCCAATGACCCTCCCGGTCCTTCCGTGACTCTGGACGGTGATACTTTTCAAGCCCACGTCCTGCGCGGAGGCGGTTTCTCTTCCACCTCTCCGTACATACGATTATCGTGGCGTGCACGGTTCTCGCTTAACGATGGTTACGGTGGTGGCACCGTTAGGAATTTCGACACAGGACTTCGCTGTGTGAGGGAATCTCTCGGACAGTAGCTGGATTTTACTTACGGGACTTCCTCACAGTGCCGGGCAAACATAACTGGGTTGAAGGGAGAGAAACTTGTGGGTACGACACGAGTTGCTCGGCGGCAACTTCCGGATTCGCTATGGAGGCCAGACTTATTAGCTGAAAGATTGGATGATCGGTACCGGTAGGAAGGCGCAAGTAGGCGTTTTACTCGCTCACGTAATTACTGCTACGACCTACTTGCTAATTCCGGCCTTAACGGCTTGGATTGCGCGCTCCAGTTCTGCGGCCACTGCATTGTTTGGATTGTCGTTTTGTATAGACCGAAATTCTGACTCTGCCTCATCAAGCAAACCGACTTCGCTATAGGCCAGACCCAAAATCAAATGAGAGCCCGTTGCTTTAGCGCGCTCAAGGCGTTCAAGATCGGATTGGCTAAGCACTTTAAACAAGCTTGGCTTTCCGGCGGCCCGCGTCGCCGTCACCTTTTCCTTCGGCAGTGCTGCGGTGACCTGCCACAGGTACATTTTGTCGCGAGACAGCTCGCTCACTCCTCTCGACACAGATGGGGCAGAAAGTTGCCAAGTCGGATTCTTTAGAGGAGTGCTTCTTGAGACTTCGTCTCCCCCGTATTCATAGATTGCGACAACATATTCTGTCGCCCCCGGCAACTCCTGCCACGAGAACGGTGGTTGAGCGGATTCGACTATCTTACCGACGGGTTGCAACAAATCGAAAGTTCGAGAACCTGTCCCCATTTGAACAGGGCCGCTGGATGCCGGATTCAGACTTTGTAGAACTTCTCGTGGCATGCCAAGTTCTGACGGAGTTCGCAGCAGTTTGGCGACGGCATCTGCATAGTCACGGGGTAGTGGCGCGTCGAAACCAGACAGGTTCCCTTCCCTATCCAACGTTACAGTGCGTGATCCGTCGCGCAGCGATGCAACGAAGGCATTCCCTGGTGGTCCATTTCCCGGCGACCCATGCCTTCGCCAAAGGGAGGCAGTGACTACTACAAGAAGGATAACGCCCGCAATCGGTGCTAAACGGCGGGCATTGCCAGCATCGAAAGGCCACAACCAATCTTGCAAATCAACGGCAAAGGCTTCCAAGCGATCAAGCACCGTTTGGCGTTCCGAGAAAACGACGGCATCAGTGCTTGGAGTCTGCCACCACCAAAGTGAACCGATCTCATTTGTCTCAAAGATCTCCGCTTTTGGCCTGGGTGAGCTGAGCCCCCACTGCAGCGCCGGATTTGTCCTGGCCTGGCTGTCGAATTCTTCAAGCAGCTTTACTTTACTGTCCGGAATCGAGACGCCACGGGACCGAAGTTCCTGCAGGGCCAAGTGAACGGTGTCGCGCCGGTCTAGAAGATCGTCGACGATTAAGAGCGTAGAAATTCGATTGCCTTCGTGGCGCAGGTCTCTTAGCTTGACCTTCTGCAAGCGCTGGAGTCGAGCGTTGAGCGTCGAAAGATCGATCGACTGGGCCAAGTCGCTGAGCGAATTGCGGGATAAAGTGTTTGCCTGCTGTTTTGCGCGCGAGAGAACATCGTTAACCTGAGATCGTAGCCGTGGCGATAGACGATTCAGGCTTCCAATTGCGGCTAGAAAATCCGCAAGATGTTGAACGTTGCCTGTTTTGGCAAAGCTGTTGCTCGATGCTGTTAGGCACTCCGCGATGAAATCAAGATATTCAGCGTCCTCGCTGTTCATGCCCAAGCCTGATCGTCGTAAGGTTTCACACCTAAAAGGTGATGCTTGCCTCGGAGGTTTCGACCCTGTCTAATGCGATCCTTAAGCAATGACAATCGCTTACTGTCCTCATGATGAGGTTCACCAAACCGATGCGCTGTAAGCACCATCAGTGTCTGTTCCTTCTCTAGCAGCGCAACTACAAGTACACCTGAATCATGACCTGCGTAGATTTTCGGGGATCCTTCCGGATACTCTCTAGTACAGTCCAGACAATGTAAATAGCGCGGCTGATTAAGACATTCATACAACGCAAAAAACGCAAACTCCAAGTACTCGCTTTTGCGACTCGGGGTAATTGCACCACCAATGACATCTGTCCACCTTTCATTCGATTGAAAGAAATGGTCGTCTGCATGCGCGTTCCAGCGCGGAAAGCGGGCTACATACACTTTTTTCTCGAACGGAGAGTTTAACTGTCGCTTCCTAAACAGGAAGAGAGGGAATCTTAAACGTCTTTTCCATTCCTCAAAACGCTTGGCGTGACTGATGCTACCCTCCGTGAATCTGATTTCGTGACGAACGAAGCCGTCTTCTAGCACTGAGAACGGCTTACGTCAATGGCTACCGACATGGGCTCAAGACATAGGCTTAGGAGATTATGTAGGCAAACCTCTATTGACGCATTCCAAGTTCACTCTCTTCAAACTCCAACAATTCTTTCATCGTTCTCTGTGCAGTTCTAAGAAGTCTCTTGTGTTTGGCATGCAGTTGTCTCGCTTCTAGCACGGCGTCTGTGTACAGGTTGTCCACTCGTGCCGCCGCTTTGTGGTGTGCATGTTCGGTTGGTGAAGCGTCATAGGTCTCATCAAGGAACTGCCGGATCGTCATTTTGTTGATGTCTCTCTTTTCCTCTTCCTCCTCCTCTTCCACACGCTTGCTGGCTACTTCCTCTTCTTTGAGAGCGCTATCGTACGCCTCACGCGAATAGCGCTCCGATTGTTCATGTTTCATGTTGGCAGGTCATGCAATTTAATTGCGGCGCAGCTTCGACCTCGCTGCGGATTCGGTTCTGGGCGGGGTGTATCGTCAGCTTACCAATTAAGCGAGAAGTGCGCAAATGACCTCCAGCAGCTAGCGAGTTGCGTGTTGTTAAAGGGAAATTCCGTGTGGAATTCGCATTTTGACGTTGCCCCTCATACCAGAATTCCCTTATAAGAAGAGGGTATTTAGACAGCCGTGTTCGCATGCCGAACACGGAACGTGATCGACCGCTAAAAAAGGCGTTCACGCAGCTAACCCGGCTTCTTTGGCCGGGTCCTCAAGGACTCGAGAGAACTCGAGTCAGGGAATCAAGGGGATAGCTATGCGTGAACGTTTCTGTATCTACTGTCACAACCGACCAATTCCAAAGGGAAACCGTAAGTACTGCTCGGTAGACTCCAAGAAAGCGAGCGCACTGCTCAAACAGCAATACCGTGAGGACTGGAAAGCGAGAGGTGAACGGTATTGGGAAGACGCGTGGAAAAATAGCAGCCCTGAAGCTCGCCGAGAATACTTCCGCCTCTACATGCGCGAGTATCGCAAGCGAAAGCGCACACAAACGCCGTTAGACTGTCAGCGCCTGGAAACGAAGGGGCGCCGATGAACTACGCCCTTATTTGCGATCACTTTCCCCGGCTCGAATATTTCTTCGGCTGTTATATTCCCCGCTTCGCTGCGGTCGCCAAGCTTCGACCGCACCAAGTCACCAGGGCTTTTGCCGAGAATAAGGCGGAGCTGGCGGAGGAGACGATCCGGCAACTCCGGCTCTTGATCCATTACTGCAACGTTCAGTCGCGACCGGAAAATACCGCACGAGAGTTCCTGAGTACTCTTGCTTGCCCCTACGACTCGCCCGAAGCGCTAGCATGGCTCGGTTCGGTCTGTGACTCTCTGGCTCATTTTGCCGGCAAATCGGGTGACGGGGAATCACCTCGAAGTGCAACTGCCTCTGCCCGATGGGAACTCTTGTCAGAGGTTGAGGAGCTAAATGCCTCTGAACTGCCGTTGAATCTCCCTTATGTCCTATTGCGGCCCTATGGTCGCCTGAAACTCTTTGGGCCCACCACTGGCACCCCTGATCTGTCTTTTGAGCGGATTGTGCTGTTACCGGATTGCATTGTCCTGTTTAGAAACATCCAAACTCTCAGATCTCAGCCGCTTCCTTTGCTGGAAGTGCCTTTTTGTTTAGGAGCGAAATGAAAACTTCACTCTGGAAGCTGCAACAGTTCATATGGTGGGCGGCATGCACTGACGAAGAGGCCATACTACTGTGTTCCCCCGTAACGCAGTTCTATCAGACGACGGTCGGGATGACGGTCCTGATCACGACTGTACTGGCTTTCATCTCGGGTGGCTATGCGATCCAGCAAATTACCCGTAACACCTTACTGACGTTTCCGCTGGCGGTGATCCTTGCTTTGAATGTTTTTTGCATCGATCGCTTCATCGTTTCTGGGCGCGGTTCGCGTATGGCTTGGATTCGCCTGCCGCTGGCGCTGTTTATGGGGTGTCTCATTGCGATACCCCTTGAACTGCGGCTCGTGCAGGAACGGATTGACCAAGAGCTTGCACGAGAAGAGCAGTCCGGCAATCAAGGCGCTGAAGATCGTCGCACTAAAGAACGCGAAGCGCTTCAGGCACAAATTGCACGGCTAGAGCAAAGGTCGGACGAGTATCGCGGTCAGATCAATGAGTGGGGAACGCGAATGGAGGCGGAAGTTGTCGGTAGGGTCAGGGCTGGCAGCACCGGTAAGGCTGGGGCGGGTTCGGCCTACCGAGCCGCTGAAGAACAGAAGCATCTGAACGTTGACTTGCTGGCCCAAGTAAAAGGCGAATTGGAGAGACTGCGGCAACAACAGAACGTTGCGCTGGGGCAGATTGAACAGGAGTATCAGCGGAAACACGTCGGTCAGTCCCGCGATCTCGTGGCTCGATATATAGCGCTTCACGCAGTAGAGCGCCAGCATCCTGAGGCGGCAAAGATGACATGGGCCATAACCATTTTCTTAATTCTCATCGACACTTTTCCAGCTTTGGCGAAGTTGATGTTGCCATATACAGCGTATTCCGCGTTAGTCGAGGCGAGAGAACGCGAGGATATTCAGCGGATACACAGTATGGCGAACCGCAACATCAGAGATCTGGTCGGGGATGCAACGGATCCGTCTCTGTTCGTGGTGAAGCAGACAACTATGGTTCAACAGGAACGCGACTCCATGGGGGAACGGCGAAGTGGATTTGTGCATGAAGGGAAAAGAAAAGCATCAGACCGGAATTGATCTGATGCTTCCTGAGGGGCGACCTCCGACGTTACAAAGGCGGCAAGCCCAGTTTGGCGCGCTGCCGGTTGAGGCGTTCGGTATGGCCGAAATCCAACACGGAAAAGGCGCGAGCCAAATGGATGGTTTGCACGTCGCGAATCGTCGCCATCTCGGCAAGCGCGGGATTATCGGTGGTCTTTAGGTGTTGCTGGTAACGCCGGTCAACATCCGGATCGAGCGGTGTGATTGCATTGCGGGTTGCTGTGCGCAGGCTTTCGCGTGTGGCAATGACCTCCGCTTCTGCCGCGTTCGCTTGTCGGGAAAAGTGATCCTCCATTTGTTGCCACTCCCGCCGAGGCAGGAGGGCTTTGAGCAGCCGGGTGAACATCGGATTCTCCTTAGGTTGTGGGGATTGAAGCGAGCCATCACGCCGACCAATAAGCCGTTGGTGATGTATCGCGGGTACCCCACAAAGCAAGGAATGTGCCCGGGAGGTGAAGTGTACGCCGTCGGCAGAGGCTGTCAAGGTGTGGGTGCAACTCGCGCATATATAAAGGAGGTTTGTCTGTGAAGGACACTCAACGTTCGCGCCATCAAGACAATACGGATTCGCTTCGGGAGGAAAACCTTCAGTTGCCAACCAATCTAGATGAGCAGTCCATCGCGAATCATCTAAGAATGATCAGCCGCGCCAATCCGCAGCAACTTCCCGCCACCGTACAGGCCATACGTGAGAAGTGGGCTTACATGGTGGGTGGTTGGGCTGAACGCGGCCGCCTGGAATATCTGAACACCGTGCTGCTTCAATTGAAGATTTCCCATGACATCCTCGCCCAAAGCTTGGCAATGGACGATGAGTGGCAATTGCACGTCGGAAAGAAGGTCTCACGTAAGGCGGAAGCCGATGCCGGTATTGCCGCACTAGAAGCTCAGGCCAAGGCGGAAGAGCTGCATGCGCGCGTCGAAAAAGCCAAAACCGAACAGGCGGAGGCCAGAAAAAAGCAGTGTGATTTGGAGCGCCCGGCAAAGGGTGAACCGGAACTCACCGGCGAGCAGCGTAGAAAGCAGAAGCTTAAAGAACTGGACGATCAAATCAACCGGCTACTTGCTCGCAAAGACCAAGTTTTATCCGACTACCTCAAGGGCCGCCGGTTGGAAGAGCTGTCTGTCGTAGAACAAGAGGAGTACCGGGCGGACGAGAATATGTACAGCGACCGGATTCGGCAGGCGAAGGAACGCCGCATGCAATTCGAGTGAGGTGATATGCATTCATTGCTTCTGGGTTATGACGCAGAGAAACGTCCGGTATGGCTGCCGCCCGAAGACCGGAGAATCCACAGCCACATAATCGGCTCTTCCGGCAGCGGCAAGAGCAAATTCATGGAGAGCCTAATGCGGGGAGATCTGCAGAACCGGCAGGGCTTTTGCCTGATCGATCCTCACGGACAACTCTATGAGGAGGTGGCGGGTTATTGCGCGCATCATGTACTGAGCCGCGAAATCATTCTTGTGAACCTTTCCTCTCCCGACAGCGTCATCGGCTTCAATCCTTTCCAAAGAGCTCCGGAAGGAGATGTGTCAGTGCAGGTCGATCGCCGCATTACGGCAACGATGCACGCCTGGAATGTCAAAGACAGCGACCAGACTCCCACACTCGCCCGGACTTTGAGATTGATCTATACCGTGATGCTGGAACAGAACCTGGGCTTGCCGCAGATCCAACACTTGATTGACTTCAACGCCAAGGCCATCCGCTCCCACCTTATTGAACGCCTTGATTCTCCGCTCATCCAAAAGGAATGGCGTGAACTCCAAGGTCTTCAAGCGCGGGACTGGCGAGAAGAAACCCTCTCAGCCAAGAATCGATTGTTCAAGTTCCTGACCTCGACGGCGTTAGCGAGATTCATGGGGATTCCAGGCCGAAGTATTAATCTCCAGGAAATCATGGACAACGGCAAGGTGCTCTTAGTGAACCTTTCCCCGAGCGATTACTTGTCTTCGGACAATGCCAAAGCCTTTGGGGCGCTTTTGGTCAACGAGTTCTTTGAATGCGCCCGGCGCAGAAGGCGAGGTCCATCGGGCCAACCGCCCAAACCTTATTACCTCTACCTCGATGAGTTTCAAAATTTCGTCAGCCTCGACATTGCAGACATGTTGGATCAAGTTCGAAAATTCGGGCTGTTCATGGTGTTGGCCCACCAACGGTTCGGCCAGATTGATGAGAATCTTGTCGACGCCGTGCTCACCAATTGCGGCATCAAGGCGGTCTTCGGGGGATTATCCGTGCCCAACGCGCGCCGAATGGCCGAAGAGTTGTTCATTGGAGAATTGGATCCGAAGCGAATCAAAGTAGCGATTTACCAAACGAAATTCTGGCCAGAATACAAAAGAGACAAGGTGTATAGCAGGGGCAGGTCGCACACCTCGACTTCTGCAAGCAGTTCCAGTTCGGCGGCTGGGAGTTTCGGGGGAAGCGCCTCAGGGATGTTCTTTCAACCCGGAGACTGGTTCGGCTCCTATGGAGCGGAAATGTCGGGAGCTAGCGAGTCTTCCAGCTTAGGAAGCAGCCGTGCCTCTGGCCACAGCGAGTCGTTTGGCGACGCTTTCGGGGAAACGGAATCAGAAGCGGATGTGCCGATCCTTTTGCCGGTGCCTTTTGAAGAACTTTCTAGCGTTCAATATTACAGTCCAGAAGAGCAACTCCTGGAACTGACAGCAGCGCTCAAAGAACAGTACCCCCGCCATTGCTTCATCAAGGTTTCCGGGCAAGTCACCCAACCTCTGCTCGTTCCTTTTGTCGGGCCGCGTTACACGCCAACTGCAAACAGGCAATGGTATGAAGGGAAACTCGCAATAGAACAGCAGGCGCTATCAGGGGACGAAGTGGACACGCTAATCGCAACCCAAGAACGGGAATTGCGCCTAAGTGCAGGCACCGAAGAGGAATCTGATAGAACGAATACGCCGCACGCTGTCGCTTCAAACGACGAAGCGCGGGGAAAGAGAATGCGCAGACCCGTCAACAAGGTTTTGGAGGGTTACATTGGCAGAGAATAACGAGGAAATCCTCCCTACACAGAAGCGGATTTCAAAGTTCATCCGCCAGCCCAAGGCTGTTGCCGACCGCAGGCTGACCGCCCGAAGCTTTGAAGTCATCGCGGCGATTGCCCGCTATCGTTTTCTCCCCACATCTTTGCTCGTTGGACTCGTTGAGGGCAATGAAGACGTTACGCACCGCCATCTCCAACAGCTCTTTCATAAAGGGTTCATCAATCGTTTTGCCTTTCCAAAGTTGGGCAGTGTTGGGGAATTTAATTACTACCTGGACAACACTGCCGCTTTGGATCTCCTACTCGAAAATGGGTTGGCACAAAAGACTGATTTGGATTGGCAGCTCGTTCGGCGCAATAAGGAAAAGGCCTATTGCGATATCCATTCCGATTCGGAAGAGTCAGCAGGTCGTTTGCTCTTCCTCCAGCACGAGCTGATGATAAGCCGCTTTCATTTCATGTTGGAGCTGGGTTGCAAACAGTCGGACGGGAAAGTAGTACTGGCAGCGTGGAAGCAGGGGCCGGAGCTACATCACAGTGTCGTGGATTCCGAAACCGGTGAACTCTTGCCGCATCGTCCCGATGCATTCTTCACTCTGCATTTTCCCCACGATTCGGACGGTAAGAATCGAGCCAATTTCTTTTATGAGGCAGATCGAAAAACCACGAGCGTTCCGAAAATGTTCGCGAAGTTTCGGGCGCATGTTGAGTTCATCTGCCAGGGCAAGCATCAGGAGCACCATGGCATACGGCGGATTCGCGCTGTCATTGTGGAAACTTTGGATACGAAGTGGGCCGAAGAGTTACAGCGAGCGGCAGAAGGAGTCTGTTCAACGCCGTTGTTCTGGTTTATCGCTTCGGCGGCGGAAAATGAGCGGTACGATGCGCGCTTTGCCTCCATTGTTGAGAGAGCTTGATTCTGTTGCGTATTGAAGCGACGCGACAAGATTTCGTCGAACGAGCTCCATCGGATGTCGAGGAATCTCTCTTTTGAAGATGGAAAGTTCCCACTTCGGGCCGCCGGCCGCTACCGCGGAGGAATTTCATCAATCATCGAGGGGCGAGCCCACCGGTAGGTGGGCGAGTTTCTCTTTATTAGCCTGCGGGAATCCGATGAGCTTTGAGTAATGGAATCAATGAGAAGGGAGGGATGGATCGTCGAT
>Ga0134121_10003537_pt1 | contig 13001 bp, 10 predicted proteins | sample KB301_FD_96463 | JGI IMG/M metagenome (GOLD analysis project Ga0134121, IMG submission 96463) | Terrestrial soil microbial communities without Nitrogen fertilizer from Kellogg Biological Station, Michigan, USA - KB3-0-1 | ecosystem: Environmental > Terrestrial > Soil > Unclassified ...
CGAATGGCGGAGTTCCAACAGAGGGTCCAAAATTTCGGCTGGTACTTTCGATGCCCGGATGCGTTCCTGGATGGCTGTCGCAACATCCCGTAGATCATTCGAAGAATCTCTGCGAATTCTCGATATCGCTGCGTTCAACCCGGCAGTGTTCAGAAATTGCCGGAACGCCGAGGCTGTTACAACGATTCCGGGCGGAACATTCATGCCCAGCCCGATCATCCGGTTCAGGTTGCACGCTTTGCCACCCGCTTCTGCCGGATCCTGGGCCGCGTCGAGAGCCCGCACGAATGCGCTCTCGGTGAGGGGGGCTAATCGGGCACTCATGCCATTCGCTCCTTGACGTGGAAGGCATATAAAAGCGCGCTGAATCCCCAGTGGATTCCCAGTCCGAGACTGGCCACATAGACCCATGTCCAACCGGGAACAACCACGGCAATGCCGAGCGCCAGAAGCATTCCGGCGATGGAGTCCAGGCGGTCGATCAGGAAGAACAACACGCGGAGAGCAGGGCGTCGTGGAATCCCACCCGGCGCGATATCGAGGCGCCGCTTGATAAACGAGTTTGGCAACTCGCCGGCGACAAAGCCCAGCCCGGCCCACAAGCCGGCGATGAGGTATTGCGATGGGCCGAGCGGCCATAGGCGCGCAGCAAAACCAGGCGCTGCAATCTTCGCCAGGAAAAAGAGCAATCCAAACGAGAGCCCAGCGGCTGGAAGCATGACGATGACACCGCGAAGCATTTTGTGATCGCCGAATATTCGCTTGCCTCCCACAGTGATTCCTCCATCGAGCGGAAAACTGAAACTCCGCGATGCTGCACTTCGGAACCACAAAACCTGCGCGATTCCCGCCAGCACGAACGCCACGATGATGAACGCCGCGCAGGCCGCGGGATCGGGACCAGCATTGATGGCTTCAGACGCGTATTCCGGAATCATTTTGGTTCTGAAATAGAAATTGCTCGCCGCGAATTCGCTTCACAGCACGGATCCAGGCCCACCAATGGACCTCGTTCCTGCCGGTGTATGGAATGCGCCGCAGGTGATAGCCAGGGACAAAGGGATACATGTGGTGCAGTTCGTGCGCGTCGAAATTGAGCAATACAAATTTCGAAATCCAATCCGGAAACTTAAGGGATCGTGTGAATGCTTCCTGCTCGAAAGCGCCAAACGGCCGTACCTTGCCGCCGCGGCTGACCTGCTGCGGGATATGGGTGTGCTGGCTCAGAATCAATGGGTCTTCGATCACCAACGCGAGTAACACGCCGAGGCCGGTCATCTTCACAACGAGGGCAGGACCGAAAGCAACCGTTATTGACGCGTAGACTGTGAGGAGAACAACAGTATCGGAAACCATTCGCCGCCAGGCCTTGTTGGTTTCGTAGAGTCCACGCAGGCGCCGGAGGTTCCAATAGTTATTGATTCGATAGATCACCGAGAATGCGGGAATCCAGAATCTCCAGCTGGTGTTGACGAACTTTCGTTCGAGCGTTCCGAGAGGGCTCCGCACCAGAGATTCGGTAGTGGGATCCAGATCCTGCCAACCGGTCCACCGATGATGGCTGGCATGAACGCGTTTCCAACAGCTGAAGGGAATGACGCTGAAGAACGCGGCAATGTGGCCGGCAAATGAATTCAACCGCGAACTTCGGAACATCGTTTCGTGCCCGCATTCATGAAGCACAATGAACCACTGAACCAGGGCAACTGCCAGCAGAACCTGGCCGCCAATCCAGGCAAGACCACCGGACCTGGATAGTAAGAAGGATGCGGCAGTGATTGAAACCGTTCCGGCGGTGTGAAGAACACCCATGAAGTTCGCCGGTCTGAATTCAATACACGCTGACGGAGTCGGCGCCGGTCCGTTTGGTTGCACACATCCTCCAGGAATCCATCATGTTGGTTTTCTGTGGGACGGCCGATTCTGCCTCGCGTTTCGGACAGATCCGGTCCAGATTTCCAACGCGAGCACAATAGTTTTCCCGGGGTGTCGGGTGTCTCCGGTCGTGTGATAGTTGTTGAAGTGTCACAAGCGGTTCGCAGAAGAGGCGGAAGCGACGATGGACGAACCTTCAGATCAGTGTCGAGAGTAGTTGCATTGAAGGCGCGACGCGAATTCCTTCAGGCGTCATGTAGTCCTTCTTGCCGGCTGCGGAAATCTGCCAGGCATCGGTTGCTGCCCGGTAATGTATCGTGTCCGTGCGGCCATAAAGAAAGTGTATTCGAGAAATTTCGACTATGGTAGAAAAACGTTGCGGAGATTTTCTACCGTTGTGGAAATCAACCGCGTCAGGGCTGGGCCGGTGTGAAAGGCTTCACAGGGATCAGCGAGACGCTGGTTTGCGCTCCGGAACTTACTTTCGCGATGTGCTCTGCGATTCGTAAGGCGCGAAAATCGGCCGATCCACACACACATCGAATGGGCCCCCACAGGGCAGCCTGCACACTCCGAAGCATTTCTCCGCAACGTGGTCCCAATGCTTCTTGTTTACGGCAAGTTCGTTATGCATCCTGCGGGCTTCGGTCCAGGATCAATCCTCGGTTCCGGCGAAGTATCCCGTCTTGGCGCGCGAGCTGAGTTGCAGTTCCTGAGGCACGGTGAGTTGAACGCGAACCTTGCGCCACGTCCCATCTTTGGCGGCATTCGTCGATTTGTAGCTGATGACATACTGGTTCTTCAACTCTCGAACGATTGCGGTGCAGACGTTCGCAAGACCTGACGATCCGGTGAGCGGCTTTCCTCCTGTCATTCGCGCCAATTCCTGAATCGCGCCATCCCCGGTATTGCCAACGGTGTAAATCTGAACATCCTTTTCGCGAACCATCTTTCGGATATCGCCCATGGAATGCCGGCTATGGTTTTCATAGCCATCACTGATGACAACCAGGGCCTTTCGCGGGTTTGTCGCGGTCTCAATTGTCTCCAGGCCGCTATAGATGGCATCGTAGAGCGCGGTGCTACCCTTCGACTTCAGGAGTTGCAGTTTGCTTTGGAGCTTCCGGATATCGCTGGTAAATTCCATGGGCGATTCCGGTTTGTCCGAAAATAGCACGAGTGAATACTGATCGTCCTGGACGCCGGTTTTTAAACACTCGGATGCCGTTCGGTCCGAATACGCGCGATTGATACGCATGCTCTCGCTCACATCGAGAACTATGACGAGACTCATTGGAGCGTCCTCTGTCGAAAAATAGAGGATTTTCTGCTCGACCCGGTCTTCCCAAATGCGAAAGTGTTCCTTTTGCAGATCGCTGATGAAGCGATTGTTGGCATTCGTCACCGTGACCGGAATCTGTACGATATCGACGTTCATTTTCACGGTCTGAGGCGTCTGGGCCACGAGAGCCAGGGTCAATGCGAAAACTGCAAAGAATGCGATGCCTGGTTTTCGAAGGTTATCCATAATTGATTTCGCGGGAAAGAGCCTATGACAGATGTTCCCGAAAGTCTAATCATGGCTTGGTCCCGGGAAGCAGCCGAAGGAGGGCATCGATTTAACTTGCCGAAGAGAAAAGCACAGTAGCAGAATTGGCCATCGTGAACCGTATCTGGCTGGGTTTCATTCTACTGTTCTCGTTTGGCGTACTCACTTTGAGGAATGCTGACGCACAGGACACCGATAAGGCTCAGGCAGCCCAACAGTCCGCAACACAAAAGGCGATCGACAACGATCTTCAGAAAAGCCGGAACGACATGGAAGCATTCCTGAGATCCCGCATTTCAACTTCTACAATTCAGTCCGGCGCTGGAACGACTTATCGCGGCCGACTGAGCGAGCTTCAATTAGCCATCCCTAAATTCCGCGATGCCACCAGCAAGTATCGCGAGATGCTCGGCCTGAACGGCAAGTTGGACAAACCCCTCCAAATGATGCGGGCGCAAATCAACGCGATGCTTCGCTCATTGAAATCAACGAAGATGAATCCTCCGTCTCCGGATGCTCTGGAATTCAAGGATTACTCGAAAGCCGAACTGAAGTGGGAAGCACTGAATTCCGCCGAACATCTCGCAGCTGTGCTCGATGTTGTTGGGGCTTCGCAGAATCAAGATGTGATCTCTATCAAAACCCAGCAGCTCCTGTATGAGTTCCAGGGCGACCTGTTGCGCCTGAAGTGGCTAACCATCCATGTCGAATAAGCCCGCTCCCGTTCTCACTTCCTCTCCCCCGCCAGCTCAACGTCCCGATCGACGAGAGCTTTGAGGTTCCACCTGCGGAACCGAGTCGTAGTCCTTAACGGACACCGGCCGGTTGTGCAATTTGGCACATCCCCAGTTCTGCAAAGAGAGTACTTAGTCTAAAGTGGCCGAAACTCAACTCGATCCGGCCTCAATACCTGGAGGCTCCGATGAAGGTTTCGCCGGTGATTCTTGCGCTAATAGGAGGATGCCTGGTCCCATCTGTTCTGCAGGCGCAGATTGAATTCGGCGCCGGCGGACATCAGATCCGCGCCCACGGGTTCTTGTCCGAAGGGTTTGCATCGTCGACCGCCAACAATTATCTCAGGATGACCACAAGCCATGGCAGCTTTTTCACTGAGGCAGGATTAAATCTCTCGTCGCAGTTGACAGAACGACTACACACTGGAGCGCAGGTTTATGAACGTAAGATCGGCGAGCTTGGCAAAGGAAAAGTGTATCTGGATTGGGCTTTCGTCGACTATCACTGGAAGGATTGGATGGGCTTTCGGGGAGGAAAGGTAAAGACCGCTCTCGGACTTTACACCGATACGCAGGATCAGGCATTTCTACACACCTGGGCGCTGTTGCCCCAATCGGTCTATCCAGTCGACCTGCGTGCGGTGACCGTCGCTCACGTTGGAGGCGACATCTACGGCAATATCGGCATTCGGAGCGGTGGCTCATTGTCGTATACCGCGTTTGCCGGCTCAATTCCCTATGACAAGAGAGGAGGGTACCAGTATGGCATTCAGGCACTGGGTGGGAATGTCACCGGGGACCCTGAAGGAAAGATGGTGGGAACCGATCTGCGCTGGAATAGCCCGGTTTCCGGTCTGATACTGGGAAGTTCACTGGTTTACAACCATCGCAGTCTCACTCTGACACAGGGCGCCTCTCCGGTTCGCTTCTTCTATTCAACAAAGAGAGATCGGGTGATGGCGTTTTATGCCCAATACACCATCGGTAGATTCCACGCCGACGCCGAATATCGCAGTCAAAAGCGCCGAGCCGAAATTTCCACCGACACCGCCAGCCATCAAGTTGTGGCGAGACCGGGATCGGACGAGCCGGCATCGTTCGTATCCGGATCCTACCGCCTCTCGAAATGGATGGAAGTTGGAAGTTATTACAGTCATTACCGTGTCACCTTAACGAATCCCGTAGTGCCGGTGACCGGCCCGGGCAGAGACCACATTTTTGATAAGGTGGTCACGTTGCGCCTGGATCTGACGCGATTCTGGACCTTCAAGGCCGAAGGACATTTCATGGATGGAGTCGGCAGTCCAGCACAGGCCCATGGTTTCTATCCGCAAGACAACCCCCAGGGATTGCTTCCCACGACAAAAATGCTGGCACTTCGCACAAGCTGGTACTTCTAGTGAAAAGCAATTTCCTGAAGCGTGCAGTACGAACGAAACACGTATTGAAAATGATTTGTATCCTTTTATATTCCGTGCCTTCAACGCTAGCCGCGTCCGACGTCAAAGTAATCGCTAACTCCAGCATAAACGTATCGCAAATAACCCCGGACGACCTGAAACGCGTCTTTCTTGTAACCAAAACGACGCTCGCTGACGGCAGCCACGTCGTACCCGTCCATTTGAAGCATGGCAGCGCATATAGCGCCTTCCTCAGGAGGTACATGGGAAAGTCCGCATCCGGCCTTGAAAACTACTACCGGAGTCTTGCCTTCACAGGCAAAGGGGCAATACCGAAGATGCTCAAGACTGATGCAGACGTGGTGGCGTACGTAAAGCAGACAAAGGGCGCGATCGGATATGTGAGCGCCGCCGCGGACACTGAAGGCGTGAAAGTTCTTGACGTGAAATGAGACAGCTCAGCATCACAGCGAAGATCTGGCTCAGTATCGGGATTTTTCTTGTCGGATTCACGCTTTCGACAGCGCTGCAACAGGTCGAGGGCTTGCAGACGGAGCGAGGCTTGAGGAAGAGCGCCGAAGCGCTCTTTCCCGCTTCCCGCGCGAGTCACGAAGCCCTCGCTGCATTCCGGAATATGGTTACGGAATATCGAAACGCGGTGATCGTCGAAGATCTGTCTTCCCTGGAGCTTGGCGCCAGCGACGGTCGTCACTTGCTTGCAAGCCTCAGAACCCTGGCGTCTATTGAGGGGCTGTCCGAGCGCCGGACGCAGGAAGCCGCCGAACTGATTCCGAAAGTCGGCGAATTTCTCCGAGACGCACGGCAAACATATCAAGAGGCACTCACGGGACCGAACGGCATTACGGCGACAATGCAGACCCGCATGCACGAGTTGGCTTCGAAAACCGAAATATTGAGCGCTTCACTGGAACGCCTCGACCAGGAATGCTCAAGCGATCTCAGCCAGAATCTCATCGCACTTCGAAGCCGCTCGGAACGCGATCGCTGGCTCGTACTTGTAATGTTCGCGGCAACGTCGATCCTTGCGGCGGTGCTCGTTAACGCGGCAATACGCCGGGCCATCACAGGCCCGCTCCTGATGACGAACCACGCGCTCCAGGCAGAGATCATTGAAAGGAAACGCGCCGAAGAAACGGCGGACATGGCAAATCGAGCCAAAAGTGAGTTTCTGGCCAATATGAGCCATGAGATTCGTACTCCGATCAACGGCGTCATTGGAATGACGGAGCTTGCTCTCGAAACCGATCTCAACGACGAACAGCGTGATTATCTCGACCTGGTGAAACAGTCTGCCGAGTCGCTTCTGGAGTTGGTTAACGACATACTCGATTTTTCCAAAATCGAGTCCGGAAACCTTACGGTGGATGTCATTCCCTTCGACCTGCTTCATAGCCTTGCTTCGACCATCAAGCTGTTTGCCCCGCGGGCCCAGGTTAAAGGATTGGCTCTGACCTATGCGATCCAGCCCGGCGTGCCGGTTGCGCTCGTCGGCGATCCGGGTCGGCTTCGGCAAATCGTCACGAATCTCGTAGCGAACGCCATCAAGTTCACCGAACGTGGAGAAGTGACCGTGACGGTCGAAGCCGAGTCGAAAACAGACGGCCATGCTACGTTGAGATTCAGCGTGGCGGATACCGGAATTGGTATTCCAGAGGAGAAACATCGATTGATCTTTGAGCCGTTCGTCCAGGCCGATGGCTCGACAACGCGGAAGTATGGAGGAACAGGCCTCGGCCTCACAATCTCGACAAATCTTCTGACTTTAATGGGCGGACGCATCTGGCTGGAGAGCGAACCCGGCAAGGGCAGCACATTTCATTTCACCATACCTTTCGATCTCCAGAGGATTCCAACAAGCATCGCCACTGCATCGGAAACTCCAGAACGACTGCAAGCCATCACCCATCGCTCCCGGCCCGAAAGCTCCCGGAGGCTGCGGATTCTGCTGGTCGAGGACAATGCCGTCAGTCAACTTCTGGCCACGCGATTGCTCGAAAAGCGCGGCCACACCGTCGTCCTTGCCGGAAATGGGAAGGAAGCGCTAAATGCCCTCGACGAACCCTCGTCCAAAGGATTCGATTTGGTTTTGATGGACGTGCAGATGCCGGACATGAACGGTTTCGAAGCCACCGGTATCATCCGGCAAATGGAAAGATCTTCCGGCACCCACTTGCCGATTATTGCTATGACTGCGCACTCGATGAAAGGCGACGATGAACGCTGTCTGGCGGCAGGGATGGATCGTTACATTTCTAAACCAATAGATGTAGGACAACTGTTCGCGGCAATCGATGAATTGATATCAGACTCGCCGGGAGCTTTGGCGGGGCGCAACAAGTGACGGCTCTGCACAGAATTGTTTCTACCTATTGACCTGACGGATTTTCCACCTGAGGATACCCCAGACCCACAGCATATAGCGCAGCTTCGGTTCGCCCATCGAGTCCAAGATACTTATTCATGCGTCCGTCGCGAAAGCCGCCAACGCAGATCGAGGCCAATCCGATCTCGCCAGCCAGTAATGAGGCGTTTTGTGCCGCGTGCCCTGCTTCGAATAAAACATAACGGTAGCCGCGTGGACCATATTTCTTGAGCGTTCGGTCAAACACTCCGGTGAAAATCAGCGCGGCATTCGCCGTTTCCAGGAAATACTGGCCAAGCAGCAAGTCGCCAAGATCCTTCATCACCGGCTCAACCTTCACCGGTTCGAGGACATGGTCGAGACTTTGATAGTGATAGAGGCCATCATCGAGGCCATCGACCGACTGGATGGCCACATAAACCTCAAGCGGATACAGCGCGCCAGCGGAAGGAACGGCGCGTGAGTAGCGCAGACCGCCCTCAAGCCCATCGATCACTCCGTTTACGCCATATGCATGTTGAAGCAGATCTCCGAGCACGGCGAGAGGCATCGACCGGCGCAGGAAACCGCGGCACGACCGCCGCTCGCGTATCAACCGCCGAAGCGGCGTTGCACTGTCCGGCTCCGGCAGCCGGCATGACGCCGCACTGCCGGCGAGGGTTTTGAATTGCATCTCGTTGGACGGATCGGCGTAGGCTTCCAGGTTCAGCCAAGGCTCGCTGTTCAGGTGATAGAGCAGGGGAAGCGTGAATGCGTCATCGATCGGAATCACTGGGATTCTCCTTTGCCTAAGCGAGCGGATGCGGACACGGATTGAGATCAGACTCACCGCGTGTCTGTTCCGCGTAACCAAGTTGGAACGGCAGATCAAAAAGCCGGCGCCCGCCCAGGCGTTCCTCGCCGTATCCGAAATGCATGGGCTGCAGACTGGTGGCGATCGTGCGCACCACGCGGATGCCGTATGGCCTCACGTCGTCGGTGGTCAGGTCGGCGTATGCGACTTTGCATCCGGCGCGCACCAGACCTTCAACCGCTGTATCGAGATCATGCTGGACATTCCCGCTCGATCGATTCGGCAACTCGTCGATACGCTGCGTGCGGCCGTGATCGAGCAGAAAGCCCAGCTCAGCACGGCGCTCGACGCTGTGGAAGAAAGCGCTGTGATCCATCAAGGTGCGGACATCAGAATACTGGCGCAGCTTGTCACCGGCGTGCTCGGCCACGAAGCGGCGCGTTTCGCCCGGACGAATCTGGCAGATTTCGAAAAGAGCCTTGTTGATCGCAACGCGCGGGTCGAGATGACATCCAAGCCCAACCAGCGCCGCCGGGCTCCGCTGTCCGTCGCCGAGGGAGACGGCCATCATGACGTACATCGGCAGATCGGTGCTGATATTGAACACGCGTGTTTCAGCCTCAAAACGCTGATAGTGACGCCGAATGTCGCCCGCAATCCCTCCTTCGAACTCGACTTCAGGCGCCGGCAGCCGATTCATCCAATGCACAAGAAAGCCGTCGCGCTCGGCGAGCTCGCACAGGCCCGAAAGAATCGCCGCCTCGAGATCAGGTCCCGCCGCAAGGCCATTGGAAGTCGGTGGACAATGGTGGTCTTCGCCCGCGGGACCGGTGTAGTTGAGATAGGACAGGCAAGCCGGCACATACACGTCACGATTTCCGGGAAGTTCCCGGGCAGACAACCAGCCTGTTGGCATGTCTTCTTTCCACGGAGCATAGGGGAAGGCCCGGCGAGCATACTGCGACGCGGAGTACAGGACGCAATCCCCTGGGGAGATCGAAGGATGATCCAGCTCGCGCCGGCTCACGCGTCGAATCGATGCGGCCGCATGGTAGGCACAGTAGCGCTCGATAGCTTCGCCAATGGCGCCGCCAATGGCGTCGCTGTCGGTCAGGCCCTTGCCGGCCGTCGCGCGTTCACCGTCGACGGCTTTCTTGAAATCGAAATTCGAGAGCACGGCGTGATAGAGGATAGGCGGACTCGGTTCGCCAACGCCGCGCGACACACGCGTGACGCTGCGGACCACACCGACCCTCGGGCTCACGAGCTCGATCAGTTTTTCCACCTGCGCACTCAACACGAACGCACCCCCATCAGTCGTGTTCCTTCGGAAAGCACGCCGGACACCAGGGCTTCCTCAGCACGACGTGTTTCTTCATACTCAGCTCGACAAGATCCAATACGACAATGCGGCCCACTGTGGGGGACGGCATCGCTCCGCTGACCTGCTTCAATACTTCAAGGCCCAATAGATCGGCCGCCAGTCCAACGGCGAAGTTGAGATTCTCGCGGCGCCCACTGTCATCCTGTTTTCGGCGATCGAGCATGCGCTGAAAGGCGAAATCCGCTTCCGGATCCTCGGCGCACGCGACCGCCCGCATTCTGTAGCACATGTAGCATGCGGTCTGGCCTGGCACGACGGTTGGCCCAACGATCACTTCCAGTCCCGATACGGAACAGGCACACCAGCGCAGGTTCTGTTCAAGACACACGCGATTGAGCTTATAGATCAAAGACGACTGGCCAGGGTCGAGACAGCAGGCAATGAAATCCGAACCGCGCACGGCCTCAGCGACGTCGGCATCCGTTTCAAGCGGCCGAGCGTGCGCCACAAAGTGCGTGGGCGAACCCGCCTCCATCCGTTGAGCCAGAACATCGACGCGTGGACGGCCGATATCGGCTGGCGAAAATACGGCGCACAGATAAGGATCCGCAGATCCGACAGGCAACGCATCGACACAATTCACCGTGCCGACCCGGGCCGCGGCTAGGGCCAGGGCGACAGAGGCTCCAGCACCGCTAAGACCCATGACGGTGACGGTAGCTCTTTCCAGGCGTTCCTGTGCACTGTGGGGATCGGCGCAGACTTCGTGGAAGAAGTTGGATTGCGGTTCGATCTCGATCCGTCCCGGCTTTTCCGGTGTGGCATCGGTGGACTCCTCGAGCAGATCCTGCTCGGCAAGGATTTGCAGTCCGGCCTCGAGATCCTCCGGACGGAACACGTCCGCCACTTTGGCTTCGATCTCTTCCAGCGTGTGACGCCCATCGAGCAGCGGAATCACATACTGCTGGAATTCGCGGAACGAGTGACCTTTGATCTTGATCTTACGGCGTTCGGAAACGAAACGCAGTACTTCTTCGCCCTTGCTGTCCGGCGGCTCAAGTAATACGTAGTAATGGCTGGGTAATCGCGGCTTCCGGTATGTGATTCTGGACATCAGACTCTCCTGTGGGCCGTGGCACCGGCCGGTTGCGCAATACGGGCAGTCCTGTAAAGTGGTCTTCCATTTCCACGACAAGCTTCGACGCCTTCAGAGAATGGAGCACGTCGCGGATTTCCGCTTCATTCCTCTTCGTCTGACGGACCAGTCCAGCGACGCTTTGCGACGTATCGCACTGCAGCAAGGTCTGGGACGCGAGGCCGGTCAGGAGTGTGGAGGGTGCGATCGCGCAGGGCCGCGTATCCGTGATCAGGACATCGCCGCCGTCGACGACCGTCGCATCGAGCCGGGGGTACTCCTCTGGTTTTAGTGACGGGTTTCGGACCACATACCAATCGTCAATGACCTGCTTAACGACTCTCGTGTATTCAAACGGCCGGCGGTCATCCGGATAGTCGAAGTCGAAGAAGTATGCGAGGCGGGCAAGTTCCCGCCGCCCGAACGGATAGACATAGTAGTAGGCTGGCGACGGGCGGAGGCGTTGCAGTCCGAAGCGGCCGGTCTGCGTGAAGAACGGGCTGAACCGATCGAGACGAATTGGCGAGCACGACGTCGGAGGCTGCAAATGATTCAGCAACGGCAGAAGTTCCGCCGTGCGCGTGTATTCCGCCGGATCCTCTCCCGGGAATCCAGAGAGCAGATTCCATGCCGGCATGATCCCGTATTCTTCACACCAGCGCAGGAACTGGATGTTCTGGAGTCCGGTGCAGCCTTTGTTCATCAGCCGCAAAACCTGATTGCTGAAACTTTCGATTCCCGGCTGCACCGACCGGACGCCTCCTGCCCGCATGAGCGCGATCTGCTCCTGGCGCAGGTTGGCCTTCACCTCGTAGAAGAGCTCGAGATCCAGGCCACTCGCCTCGAGCCTGGGAAACAAAACGGGAATGAACCGGATGTCGAGAATGTTGTCGACACAGCTGATCCGTTTGACACCGTATGTCGTGGAAAGCTGTTCCAGCTCTTCGAACGCACGGCTCGGAGATTTGCTGCGGAATTCCATGGTCTCGCCATTGAGACCGCAGAAGGTGCAATGCTGCTTGGCGCCCCACCAACAGCCGCGCGACGTCTCGATCAGCAGATCCACTCGGAGCTTCGGGGTGAGGGAAGATTCGCCGAGACGGGTGAAGTAATCGGTGTAGTCGGGTACCGGCAGGCTGTCGAGGTTGCGCACCATGTCCGGCATGGTCAGTTCATTGCTTTCGCCCTGGCGCAGGATGCCGGGCGGAGGTGACGGGTTGCCTTCGCGCAACAGGCGCTTGAGAAACGCGGGAAATACGACATCGCCTTCCCTCGTGCACACGTAGTCGACCGTTGGAAAGGAATGCAGGATTTGAAGGCCCATCTCGCCTTCGCAATTGGCGCCACCAAAGATCACGACGGGAGGATCGGCCCGGCGTTTCAAGCCCTCGGCTACCGCAAGGCACGCGCAGGTCTGGTGGAACGTTGTCGTGAAACCAACGATCTTCGGTTTGAGAGCCGCGATCCGTTCCACGCATTGATTGATGAACTCGCGGCGCCGCTTGCGGGCTTCAAGAATCTGAGTCACGAGTGCAGGCTGCGCGAACTTCGAAAGGACCTTCTCGACGTACTCCTGCTCGAACGGAATTCGTTCGCCGAACAGCACATCCGCGAAGAACCAGTCGCCGATCAAGGATTCCGAGGGAAGAGACTCTGAAATCTGGTTGTAGAGCTCGACGCCGATCATTTCGGCGAGGTCGAAATTACAGTAAACGATACGCGACGACACGCCCAGACGATCGGCATGAGCCTTCAGCAAGCTCACGCCGATCGCCGGGCGATCCACATCGGCAAAGGGCAAAACCGCA
>Ga0134121_10003541_pt1 | contig 12995 bp, 7 predicted proteins | sample KB301_FD_96463 | JGI IMG/M metagenome (GOLD analysis project Ga0134121, IMG submission 96463) | Terrestrial soil microbial communities without Nitrogen fertilizer from Kellogg Biological Station, Michigan, USA - KB3-0-1 | ecosystem: Environmental > Terrestrial > Soil > Unclassified ...
GCCGCTCGCGGACGCCTTCGCGGGGTTCTCGAACGACATCATCATCATTCTCGCCTCCATCTTCGTGCTCTCGGGAGCCCTGATGAAGGGGGGCATTCTCGACTACCTGGGCGAGACCATCCACCGCATCGCGGGCGGCAGCCAGTCCAAGGTGCTGCTCAGCATCATGGCGGTGACCACGTTCATCTCCTCGTTCATGAACAACACGACGACCACCGCCGTGCTGATGCCGGCCGCCCTCGGCCTCTGCACGCGGAGCCGGATCGCGCCGAGCAAGGCGCTGATCCCGCTGGCCTTCGCCTCGATGCTCGGCGGGACCTGCACGCTGATCGGCACCTCGACCAACGTGGCGGCCAGCGGCTACGTGAAGGAGTACGGCCTCGTGCCGTTCTCGATGTTCGAGTTCCTGCCGGTCGGCGTCACGGTCTGCGTGGCGGGCATCCTCTACATGGTGCTCCTGGGGCACCGGCTGCTGCCGGAGCGGTCGGAATCTTCGGAGCCCGAGTATTCGATCCGCGAGTACCTCTCGGAGGTGGTGGTGACCCCGGGCTCGCCGCTCCTGGGCCAGGCGATCCGCGACACGCATCTGGCGCAGATGGGCCTCCAGGTGCGGGCGATCCAGCGCGGCGAGCGGCGGCTCTATCCCGATCCCTACGTGCAACTCCAGGAAGGGGACCTGCTGATCGTGCAGGCGAGCCGCGAGGGGCTCCTCCAGGTCAAGGACACGGCGGGGCTCCAGATCCGCTCGGACCTCCATCTGGAGGGGGCGCAGGACTTGGCGAGCGAGGTGGTGGGGATCGCCGAGGCCCTGCTGATGCCGCAGTCGGGCCTGGTCGGCCGCACGCTCAAGGAGCTCGACTTCCGCCGCCGCTTCGGCCTGGCCGTCCTCGCCATCTACCGCAAGGGGCATGCGCTCGCGGCGCGTATCGCCGAGCTCCCGCTGCGCATGGGAGACGTGCTTCTCCTTCAGGGCAAGCCCGAGCGGTTCCGCGCCCTGGCGGACAACGCGGACCTCTGGATCCTCCAGGAGACGCAGCACCAGACCGCGCAGCGCCGCAAGGGGCTGTACGTGGTCGGCATCTTCCTGCTCGCCGTGATCGTCTCGACGCTCGAGTGGATACCGTTGCCCATCGCCTTCCTCGCCGCGGCTCTGGCGGTGATCGGCACCCGCCTGATGACCATGGAAGAGGCCTACAACCTGATCGACTGGCGCCTGCTGATCCTGATCGCCGGCATGACCTCGTTCGGCAAGGCGATGCAGAAGACAGGGACGGCGGAGTACCTCGCGAGTCTCATCGTGCACTGGACCGAGCCCCTGGGGGTCACCTTCGTCCTGCTGGCATTCACGGTGCTGACGGTCCTCCTGACCCAGCCGATGTCGAATGCGGCGGCTGCGCTGGTGGTGCTGCCGGTGGCGATGACCACAGCGCACCAGATGGGGTTGAACCCGCGGACCTTCGCGGTGCTGATCACGCTCGCGGCCTCGCTCTCGTTCATCACTCCCTTCGAGCCTTCGTGCCTAATCGTCTACGGCCCCGGCAAGTACCGCTTCCGCGACTTCCTGGTCTGCGGCCTGCCGCTGACCGCGCTGGTGGTGGGGGTGCTTCTGGTGATGGTGCCGATGATCTGGCCGCTGCGGTAGGGGGGCCTCACCTCCGGCCCCTGCTTGATTCCTGGCGGAGAATTATCGATTTGGAGGAAATCGAATTCCCATGGTAGGATTCCTTCCATGGACATACTTCACGCCGTCGCTTTTCCACGTGGCGACCATTGGGTTGCCCAGTGCCTGGAGCACGACATCGCGACCCAGGCCGCGACGCCTGATGAGCTCCTCTACGAGCTGGAACGTATTCTGGCGGCTCACCTGCTGGTCGCGGACAGGGAAGATGCCGAGCCCTTCGCCGACATCCCCAAGGCGCCGAGGCGTTTCTGGGAACTCTACCGGCGTGCCCGGGCGAAGGTGGAGACGGTCCCCGCTGCGGAGTTGCCGGTTCCTCAAAGGCAGCCCAAGCCCAGGGTGCAGTTGGCGTTTGCCGAGGCGGCCTGACCTTCAGTAGTCGTCCTCCTCCGGCAGGAGGCCAAAGTCTTCCGGGGGAATCCGTATCCTGCGGCAAAGGCTTGCCGTCACAATCTCATCCAGCTGATCTTCCTCCCGCAGATTGCCGGGTAGATGCACCACTCGTTTACCGTCCGGGCTCTTCAGGTAAAACAACCGCACGCGGTTGCCGCTCGGATCTCGGACCTCCCTGTCGCACAGCTCGTAGCCATACTCGGAGATCACGCGCTTCAGGAACTGGCCCAGAGTGAGTCGCCAGGGTAGTTCCGCAGTCAGATCCTTCCACTGGTCGAGCTCTTCCCGGGTCGGCTGAATCGATTCCGGGTCGGCTTGGCGATTGTCGTCGCGTTCTGTCATTGCGTGAGCATACAGCATCGATCAACGGAACCTCTCTGTCCTGCTCACTTGAGATACCCCAACGACCGCAACCGCGTGATGTGGTTCCATTCCAGGTAGGTGGCGCTCTGGGCGCCGTCTCCGGCGACGAAGCGGGCTCGGGCCTTGCGGCGCTCTTCGAGCTCGCGCTCCCCGGTGGCGCGCAGGGCCGCCACGATATCGGGCCGGGACGCGGCCACGTCGCGCTGCTCCCCGGGATCGCTCGCCAGGTCGTAGAGCTCCACGGCCAAGCCGGGCTCCCGCGGCACGATCAGCTTCCAGGGACCGCGGCGGACCGACCAGCGGGAGGGGCCGTGCAGGATCAGGTCGGCGAGCAGGGTCGGGCGGCCCGGAGGGGCGCCATCGAGGAGAGGCGTCAGGTCGTTCCCCTGGACCGGCGGCGGTCCGACGCCGACCAGGCGCAGCAGGGTCGGAAAGAGGTCCGCCAGCTCGACCGGGCTCTCCACCACCCCCGGCTTCCGACCCTGCACGCGCAGGAGCGCCGGCACGTGCAGCAGCTCCTCGTAGAAGGTATGGCCGTGGTCCGCGTTCGGCTCGTAACCATGGGCGCGCTCCCAGTCCAGGCGCGTCCAGAACTCCTCGCCGTGATCGCTCGCCACGAGCACCACGGTGTCGTCTCTCATCCCCAGGTCGTCCAGACCTTTGAGGAAACGGCCCACCTGCTTGTCGGCCGAGGCGATCTCGGCGTCGTAGAGAGCCTCGTGCCAGCGCCGGTCCTCCGGCGGCGGGGTCGGCAGCTCGGGACGGCGGTCGGCCTTGCAGCCCAGCGCACCGTGGTAATCCGGGGCGAGACGGCGGGCCACGGTCCGGCACTCCTCCTCCGGCGGCTCGTAGGGGTTGTGCGGATCGAAGAGATGGAGATAGAGGAAGACGCGGCGGTCGGGCACGGTGCGGCGCAGGTCCTCCAGCGCCCGGTCGACCAGGGGGCCGGCCCGGTCCTCGATCGACGCGTACTCGTCGAACCCCTGCTGCAGACCGAACGCGGGATTCACGTAGATGTTGTGGTAGACCCCCTGGGTATAAAACCCGGCGTCGCGGAGGACCTCCGCCAGGGTGCGGACGCCGCCGGTGAGGCCGGTCGGCGCGAACTCGCCGTAGCGCACGCCGGCGCCGTGGGTCTGCGGCTGGAGCCCGGTCATCAGCGACGCTACGCTGGGCAGGGTCCATCCGGCCGGCGCATGCATCTGCGCGAAGCGGACCCCTTCGGCTGCGAAGCGGTCGAGATTCGGCGTCAGGCCGTCCCGGTTGCCGTAGACGCCCAGGCGGTCGGCGCGCACGGTGTCGATGAGGATCACCACCAGGTTCATCCCCTGCGGGCGGCCCGGGGTCACGATCACCGGGTCTCCCCAGAGCGCCACGCCCTCGGGGAGCGGCCGGCCGCGGCGCGTCGCCTCGACCTCCAGGGCCAGCCGGCCGGTCCCGGAAGGCAGCTCCTTGCTCACGGCCCGCCAGCCGTGGCGCCCCCTTCCCCCTTCCATCACCTCCTCCAGCCAGAGGTCGCGGCGGCCGTCCTTCTCATGCCAGACGCGGAACACGGCGCGTGTGCCCGGCCGGTCGTGCTCGGGCACGATCCCCAGCCAGGCTTCGAGCCGCGAGCCCCGGGGGAGGTCGTCCGGCAGGCGGATCTCGGTCCGCGCCAGGCCGGGCAGCGCGGGGCGGCTGTCCCCTTCGAGCGCCATCGAACGGTAGGGATCGGCCGCCGGCTCGCCGGTGAGCTCCAGGACCTCCAGCCGGCCCGCGTTCACGGTCAGGCGCAGGATCTCGACGCGGCCGGTCCAGTACGGCTCGCGCTGGAGGTCGACCTCATAGGAGTGCTCCTGCCCGTCGGGCGCGAGCGGGAAGCTCAAGGTGCGGAAAGGCGGGAAGCCGCGGTCTCCGGCCAGCTTCCAGGAGAGGCTCGCCATCGTGGCGGTCCCCCGCGCCCGCAGCCGCAGCCGGGCGATGCGCGCCGCGCTCAAGGCAGGCCGGACCCGGTACGGGACCTCCGCCGTCGCCACGCCCGCCGGCAGGGGCACATCCTCGACCTTCGCAGTCTCGACCAGCGAGCCGAGCCGGATCAGCCGCCGCGGCGAGCTGTCGCCGCAGGCTGTCAGGACGAGGACGAGGACGAGAAGGGTGCTGGTCTTCAGAGCCGCCCCTGGATCCAGCACCCGCCGAGGACGCGGGTCCCGCGGTAGAAGACGGCGGCCTGGCCCGGAGTCACCCCGCGCTGGGGCTCGGCGAAATCGATCTCGACCTTTCCCTTCTCCAGAGGCCGGATGCGCGCCGCGACTCCGGGATGGCGCGAGCGGATCTTCACCGTGGCCTCGATCGCGTCCTTCGGAGCCGGACCGCTCCAGTGGAGGCGCTCGCCCGAGAGGCCCGGCGCGAGCAGCTCCCGCTCCTCGCCCACCACGACCCGGTTCTCCTCGGGCTCGATGGCGAGCACGAAGAGCGGGCTCTTCGCCGCGAGACCCAGACCGCGGCGCTGGCCCACGGTGTAGCGGTAGAACGGCTGGCCCTCGCCGAGCTCGCGGCCCCCGGTGTCCACCAGCCGGGACGGCGCGGCGAGCGCGACCTCCGCATACCGATCCGGATGCTCCGCCACCTGCGCCTCGACGAACTCGCGCACGCCGCCGGAGACGAAGCAGACCTCCATGCTCTCTCCCTTCCCGGCCACCACGAGACCGGCTTCGCAGGCGATCTCGCGCACCTGCCGCTTGGTCATCTCTCCCAGCGGGAAGTCGGATGCAGCGAGCTGCTCCTGCGTCAGCTCGAAGAGGTAGTAGCTCTGGTCCTTCCCGGCATCCACGGCGGTGTGCAGCTCGGGACCCTCGGGACCGTCGAGGATGCGCGCGTAATGGCCGGTGGCGACCCGCTCGGCCCCCAGCCGCCGCGCGCGCTCCAGGAGGAGGTCGAACTTGATCCAGGTGTTGCAGCGCACGCACGGGCTCGGCGTGCGGCCGGCCAGGTAGTCCTCCACGAACGGGTCGACGACCTTCTGGCGGAACTCCTCGTCCATGCGCAGCGTGTAATGGGGGATGCCCGCCTGCTGGGCCACCCGCCGGGCGTCGCCCAGGTCGAGAGCGCCGCAGCAGCGGCCGTGCGCCTCGACGCCCGAGTGGTCCCAGAGGAGCATGGAGAGGCCGATCACCGAGCGTCCTTCCGGCGCCTGCCGCGCCAGGAGCCAGGCGGTCACCGAGGAGTCGAGCCCGCCGCTCATCGCCACGGCAGTCAGGCTCATGCCACCTCCACGATGGAATGCGGCATGACCCGCCGCAGCTCGGCCACCTCGCGCGCCAGCGCGTCCAGGAAGCGGTCGACCTCCTCGGGGCGGTTCATCATCCCGAAGCTCACCCGGAGAGAGGAGAGCGCCTCCTCCCGCGACAGGCCCATGGCCAGCAGGGTCTTGCTCGGCTCCACGGTGCCGGACGAGCAGGCCGAGCCGGTGGAGACGGCGAAACCGGCGACGTCCAGGCGGATGAGCAGCGACTCCCCCTCGACGCCGGAGACCGCGAGGTGCGACGTGTTCGGCAGGCGCGGCGAGCCGGTGCAGTGCAGGACGGCGCCGGGTGTTCCAGGCAGGCGCTGCGGCAGCTCGGACTCGAAGCGGTCGCGCAGGCCGGCGAGGAAGGTCCGGCGCTCCGCGAGCTCGTCAGCCGCCGCGGCCGCGGCCTCGCCGAAGCCGGCCAGGGCGGCCACGTTCTCCGTCCCGGCCCGCCGCCGCCGCTCCTGGCCGCCTCCCACCAGGTAGGAGGTGATCTCCACCCCCTTGCGCACCCAGAGGGCCGCGGCGCCGAGCGGGCCATGAAATTTGTGCGCCCCGACCGTCAGGTAGTCCACCCCCAGGTCGTCCACGTCCACCGGGATCTTCCCGACCGCCTGGACCGCGTCGCAGAGGACCGGGATGCCCCGCCGGCGGCAGGCCGCGGCCACCTCGGCCACGGGCTGCAGCGTCCCGACCTCGTTGTTGGCCAGCATCAAAGTGGCCAGCCGGGTGTCGGGCCGCAGGGCGTCGATCATCTTCGCCGCGGGGACGACCCCGTCCTCTCCGGGCGACACGCGTGTCACTTCCCAGCCCCGCTCCGCCAGCCGGGCGGCGGCCTCGCGAATGGAGGGATGCTCGAACGCCGTGATGACCAGATGGCCCGGACGATCCGCCTTCGCCTCGACATGAAAGAGGACGGCGTTGTTCGCCTCCGTGCCCGACGCGGTGAAGACCACCTCGGGAGCGCGGGCGCCCAGCAACGCCGCCACCCTCTCCCGTGCCTCCTCGACGGCGTTCCGCGCGGCCTGGCCGAAGCGGTGGATCGACGAGGGATTGCCGTGCGTCTCTCCCAGCCAGGGGAGCATGGCCTCCCGGGCGCGCGGATGGAGCGGCGTGGTGGCGTTGTTGTCGAGGTACACGAAAGCCATGGGAGAGGTATTGTAGGTCAATGGAATCGAAGGAATCGATGACCGCGGCACGAGTGTTGAATAAAGCCCCGGGAAGCCGCCTCCGGCAGCCCGGTCCCGGCAACACACAATGAGCATGCGCGCATTCCGGACCCTGTTCCTGTCGTCCCTTCGAGGGAGGCGACGCTCTGTGATCGCCCTCCTCTTCCTCTTCTTCCTGGTCCCCGGCCTGGCCTCTCCCGCCCCTCCCAGGGAGACCAAGGGCAAAGACAAGATCACCCGCGCGGAGCGCAAGGAGATGCGCGCGGCGGCCGCGAAGCTCCCGGAGAAGTACCGGCAGTGGCTCGAAGACGTGGACCCGATCATCACCGACGAGGAGCTCAAGTCCTTCCTGGCCCTGGAGAAGGACTACCAGCGCGACGCGTTCATCAAGCGCTTCTGGGAAGTGCGCGACCCCCTGAAAGGGACGGCGCGCAACGAGTACCAGGACCGCTACATGGTTTTCGTCCAGGAGGCGCGGAGCCGCTACGGCAACCTGGAGGACGACCGCGCCCACATCCTCCTGCTCAACGGCGCCCCTGCCGTCATCGTGCCCTCGACCTGCTCCACCCTCCTGTGGCCGCTCGAGGTCTGGTACTTCCAGGGGAGCGACCGCCTGCACGAGGAGTTCTTCGTCGTCTTCTACCGCAAGTGGGGAGCCGGGCTGTACCGCATCTGGAACCCGCTCGAAGGGCTCGACACCCTCTTCGCCGACACCGGCGCCGACACCAACGTCAACCAGCAGCACAATCTCTCCGAGATCGCCAACGGCTGCCGGGACGGCGACAAGCTCGCCGCGGGCATCGCCTGGGTGGCCAACCAGCGCCTGGGCTACACCACGATCCAGTCGCGCATCGAGTCGAAGCCCGATGGGCCCGGCGGTGAGTGGGTCTCCTCCTTCGGCGCCTACTCGACCGACGTCCCCGAGGGAGCGGCGCAGATCAACGCCAAGCTCGACGTGGACTTCCCCGGCCGCTACCAGAACCGCACCGTGGTCCAGGGGCTCCTGAGCGTCCCGGTCACCGAAGCGGCGCTGGCCAAGCTCGGCGAGCATCGCTCGTACGACTTCCTGATCAATGGCGAGATCCTGCAGAACGGGGAGCTGTTCGACAACTTCCGCTACCGCTTCGACTTCCCCGGAACGGAGGAGGCCGCCCCCGCCGACAACCAGACGCTGCCGCTCATCTTCCAGCGGTATCTGCGGCCGGGCGACTACACCATGATCCTGCGGCTGGAGGACATCAACTCGGGCAAGCTCTTCCGCGCCGAGCGGACGCTCACCGTCCCCACGCTCACGGGCGCCGAGGTCCTGCCGCCTCCCCAGACTCCCGAGGAGAAGGAGAGCGCCCGCATGCTGGCCGAGGCCGACCGGGCGATCTCCAACGGCGAGACGACGATCAAGATCCTGCGGCCCCCGGGCGACCTGCAGGCGGGGATGCTCCGTTTCGACACCATGGCCACGGGCGACATCGCGAGCGTCACCTTTTCTCTCGACGGCAAGCCGGTGCTCACCAAGAAGAAGCCGCCATACAGCGTCGAGCTCGACCTGGGCTCGCTGCCCCGGCCGCGCCGGCTCACCGCCACCGCCTTCGACGTCGGCGGCAAGCAGATCGCGAGCGACGAGCTCCTGGTCAACTCCTCGGGCCACCGCTTCCGGGTGCGCCTCCTGGACCCGCAACGCGGGCAGCATTACGAGAACAGCCTGCGCGCCCACGTCGAGACCGAGGTCCCGGACGGCGAGACCCTGGACCGCATCGAGCTCTACCTCAACGAGACCCCGGTGGCCACCCTCTACCAGCCGCCGTTCGTGCAGCCGATCATCATCCCCAAGAGCGAGGAGATCGCCTACGTCCGGGCCGTCGGCTATCTGACGGACGGCAATTCCACCGAGGACCTGGTGTTCATCAACGCGCCGGACAACCTCGAAGAGGTCAACGTCGATTTCGTCGAGCTCTACACGTCGGTGTTCGACCGCGGCGGCCATCCGGTCGAGGGGATGGAGAAGAAAGACTTCACGGTCACCGAGGACGGCACGCGCCAGGAGATCGCCCGCTTCGAAAAGGTGACCGACCTGCCGATCCACGCCACCGTGGCGCTCGACATCTCGGCTTCCATGGAGGGGAGCCTGGACCAGGCGCGCCAGGCGGCGCTCCAGTTCCTCCAGGGGACGATCCGGCCCAAGGACCGCGCCGCGGTCGTGCTGTTCAACGACCGGCCGACGCTGACGACCAAGTTCACCAACGACCACACGGCGCTCGCCGGCGGCCTGGCGGGGATCAAGGCCGAGCGCGGCACCGCCCTCTACGACACCGTCGTTTTCACGCTCTACTACAACAACGGCATCAAGGGCCAGCGGGCCGTGCTGCTGCTCTCCGACGGCAAGGACGAGGGGAGCCGCTTCAGCTATGAGGATGCCCTCGAATATGCCCGCCGGGCCGGCGTGACCATCTACACGATCGGTCTCGGAGACGACGTCGACAAGAAGAAGCTGGAGAAGATCGCCGAGGAGACCGGCGGCCGCTTCTTCCAGGTCGGCAGCGCCACCCAGCTGAGCAGCATCTACGCCACAATCGAGAAGGAGCTGCGGTCGCAGTACCTGATCGCCTACCAGTCCACCAACACGACCGGCAGCACCGATTTCCGCTCGGTGGACCTGAAGGTCAACAAGTCCGGGCTGGAGGCGAAGACGATGCGCGGGTATTACCCGTAGGGGGGAGGGTCTTTCTGGAGGCTGCGATGCACGACTCGCTGCGGGGTCCCGTGTTCGTCCTTGCTGTCTTTTCCATCCTTGCCGTCCTTTCTCCCCCCGTATCCGCCGAGGACAAGCCCGCCCGCCGCGAGATCGAGCGCCAGCAGCACGAGGCCATCGCCGCCCTGCCCGAGAAGTACCGGCAGTGGCTCGCCGAGGTCGACCCGATCCTGACCAGGGACGAGAAGGCGGCCTTCCTCGGACTCGCCAAGGACTACCAGCGCGACGCCTTCATCAAGAAGTTCTGGGAGGCGCGCGATCCGTATCCGCGAACCGCCCGCAACGAATTCAAGGAGGCCTGGTCCGCCAAGGTCCAGGCGGCGCACGAGCGTTTCCAGGACCTCTATGACGAGCGCGCTCGCACCCTGCTCCTGAACGGCGTGCCCGACGACTTGGTCGAGTCCAACTGCCCCGACGTCTACGTCCCCCTGGAGGTGTGGTACTGGGCGCGCTCGGAGCGGACCGGCGATCAGCTGTTCCTCGTCTTCTACCGGCGCTTCGGGTCGTGGCCCTGGAAGCGCTGGCATCCCATGGACGGATTCGAGGCTCTGCGGCCGGACAGCACACGGGTGGACGGCTCCTCCGGCACATGCGGAGATCCCGAGAAGGAAGGCAAGATCCTCTTCGCGCTGCGCTGGATCAGCCAGCAGCCGATGCTCCAGTGGGAGATGCTCCAGGCCCGCATCGATACTCCCCCTCCTCCGCCGGGCGGGGAGTGGATCGCGGCCTTCGCCTCCTACTCCACGGACTTCCCGGAGGGCGCCACCCCGCTCCCGGCCCGGCTCGCGGTCGACTTCCCCGGCCGCTATCAGAGCCGCACGGTCGTCCAGGGGCTGGTGACCATCGCTCCGGGGGATGCCGGCCAGGCCCAGGTCGCGGAGTACCGTTCCTATGACTTCCTGCTCACCGGCGAGGTCCTCGCGAGCGGCGAGCTGTTCGACAGTTTCCGCTACAAGTTCGACCTGCCCGTTTTGAATCAAACAACCGCGGAAAGCCTGCCCATGGCCTTCCAGCGCTATCTCCGCCCGGGCGAGTACACCCTCATCGTGAAGCTGGAGGACGTCAACTCGGGGCGGGTTTTCCGCGAAGAACGGGCCCTGACCGTGCCGTCGCGCGAGCAGGAGGCAGATCGGACCGATCCGTCCCATCGGTCCGATCCATCCGATCCAGAAAGCTCCCGGCTGCTCGCCGAGGCCAACGCCGCCCTCGGCAACCGCGAGGTCACGCTCAAGCTCCTGCCCCCTCCCACCAGCAACGAGCTGCCAACCGGCCTCCAGCGCTTCGGCACCCTGGTGACCGGCAACGGCGTCGCGGCCGTGGTCTTCACCCTGAACGGCAAGCCGATCCTCACCAAGAAGAAGGCGCCGTACAGCGTCGAGCTCGATCTCGGGACGGTCCCCCAGAACCACCTGCTTACCGCAACCGCCATCGACGCGGCCGGCAATGAGCTGGCGAGCGACCAGATCCAGGTCAACGTCGCGCCGCAGCGTTTCCGCATCCGCCTCGTCGAGCCGCGGCGCGGCAAGCGCTACACCGACAGCCTGCTCGCCCACGCCGAGCTCGACGTCCCCGAAGGGCAGACCGTCGAGCGGGTCGAGATCTTCCTCGACGACACCAGGATCGCCACCCTGTTCCAGCCTCCCTGGGAGCAGCCGGTCGCCCTGCCGCCGGGCGGAGCCCTCTCCTACGTGCGCGCCGTCGCCTATCTGCCGGACGGCAACTCCACCGAGGACCTGGTCTTCGTCAACGCCCCCGAGATCCTGGAAGAGATGCGGGTCGACCTGGTCGAGCTCTACACCACGGCGGTCGACCGCGCGGGGCATCCGGTCCCCGATCTCCAGGCTGCGGATTTCACGGTCGCCGAAGACGGCGTCCGTCAGGAGATCGCCCGCTTCGAGCGGGTCACCGACCTACCGGTCCACGTGGCTGTGGCCCTCGACACCTCGGCGTCGATGGAAAAGATCCTGCCGCAGGCGCGCGACGCGGCCCTGGGCTTCCTGCAGCGGACGATCCGGCCCAAGGACCGCGCGGCGGTGATCACCTTCAACGACCATCCGAATCTGGGAGCGAAGCTCACCAGCGACCTGACGCAGCTGGCGGGCGGCCTGGCGGGCATCAAATCCGAGCGCAGCACGGCGCTCTACGACGCCATGGTCTTCTCCCTCTACTACTTCAGCGGCCTCAAGGGGCGCCGCGCCGTGCTCCTCCTCTCCGACGGCCGGGACGAGGGGAGCCGCTTCACCTTCGACGAGGCGCTGGAGTACGCCCGCCGCTCGGGCGTGACCATCTATGTCATCGGCCTCGGCGAGGACGTGGAGAAGAGGAAGCTGAGCCGGTTCGCCGAGGAGACCGGCGGCCGGTCCTTCTTCCTGAGCAAGCCCGCGGAGCTCCCCGCCATCTACGCCGCCATCGAGGAGGAGCTCCGCTCGCAGTACCTGATCGCCTACCAGTCGACCAACACCACCGGCAGCACCGGCTTCCGCACCGTGGACGTCGACGTGCGGCGCTCCGGGGTCGAGGTGAAGACAATGCGAGGGTACTACCCGTGAGGGGGAGAGGGGTGTACCATCGCACGGCGATGTCGAGGCTCAGCCGTACCCTCTCGACCCTGTCCCTGCTCTCCGTCCTGTTCTGGATCGATGCGGCCGCGGCCGGCCGCGAGCCCGCGAAGCACGATCCCACCGCCAACCTCCAGCCGCGCCACCGCGAGTTCCTGGAGGAGGTCGCGCCTCTGATCACCGACGCGGAGCGCCGGGCCTTCCTCGCGCTCCCCCAGGACTACCAGCGCGATGCCTTCATCCGCCGCTTCTGGGAGGTCCGCGATCCGGTTCCGAAGACGGGCCGGAACGAATTCCACGAGCAGTGGCTGGAGCGGCTCGAGATGGCCCGCAAGCAGCTCGGCAGCACCACCGAGGACCGCGCCCGCGTCCTCCTCCTCGCCGGTCCGCCGCGAGCGATCAGCCGCACCACGTGCGACGCCCTGCTGCCGCTCGAGATCTGGGACTACAGCGGCTCGGACCGGATCAAGCGGAGCTTCACGATCGTCTTCGTCTCCCCCAGCGGCTCCTCCCGCGGCCCCTGGCGCGCCTGGCACCCGGGCGAAGGGCTATCATCGCTCATGTCCGTCGAGCTGCGCCTGCGCTCGACCGGCGGCGCCAAAGACCAGGAAATGGTCAACAACGCCTGCTCCGACGACGTCATCGGCAGCCTCGGTCCTGCGGTGGACTGGGACGACCTCCAGAAGGCGGCGCAGCTCGTCCCCCGGCCCAGCGACGAATGGGTCGCCACCTTCCTCGCCCGCTCGACCGACGTGCCCGACGGAGCGGCCACCTTCCCGGCCCGCGCCGACTTCTCCTTCCCCGGCCGCTACGGCAGCCGCAC
>Ga0134121_10003542_pt1 | contig 12986 bp, 11 predicted proteins | sample KB301_FD_96463 | JGI IMG/M metagenome (GOLD analysis project Ga0134121, IMG submission 96463) | Terrestrial soil microbial communities without Nitrogen fertilizer from Kellogg Biological Station, Michigan, USA - KB3-0-1 | ecosystem: Environmental > Terrestrial > Soil > Unclassified ...
ATGCTGACGTTCGCGCTCCGGCTTCTTGCGAATCCCATGGTGATCACCGGACTCATCACGCTTCTTGTACTTCTCCTGATGATGCTCGCCGCACGGACGCTCGGACGGCGTCGCATGGCGCACGCGTGATCCGCGTACACCCGGCAACTGCGACTCAAGACAAATCGGTAGGGGGTCGAGTCGACCCCCTTCTCGTTCTTGCCGCGAGTCTCTTCGCGGCAGGCGGCGTCCACCTCGCCGTCGCCTTCGACCACACCGGATCGGCGTTCGGGATGCTCGCGTTCGCCGCCGGGTCGCTCCAGCTCGGGCTCGGCATAGCGGCCTTTGCGCGGCCTTCCCGGCGTCTTTTCGCCGGGGCGGTCGTGCTCTCGCTCGTCCTCGCACAGCTCTACGTCCTGAATGTGACCGTCGGGCTTCCACCGCTTATCGCGCACGCTCACCAGTCCGGGACCCACAGCGTGCTCGGAGTAACGGTCAGCCTGCCCAATCGAATCGATGGGCAAGGCATAGCGGCGCTCGCTGCCGAGGCGATCGCCGTGATATCGGCGGTGGTCGCCGACCGCCGCTCCCGCTAGGCCCGACCCTCAACCACAGCTCAACCTTCGAACAACAGACGGGGCCACCCCCCGCTCCTAGGCTCGACCTACCCGTGAAAGAGCTGGGCCGAGCTAGTGCGCCTTAACCCGTTCGACCTCGCGCGGAGGGCTCGGCTCGTCCTGTGGGCGCGTTTTGCGCTTCGTTCGTCCACGTCAGTGGGACGGCGAGTCGGTTTGCGGGGCCGGATGATCGTCGAGAACGCGGGAACCATGATCATCGGCGACCGCGTGCGTTTTCTCGGGCACCAGGTGCCCGTCGAGCTCATCGCTGCGCGCGGCGCCGAGCTTCGCATCGGCGCTCGGACGCTGATCAACATCGGCACCTCGATCAACGCCCAGAAGTCGGTCACCATCGGGGAGGACTGCAACATCGGGCACTACGTGCTGATCATGGACACCGACTTCTACGAGGTCAGCGATCGATCGAAGAAGGCCGAGCCGTCACCGATCCGCATAGGCAATCGCGTCTGGCTCGCGACGCGCACCACCGTCCTCAAGGGCGTCACCATCGGCGACGGGGCGATCGTGGCGGCAGGATCGGTCGTCGCGGTCGATGTGCCGGCGTACACGATGGTCGGAGGCGTGCCCGCTCGGATCATCAAGAAGCTGGACCTGCCGCGACAGGCCGAGCGCGTCGTAGATAGCAGCAACGTCCGCGACGTCGTCGCCGCTACATAGGAGCGCGAGTGACAACGACGATTCCTGAGCCGAACGCGCCGGCCCGGTCGAACGAGATGGTCGGTACGCAGCGGTCGATCCCCGATCTCCGCGAGGCGTACCGCCGATCGCCCACCTTCGCCACCGCGCAGTCGATCATCGATGAGACCGCGCGCCTTCCGTCGGCCGCCGAGCGTCAAACGTCGAAGCTGATGATCCTTCGGTCGTACACGGTCGAGCCGATCGTCCCCCTCCTCCGCGCGTCCGCCGCACTGGAGGGGGTCGACCTGCGGATCGAGATCGGCCGCTTCAACGCGTACGCGCAGGAGATCCTCGATCCATCTAGTCGCCTGTACGCGTTCGCGCCAGATCTCGTGTTGATCGCAGTACAAACCTGCGACCTTCTGCCTCTCGCGTGGTCGCAGTACGTGGACGACCCCGAGGCGGCGGAACGCCAGGCAGCGGAGGCGATCGCGAATCTGAGATCGTGGGTCGCCACGCTCAGGGAGCGGAGCGCGGCCCGCGTGCTGCTACAGGGTCTCGAGCTCCCTGACCAGCCTTCCGCTGGGATCCTCGACCGCCAAAACACGCGAGGGCAGTCGTCTTTGATCGAGTCGGTGAATGCCGATCTGCGGCGGATCGCGGAAGAGAGCGACGCCGTCGACTTCGTGGACTACGACGCTCTCGTGGCCCGGCACGGCCGCGCGCGCTGGCGCGATGAGGGCAAGTTCGCCACAACGCGCATGCCGATCACCGCGGAGCACCTGCCCCACGTCGCGGCGGAATACCTCCCCTACGTGCTGGCCGCTGCCGGGCGTCTGCGGAAGGTACTCGTGATCGACCTCGACAACACGATCTGGGGCGGCGTCATCGGCGAGGCGGGCATCGATGGGATCCGGCTGGGTCAAGACTATCCCGGCGCCGGCTATCGCGCGCTTCAGCGCGCGATCCTCGACCTGCACCACCGAGGCATCGTGCTCGCGATCAGCAGCAAGAACGACGAGCGCGACGCGCTGGATGCGCTCGAGCGACATCCGCGGATGCTCCTTCGGCCCGCGCACTTCGCTGCGATGCGCATCAACTGGAACGACAAGGCCCAGAGCATCATCGAGATCGCGGCCGAACTGAACCTGACGCTCGACTCGATCGCGTTCCTCGACGAGAGCCCCGTGGAGCGCGAGCGCGTCTCACGTGCTCTCCCCGAGGTCCTGGTGATCCCTCTTTCTGACAGACCGATGGAGTACGCCCGCGAGCTCCGCGACAGCCGCGCCTTCGAGCGCGTCGCGATCTCGAACGAGGATCGTGAGCGGGGCCGCCTTTACGTGGAAGAGCGCATGCGGTCCGCGCTGCGCACGAGCGCCGCGTCGCTTGAGGATTTCTACCGCTCGCTCGAGATGTCGGTGGACATCGCCGCACTCGACGACGTGAATCTGGCGCGCGTGGCGCAGCTGACCCTCAAGACGAATCAATTCAACGTGACCATGCGCCGCTACAACGAGAAGCAGCTGCTCGATCTGCGCGCAGCAGGCGCGCGCGTGTACGCGCTCACGGCGAGCGATCGCTACGGGGAGAACGGCATCGTCGGTGTCGCGATCGTGGTGCCGAGCGGGGACACCGCCGAGATAGACACATTTCTTATGAGCTGTCGCGTGGTCGGCAGGACCATCGAGACTGCCCTGCTCTCCCACATCGCCGCGGCCGCGCGGAGCGCCGGCGCACGTACCCTCTATGGAGTGTTCGTGCCGACAAAGAAGAACGGCCTCGCAAAGACCTTCTATCCGGATCATGGGTTCGTGGCCGCGGGAACAGAGGGCGATGCGACCCGTTGGGAGCTCGACCTCGCCGCGGCGCCGTCGGCGCCCCCATGGATCAAGGTACGGAGCGAACCATGACGGAGGGAAGTGCGGATCTGACCGGCCGCGTGATCGGCATGATCGAATCGATCTACAGCCTGCCGCCGGGCGTCGTCACCATCGATTCGGCGCGCGGCGAGATCGAACAGTGGGACTCCCTTGGCCACCTCGTCCTCATCCTCCAGTTGGAGCAGGAGTTCGGCGTGCAGCTTTCGCCCGAAGACATCGAGACCATGACCAGCGTCCGCGCGATCGCGGACGGGCTCGCGCTGAAGCTCGCCGCCTGATCCCCATCAGCTCCGGGACGAATACATCCGGTGCTGTTCGGCGGCCGTACAGTCGATAGATGGGCGAATCGGGTAGGTCCGACGAGGCTCTGATGGGCGCCCTGGCCGGTAAGGATCTTGGGGCTCTCGCCGAGCTGTACGACCGCTACGGACGGCTTGCCTACTCGCTCGCGTACCGGATCCTGGGCGAGAGCGAGGCTGCGGAGGATGTCGTGCAGGACGCCTACATCTCAGCCTGGCGTGGCGCTCAGAGCTACCGCCGCGAGCGGGGAAACGCTCGTGCATGGCTCCTCTCCATCGTTCATCACCGCGCCGTCGACATCCTCCGCCGCAAGACGACCTTCCGCCCGGCGCCCCTCGAGATCGCGGAGGCGCAGCCGGGCGAGGAAGACACGGCGCTGTCCGCCGAGAAGAACGTCGAGTACCGGACGGTGCGAGAGGCGCTCGAGGCGCTACCGCCGGCGCAGCGACGGACGATCGAGCTCGCGTATTTCGGCGGCTACACCCATGTCGAGCTTTCGGAGCTCATGGGCGTGCCGCTTGGGACGGTGAAAGGCCGCATGCGCATCGGGCTTCAAAAGATGCGTCGCGCCTTGGAGCGAACCCGATGACCGATCACGTCCTCGACGATCTCGAGGCCTTCGCGCTCGGCGCCTTGGACGAACGGACGGCCGAGTCGATCGCCGCGCACCTCTCCGTTTGCGAGTCGTGTCGGGTCGAAGCGTCCTCGCTTTCGGACATCGTCGCCACCTTGCCCGACACCGTTCCCGCGGTCACTCCGCGACCACTGCTGCGCGACCGCGTTCTCGCGGCCGCGAGGGCCGACGGCCGCCGCCAGGCGTCCGCGGCGCCCCGTGGCTGGTCGTTCGGGTCCGTGCGCGCGGGGCCGCTCGTGCTCGCCGGCCTGGCCGCGATGGTGATCGTCCTCGGTGCGGCAGACCTCGACGCGTATCACCGCCTCACCGCGATGACCGAGGAGCGGGACGACTACTCCGCGATCGTCGAGAGTCTTCGTGAGGGCGGCCGCGTTTGGTACATGGCCGGGAAGGACAGCTTTGCCGGCTCAGGAGGAACGCTGATCGACCCCCGCGCCGACGGACGGCCCCCGTTCGTCCTCTTCCACGATCTGCCGCCGATCCCCAAGGACACGGTGCTGACGGTATGGCTCGTGAGTCCCGATAGCACATGGGCGCGGGCAGCGACATTTGTCCCGAACGGGCGCGACGTGCAGGCGGTGCAGGTCAACATGGAGGTCTCAGGGTTCGATCGCTGCGCGGTCACGCTCGAGGACAATCCGTGGGGACCGCGTCATGGCGTCGCCGTCATGGAGTCGCGCATCGTCCCGCCCGGGCAATGAGGGCAGCCCGGGACCTAGATCAGCGGACTCTCGAGTTCGACTGTCCGCCTTCGAGGCGCCGTAGCTCTATCCCCCCCGTTTGAATTAGGTGGTGGTCAGGCGCTGCGCGACCGGCAGGGCAATAGGCCCAAACGCGGCCATGCATGAAGACGCGCTCGAGCCCGCGAGGATGACCCTGATGGTCCGCTCGGACGCATCGTTCGCCGATGAGATGGGTCAGCTCGTCGTTCGTCACTGGTCGAGGATGGTCGCCCGGAGCCGTGCTGCGGGTCCCCCAAATGGGTGAACCTCCGAATGTCACTTCCGGCGCAAAAGTGGCCCGGATAAGAAAAGGCCTGGGCAGCTCGCCCAGGCCTTTTTGCCGCGATCACACGATGGTCGGAGCTTTGTCCGAGCTAGTAGTCCATCCCGCCGCCACCGGGCATTGCGGGAGCCTTCTCCTTCTCGGGAAGGTCGGTGATGAGAGCCTCGGTCGTGAGGATCATCGCCGCGATCGATGCGCCGTTCTCGACGGCCGAGCGAACGACCTTGACCGGATCGATGATCCCGGCCTTGGGAAGGTCGACGATCTGGCCGCTCATGACTTCGTAGCCCCAGTTCGTGGACTTGGTCTCTTCCTGCTTGCGTCGGACCTGGGCCAGGATGACCGACCCGTCCTCGCCTGCGTTCGCGACGAGCTGACGGAAGGGCTCCTCGAGCGCGCGGCGGAGGATGTTCACGCCGGTCTTCTCGTCGCCCTCGGCCTTGACCTTGTCGAGCGCCTTGATGGCGTTGATGAGAGTGATCTCACCGCCGGGGACCATGCCTTCCTCGATGCCCGCGCGGGCAGCCGAGAGTGCGTCCTCGACGCGGTGCTTCTTCTCTTTGAGCTCCACCTCGGTGGCCGCGCCGACCTTGATGACGGCGACGCCGCCGGCGAGCTTCGCGAGACGCTCCTGGAGCTTCTCCTTGTCGAAGTCGCTGGTGGTCTCTTCGATCTGCGCCTTGATCTGCTTGACGCGGGCCATGATCTGTTCCTGCTTGCCGTGGCCCTCGACGAACGTGGTCTCGTCCTTGTTCGCCGTGATGCGGCGCGCGCGGCCGAGGTCCTGGATCGTCGTCGCGTCGAGCTTGCGGCCGGCCTCTTCGGTGATGACCGCGCCGCCGGTGAGGATCGCGATGTCCTCGAGCATGGCCTTGCGGCGATCGCCGAAGCCCGGAGCCTTCACCCCGAGGATGTTCAGCGTGCCGCGGAGCTTGTTCACGACGAGGGTCGCGAGCGCTTCGCCGTCGATGTCCTCGGCGACGATGACGAGGTTCTTGGAGACCTGCACGAGCTTCTCGAGCACGGGCAGGATGTCGGTGATCGCTGAGATCTTCTTGTCGGTGATGAGGATGTACGGGTCCTCAATGACCGCTTCCATGCGGTCGGCGTTCGTCACGAAGTAGGCAGAGATGTAACCGCGGTCGATCTGCATTCCCTCGACGAACTCGGTCTCGAACTGGAGACCCTTCGACTCTTCGACGGTGATCACGCCTTCCTTGCCGACCTTCTCCATGACGTCCGCGATGAGCGTGCCGATCTGCTTGTCGGCGGCGGAGATGGTCGCGATCTGCGCGATCTGCTCCTTCTGGTGCTCGCCTTCCACCTTCGTGGACTGCGCCTTCATCTCTTCGACGACGGCGATGACGCCGCGCTCGAGACCGCGCTTCAGGAGCATCGGGTTCGCGCCGGCGGCGATGTTCTTCAGTCCCTCGTGGACGATCGCCTGCGCGACGACGACGGACGTCGTGGTCCCGTCACCCGCTATGTCGTTGGTCTTGGTCGCGGCTTCCTTGAGAAGCTGAGCGCCCATGTTCTCGAACGGATCCTCGAGCTCGACCTCACGTGCGACGGTGACGCCGTCGTGCGTGACGGTCGGCGAGCCGAACTTCTTGTCGAGCGCGACGTTACGGCCCTTCGGACCGAGCGTGGTCTTCATGGCGCTCGCCATCGTGTCGATGCCGACCTTGAGCTTCTTGCGTGCTTCGTCAGTAAAGGCCAGTTGCTTTGCCATGCGTACCTCCCCTTATTCGGCGACGAGACCGAGGACGTCTTTCTCACTCAAGATGAGAAGCTCCTCGTCGTCGAGCTTGAATTCAGTCCCGGCGTACTTCTGGAAGAGAACGCGGTCACCCTCTTTGAGGTCCACCGGGATGCGCTGGCCGGTGTCGGGGTGGCGGTCGCCGGGTCCGACGGCAAGGACGCGGCCCTCCTGGGGCTTCTCCTTCGCGGTGTCCGGCAGAACGATGCCGCTCTTCGTGATTTCCTCGCGCTCGAGGGCCTTGATAACGACGCGGGAGCCGAGTGGCTTGAGCTTGGTCTTCGTCTTGGAAGTGGTCTTGGGCGCTGTTGCGACTGCCATGTGTCTCCCCTCCTTTTTGGGTTGTTTCGGGCGCGGCGAATGGCCGCAGACCCACGGATTCGGATTAGCACTCGCCGGGCTTGACTGCTAATGACTCTAGAAGACTAGGAGAAAGGCTGTCAAGCGGCGCCCTCGCCGTCCGCGGCCGTTACGAGGGCGCTTTCGGCGAGAACGCGGTCTTTGCCCGCTCGCTTGGCCGCGTAGAGCATCGCGTCAGCGGCCTCCATGACTTGCTCGGAACTGCGCCCGGGCCGCCAGGCGGCGACTCCCGCGCTCACGGTGATGGCGATCTTGGGGTCCGTCCTGCCCTGTAGCTCGACGGCCTCGCGAACGCGCTCCGCGGCTACGCGCGCCTCTTCCAGGCCGGACTGCGCCATGACCACGAGGAACTCATCGCCGCCGGTGCGCACGCCGACATCCGATGCGCGGAGCGTCTTGCGCATGGTGTTCGCGAGACCGCGAAGGGCGAGGTCGCCCTGCTCGTGGCCGAACGTGTCGTTGACGTTCTTCAGCCCATCGACGTCGAGCGCGACGACGCTGTAGGGCTGACCGTGCCGCACCGCGAGCGAGTGCATGAGCCGGAGCTGCTCGGCGAGGAAGTGGCGGTTGTGCAGGCCGGTGAGCCCGTCCGTCGTGGCCTGCCGCTGAGCGGTCTCGAGGACCCGCCGCGTCGCGAGGCTGAGGGCGACGCGGTCGGCAGCCGCGCGCAGGACCGCGACGTCGATGACCGAGTCTTTGTCCGGTTCGAGGAACAGCGCACCGACGGTGTCTCCGCCCGCGACGAGCGGCACGCACGAGTAGTGCGAGCGGAAGGGCATGTACGGGCAGACCACCGGATCGTCGGCGGAGGTGACCTCGAAGAAGCGGCCGCTCCGGATCGCGGGGCAGCTCGTCGGCCCATTCACCACCGGGTGCGGGGTCGCTCTACCGGCGGTGCCGACGGGCTCGAGGATCGCGACCGACGGGTCGGTGAACAACACCGTGGCCGCCGGCAAATGGAAGCCCTGCTGGAGGCTACGCGCGGCCGTTTGGGCGAGGCTCGCCTCGTCGGTCGTCAGCGCGAGCGCATCGACGAGGTTGTCCATGCTCTCGAGCACTTTCATGCGCGCCTCGAGGCGGTCGCTCTGCCCGCGCACCTCCTCGAAGGCGAGGAACGAAGCGACCGCGGCGGCCGACGCATCGGCAATGACCTCGGCGACGCGGATCTCGTGAGCCGTCCACTCGCGTTTGTCGTGGCTGGAAACCGCGATCAGGCCGATCACCTCGCTGCGATGGACGAGCGGCACGAAGAGTCCTGCTGCGAAGTGCTCGTGTGCGGTCGGGCGATCGGCGATCTTGTCATCGCGCGCGTCGTTCACGGCGACGGTCCGCTTCTCACGGACCGCGCGCCGGCGCGGCGTGTCCTCGGGAAGGGTCGGGTCCGCGTGGAATTCCTCGATCGCTCCGCCCGGTCCTACGGTGAATCCGTCAGCAAACTCTGGCTTCGACGCGAACAAGTAGAGGCGGTCGATGGCGAGAGCGTTCTTTGCGGATTCGTAGACGACGCGCACGAGCTCGTGCAGCTCGCTGACGCGCGCCAGGCCGAGCGCGGTGTTGCGCGCGACCGACAGCTCGGCGTTCTGCGTCGCGAGCTCTTCGGTCCTCTGGCGGAGCGTGAAGCGCGTCTCCTGGATCGTCCGGGAGATGAGCGCGGTCATCGCGATCACCGAGAGCAGCGCGAAGAGACGGATGACCCCGACGTCGATCTGGGCGCGCTCGTTGCCGATGAAGACCTCCGCCACGAGCGTCGCGATGTACGCGACGATGGCGATCGTTCCAGCGAAGAGCGTTCCCGAGATGCGCATCCCGAAGACCGTCGCGAGGATCGGAAGGACGTAGAACGGGAAGTACCGCGAATCGATCCCGCCGGTGAGCACCAGGAGCACGGCTGCGATGACCTGCGTGATCGCGGCACCGACGGCGAAGCGGCTCTTGCCCAGCCAGCTGTCGGGAAAGACGTGGAACCAGAGGGTCGCGAAAAGGAAGAGCAGGAGGGAGCTCGCGACGAGGCCGATCCGCGACGCCTGATCCGTCGTGGGCAGGGCGGCGGTCCCAAGCAGGGTCGCGCCGATGCCCCAGCTTGCGGCCTCGGACGCGATGCGTATGCGACGCTCGTAGGACGCCCGCGTCCGCGGGTCACCAACCACCAATTCGCGCCCATGGTGCGGCACGCCGCTTAGCCTGTCGCCCCCTGAGCGACCAACCGACCCCGAAGATATCCGGTCTCGCCACCCCCTGAGGGGTCTATGCGGGGTGAAGTGTCGGAGGGGACTCGGTCGGGAGGCAGGCAGGCTGTCGCGATCGGACTGTGCGGTGCCCCCGCAACCAATCTCGGTCGCGGGTCGGAGAGAGAGACCGGCGCCGCGTCTCTGATTCAGACATCGCAACCAGAAACACCACAAGCTGCTGATGAGATCCGGACCGGATTGACCGATACGAAGGGCTGGACGCGGGGGCCCGAGGCGCGCCTGCCCACCCGGCACGCTGCGGGTCCCCGCGCCGATTCGTTTCGACCCAGCAACCGGAACCAACGAGCCGGCTCAACCGGATGTCAACCACCTCCGACTACATCAGGCCTCTACGTCGCTCCAGCAAGCGACAGGGCGTGTGGCTCCTGCCAGGGTGGTACGGGGACGAGGGGTACCCGCTGATCGCTTCTGGAGCGACGTCTTTCATTTACCTTCGCGATCCACGTGCAGCTCTCCGGCGAGCTACGGCACGCGCCGCGACGACGACGATGTCGTCCTCGAGCAGCGTCTGGCTGTCCAGATCGCGCGCCGCCGCGAAGCCTCCGACGATCGCGAGCCCCGCGCGGTGTGCGCGAATGAGCTCGACGATGGGCTCCGCGGTGTCGATCTGAAGGTCGAGCTCGACGAGGCGATGGGCCGCATGGAACGCGGCGATCGCAGCGGCTCGAGTCAACCCGGGCCGTCGCAGAGCCCTGGCGGCGGCCTTTCTTTGTCTTTAGCTCTTGGACAACAGAGACAGCGGATCGATCGCTGCGCCGTCCTTCAAGACCGCGAAGTGCACGTGCGCGCCTGTCGTGATCCCGGTGAGGCCGATGAAGCCGATCACCTGTCCAGCCTTCACGGCCTGCCCCGTCTTCACCGGCGGCAGGGCAAACGTGTCGTCGAGGTGCGCGTACTCGGAGACGTAGCCACCCGGATGCGCGATCAGCACGATCATCGCCCCGTCGGGCAGGTGGCCGACAAATGCGACGACACCGTCGCTCGCCGCGGTGACCGGAGTCCCTAGCGACGCGGCGATGTCGATCGCGCCGTGGAAGTGCGCGTAGGAAACGCCGCCGTATGTGGCCGGCGGCTCGAGCTCGAGTGAGGTGGGACCGAACGGCTGCGTGACCACTCCGCGAACCGGTAACGACCAGGCGCCGCTCTCGCCATCGCGGACCATCGCCGACGCGACGAGCTGAGCGAGCGCGGTCTGCGCGTTGCTGGCGTCCTGCGCGAGCGCGGTCAGCACGCCGACCTGCGCGGCTTTCGCCTCGGTGTCGCCGGCGGCCGCCGCGGAGGCGAGCGAGCGCGCTCGATCGCGGAGCCGTGCGAGCTGGGCCTGTTTCGCGCCGACCGAGCTCTTCAGCGTCGCGAGGAGGTCGGCGCGCTCGGTGAGCTTCGTCTGCGCATCGAGCAATCCGCTCTGCAGAGAGAGCAGGTCGTCGAGCGCCTCGCGCTGCGCCGAGCTGAGATCGGTCGGCACCTTGTCGGAGGGCATGGCGGCGAGGCGGAATGCCTCACGCTCGAGTCGGTCGTGGAGCGTGCGGCGAGCGTCGGACTTGGCCTGCAAAGCGGCGATGTCGGCGTTCACGACATCGAGGTCCCTGGCGACCTGGGCGATCTGCGGATCGAGGCCAGCGAGCTCATCCTGAGCGACCCGGGCCTGCGCTTCGATCACCTGCGCGAGCGATCGCGCGTTCGCGAGCAGATCGGCGTCACGAGCGCGCGCCGCCTCGGCCGCGGCACGCGCCGCTTCAGGATCAGCGGTCGGGCTGGGCGCGGCGGTCGCCGGCGCCGCGCTGGCGCCAGATGTCGCGTCGGTCGGAGCAGGTGTCGGCGAGGTAGAGGGGCTCGCCGACGCAGACGACGAAGGCGATGGGCCAGCTGATGGCGACGGACTCGCGGAAGGTGTGGACGTCGGGCCATCGGCGAGCGCCGCCGTCCCAAGGAAGGACACGGTGAAGGCGACCGCGAGGAGCGCTGGCGCGAGAAGACGACGTACTTGCAATGCTCTCGATGAAAGAGTGCCGCACCTGCCTCAGAGAGCGGACACAAGTCTCCTGAGCGAGCGGGCGAGGGCCGTTCTGGCTAGGTCTCTTCGCCGACCTTCCCGGTGGCGCCGATGCGATTCGTCGTGACCTCTCGAGCCTCGTGCTCCTTCAACATTCGCTCGGCCTCGTCCTCGCGGTTCTCGGCGTTGACCGTGACCATCAGACCGCCGGGAATGAATTTCCCGTCGTCGTCGGTCGTCGCCCCTCGCGCCACGAGAGAGATCCGATCGTCGGTGAAGCGCTGACCGAGAAGAGCATCGACAGCCGACTCAGCTGTTTCGCGATCCGCGAACATCGCAACGACCGCTACATGCTCGCTGGGGACGTGGACCTCTTGTTGAACCTCTTGGACTTCGTCGGATGTTGTTTCCATGACTACCTCCACGGCCGAGGCCGCAGGTGGCGTGCCAGCTAGGACTCCGGCGTCATCTCGCCTGCCCGGATCGCGACGAGGAGCCGATTCTCGGGCGGAGGAACGGGGCAGTTGTAGTGAGGCGAGAACGCGCATGCCGGGTTGTACGCGCGATTGAAGTCAACGAGATAGCTCCCATCGTCGACCGCGTCCAGGTCGAGGTAGCGCCCGATGTGATAGGACTCGCGGCCGTTCGTCCGATCCTTGAAGAAGATCTGTAGCGAATCCTCCGGAACACCCGGCTCGAGCAGACGCGTGGCAGCGACACGGCACTGACGGCTCTCGAGCGAGAAGGTGAACCATCCGACGCGCTCGGCGGCGCGATCCCTCTCCCGGGTCGACTCGAGCGCGATCTTCTCCGGATCAGGTTCGAGCGCGAGGATGAATCGAAAACCCGGCGAGTACGGAAACCATCGCGGCGCCACGCGTTCGCGCTTGGCGTCGGGATCGATGACCACGACCGCGGGTGCGTTCTGATGCGAAAGACGCAACCGATAGCGGCCGAGGCGCACGATCCCAGGCCCGCGCTTGAAGCCGTCGACGCGGAAGCCGTCGTCGGTCGCCGCGATCGTGACCGTCGAGCCGGCCTCGGCAAGCTCGACGTCGGCCTTCGGGCCGAAACGCAGCGTCTGGCCCACGGGCAGCTCGTGGCGCGAGACCGCGGCAAGAAATGACTCGGGGCCGTTCAGCCATTCGCGGTAGCTCTCGCGGCTTTCTTCGGCCTCCCGAGCAGCCTCGTCTATCGGGGTCACGGCGCGAGTATCGCTAGCCGGCGAGTGGCGGTCGAGGACAGCGCGGTTGAGGCCGCCGGCGCCGACGCGTCCGGCGACCGGCGGCACTCGTTCTGGTTAGGCGCGCGCGGTCTGCTCCTCGGTCTCCATGGTCACGCTGGGATCGTTCTGGAAAAGCGAAAACTTGTTCCCCTCGGTGTCCACGCATGCCGCGAACCAGCCCTGGCCCGGTATGGCCATCTTGTCGTCGGCCTTGCCGCCCTGATCGCGGACGGTCGCGATCGACTTGTCGATGTTGTCGCTGTCGAAGTACACGACCGGACCCGGCTCCTGCTGCATTGGGTTGATCGCCCCCGCCGGAGTCGTACCGTCGATCAGGTAGTACTCG
>Ga0134121_10003543_pt1 | contig 12978 bp, 14 predicted proteins | sample KB301_FD_96463 | JGI IMG/M metagenome (GOLD analysis project Ga0134121, IMG submission 96463) | Terrestrial soil microbial communities without Nitrogen fertilizer from Kellogg Biological Station, Michigan, USA - KB3-0-1 | ecosystem: Environmental > Terrestrial > Soil > Unclassified ...
GCCCGTCTCCTCGCGCTCGTCCTTCTCGACCACATCCGCCTTGAGCCGGCAACAACGCGTGACGACATGGCGAATCGCTGCCGCATCGCGGCGGAGCACAGCGTCGGCATTCGCTTCCAACCAACCAAAGAAATCCGCGTCGAGGATGACGCCGTATTTAACAACTTCCGCCAGGCCGCTGCGGTAGTCGCGCTCGGGCAATGTCGCCAGCACGGCGGTGTCGATCCAGACGCCGATCGGTTGATGAAAAACGCCGATCAGGTTTTTGCCTTTGGGATGATTGACCGCCACTTTGCCGCCAACGGAACTGTCCACCATCGCCAGCAACGTCGTCGGCACCATGAGCAGCGGCACGCCACGGTTGAAAGTGGCCGCCACGAAACCGGCCAGGTCACCGATAACGCCACCGCCGACGGCGACCACGAGCGTGCGCCGATCTGCGTGAAGGTTGACCATGGTGTCATAAAGCATCGAGGCGACGCCAAGTGCTTTTTGCGCTTCGCCGTGCGGCAAAATTACGGTGTTGCACTGGAATCCGGCTGCCTTGAGCGCCGCGCCGGCGCGGTCGGCGTGCGGCCGCACATTTTCGTCAGTCACCACAAAGGCCAGCGCTCCCTGGCAGCGCTGCCGCGCAAACGGGCCCAGCCCATCGAGAGCGTTGGACGTGACGGCAATGTCATAACCGCGCGGACCAAGATCGACGCGGACCGTGCTAGTGGACACGATAGATCACTTCCCCTTTTTCACTTCAGGCGAGCCGAGCCATTCGATGGTTCCCGCACTCAGATCGTAATAGCTGGTCACAATCTGAACCCGGCCGCTTTTGACCATGTCATTGATCGTTTTGCTTTGTTTGAGCATGGCGTCGGCGTGGAACTTGGCGTTGTCCTTGACGTTCGCGGCCAGACTGCCCTTGGGGTCGCCGACGTGGACCTCCTTGAGCAGTTCCGCGAGGTTGCCCTCGGCCTTGCCGCCTTCCAGCACAGCCGCGACGGCGCCGCATTTCTCATGACCCATCACTACAACCAGTGGCGTGCCAATATGAAGGACGGCATACTCGATGGAGCCCAGAATGCTGGGATCTGTGACATTGCCGGCGACGCGGATCACGAAAAGATCGCCGAGCGACTGGTCAAAAACAATCTCCGGTCCCACCCGCGAATCGGCACAGGCAAGAATAATCGCAAATGGTTTTTGACCCTTGGCGGTTTCGGCGCGGCGGGCAGCGTCGTTCTTGGCGGTTGTCTTTTGGGCAATGAAACGAGCGTTGCCGTCCTTGAGTTTTTGCAGCGCCTCGGCGGGCGTGACCTTGTCGCCGGCGGCTTGCCGCGGATCGTCCGCGCGCGTGGATTGGCCTGCGAGAGCAAGCACAATCGCCAGGCCAAGGAATCGGGTAATAAAGGTGCGGGGCATGTGTGGATCTCCAAAAGTACCGTGGAGGAGAACCACTTTGGTTTACCACAAAGTATGCGGCGCGACAGCGCTGGTTGTGGTTTTTTGAAGACCGACGACGGCTATTTCGGCTGCCAAGTCGGCGTATCGCTGGGCCCCTTGAATTGTTTCTCGATAATGTAATTCCTGTCCGCCTGCGCTAGCAACGGCGCTGCGCCGTCCAATTCTTTTCTGTCAAATCCGGCCGCTTCCAGGTAACCGCGCGCCAGCGCGTCGGGATCAGGCGGTACAAATTTCTTGCTCGGCCGACGGCGGTCGCCACTGAGTTTGGCCGCTTCGGTTTGTTGCAACTGGTCCAGTCCGCTGAACTGCCCGGAGTTCCCCATCGACACCGCAATCGGCATCGGCTTCTCGGGATCATGCGTCTGCGGGCTGGCCAGGGCCTCGCGCTCGGCCACCATACGGCCCAGTTCCCAGCTCAGCACCGCGGCCAGCTGGCCCTCGGTTTTGCACTGCTTCACCAGACCCTCCGTGATGAAAACTCCTCCCGTGCCTTGATGGAACACTTCCGGCTGCGGGCTGCCAAGCGTCAGAAAGATCGGTTTCATGCCCAGCGCCGGATTGGCGGCGACAATTTGCTTGCCGACTTTGTCAACGATGAGGCCAGTCTCGTTGCCCACAGGCGGTGTGTTGCCAAGAAACGACGAACGCGCGACCATGGGCACAGGGCTGTTAAGCGCGGTAGACGGCACAATTGGCGTAGTCGACGCGGTGCTGTCAGAATGCAGCATATCGGTAGGCACGCAACCGCCGGTCAGTGCTATTGCGGCCGCCAGGGCAACGTAGGGGACGCGCACCATGAGAAACCTCGCCGATGTTACGGAATGTGGGATCTGGCCAGGGGTGTAGCCGCGCAACGAAATCTTGTCCAGGGCAAACTGGCAAATCGGCTGGCCAGTGCCGTATAATCGCCTGTATGCCAGCCGAGCTACTTGGACGCATCACCGTCTTCTGTTTCGCCGCCAGTTACGCCGTGGCCTTCGCTGTGGAGCTATTCCGCACTTTCCAGGCGCGGCCGGCGCTGCGCTGGCTGGCGCTCGCTTTCACCGGTGCCGGCATTGTCGCTCACACCGCCTTTGTAACGGTCAACAAACTGCCGCTCCAGACTTCGTTTGGCTCGCTTATCTTTCTGGCCTGGATCCTGGCCGTTTTTTGCTTTTATGGAGCGGTGCACCATCGTCGCTTGGCCTGGGAGCTTTTTGTGCTGCCGTTGGTTTTAGGTTTGGTGTTGCTGGCTCAGTTGTTTCCAATGGGAGCGCCTTCGGGGCAATCCTCGGGAGGTTGGCAGATATTTGACTTCGAGGACATGCAATTCTGGGCGGTCCTGCACGGCATCTTGATGCTGCTGGCCTTCGTGGGCATCTCGGTCGGCTTTGTCGCCAGCGTCATGTTTCTTGTGCAAACACACCGCCTCAAGACCAAGCAGTTGCCAGGCCAGGGGCTAAAGCTGTGGAGCCTGGAGCGCCTCGAAGCGATGAACCGGCGTTCCATCATGCTGGCTTTTCCGCTGTTGACCAGCGGCTTGTTAATCGCCGCCTGGCAAATGTTCGGCATGCCCGACGGCGGTCTGGGGCTGGAGAACTGGAAAGTCCTCAGCACGGTTGCCCTGTGGATCGTCTTCGCCGTCTTGTTGTACCTGCGTTACAGCGTCCGGGCGGGCGGCAAGCAGGTGGCCCTGCTCACCATCGCGGCGTTTGGCCTGATGCTGGTGGCCTTGATCGCCGTGCACCCCTTCACGCCGGGAGGGGCGCCATGATCCCGTTGCTCGCAGTCGGCTGTAGTTTCCGCAACACGCCGGTGGAGGTGCGCGAGCGGTTTGCCTTCAACCCTGAAAAGCTGGTGCAGGCCCTTGATCTGCTTGGTCAGCGCTACGGCGCCGAGGCGGTCATCCTCAGCACCTGCAATCGCGTGGAGTTATACGTCGCTCCCAGTGATGCCGCTCTGGGGCCGGATGTGGAACGCATCGCCGCCTTCCTGGCCCAGATGCACGAATTGCCCGTGTCCGACATCTATCCTCATCTTTATCACCACCAGGGCGCGGACGCCGTTCGCCATCTCTTCCGCGTCGCGGCCAGTCTTGACAGCATGATCGTGGGCGAAGGTCAAATTGGCGGCCAGGTGAAACGCGCTTACGAAACGGCACACGAACGCAGCGCCGTCGGACCTGTACTGCACGCCGCTTTCCAGCACGCCCAGCGCGCCGCCAAACGGGTGCGAACCGAAACCGGCATCGCACGCGGCAATGTCAGCGTGTCAAGTGCCGCAGTAGCTTATGTGCGCGAGGTCTTCGATCACTTTCATGACAAAACCATTGTGGTCCTGGGCGCCGGCAAGATGGGCGAGCTAACCCTGAAACACCTGCGCCAGCTCAACCCAAAACGCATTCTGGTGGCCAACCGCAGTCCCGAAAAAGCAGAAGCCGTGGCCAAGGGCTGTGGCGGCACTGCCGTCCGCTGGGAGCAACTCGACGACGTGCTCGCCCAGGCCGACATCGTTCTCAGCACCACCGGCGCTCCCGAGCCGATTGTCACCCGCGAGCGTTACAAAGGCGTATTGGCCAAGCGCCCCAGCGGTTGGCCCGTCGTCATTCTCGACATTGCCGTGCCGCGCGACTTTGACCCGCGCATCCACGACGGCGACCGCACTTTCCTGTTCAACATCGACGACCTGCAGCGCATCCGCGAACAAACTCTTCAAGGCCGCCTCAAGCACGTCGCCCCCGCCGAGGCCATCATCGAGCAGGAGCAAGCCCGCTTTCTCAGCGAATGGGGCCGCAAAAAAAACGGCCCAATCATTGCCCGCCTGAGCCAGGATTTCGAAGCCAAACGGCAGGAGATTGTTCGGCAATTATTGGCGAAGCTGAACGGCAAGTATGACGACGCGGACCGCGCTCAGATCGAAGGGGCGTTTCGGCTGTTGCAAAACAAATTTCTGCACGGGCCGATCTCCGCATTGGCGGAGGAGCCACCAGGAGAGCATCGGCACACGCTGCTGGAGGCGCTGCGTAAGTTGTTTGGGTTGCAAGATAATTAGCAATGCGGAGGTCTCATCATCATGGACAAACAGCGTAAAAAGGCCATGCTGAAAACTTGGAAGCACGCCGAACGCACCGATCTCCTTGCCAGCATGCCGATCACGCCACAAATCGGTTTGCGGGTGACTTGCCTGAGGTCTCATCGCTGATTTCGCGATTGGAGAAGGGCTCGGCGTAACCAAAAAGCGATCAATCGTGTCATTTGGTACAATGCTGTGGGAGGTAAACAATGATCCAAACAGTCGAAGCGGTTGTCGATGCAGCCGGCCGAGTGCAATTGTTGGGTGAGGTTCACGTGGCCAGTCCGCGGCGGGCCCTTTTGACGGTGCTGGAAGAGCCGGCAGCGATGCCGGGGGAAGCGGCGCTGCTGGCCGAGGCAGCGCTGGCAATGGACTGGTGTCGGCCGGAGGAGGATGCGGCGTGGTCACACCTTCAGCAGGGGAAGTAGTTCTCGTGCCGTTCCCGTTTTCGGACCTATCGCAGTCAAAAGTCCGCCCGGCAGTTTGTCTTGCAGACGCAGGACGCGGCGATTGGGTTCTCTGCCAAATCACGAGCAGCCCATATGGCGATCCGGCGGCAATACCGCTGGACGCTCCGGACTTTGCATCAGGCGGGTTGTTGGTTGCCAGCTTCGCGCGGCCGGGCAAGCTATTTACCGCCCATGCGGGACTGATGGTGCGATCTGTCGGCACTCTTGCTCAATCTGCATTTACGCGGGTTCTTTCTGCCGTCATGGCGGTCCTTCAGCCGCCGGCGAAACCTTGACGGGCGTGTAGTCGGAAGCGATCACGAAACAAAGACCTTTGGTGGTAGGCATACATGTCAACCGTACAGCCCTTGTATCACGGCCAGCGCTTTTTCACGCGTCACTTGACCAGCACCGTAATCCCCGTCAGCCAACAACCCACTTCATTCCACGCCGCCAACCTGGCCGTGCGGTAGAGTAATCGCAACGGCGCCATTGCCACGCGGGCTGTCTTACGCAAGGCGCGCATCAACGTAGGTCCAGATTCCAAACGCGGCCTCGGAAACACCTCGCGCTGAATGCGAAACGCATGCGGATAAACGTGAAACCCTCGAAACCCTATCTGCCGCGCCAACCCAATGATCTTCGCCGGCGGCATCGCCTTCTCGGTCACATTGTATTTGCGCATCGCCTGGACCGCGTCATGCTGGCGCTGGTGCCCGTGGCCCGGCTCCGATGCGACACAAATACCGCCCGGCTTTAAGGCGCGAAAAGCACAGCGCAGCGCAGCGGACTCATCAACGGCATGGTGCAGAGAATCATAAAACACCACGGCGTCAAACGCTCCGCCGCCGTCGAACTCCTCGTAATCGGCGGTGCGAAACTGCAAACTCTCCTGGCCTTCGCGCTGCCGGCTCTCGTCGGCATGGCGAATCATATCCGGCGCGATGTCAACGCCGGTCACGTTGTACCCGGATTTGGCGAAGAAAATGCTGGTCCAGCCGGTGCCGCAGCCCAGGTCAAGCAACCTGGCCGGCGCTGGCGGCAGCAGTGCCAAAACAGCGGCAATTTCCGACAAAAAAGCGGCACAATTGGGATCGCTGAAGGGTTTGCCCACGGCATGGCGGACAGCCGCCTCGCCGTATTCTTCTTCAATGTTTTTGAGATAATCGATTTCGCCGGTCTTGGCCATGGCACGCCTCCTTGCGTTATCCTGCAGTGTTATTGTCGATTTTCGGCGTGTACTATAACACCCAGGCGTGGTAAGTGGAAGGGCATCAACGATGTATGATGGTTTTGAGCGGCTGCCCGTGATTCCAATAGCGTTTACTCAACTACAGGTTTCATGAAACCCTCTTCTCCTGCCCTTGTCGGCGGCTCCGCGATTCGCCCCCAAGGTCCACCTGAGTGGCCTGCGCCCGACGACACGATTCGTGACTCTCTGCTCGCCGCCTATGCCGACGGTAGCTGGGGCAAGTACCATGGGCCGCACGTCGAAGCCCTTCACTGCCAGTTGGCCGCGTATCACGGCGTGGAGTTCGCTTTGAGCTGCGGCAGTGGCACGTTTGCCGTTGAGTTGGCGTTGCGTGCGCTCCAGGTCGGCCCCGGCGACGAGGTGATTCTGGCTGCTTACGATTTTCCTGGTAATTTTCTCACGATCCATGCCATTGGCGCGATGCCAGTCTTGGTGGATGTTGCACCGCATCATTGGAACCTGACCGCCGAAGCCGTTGCTCAAGCCGTGTCCGGCGTGACCAAGGCGGTTATCGTTTCTCACCTTCACGGCGGCCTCGTGGACATGCCTGCGTTGATGGAGCTAGCTCGGACCAAGGGCTTTGCTGTCGTGGAAGATGCCTGTCAATGTCCGGGCGCGACCGTGGCAGGACGGAAAGCGGGCACCTGGGGCGATGTCGGCGTCCTCAGTTTCGGCGGTTCCAAGTTGCTGACCGCGGGCCGCGGCGGCGCCATCATCACCCGTCGTGCCGATGTGCATCAGCGGGCCAAAACTTATCAGATGCGAGGCAATCTGGTCTGTCCAATGTCCGAACTTCAAGCCGCCGTTTTGCCTCCGCAGCTTGCCAGGCTCGACGAACGCAACGCCGAGCGCCAGCGCCGTGTGAGCCAACTCTTCGAGGCGTTGTCCGGTGTGCCGGGCTTGCGGCCGCTGGTTAATCTTGGCGATGGCCACACGCCGGGGTACTACAAACTAGGGTTCCAATTCGATGCCGACGCCTTTGGACTCGAAAGGGCGGCATTCATTCAGGCCATGCGCGCGGAAGGGATTGCCTTCGACGACGGTTTCCGCGCCGCGCATGTGGGCCGGTCGCCCAAACGCTTTCGCCAGGTTGGGCCATTGAGCGAAGCCAGCCGGGCCGATCAGGGCATGGTGATTTTGCATCATCCAGTGTTGTTGGCGGGTGAACAAGCGATCGCCGAGGTTGCCGAGGCGATTCACAAGACTCACCAGGGCGCCGCGGTAATCCGGGAGCATTTGCAGAGGACGATTCAATGAGCGACAAGGCGAGCGAACCGATCGAAGACCGCCTGCAATCGGACAACTGCGCCCGCGCCTTGCGAGCGTTGGCCAACGCCGAGCGCTTGAAGCTCGTCCAGTGCCTGCAACAACGGCCGCACACCGTCACGGAATTGACGGAACGTCTGGAATCGAACATCACCAAGGTATCGCACCACCTGTCCGTTCTGAGGCACGCAGGTCTGGTTCACGACGACAAACAAGGCAAGTTTGTCGTCTACTCGCTCGACGCCGAGATCTTCCGTTCCGACGGCGGCAAAGCACTGGACGTGATGGACCTGGGGTGCTGCCGGGTTGATCTTCGACCCCAATCTTAGCGCGTTGCCAGACGTTCAAACATTCTCTAAAGTGTAAGATTATATGGCCCCGCTTACCTACACTCTGACTGCCCGTTGCGTGGCCGAAGTGATCGGCACGTTTATCCTCGTTTTTTTCGGGTGTGGCAGCGTGCACGCCGCCGTGCTTATGGGCGCTCACAGCGGACTTTGGCAAGTCGCCATCGTCTGGGGCGTGGCCATCATGCTTTCGATTTACATCATCGGCGGCGTTAGCGGCTCGCACATCAATCCGGCGATCACGTTGACGCTGGCAATGTGGGGCCGCTTCAGTTGGCATGGCGTTGTACCTTACATCATTTCGCAAATGGCGGGTGCGATTATCGCGGCCGGTGTGCTGATCACTCTGTTTTCTCATCCGCTGGAACAGCGCGAGAAGGACCGAGGTGTCACACGCGGCGGTCCGGGAAGCGAGATCACCGCAATGTGTTACGGCGAGTATTTTCCCGATCCCGGCGGCGTTTCCAACAACAAAAACCTGCACACAAGCTCCGAAGTCGAGAGCGAGCTCCAGGAAGGACGAAACGCGTTTGCCAAGTCGACGGCCATGTTTGCCGAGGTGGTGGGCACGATGCTGTTGGCCCTGGTGGTCTTCGCGGTGACCGATCCGCGCAATGAAGGAGCGCCTCCTGCGGGTTTGGCGCCGGTGTTTATCGGCTTGACGGTGGCGGTTTTGATTTCGGTTTTGGCCCCGTTGACGCAAGCGTGTTTCAATCCCGCCCGCGACGTGGGGCCGCGCATCGTGGCTTATTTTGCCGGCTGGAATGAGATCGCGATTCCGGGACCGCGCGGTTTTCTTGAAGTTTACGTGGCTGCCCCGATCATTGGCGCGCTACTGGGCGGGGGCCTGTATGAGCGCATCTTGCGGCCGCTGTTCTACCGCCCAGGCGCCCATGGGAATAACGCATGAATCGTCTCTACAATTCACTGGCGATCGTTTTCCTGGTCTGCGCACCGGCAGTCGGACCGATAGCCGATGGCCGACAACCGCAAGCCGTTGATATTGGTTCTCTTGATCCCGACTCCCCATATCAAGGCACAAAATCCGAGCCGGTTACCTACCAAGTTGATTTGCAATTCGTGGTGACGCCACCCTACCACGCCAAGGTTTTGAAAATCTGGGTGCCACTGCCGCCTTCGGACAACATTCAACAAGTCAGCGGCCGTGAGCTTTCGAGCTTCCCGATGAAGGTCGAGCCCAGGATCGGCAAGGAGGCGCTCTACGGCAACGAGTTCGCCTATTTCGAGTTTGACCATCCCGAAGGGGCCCAGATCGTCCGCCACAAATTCACCGTCAAAACCCACGAAGTGCGCTGGAATGTGGACACGGCCAAGGTGCCAAAGGTGGAGAAATGGCCGGCCGCGTTCGACAAGTTCCTGCGCAGCGAAAAGCTGATCGTCGTCGATGACAAGTTCCGCAAATTCGCCGAAGATATCACGCCGCGCAATGGCGAAGCCCAGGACTTGGCTGCCGTGATGAAATGGGTGCAGGACAATGTCAAATACGATCACGGCAAAGCCTCGCTGCAAGCCAGCGCCGTCCAACTCATGGAAACCAAGGCCGGCCATTGCAGCGATTACCACGGCTTTTGTACAGCCCTGAGCCGCTCACTCGGTTACCCGACGCGGGTCGCCTACGGCATCAATCCCTTCCCGAAGAACTCGCCCTCACATTGCAAGCTGGAGGCCTATTTGCCGCCTTACGGCTGGGTCATGTTCGACGTGTCGGAAACGCAGCAGCTTATTGAGCACATTCACAAAGACGCCAAGTTGGGACCAGCCCGCAAAGAAAAGTTGGGGATTTGGCCCAAAAGCGTTTGCTGGCAGGATTTCGCGACAACACCTGGTTCATGCAGACGCGCGGCACCGATTACGATCTTGCGCCCCCAGCCGCGATGAAAGCCGCTGTCGTCCGCACAATCTATGCGGAAGCCGACAGCGTCGCCTTGCCTGAACCCGATCCAGCGAACATCGAACAGCGTCAATTTTCATGGATGAGCGTGCATGACTACGTCGCGGATCGAAAAGTGACTTACCCGTTCAAAGATTACACCAGTTTGGAGAAATAACATGAGCAGCATCCGCTTCATCATGATCGGCGGATTCCTGGGCGCCGGCAAAACCACAGCCCTGGCCCGCCTCGGCAAGCACTACATAAGCCAGGGCAAAAAAGTCGGCATCATCACCAACGATCAAGCTCAGGATTTGGTGGACACTCATTTTCTGCGCGGCCAGGGGCTGACGGTGGAGGAAGTGGCCGGCGCATGTTTTTGCTGCAAATTCAATGATCTCATGGACAAGGTCGATCTGCTGAAAACCGCGGGCAAGCCCGATGTGATCCTGGCCGAGCCGGTCGGCAGTTGCACCGATCTGGTTGCCACCGTCGTGCAACCGCTCAAGGATCTCTACGGCGAGAAATTCTCCGTGGCCCCGTATCCCGTGTTGTTCAAACCGAGCCACGGTTTGAAGATTCTCAAAAACCAAACCGACTCGGGCTTCTCGCCCAAGGCGGCCTATATCTTCCGCAAGCAACTGGAAGAAGCCGACGCCGTGGCCCTCAATCGCATCGACGAGCTAAAACCCGCGGACGTGCAAGAAATCACCGATTTGGTGGCCAAGCAGTTTCCCGGCGTGCCCGTGCTGCGTGTCTCGGCCAAGACGGGCCAGGGTTTCGACGCCCTTACGCATTTGCTCGAGCAGCAAGGCCGTTTCGGCGGCCGCATTCTGGACATCGATTACGACACCTACGCCGAGGGTGAGGCCGAACTGGGCTGGCTCAACAGCAGCGTCCACGTCAAGGCCGACAAACCGTTTGAATTGGACGCTTTCTTGCTGGACGTGGTCAAGCGTTTGCAGCAAGTGGTCGGCTCGGAAGGAGCGGAGATTGCCCACCTCAAGGCGATTGGCCTGCACGAAGGCTATTTCGGCGTCGCCAATGTGGTCAGCAGCAAAACGCAGCCGGAGTTGTCATTGCCCTCTGCCAGCCACGTGAGCGAGGCGGACGTGATCGTGAACGCCCGCGTGGCCATCGATCCGGCAGTGCTGCAGGACCACGTGCGGAAGGTACTGAAGACGGCTAGCCAGTCGCGCGGGGCGACCGTTGAGGAGCACAAAACGCAGAGCTTCCGCCCTGGCAGGCCGATGCCTACGCACCGATATGCGGCGGCGGTGGGGGTTTAGTCAGGACTCGGTTTCCCAAGTCGCTTGGCTCTGCGAAATCGTCGGATCCACACAATCCCCGCGACGGCGATGCCCAGGCTTGTGGCCACCCCAATCCACGTCCAGGGTATGGGTGCCTGGGACCTTACCAAGGTCACTTCCAAGCGGTCTTGATCGATGCGGACGCGGAACACCAGGGTGTATCCGTTCAAGTCCTCAAGTTGCATATCCGGAAAAGGCCAGGATTGAAGAGCCGCGCCGTTGGAGCTTGTGGTAAGCCATTTGCGATTATCAGGCCCTGTCGGCGGCTGTTCCACTTTTTGCCCGCGCGGGACTGCCAGCAGGTAGAGTTCAGTAGCTCGACTGCCATTTCCCTCCAGGCGCGTCACCGAATCGGGTTGAATCCTGGTCAAATGCAAGCCCGCGTTCGGATTTCCGGACCCCAATCCGTACTTCAAATAGAAATCATGGTTGGGGTAATCGCTCAGGTTTTCAAAACGCACGCGGACGTCAAGGTCTCGGCGAGGCCAGAAACCGATGACGTCCGCAACGGCGGGAGAGCAGGAGGTGAGGCAAGCCGCCAACGAAACCACCGCAGCAAACCACACCGGGTTTTTCATGTGCATGGCCTCATGATCGATATCAATTCTTCGTTTTCAACGACTCCAAGTTTCTCCCAGCGAGCGTGAGGGCAGTGAATCCACGCAGGGCATTTAATAACCTTGCTCAGCACTTCTCGCGAGGCTATGTTCACAGTCACAAGGTACGAATCTTTGACTTAACCGCCGCTGGCAATCTTATGCGAGGTTTGTAGCCATGCGAAAAACCAACTGCACGGGTTGTTTTGTTGTGCTCGTTGCGGGCCTGCACTGCTTTTCCACTCAATCAGCGGCGGCAGCCGAAAAACCTCTTCCACAACTCGCCCCCGAAGCACTTGGCCTGTCGCCGGAAGCCCTGGCCAAGATCGATACGGCTGTCAAAGAAGCGCTTAGCCGCGGCGACGCTCCTGGCGTCGTGGTCGTTGTCGTCCACAGAGGGGCCGTTGTTTTCCGCAAAGCCTACGGCAATCACACCGTCGAACCTGGCAAGATCGGCATGCTGCCGGAGATCGTTTTCGATTTGGCCTCGTTGACCAAACCGATCGCGACGGCCACGGCAATCATGGTGCTGATTGACCAAGGGAAATTGAAGGTCACCGACAAAATCTCCCAACATCTGCCCGCCTTTCGCCGCAAGGAAACTGAGAATATCACTATCGAACAGTTGTTGTTGCACACCAGCGGCTTTATCGCCGACAATCCGCTGGCGGACTATCAGGCCGGCGTCGAAACGGCCTGGAAGAAGTTGTCGGCATTGAAACCGGTCTCCGAACCGGGCAGCAAGTTTACCTACAGCGACGTCAACTATATCCTGCTCGGCAAGGTTGTGGAGGCGATCAGCGCCAAAACTCTGGATGACTTCACCAAGGAAAACGTGTTTGCTCCGTTGGGCTTGAATGAGACGACTTTCAAACCGCAGGGCAAACTCAAGGAGCGAGCGGCCCCCACGGAAAAACGCGGCGGGGCCTGGATGATCGGCGAGGTTCACGATCCGCGCGCTTATGCGCTCGGCGGCGTCGCGGGACATGCAGGCTTATTTTCCACCGGCGACGACCTGGCTGTTTATTCGCAGATGTTGCTGAATGGCGGCCAATATTCCGGCAAACGCATTTTGAAGGAGGAGACGGTCAAGTTCATGACCACGCCGCGCGAGATTCCGCTGGGCGGCGGCAAGAAAGGGCTGCGCACCTACGGCTGGGACATGCAGACTGGCTATTCCAGCAATCGCGGCGACGTGTTTCCGTCAGGCATCAGTTACGGCCACACCGGCTTCACCGGCACGTCAGTGTGGATCGATCCCAAAAGCCAATCGGCTGTCATTGTCCTCAGCAATCGCGTGCATCCCAGTGGCAAAGGCAATGTCAACAAGTTGCGCGGCCAGGTGGCGACCATCGCGGCCA
>Ga0134121_10003544_pt1 | contig 12977 bp, 14 predicted proteins | sample KB301_FD_96463 | JGI IMG/M metagenome (GOLD analysis project Ga0134121, IMG submission 96463) | Terrestrial soil microbial communities without Nitrogen fertilizer from Kellogg Biological Station, Michigan, USA - KB3-0-1 | ecosystem: Environmental > Terrestrial > Soil > Unclassified ...
CGGCGCTCGTCCGAGCGGGCTATCCTCAACGGTTCTCGATCGGTCTGATCGCGGGCACGGGCTCGGTCGGTCTGCTGTTCCCGCCTGCCCTGCCGCTGTTCATCTACGGCACGGTGTACGGCCTGACGAACCTCGATCCAGAGATCTGGGACACCCGGCGCTTTCTGTTCGCCGGCATCGTGCCCGGCGTGGTGCTGATCGGCATGCTGTCGCTCGTCGCGATCGCCGTCGCGATCATCAAGAAGCTGCCGCGCCAGCGGTTCAACCTGAAGGAGCTGGCCATCAGCTGGGCGCTGGCGTTCCCCGAGCTGTGCATCCCATTCGGCGTGATCATCGGGCTCGCGATCGGCTTCGATCTGCCACAGGTCGCGGCGCTCACCGTGGTCTACACGATCGTGCTCGAGGTCGGCGTCTCGCGGCTGTTCGGCTGGCTCGGCATCCCGTGGGGCAAGCCGCTCGCGCCCCGCGTGCTGTGGGGGGTCAGCCGGGAAGCGATGGCGATGGTCGGCGCGATCTTCATCATCATCTTCGCGTCGACCGCGCTCACCAACTTCATGGTCACCGCGGAGGTGCCGCGCAGGCTCGTCGCGTGGACGCAGGCGCACGTCGAATCGAAGATCGTGTTCCTGCTCGCGATCAACGTGATGCTCTTGATCGTCGGCACGGTGATGGACATCTTCTCGGCGATCGTCGTCGTGTTGCCGCTGATCGCGCCGATCGCGAAGGCGTACGGCATCGACCCCTACCACCTCGGCGTCATCTTCCTCTTGAACCTCGAGGTCGGGTACCTCCACCCGCCGGTCGGCCTCAACCTGTTCATCACGAGCGTGAAGTTCCAGCGCCCGATCACCGAGGTGATGTGGGCGACCATCCCGTTCCTGCTCACGATGATCATCGCGCTGCTCACGATCACGTACGTCCCGGCGCTGACCGTGGTGCCCGAGGCCGAGCGCATCGGGCGGGTGCAAGACCTCGCCGGGATGATTCACACCAAGGCAGAAGAGCTCCAGGTCGTGCGGGATATCACGCTGGTCGACGCCGCCGGGACCCCGCTCAAGGACGCCGCCGGTGCGCCGATCGTCAAGCACATCGCCGACTGCGACAAGCTCACCGACGAGATCGCCAAGGGTGGCTGCCAGAAGTTGTTCTTCGACGCCAAGGCGTGCCGCGGCAAGCCCAACGAGCAGGTCTGCACCCACAAGGCGATCGCGTCGTGGGTGGTGTCGAGCCTCAACGCCGTGGACGATGGCACAAGCCCGATCATCGTCGTCACCGAGGTAGCGATGCTCGACGGCGACGGCCAGCCGGTCATGGACAAGTCCGGGGCGCAGCTGGTCCGCAAGCTGTCGCAGTGCGCGACCGAGATCGACAAGGACTCGTGTCGCGAGCTGTTCATCGTCACGTCGAACTGCAAGATCAGCCCGCCCGCTGACCGCGATGTCGCGGCGTGCACCCGGGACAAGATCATGACCTGGTACGACGCGAACAAGAGCATGCTCGACGCGCCGTGATCGATCGCGCTCACGCTCCGATCCGGACCGTAAACCTTTTCCGGCGCTCGAGCCGGCGTGGTAAGACCAAAGGCGATGGCCGACGAGCCCGCGATCGCGAAGCGCAAGGCGGATCACCTCGAAGTCGCAGCCTCGGGGCGTGCCGATTTTGCGAAGTCGACGCTGCTCGAGCACGTCCACCTGGTGCACCAAGCGCTGCCTGAGCTGGCGCTCGAAGACATCGATCTATCGACCAAGCTGGCCGGCAAGACGCTCGCCGCGCCGCTCGTGATCACCGGCATGACCGGCGGAACCGCGGAGGCGGCGGCGGTCAACCGCGATCTGGCGCGCGCGGCGCAGGATGCAGGCGTCGCGCTCGGCCTCGGCTCGCAGCGCGCGATGGACGAGCACCCCGATCTCGCCGCCACGTACGAGGTGCGCGACGTGGCGCCCAACGTGGTCTTGTTCGGCAACATCGGCGCCGTGCAGGCGCTCGCGATGGGGCCGGCCCGCGTGATCGCGCTCGCCAAGCGGATCGGCGCCGACGCGATCGCGGTCCACCTGAACCCCGGCCAGGAGCTGATCCAGGAGCGCGGCGATCGCGACTTCCGCGGCGCCTGCGATGCCATCGCGAAGCTGGTCGCCGCGTCGCCGGTCCCGGTGATCGTGAAGGAGACCGGCTGCGGGCTCTCGCTCGAGGCCGCGCGCGCGCTGATCGCGGCGGGCGTACACACCGTCGACGTGGCCGGCGCCGGCGGCACCAGCTGGGTCGCGGTCGAGGCGGTGCGCGCGGCCAAGGGCTCGGCCAGCGCGGCGCTCGGCGCCGAGCTGTGGGACTGGGGCGTCCCGACGGCGGTCTCGGTGGTCGCGTGCGCGCGCGCGAACCTCAACGTCATCGCGTCGGGCGGCCTGCGCTCGGGCTATGACATCGCCCGCGCCCTCGCGCTCGGGGCCACGGCCGGCGGCATGGCCGCGCCGATGCTGCGCGCGCAACGCGAGGGTGGCCGCGAGGCGGTGGCCACCTTGATCGCGCAGATCATCGCCTCGATCCGCGCGATCTGCCTCTTGTCCGGCTGCCGGTCCGCGCGCGACCTCGCCAGCGCGCCACGTCACCTCGGCGGCCCGCTGCGATCATACCTCGACGATCTTCGCCTATGACCTGCGCCGGCTTCGGCAAGATCATCCTCCTGGGCGAGCACGCGGTCGTCTATGGCTACCCCGCGCTCGCCGCCGCGCTCGATCGCGGCGTCACGATGGCCCCGGTCCCGACCCCGGCCGGGGGCCCCTTGCGACTCGATATCCGCGCCTGGAACGTCGCGGTCACCGCCAGCGACGACCACCCGGTCGGCCGCTCGTTCGCCGCCATCGCCGACGCGCTCGACGCTGGCCGCCCCCCGCTCTCGCTGATCGGCGACGCGCAGATCCCACACGGCGCCGGACTCGGCTCGTCGGCCGCCCTCGCCGTCGCCATCGCGCGCGCCCTGCTCACCCACGCCAGGCGGCCGATCGACACCGCCACGCTGACCCACGCGGCCGGCGCGAGCGAGACCCTGGTGCACGGCAGGCCCAGCGGCGTCGATGTCGCCCTCGCGATCGCTGGCGGCACGGGCGTGTTCCGCCGCTCCACCGGCCTCGCCCCGCTCGCCGGCGTCCCTCCCCTGCGCGTCCTCGTTGGCCCGAGCGGCGCCCCGCGCTCCACCGCCACGATGGTCGAGCGCGTCGCCCAGGCCACCAACTCGCTGCGCGACGACCCTCGGCTCCGCGAGCTCGGCGCGCTCACCGATTCCGGAACCGCCGCGCTCCTGGCCGCCGATCTCCCCACGCTCGGCAGCGCGATGAACCGCGCGCACACCCTGCTCGCCGATCTCGGCGTCTCGACCTCGCAGCTCGACGCGCTGTGCTCCACCGCACGCCAGGCCGGCGCCCACGGCGCCAAGCTCACCGGTGCCGGCGGCGGTGGCGCCGTGATCGCCATCGCCCCGCGCGACCGCGAGGCAGCCGTGCTCGCCGCGTGGAAGCAGGCCAACGTCGACGGCTTCGTCGCGACCGTCCGCTGACCGCCGTGAACGTCGATGGCGATGGGTGTGGCGCCCGAAGTGAATCCTTGTGGCGTGAGCGGTCACTGCGATTTGTCGTCGTCGTGGGCAAACTGGCTTGCGTACCCCACGAAAGGAACAGACCATGACGCGCACGCTCCAGATTGTCACTCTGCTCGGCCTCACCGCACTCGGCTCCACCGCCTGGGCTGGTTACCGCTACCCCTTCGAGGTGCAGATCGACCTCGTCAACCTGACCGCCAAGGGCGCGCTCGGATCCGCCCGCGCCTCGGCCGACACCAACCAGGCGATCGGCTGCCGCATCGGGGCCGGCGCCGGTGGCAGCCCCACCACCTATTGCTTCGCCACCAACGCCGCTGGCACCACGGTCCAGTGCAGCACCGGCGATCAGGCCATCGCCATGGTAGCGACGGCGATTCGCGACAGCAGCCTCGTCAGCTTCTCGTGGAACACCCAGGGCACCTGCCTGAGCCTGACGGCGGAGAACTATTCGACCAATCCTCCGCTCGAGCCCTGATCGCCGCTCCGCACGCCACGACGCGCTCGCCGAGGAGTCTTGCTGGCGCGGGCCAGCGCCGCCGCCAGCTCGCCGCGCTGCACCACCTCGACGCGCTCGAGCGAAAGCCATCGCGCCATCCGGGCCAGCTCACCGGCGAGCGCCGCGGCGACGCGCGATTTCGCAACGCCCGGCTCGTGATGCGCGGCTTGCACCCGCAGTGCCCCCGCGGCGCGGTCCGCCTTGAGATCGACGCGGGCGACGAGCCGGTCGCCGAACAGGAACGGCAGCACGTAGTAGCCGTGGACCCGCTTGGGCTGCGGGACATAGATCTCGAGGCGATACCGCATCCCGAACATTCGCTCGGTGCGCTCGCGCGCCCACACGAGCGAGTCGAACGGCGACAGCAGCACCGCGCGTTCGTCGTCGATCGCGCCGGGCGCCGGTGCGTCGCGGTGGAGGTACGCCCGCTTGGTCCAGCCCTCGACCTCGACTTCCTCGAGCACGCCGGCCTCGACGAGCGCGGTGATCGCGGGTCGCGCCATCGCCGGCCTCAGCCGGAAGTAGTCGCGCAGGTCGGCTTCGGTGGCGATGCCGAGCGCGCGTGCAGCGATCTCGACGAGCTCGCGGTGGGCATCGGCGAGCTCGGGCGTGGGCGCGGCGAGCACCTCAGCCGGCAGCACGCGCTCGGGCAGGTCGTACAGCCGTTCGAAGTCGCGCCGACGAGCGGTGGTGACCTGACCGCTCCAGAACAGGTATTCGATCGCGCTCTTGGCATCTGACCACTCCCACCATCCTTTGCGGCTCGGCTTGCCGAGCTCGATGTCTCCGGCGCCGATCGGTCCGCGCTCCGCCACGATCGCCAGCACGTCGCGCACGAACTGCGGCTTGTACCGCGCGATCCGCCGGATGTGGCGCCACGCCGTGTGCTTCGCCATCTCCATCCGCCAGCGGAACAGGCGGTGCATTGCGACCGGCAAGAGCGACGCCTCGTGGCCCCAGTACTCGAACACGGTGCGCGGCTCGCGATGGCTCAGCGCGTCGAGGTGCGCGATGTCGTACGCACCGAGCCGGCTGAACGCCGGCATGTAATGCGAGCGGACGAGCACGTTGACCGAATCGATCTGCACGACGCCGAGCCGCTCGACGAGCGAGCGCACGGCGCGCCGGTCGACGGCGGCCGGCCGGGCCACGGCAAAGCCCTGTGCGGCGATCGCGATCGCCCGTGCTTGTTTCGCCGAGAGCTTCACGCCGCCCGGGTCGGCGAGCAGACCATGCAGGCCTCGCACTCCACGACGGGGATCACGATCTTGACCTGACGGAGCGGCGGTCGGAGGTAGTCGAGCATGGCCTTCGCCCACGGTATCAAAGCGGTGCCCCCGAGCGGCAAGCGTGGGCCCGTACGAAGAGATCGCCGCGCGATCGCCGCTCGGGCGCCGTCGCCGTCACTAGTGTCACCGCCGATAGCCACTGCGACCGGTTGTCGGAGACCACGCACCTCAAAGCTCGAATGAGCACGACGCCTGACCTCAACCGTGGCAACTACAGCAAGGCTACTCGTCGGATGGCACGACGCGGAGACCGCGCACGCCAACGATGGCAAATCGCTTGCCTTCCCGCACCAAGTCCCCTCGACACCTCCGAATTGAGCGTGCGGCCATCGCTTCGTTAGCAATGTTCCAATCTTCGCCGCTGACAGCGAGATGAATCTTGCGCGAGCGCCCATCCACCGAGCCCAGCACGACGGCGGTTCCAAACAGCTCGTCGCCAGGCCGATCGACCTTCACGACCGGGCCCTCGATCTCGAAGTCTTCCACGGGGGTTCGCTCGCGCAGCACGCGCCCTGCCTCGCGGATCACCTCGAGCGTGTCGGGCGCGAGCTCGTGCAATGACGGCGGCGGATCGATCGGCGGGCGAGTGGATGCCCAACCAATTCGAATCTCGAACTCGCTCACCGACGCGCATTCCCGGACCAATGCCAGCGCTTCGCAGAAATCAGCACTGACCCCAAGATCGACGCCGGCCTCGAACGCGGACAGATCGCCGGTCGCAACACCAACCTCGGCTGCCCGTCTCACGGCTTCAAGCGCTGTCCCGAGCCGGCGTGTGACGCGACGATTGAACGGCTCTCCGTCGGCACCTGTTCCAAAGCCAAAGTCCATCTGCTGGATGAGGGATGGTGGCACCGGTGCGAGCAAGGTCATCACGAAGCTGCCGCGCTCCGTTTGCCCCAAGCTGAGTTCGCTCAGATAGGTCGTGGCCTGCACGGGTTTCCGCGCGGGCCATGCGCGCCTGGGCTCGACGGTCGAACAGGCAGCCGCTAGCATCATGTTGCGTGCGGCCTGCGCGATCAGGGCGCCATCCGAGAGCGGCATCGTGCCGTCGCTTCGTCCCTGAACCATGGATCGAAGTCGAACAATGTCACGCGACACCAGCGGAACATCATGGAGGATCTCGAGCTGAGAACGGTCCTCCGCCTCCGACAAGAGCGCGAGCACCTCGCTTACGCGCTTGGCGTAGTCCCTCCACGCGTTGTGTCGAGGGACTTGAACCTCGAACAGCTCGCCGTCGATCTCCTTCGTCCACTCGGAGCAAGGCTCGTCACTCGCGGTATCATGCGTCGTCCACTTCTGAGCGCGAAGATAGGCAACCAGATCGAGCGGGCGAATGGCGCCAAGCGCCTCCCGATCAGTAACGAGCGCCTTCATGGAAGTCCTCCTTCGCCGATCCGCGTCATCACCGAACGCACGGCCGCGACGGTGAACGCCTGGGTGCGTGGGATCCGCACGCGACACGTGGTCGTGTTGCCGGTCGCGGGGAGGCCTCGCAACGATAACCAGTACGCGCAGCGCCGCATCGCCGTGTGCGCTGGGGTCTCGTCCAACCAGTTCCCGACATCAACGGGAACGCATACGACCACCAGGATCGCAGGCACGTGGACTGGGGTTGCTCGCAGGTCGTCATAGCTCTTCAGCTTCAGATCGAAGGGCAGCTCAGGCCCTGTACCGTCATCCGCGTCGGTGCACTTTACCTGGATGTCGAGGCAGGGACGCCTCCATCCCTGCGGCTGCCCTTGAGGCCCAGGTCGATGCTGTCATCATCGACCTGGCAACGCGTGATGTTGTAGCCGGACACCGCCGCGATGGCGCGTACGAACGCGATGCTGAACTGCTCCTTCTGTTGCGTGGGATGCAACGGCATGACGGCACCGATCATACTCTCCGCATCGTGCGAACCACACGTGGTTGGTCGTCATGTCGCGTGTCGAGATCGCTCCGGCCTTGGAAGATTCGACCGGGCTTCGCGCCGAGTTTGCGATCAAGGCGCCACGCCGAGGCCGTTCACGCTACGGCTCGACGGACACGAGCCGGCCGAAGATCTGGCGGCGCGTGATCCAGCCATTGATGCCGCCGCGATTGTTGCCGATCTGAAACCGCTCGCCCTGGACCGCCTTGACCAGGTGAATGTACTGGTTGCCCTTCACGCGGCAGAGCACGATCTCGCCGACCGCGGGGACGTGCTCGCCCAGCGGCTCGACCGTGCAGAGCTGGCCGCTCTCGATCTTGCCGACCATGCTGTTGCCGCGTGGCCTGAACTGCACCGTCTCGCCGCGCGCTAGCCGCGCGATGTAGCCATCTGCCCATCCCATGATGCTGCTCCTCGGATTCGTCGTGCTGCGCGCGCTTGCGTCATTATAGCGCCTTCACTTGATGCGGAAGCTGCGCAGCACGCCGCGCGCGAGGGCTTCTCCGTCGGGTGACGGCAGCGCGCCGCTGGCGGTGCGTGCCACCACCACCACGAACCGGCGATCGCCCTTCGACGCCATCAGCACGAAGCTGCGCAGCGGTGCTCCGTGCTTGCCCTTCTTCGGCTCCTGCCGCACCAGCGCGTACGCCGCGTCGGCTCCGAGCGTGGCGGCAAACTCGCCGGGCAACGCGCGCTGCTTCGGGATCACGAGGTTGGCGCCGAACCCCTGCTCCTCTTGGGCGAAGAAGTCCTGGGCCTTTCCACCGGGCGCCTTGGTCTCGGTCACGTTCACGAACTCCGTGCCGCTCTTGTCGGTCCACGCCGTGCCGGCCTTGGTCCACGCCTTGGGCACATCGAGCGTGAACCCGGCTGCCTTCACAGGGGCGAGGGCCGGTGGCGCTGGCACGTGCAGCACAACGTTGCCCGGATCTTTCCCATAGCCCGGCTCGTCGATCGATGGATCGATGACGACCATCGTCGACGGCTTGACCGTCGCTGGATCGCGCAGGAACACGGGCAACGGATCGTCCGTGAGCACGACGACGATCTTCTCGACCTTGCCCCCCGCAACCACGAACAGCGTCGACAGCGCCGGGTAATACCGGCTGTCCTTGTAAGCCTGCTCGGTATCGGGGAGCGGGTGCTTGACGCCCGTCTTCACGTCGATCGACATCATGTTCGCGTACAGCGGGCTGCCCACGGACGACGAGAACGCCTCGGCCTTGCCGTACAGCCCGACGATCTTCTTGATCGGATCGCCGATCCGCGCGCCCCGCTTCGTCGCAGGCGCCTTGCCACCGGAGATCTCGATCGCCCGCGTCACGAACTGCCCCGTCTCGGCGTCGCTCTCGGCGACCACGACGAGCGTCCACGGCCCCAGGTCGTAGAAGTACCAGAACGGAACGTCCATGTTCTCGCGACCGGGCCCGAGCGCCTTGTACATCTCCGGGGTCGGCGTGCCGAGCGCGATCACACCCGGAAAGCCCTTGCCCTCCTCGAGCGGCTTGCCGGCCAGCTGCTTCACGTAGCGATCGTCGGGCGCCTGGGGCGCCTGGGCCGATACGGTGGCGGTGAACATACAGAGCGCAGCGATCACGAGCAACTTCATAGGCGACCCTCGATGTTATCGGCACGAGCGTATCGCGCCCTGCGCCCGACTGACACGGCATGGGCATTGCGCATCCGCCCATACCACTCCGCAGTCCTGCTGCTCGCGCGAGATCTCCATTTCCGAAATTTCCTGGATCAAGAAAATCTCCGGAAGGCGACGGTGGCCCCCCGACGACGGAGCGCGGCACGACTACGTGGAGTCGGCCTTCCTTCCCAGCTTGGCCCTTTGCATGGATAGATAGAGCCGAACCAGACCCATGTTGAAGATGTACTCGCCTTTCACATCCCCTGAGCGCAGCACTTTGAGCGTCTTCATTTTCTGAAGAAAGTTGTTGAACTTCTTGCGCTCGGAGTCGTCGAGCCCTTGCTCGACATCTTGCTTCAAGAATCGATTTCCGCTCGTGATCTTGCTCAAGATCGAACGATAGTCCTGGCTCCTCAGCGCAGCGAGGACTTGCTGGTCAACGTACTTGCGCCCGAAATCCTCGGCTGCTTCGACGACCGCCGTGAGCGCGTCGTCCTGATCGATGACGAGATCTTGATCGCTCCAGTAGGCCCAGTCACCGATCAAGTGCATGACCTTGGGAACCCCCGCGCTGTAGGACGTGAGCACGAGCATGCCCTCATCGAGCACCTTCGTCCCAGCCAGCTCGAACGCGCGCTGAAAGAATTCGCGCATCTCGCCCTCCGATAACGGCTCGATATCGATCACATCGAAGATCCGTTCCACCGGCTGGTGGTTCTCGATCAGACGACGTCGTTTCTCCTCGGTTCCGCAGATCATCAGGAGCAGAGGGAGGGGCTTGTGGGCGAGCGCGTTCGTATCGACGAGGCTCTTGATCATCTGCGCGAACCAAGGTTCGTTCGCGAGCCCGTTGATCTCGTCGAGCACCAGGAACACCCCGTTCGCGCCTGCTGACTTTTCGAGTGCTTGCCCCAGGAAGTCCAGAACACCGTGCACGCTCGCGATCTTCGAAGCGTCGCTTCGCAGTACTTCCAGGTTCACGCTGAACCCGAACAGCTCTTGCTTGCCGATGTACTTGGCCAGCCAAGTCTTGATCTTCTCCCCGCGCGACGGGTGAATCTGACCGGAGTGCATCGTGCCCTCGATGATCCGTGCCGCGAGATCCGCTGGGGTCTGAGATGGACTGAGGCTGGCGTAGATCGGCACGAGGCCGTGCTTCTCCGCGGCAAGAAACTGCACGTAGCGAGCGATGGAGCTCTTCCCGATCCCGTACTCACCCTGCACGAAGATCGAGATCGGTTTGCCGCGCTCGACCTGCCCGACCCCTCGCTTGATGATCCGGTCGAGCTGCTCCTGGCGACCGACGAACAGCTCCACGGGTACGGGCTGTCCCGGATAGAACGGGCTCTGCCCCTTGTCCATGGCCGAATACTAGCGACCCAGCGGGCATCTGGCCAGCAGGAGGATTCGCGCTGTGCTTTACGAGTCGAGGCCGCAGCCCGGTGACGTGTGGGTCTAACCACCTTCCAGCGCGAACACGACACGGGGACGAGATTTGCAAGGTCGAGCACAGCACGCTCACCGATTCCTGTACCGCCGCGCTCGTGGCCGCCGATCTCTCCACGTTAGGCGGCGCGATGAACCGCGTCGGCGATCTGCCCCAGCGTGATCGCGCGCGACCGTACGTCGCCCAGTCGCTCGTACACCGGCAGCTCCTCCTCGCGCCGGATCCGCAGCGCCTCATCCACTTCACCCCGCGCCGCCAGAACATCCGCAATCTTTCCCAGCGCGATCACATGGATCGGCTGCGTCAACCCCGGCAGGTTCAGCGTCTGACGGTACCCAAGCCGCCCGTGCGGCGAACGCCCGGGCGCAAGCTCCGGCCGCCCGAGTTCCGCCGTCACTGCGCCCCAGAAGGCCTGCTGCCGCTCCAGCACCTGCTCGCAACGGCGGTTGCGGCGAAACGCGGGCAAATCGCCGCCTGCGAGCCACTCGGAGTAGGCGCGGGGATCGCTGCCGATGTTCTTACGCATCCACGCCCACGACGCTGGCTGGATCTTCCGATTGATGTCGTGGTTTCCAGGAACCACGAACAGCCGCTCGATCGGCACCCCGAGCGCCTCGCAGGTCTCCTTCAGGAACGCGATGGCACCGGGATAGTCGGTGGGGTGGCCCCAGTCCGCTAGGTCGCCGGTGAACACGACCAGATCGAAGGGATGCCATCCTTGCGAAGCTCGGCGAGGTTGTCCTTCCACTTCTGCCTTAGCACGCGCCACCGGAACGCCGCGTCCCTGCGCTCCCTCGCCCCTTGCGGGCCGTCCACGCTCCGCATGTGCAGATCGGAGATGTGAAATACCCGGACGCGACGTCCACCCACGCCACCATCGTATCGCATCGCCGCACAGGCGAAGCCGCTGGTCCCGTGAACGTTGCGGCCTGGGCACGGCGCCCTGATCGCTCCGACAGACGGGTCCATGCACTCCTGTAGCTTGCTAGACTGAAACCATGGCCGCGCCCGACATGCTCAGCGAGATCTTGCGCCTCCCGGTCAACGAGCGTGCACGTCTCGCCCTCGAGCTGATCCGCAGCCTCGATGGCGAGCCAGAAGCCGACGCTGTGGCGGCCTGGGATGCCGAGATCGAGCGTCGCGGTGCAGAAGTGGACGACGGCACGGCCGAGACGATGACGCTCGAAGAGTACCTGGCACATGTTCGGCTACGTCGAACTGCACGCGCAGCTCGATGAGCTTTCGCATCCATCGCCGCGCGGTCGCCGAGATCGATCACGAGGTCGACTACTACGAATCTCGTGAGGCCGGACTTGGAGCCGAGCTCGAGGACCAGATCGCTGCGGTGTTTGCCCTGATCCTTCGGTTCCCCATGGCTGCGCCGCAGTGGCGTAACCGATCGGATCGACGCGTCGTGGTGCTCGATTCGCTTCCCGTTCACGATTCCTTACCAGCTCCAAGGTGAAGACATCGTAATTCTCGCGCTCGCACACACGAGCCGTCGCCCTGGATACTGGTCAAGGCGAAATCCGTGAAGATCTGGGAGCTCGTACTGCCCCCCATTGCTCACCAACGCGGTCGCCGATCAAATCGTCGACCGCGACGTCCCGGATCGCAGCATCGTGATCACGGCGTCCCACGTCGAAGCCGCCAAGGAGACGATCGAGGTGAAGATCCGCCGCGACGTGGAGACCGAGACCGAGTCCGAGTCCCTCGACCAGGTGGCGCGGTATCTGGGGCACGCCGGGCTCGGCGAGGGTTGGCTCGTGATGTTCGATCTACGCAAGAACCTTGCGTGGGCGGACAAGCAGTTCGTGCGCGAGGTGGAGCACGCACGATGCAAGACCCGCATCGTGGGATGCTGACGTCACGGCCGGAGCGCGACCTTCATGACACCGTCGCGCTGGTTCGCGAACAGCTCGTACGCTGTCTCGATCTCGTCGAGCTTGAACGAATGCGTGATGAACTCGCGGAACGGGAACCGCTTGGCCTTGACCACGTTCATGAGGCGGCGCATGCGCTCCTTCCCACCCGGGCACAAGGTGGTGACGATCGTCTGATCGGCGAGGCCCGCCCCGAACGCGTCATAGGGAATATTCAGATGCCCCGCGTAGACCCCGAGGCTCGACAGCGTGCCGCCCGGGCGCACCGAGCGCAGCGCGTTCTCGAACGTGGTCTGCGTGCCGAGCGCCTCGATCGTAACGTCCGCGCCGCCGCCGGTCAGTCGCTTGATCTCGGAGACCACGTCCTGCTCCTTGAAGTTCAGGACGACGTCAGCGCCCATCTTGCGCGCGAACTCGAGGCGACGCGGCACGCTGTCAACGCCGATCACCAGCGATGCACCGGACAGCTTCGCGCCGGCGGTCGCACAGAGCCCGATCGGCCCCTGCGCAAACACCGCCACAGCGTCGCCGATCCGGACGTTGCCACGCTCGGCCGCCGAGAACCCCGTCGACATGATATCGGGGCACAGCACGACATCCTCGTCGGTCAACTCGTCGGGGATCTTGGCCAGGTTCGCCTGCGCGTCCGGGACCAGGACGTACTCGGCCTGGCAGCCGTTGATGGTATTTCCGAACCGCCAGCCGCCCAGCGCCTCGTAGCC
>Ga0134121_10003545_pt1 | contig 12974 bp, 7 predicted proteins | sample KB301_FD_96463 | JGI IMG/M metagenome (GOLD analysis project Ga0134121, IMG submission 96463) | Terrestrial soil microbial communities without Nitrogen fertilizer from Kellogg Biological Station, Michigan, USA - KB3-0-1 | ecosystem: Environmental > Terrestrial > Soil > Unclassified ...
AAATTAGGAGCAACTAAAAAAATGAGTGAACATGTGAAGGAAGTGAGCGACAGCTCGTTTGAAAAAGACGTATTGGGCTCCGGTAAGCCGGTGCTGGTAGATTTCTGGGCTGAGTGGTGTGCCCCTTGCCGAATGCTGGCGCCGACCGTTGCGGCTGTCGCAGAGCATTATGGTGACAACGCGAGCGTGGTGAAGTTGAACGTCGACGACAACCCATCGACCGCACAACGTTACGGTATCAAAGGCATCCCCACACTGATTCTTTTCCGCGATGGAAAAGAAGTCGAGCGCGTTGTCGGCGCGACCAGTAAAGAATCAATCACAAGGATGATCGAGAAGTACGTGACGGTGAAGGCTGCAAGCTAAGAAAACACTCTGGGCGATTAAAGGCCGGGCGTCTATGGCGTCCGGCCTTTTTTATGCATCACAGGTACACAGTTGGGCACACATAGAGAAACACCGCCGTCGCTGCCATCGTAGTAGCAAGCAACGGTAAATCCTTTAGATTCAATAATCCTCTGAAAGAACTTTCGAAAATTGCCGTTGCTATCCTTATAGGTCACGAGTAATCTTCCGCTGGTTTCGGTTCCTGTTGTTTCCGCGGCTTCTACTTTGAACGAAAGAGCGGGTGCATCTATGAGTGCAGTCAAGGAGCTGCTTCATCAAATCCCCGATCCAAATCTTCCTGACAATGAACGCGTGCGCTTACGTTGCCAGTTAGCCAGGCAGTTCGAAAAAACCGGCAACTACGCAGCGGCGTGCGGAGCCATGGATGATCTGTGGCTAGGAGTGGGTAAGCGCCCTCGTCTCGATACGCTGGATGCACAAACGTCTGCTGAAGTATTGCTGCGCATCGGCGTACTGACGGGTTGGATTGGCAATATAAAACTGATCAAAGGTTCCCAGGAAATCGCGAAGAGTCTATTGAGTGAAAGCCTGGAGATCTTTGAAGCGGTGGGCGATGTTAAGAAAGTAGCGGAAGCGCAAACAGAAATGGCGCTCTGTTGCTTACGCGAGGGCTCGATTGATGTGGCCCGATCACTATTCACAGACGCACTCGCTCGACTCGATGACCATGACGGCGATCTCAAAGCAGTCGCTGTATTGCGAAGTGCGATGGTTGAGTCGCGTGCGAGCCGCTTAAATGATGCGCTCCATATACTAACGACAGCGGTTTCATTGTTTGAAGCCAGCGCCAATCACGCACTCAAAGGCTCTTTCCACAATAACCTTGCAATCGTCCTTAAAAGACTCGGGGCCACGGAAGGTCGCGAAGATTATATCGAGAGCGTTCTGAGGCACTTTACCGCCGCAAGTTTTCACTACGAGCAGGCTGGCCACACAAGTTACCGGGGAGGTGTGGAAAATAACCTTGCGATGTTCCTCTTAGAAATCGGAAGGTTCGCGGAAGCGCATGATCATCTTGATTGTGCGCAGGCGGTCTTTACGAAAATTAACGATAGCGTCGGCCTTGCGGAAGTTGAGGAGTCACGTGCGCGCGTTCTACTGGCGGAAGGTGAAATTTCGAAAGCGGAGAAGATCATTGAGGCGGCGATTCGCACACTCGAGCGAGGCGATCAGAAGTCGTTGCTTGCAGAGGCACTGACAACGCGCGGAATCGTGTTATCTGAGCTGCAACGTTGGGGCGAAGCGCGCGGAACATTTGAACGTGCAATCGATATGGCTCAGCAAGTGGGCGATTTAGAGAAAGCAGGTCTCGCGGCTCTTGCTTTGATTGAACAGTTACCTGAGCACCTCACAGAGAACGAGTTATGCCTCATTCTCGAACGTGCCCGTGGTTTTCTGAAATTCACGCAGAACACCGCCATCCTGCAACGTCTAACTGAATGCGCGTGGCATGCGTTATCAATTATTCATACCACCCGGCCTGATTGGACCGCTTTCTCGCTGACGGAAACCTTACGCCGTCATGAGGGCAGGTTTATTCAAATGGCGCTCGAAGACTCCGGCGGCTCGGTAACGAAGGCCGCAACTTTGCTGGGACTCCCGGGACATCAAAGTTTGAATTTCATACTGCAAAATCGCCACCCGGAACTTTTCAGCGCCCGGACTCCGATAAAGCGCAGACGACGAAGTACATTGAAGCTGGTGGAGCCGGGAGTTGGAAACGACAGGCCGGATGAGTAAGTAACAATTTTCTCCCGCGCATGAATTCCACGTCCTCGCACTCAACGTGGGCACAGGGGCCGGAACGAACGCCCAGAACGAACCGGCCCATTGCGCGCCGAGTCAGTTTTCAATTTGTGTTCTCACGGAGAGCGTGGAACTTCACAACACACTCTTCGCCCACGCTGTGCTGCGATCACCTTGTGTGCTTTTGTGCCTCTTTGTGGCTAAAATGAGGCCGCATGGAACAAACGAAGCCCACGCGGCTTATAGTAGGAATCACCGGGGCGACGGGAACGATCTTTGGTGTGCGACTTTTGCAGATGCTGCATGGGTCCGGCGTCGAGACGCACCTCGTAGTGAGTAAGTGGGCGGCGCGCACACTCACGCATGAAACCCCACACTCACTCAAGTACGTACAAAGCCTCGCGACACAGAGTTACGGAATCGGGGCGCAGGGTGCTGCGATCTCGAGCGGCTCGTTTGTAACACTCGGAATGGTGATTGCGCCGTGCAGCATGCGCACGCTCGCCGCGATCGCACACGGGCTCGGCGACAATCTGATTCATCGTGCTGCCGACGTGATTCTCAAAGAGCGACGCAAGCTCGTCCTAGTTGTGCGCGAATCGCCGTTCAACGAGATCCATCTCGAGAACATGCTGAAACTGGCGCGCATGGGCGTGGTCATTCTTCCGCCAGTGCCGGCGTTCTACAATAACCCTCAAAATCTCGACGACATGATCAATCACATCACGATGCGCGTGATCGATCAATTCGATATCCATCTCGACGTGATGAATCGCTGGGATGGCGTGTTGCTGGACAGAAAGCGATCGACGGAAGCAGAGTAGGAGAACAAGTCATGGGTGAAATGGTCCAATTTCCGTTTGCCGGAGGAAACACGGGCGGGTATCTCGCGACACCGAAGCAGGGCAGTGGTCCTGGCGTTATCGTGATTCAGGAGTGGTGGGGACTCGTTGATCACATCAAAGACGTTTGTGATCGATTCGCCGAAGAGGGCTTCGTCGCGCTCGCGCCCGATCTCTATCACGGGAAGACGACGAGGTCGCCAGACGAAGCCGGCAAGCTGATGATGGCAATGCGCATCGACGAGGCAGAAAGAGATCTCAGCGCCGCCGTTCAGTATCTTTCAACGCAAGACTCAACCACGAGCGACAAAGTTGGCGTCGTCGGCTTCTGTATGGGCGGCGCACTCTCGCTCTACACAGCGACAAAGAACGATCGTGTCGGCGCGTGTGTTGTCTTCTATGGTGGACATCCGAAAGTAAAACCCGATCTGCCGAACCTTCACGCACCCGTGCTGGGTCTCTACGGTGAGAACGACAAGGGCGTAAATCCTGATGTGGTTCATGCGTTGGAGCGCGACGTGAAAGCGCTCGGCAAGTCGATTGAGGTCGTAATTTACCCCGGCGCCGATCACGCCTTCTTTAACGATCAGCGCCCGCAGGTTTATAACGCCGAAGCTGCGGCCGATGCGTGGCGGCGCACAATCGCGTTCCTTCGCGAGCATTTATCAGTGTAATCCGTGTTAATCTGTGGCGAATAAACCATAGGTCTGTCTCTACAAGCTCCATCTCTATCACAACCAAGAGGAACTGTTTATGACCATGTCTTCGTGCGTATTGACTGTGTTCTCGCTCCTGTTTCTACTGCCGCTGCGCGTAGTTGCGCAGGAACCGCCAAGGCCCCCGGCGACACCGTCACCATCACCAACAGCAACAGCAAGCCCGTCGCCAACACCTACGCCCGAAGCATCACCAACACCACGCGATCCGATGTCGACTCCGACATTCAACGGACTCAGAATGCGCTCGATTGGTCCAGCCTTCACGTCCGGACGCGTCGTTGGATTTGCAGTCGATCCAACAAACATCTCGCGCTACTACGTCGCCGTCGCCTCAGGTGGTGTTTGGAAGACAGTCAATTCCGGTATCACGTGGACACCGATCTTCGACAACGAAGGCTCATACTCGATCGGCGCCATCGCGCTCGATCCAAAAAACCCGCTCACTGTTTGGGTTGGTACCGGTGAGAACAACAGCCAGCGCAGCGTCTCGTACGGCAACGGAGTTTATAAGTCGGAGGACGGCGGTCGAACGTGGCGAAACGTAGGATTGCGGACTTCCGAACACATCGGCCGCATCGCGATCGATCCGAAAGACTCGAACATCGTGTACATCGCATCGCAAGGTCCACTCTGGGGACCGGGCGGTGAGCGCGGACTCTACAAAACCACTGACGGCGGCAAGACCTGGAAGAGCATTCTCAACATCAGCGAGAACACAGGCGTCACCGACGTCGTGATCGATCCGAATGATCCAAACACGATTTACTGTGCTTCGTATCAACGACGCCGTCACTTCTACACACTGATAAACGGCGGTCCTGAAAGCGCGATCTACAAATCGACAGATGCAGGCGCGACCTGGAACAAACTGCGCGCGGGCTTGCCGACTGTCGAGCTGGGGCGCGTCGGACTCGCGATCTCGCCAGTTGATTCAAACGTGATCTACGCGACAGTCGAGGCTGCCGATCGCCGAGGTGGAATCTTCCGATCGAGCGATCGCGGTGGCAGTTGGGAGCGACGCAACGAATATGACACCACTGCGATGTACTACGCGCGCATCGTTGCCGATCCGAAAGACGTCGATCGCATCTACATCATGAACGTCTTCCTGATGGTTTCCGACGACGGCGGCCGCACGATCCGGCGGCTCGGCGAGAAAAACAAGCACGTCGATAATCACGAGATCTGGATCGATCCGGCGAATACAGATCATTACCTCGTCGGTTGTGACGGTGGCATTTACGAGAGCTACGATCGCGGCCAGAACTGGGACTTCAAACAGAACCTGCCCGTGCCGCAGTTCTACGACATCACCACCGACAACGCGAAACCTTTCTATAACATCTACGGCGGCACGCAGGACAACTTCAGTTTCGGTGGTCCATCGCGCACACGCAGCGCGTCCGGCATCGTTAACTCCGACTGGTTCGTCACCAACGGCGGCGACGGTTTTCGTTCGCAAGTCGATCCTGAAGATCCGAATACGGTTTATGCGTCGTTACAGCACGGCGTGATCGTCCGCTTCGACAAGCGCACGGGCGAACGCATCGGTATTCAACCGCAGCCTGGTCGCGACGAAGATCCGCCGCGTTGGAACTGGGACACACCGTTCATCATCAGCCCGCATCTGCACACACGTCTCTACATCGCTTCTGACAAGCTCTATCGCAGTGACGATCGCGGCGACACGTGGATTGTGATCAGCGGCCAGCTTTCGCGCGCACTCGATCGCGACAAGCTACCGGTGATGGGAAAGATCTGGAGCATCGACGCTGTTGCGAAAAACGCTTCGACCGCGTTTTACGGCAACGCTTCGGCGCTCGCAGAGTCGCAGAAGAAAGACGGTCTGATCTACGTCGGCACTGACGATGGTCTCTTACAGATAACTGAAGACGGCGGCAAGAACTGGCGCAAGGTCGACAAGTTTCCGGGCGTCGCTGACATGTCTTACGTCAGCCGCATCATCACTTCCAATTTCGATGCAAACACTGCGTACGTCGCTCTCGAGAATCACCAGAACGCCGACTTCAAACCTTATCTTTTAAAGACGACCGATGCCGGACGAACCTGGACTTCTATCGTTGGGAACCTGCCGAAGAATGGACCAGTTTGGGCCATCGCAGAAGATCACGTGAATCCGAACCTGCTGTTTACCGGCACCGAGTTTGGTGTGTTCTTCTCCGTTGATGGCGGGCAGAAGTGGATTCAACTCAAAGGTGGAATGCCCACGATCGCGGTCCGCGATCTGAATATCCAGAAGCGAGAAAACGATCTCGTCATTGGAACGTTCGGTCGTGGCATTTACATTCTCGACAACTACACTCCGCTGCGTCTGATCAAACCCGAAATGCTGCGACAGGAAGCAGCCGTGTTTCCAGTGAAGGATGCGTTGATGTACATCCAATCGCAGCCACTCGGTGGCCGCGGCAAGAGTTTCCAGGGCGAGCGCTTCTTTACCGCCGACAATCCGCCGTTCGGCGCGACCGTTACGTGGTATCTGAAAGAAGCCATCAAGACGAAGAAAGAGAAACGGCAGGAGAGCGAGCGCGAAGCTGAGAAAAAGGGCGCGCCCGTTGGTTGGCCCAGCGGCGCCGAGCTGCGTGCTGAAGAAGAGGAAGAAGCGCCCTCGATCATCGTCACGATCACTGATTCGTCTGATAACGTCGTGCGGCGGCTGACTGGGCCGATCGGCGGGGGAATACAGCGACTGACGTGGGATTTGCGTTATCCGGCGGCGAACCTTTCTGCTCCGCCACCACCTGATGCAGATTTTGATTTCGAGCCGCCCTCTGGCGCACTCGTGATGCCGGGCACGTACAAAGCCACAGTCGCGAAGCGTGTTGATGGTGTTGTTACGCAGCTTGGTCCACCACAGCAGTTTCAGGTCGTAGTCGAGGGCCAGGAAAACATGTCGGCCTCCGATCAAACGGCGCTCGTCGAGTTTCAGACGAAGGCGATGCGTCTACAACGTGCTGCGTCCGGCGCGACACAGGCTGCCAACCAGCTCCGACCGCGACTCGCGGCAATCAAACGCGCGATCGCGGAAACACCGTCGCTGCCGCAGCGTTTGCAGGATGAGGCAACCGCGTTGGATCGACGCGCCAACGAGATCCTCCGCGCTTTAAGTGGTGACGCCGCCGCGCGGCAACGGAATATTAATACGCCACCATCGATCAACGATCGCATCGGATATGTGGTTGGCGCGCAACGCATGTCGATCTCGCGTCCAACTCAGACTCAGATCGCGCAATACAACGCCGCAGCGCAGGACTTCGAGAGTGTGTTGGGCCAGTTACGGCAGTTGATCGAAGTCGATCTGGACAAACTCGAGAAGCAACTCGAAGCCGCCGGCGCACCATGGACACCGGGACGCGTACCCGAATGGAAAAATCAGTAATAAATCCGTGTTATCCGTGGTTAAAAGGAAATCCGACATGAAGCGTCTCTGGATTTTATTGCTCGTTCTGATTTGTTTCTCGACGATCCATGCCCAAAAGATCTCCGATAAGGTCGCGGGCATGGAGAAGTTCCCCGGCTTCTTCCCGTTCTACTGGGACGCAAAAACCGGAAAGATCTGGCTCGAGATCGACAAGTGGAACATCGAATTTCTCTATGTCGAATCAATGCCTGCAGGCATCGGCTCAAACGACATCGGTCTCGATCGCGGTCAACTCGGCAACAGCGCTATCGTCCGTTTTGATCGCACTGGACCACGCGTCTTGCTGGTCGCGCCGAACTACAACTTCCGCGCGATCAGTAACAACGCAGACGAACGACTCGCAGTTAGAGATGCGTTTGCGGAGTCGACACTGTGGGGCTTCGAAGTCGCCGCTGAGGAAGGTAATCGCGTGCTGGTTGACGCGACGAGATTTTATTTGCGTGACGTCCACCAGGTAACGCAAACACTGCAACGCGGACAGCAGGGAACTTATCGACTCGAGGAGTCGCGCAGCGCATTCTATCTTCCTAATACAAAAAACTTTCCGCAAAACACGGAAATCGAAACCACGCTGACGTTCACAGGCGAACCGACGGGACAATACGTTCGAGAAGTCGTGCCCGTGCCTGAAGCCATCACGGTTCGCGAACGTCATTCGTTTGTGCAGTTGCCGGGAGCCGGATTCAAGCCACGCGTGTTCGATCCACGCGCCGGTTACTTCGGTATCGACTTTATGGACTTCGCGACGCCGATCGAGGAGCCGATCACGAAGCGCCTGATCGCGCGACATCGTTTGCAAAAGAAAGATCCGAGTGCGCGTGTGAGTGAAGCCGTGAAGCCGATCGTCTATTACGTGGATCGCGGCGCGCCCGAGCCGGTGCGTTCGGCGTTACTGGAAGGCGCGCGCTGGTGGAACCAGGCGTTCGAGGCGATTGGTTACAAAGACGCGTTTCGCGTAGAGATCATGCCTGCCGACGTCGATCCGATGGACGTGCGTTACAACGTGATCCAGTGGGTGCATCGCTCGACGCGCGGTTGGTCCTACGGCAACTCGCTCACCGATCCGCGCACCGGCGAGATCATTCAGGGCCGTGTTTCGCTCGGCTCGTTGCGTGATCGCCAGGATTTTTTGATCGCTGAAGGCTTGCTTGCGCCGTACGACAAAACCAACACCGTATCACCGAAACTTCTCGAGATGGTGCTGGCGCGTCTCCGGCAACTATCAGCGCACGAAGTGGGCCACACGCTCGGACTGCAACACAACTACGCTGCGAGTCCGGTGGGTCGAGCGTCGGTGATGGACTATCCCGCGCCGCGCGCGAAGCTTGGTCCAGATGGAGTTCCCGATCTGTCTGACGCATATGCGAAAGGCATCGGCGAGTGGGACAAGGTCGCGATTGCTTATGGCTATCAGGACTTCGCTCCCGGCACTGACGAAAGCGCCGCACTCGATCGCACATTGAGTGAGGCTTTTACACGCGGTCTAATGTACCTGACCGATCAGGACGCACGACCGCCAGGCAGCGCGAGTTCGGTGGCCCATCTCTGGGATAATGGTCAGAACGCGATCGACGAGCTCGGAAACGTGATGAAGGTGCGTGCCGCGGCGCTGCGACGCTTCGGTGAGAACAACATTCGCGAAGGCGCGCCGATGGCTACGATCGAAGATGTTCTCGTGCCGATCTACATGTATCACCGTTACCAGGTTGAAGCTGCTGCGAAAGTGATCGGGGGCCAGGACTACACGTTCAGTGTGAAAGGCAAGGGCGATCGCAATCCGCAGATCGTCGCGCCGGAAGAACAGCGACGTGCGCTTGCTGCCGTGCTCGAGACGATCAAGCCTGATGCGCTGGCAGTGCCGGAGACGTTGTTGCGTTTGATTCCACCGCGGCCGGCAGGTTACCAGCGCACGCGTGAAGACTTTCGCATTCGTACGCAGCCGGTATTTGATGCGCTTGCGCCCGCGGAGGCGATTGCCGATCACGTCAGTGGATTTCTTTTGAATCAGGAACGTGCCGCGCGGCTGGTCCAGTTTCACGCGCGCGATCCGCGTAATCCGAATCTTACGGAAGTGATCGACAAGATACTCGCCTCGACATGGAAAGCGCCCGCGGCTACTGGTTATGCGGCGGAGATCCAGCACACAGTCGACATGGTGATACTTTCTGACCTGATGGCGCTTGCGGCAGGCGAGCGTGCGTCGAATCAGGTGCGGGCGATCGCATCTTTGAAGTTAGACCAGCTAAAGACGTGGCTGACGGCGCAGAGTCGTTTCCCGGTTGATGAAAACCAGCGTGCGTTTATGTTTTACGCGATCGGACAGATCAAACGTTTTCAGGAAGATCCGAAGAAGGCGAACATCACGCCCGCCCAGCAACCACCCGATGGCCAACCGATCGGCATGGACTGGTGGTCGCGCGCCGACGGCGATTGCGCCCACAGGTGGACACAGATGCCTGCGGATCGAAACTGATTTAGATTTCAATCCGTATTACAATCCGTTTTTAATATGCAGGGACCCGAAGAATACGTTGGTGAGTTGCTTGACGAGAAGTATCGTCTCGAACACCTGCTCGGAAAGGGCGGGATGGGCGCCGTGTACCTCGCCACACACCTCGGGACCGAACGTTATGTCGCGCTAAAACTCATCTCGCCGCAGTTTATGCGCAACAACGAATTCGTCGAGCGCTTCAAACGCGAAGCGCGCGCTGCCGGACGCCTGCGTCATCCGAACGTAGTTGATGTAACTGACTTTGGTTTTGCGCGCGTGAAGGCCGGGCAGGTTGCATACCTCGTGATGGAGTATCTCGACGGTTGCACGCTCGGCGATGTTCTCGCGGAAGAGAAGCGACTGCCGCTCGAGTGGGTTGCCGACATTCTCGAGCAGGTTTGTTCCGCCGTTCACGAAGCTCACCAGCAGGGCATCATCCATCGCGACTTGAAGCCTGACAACATCTGGCTCGAACCGAATCGTCTCGGTAGTTATCGTGTCAAAGTTCTCGATTTCGGTATCGCGAAGCTCGGCGAGGCGAGCACGCCACCGGCTGATGACGATCCGGCACTCACGATCATCGACGATGTTGCTGCTGCGGCGGCACTCGAGAACGATACCCTCATGCGACCGGGCGGCGACGAGGCCGGCACACAACATTTCAAAGCGAGAGCCGAAGGTGTTGGTACAGTTATTCAGGATCCACTGACGAATCCTCTGCTCGATCACACAGATCATGCCGATGATGACGGCACGCTGCTCTTCGACCAAAAAACACATAGCGGCGGAAGACACACCGCGCACATCGCGACTTCTCCGCAGGGCGCGGCGTTGACGCGCGTCGGCGCGATCATGGGCACGCCGCTCTACATGTCTCCCGAACAATGTGGTGGTGGCCACGTCGACACGCGTTCAGACATTTACAGTCTCGGCGTCATTGCTTACCAGATGCTCGCGGGCGAGCCGCCATTTGCAGGCAATACTTCCACAGTGATGCGGGCCCATCGCGAGCAGAAGCCTCAACAGCTTCGTGAGCGCAACAACAAGATCCCGAAGCGAGCGGCCGGGATTGTGATGTCCGCGCTCTCGAAGAACCCGGGAGAGCGCCCGCAGACTGCGTTCGCATTTTCGAGTGCACTGCGAGCCCAAAGCGAAGGCGTTGGAGCGCTGTATCGTCGCGCCTTTGCTCTTTACAGCGAATACTTTCCGAAGTTTATAAAGCTCAGCCTGCTCGCGTATCTGCCGGTGATCATCACCAGCATTCTGCTGTTAGGTGTGTCCCTCTGGTACAAGTACTCGCCACCGGTAGGAACATTACACAAGGTGGTGGTTTACTCAGCGCTTGGGATTCTGGGTTTGTTGAAGTTTGTGGCGGGCACTATTTCCGGCGGTGTTATCTCGGGAGTGACGGCCATAATCATTGTCCAATTGACCGCAGCGCCTTTGCGACCCGTGAAGCTGCGCGAGGCGTTCGTGCTTTTGCGCAAGCGCTGGCGTCCCTTTCTCAAAACGCTGATCAGGGTGACGCTCTGGATCTTGCTAGGGATAATCCTGCTGATCATTCCGGGCATGGTGATGTGGATGCGTTATTCACTCTATGCTCCGGTGGTGCTCATTGAAGGACTGGAAGGCAAAGCCGCCATGCGACGCGCACGCGAGCTTGCGTCACGCTCCTGGAAAACGATTATCGTGGTGGCGATACTCCAGTTTCTAATCCCGGCGATTGTGAGTGCCTGTGTCGGCTTTATGGCCGGAAGATCGAAGGCCGATCACAACACACCTTCCGCGCAGGTTTTTCAGCAGGTGCTTGAACTTGCGAACATCTTCGTAATCCCACTGATCTCGATCGTCCCGGCCCTGCTTTACGTCAAGATGCGCCAACTCGGAGGCGAATCCTTGGCCAGCGTCTGGACGCAAATTGAGGAAGGCGAGGGAAAGCAGAGCGCCTGGCAACAACGCATGCGCACCCGCCTCAGCCTTCACACCCCCACCACCGGCCAAAGAACCACCGGCGCGTAGCCACAAAAAGCACAAAAGTTCTTTTTTGTGTTTTTGTGCCTTTTTGTGGCAATGATTTCGAAAGTGGGATTCGGAAGTCCCGCAAGCGAAACGATCGTTTACGTTTTTTCGAACACGCATCCGAGTTTGCAACCACGCCTCACTCCCAAATCAACCCGATTCCCTTGTTTTTAGAACATTTCAGGCGCAAACTACGTTCATCTCCGCTGCTGGCACAGGCTTTGAAGTGCACCAACGCGGAGAACTGTACTAGTGTTGCGTGAAGTCTGTACCTAGCTCGTTTAATTCATTCTTCGCGCGCGCATCGCCGCTCTCTCAAAATGGCTATTACAGCTCTCCAAAATTTTCTTTGAAGTGAAGCACTATGGATATCAAGCGAGCCCCTAAATCTAAGATTAAGAAGAAGATTCGCAACGCCATCATGATCGTGGTCGGAATCGCCGCGATCGGAGGTATCACCTACGGCCTCACCAAGCTGAAGCCGGCTGCGCCGACACTCGACCGCTCAACAGCAGTCATCGAGACAGTCAAACGCGGCGAGATGGTCCGAGACGTGCGCGGCAACGGCACGCTCGTGCCCGAGGTCACGCGCTGGGTGCCGGCTCCGGCTGACGGTCGTGTCGAGAGAATTCTTCTGAAAGCGGGCGTCGAAGTTGATCCATCCACGGTCATCGCCGAGCTTTCAAACCCGCAGCTCGAACAGACAGCCTCCGACACGGACCTGCAGGTCAAAGCGGCTATAGCCGATCAGGAGAACCTGAAGGTGAAGCTCGAGAGCGACACGATGACCCAAAAGGCCGCGATTGCCACGATCAACGCGCAATACAGCCAGGCAAAGTTACAACTCGACGCCGACGAAGTACTCGCAAAGCAGGGATTGGTGGCAGATCTCACCTTGAAGATATCCCGTGTGAATGTTCAGGATCTTGCGAACCGGCTCAAAGTTGAGCAGGAACGACTGGCAGTCAACTCGAGGTCAACGAAGGCGCAATTGAATGCGGCAGCATCACGCCTGGACCAGTTACGAGCGCTCGCCACACTGCGACGTCAGCAAGTGGATGAGCTGAAAGTGCGCGCCGGCACTGGCGGCGTTCTCCAGCAAGTCCTCGTGACCGAAGGCCAGCAGGTGACGCCCGGATTCAACATGGCGCGCGTTGCCGACCCGGCTTCATTGAAGGCCGTTTTGAGAGTAGCTGAAACGCAGATCTCGGGCGTCCGCATCGGGCAGCCCGTCATCGTCGACACGCGCAACGGTCTGATCCAGGGAACAGTCTCGCGCATCGACCCGGCCGCTCGCGAAGGTACGTTTG
>Ga0134121_10003547_pt1 | contig 12970 bp, 9 predicted proteins | sample KB301_FD_96463 | JGI IMG/M metagenome (GOLD analysis project Ga0134121, IMG submission 96463) | Terrestrial soil microbial communities without Nitrogen fertilizer from Kellogg Biological Station, Michigan, USA - KB3-0-1 | ecosystem: Environmental > Terrestrial > Soil > Unclassified ...
GGCCAGCAACATCGTCTCGCGCGTCGTTTATTCGGACCGGAACGTTTCGGGCAGCGGGTCGTCCACTCGTTTTCCGGATTTGAACGGCGCGTTCGTGCCGCAGGTCTGGGCCTCGACGAACAACGTGTCGCCCGGCGGGCAATACGACGGCCGGTTGTTCAGCGAACCGCCGGCTCCGCTGCTGAGCATCGGCAACGTGGCGGTTTCGCTGACGACCAGCAACACGGCGAACCTGAACTGGACCGCGGACACCAGCCGTTCCTACACGGTGTGGCAGGCGGACCGGGTGACTGATCGTTTCGCCGGACGGTTTTATGGACTGCGTTTTACGAACTCAGCCGGGCTGTTCATTGACGCCGCGGCGTCGAACGCGCCAATGCGTTTTTATTTTATCACCGCTCCGTAACGCGCCGGAATGCCCCGGCGCCGGTGAATAATTGAGCGTTGGCAAAAGCCGGCATTTCTGTAGGCTTCGGGCGGCTTGGGAGTGTGGAACATGAAAAGGAAGAGGGCGTTTACCCTGATCGAGCTGTTGGTGGTGATTGCCATCATTGCCATCCTCGCGGCGCTGTTGTTGCCGGCGCTCAGCCGGGCCAAGGCCAGGGCGCACAGCATTGCCTGCCTGAACAACCTGAAACAGTGGGGACTCGCGACGCAGCTTTTCGTCCTGGATAACAATGACTTTCTGCCGCCGGACGGAACGCCCAACGGCACGTCGGTGAACTCGGGATGGTATATTGACCTGCCTCGCATTCTTGGAATCCAGGTTTACAACGAACTCGCCTGGCGGACGAACGCCAGCGCCGCGCCCGGAAAGTCCATCTGGATCTGCCCCTCGAACACCAACCGAAGCAATGGCAACAACCTGTTTCATTATTGCCTGAACGAACATGTCAACGGCACCGGGACGAACAACGCCCCGGTGCGGATTTCGTCCATCAGCCGGCCGACCCAGGTGATCTGGCTGTTCGACAACGGCAAGCGCGCGGCGGTTGCCCAACAAAACAACGTTCATACGAACCTGCACACGAAGGGCGCCCAGTTCACCTTTCTCGACGGCCACTCCGGACGCTTTCGCAACACCGAATACTGGGATTTCACCGCCGACAAGGGCCGCACCAACAATCAGGATTTGATCTGGATTCCGAACGTGGACTGACCGGCGGACTCCGTCCTCGATTTGCTTCGATCTTGAAGCGCGAGTCACAGTGTGAAACGCTGGGCGGCATGAGCGCCATCGAACCTGCCTGTTGGAATCAATCCGTTTGCCGAGCCGGCCTGACCGTTTTTGCGGCGCTGTTGCTGGCGTTTCCGGCGCCGGCCGCCACGCGGGCGTTGTCCAGTTACGCCGCCGACATGAAGGAGGACATGGTCGAGAAACTCCTCCCTTACTGGCTCAACACGTCGCTGGACAAGACCAACGGCGGCTACGTGCTCGCCGACGACATTCAAGGGAGGCGCGCGGCCACCGAGAAGCAGATCGTCACGCAGAGCCGGTTGATCTGGACCTTCTCGCACGTTCATCTCAAGGGTTACAGCGACGAGAACCGCAATTATCTGAAGGCCGCGGAGCACGGCTATCGCTTCCTGCTTGAACATTTCCGCGACAGGAAGAACGGCGGATACTTCTGGACCACCGACCTGACGGGCAAGGTCCTCAACGACCGGAAGATTGTTTATGGGCAATCGTTCGTCGTTTACGGGTTCGTGGAATACTACCGCGCCAGCCACGACCGGGAAGCGCTGGATCGCGCCATGGAATTGTATCGCGACCTGCAAAAGCACGCCTACGACGCGAAGAACGGCGGCTGGATCGAGCATTTCACGCGCGACTGGCAGCCGATCCTGACGCCGACGCCGGAAGCGATCGTGGAGGTCGCCGGCTACAAGAGCGCCAACACCCATTTGCATCTGATGGAGGCGTTGACCGAGTTATACGAAGTGACGCTCGATGAAGAGGTGAAAAAATCGCTCGAGGAGGCGTTGCGGCTCAACGCGACTTTTTTCTATCCCACGAACCCGGCCAGGTCGTCCTTTCACCGCCAGCTCGATTGGAAAGAGGTGACGGACCCGAAGAGCGCGGGGTTGTCCTACGGGCACAACGTCGAGTTCGCCTGGTTGATGATCCGCGCGCAGAAGGTGCTTGGGGCGCCGCCGGCCTGGAATCAGTTCTACGCCCACCTGAATCACGCGCTGAAGTTCGGCTACGATCACGAGCGCGGCGGGGTTTACAATCGCGGTGAAGACGATCAGCCGGCGAAAGACACGGACAAGGTCTGGTGGGTGCAGGCCGAAATGCTGGCGGCGCTCACGGAGGCGCTGCAACACAAAGCCAACCCGGACTATGAGACAGCAGTGAAGAAGCTGCTCGATTTCGTGACGAATTTCATGACCGATCCGAGCGACGGCGTGTGGGTGGACACGGTGGCCGCCGACGGAAAATTCAAGAGCACGGGCAAAGCGCACAACTGGAAGGCCAACTATCACGACGTGCGCGCCATGGTGAAGTTCATTGAGGCATTCCCTCGCTCGAAGGTGCCGGAGCCGTGACCCGAAGACGAGTGAGGAGGAAATCGCGTTGCACTCAGACGCCCGCGACGCGCGTGTCCTGGTTTGGCAGGTTGCCTCTGAGTTTCTTGCGATAGAAATGCCGGTCGCCGAGGATCAGGCGCTTCGTCTTGTCCATTTTCATGACCAGATTCGCGGATCGCCGTGATTCTTCCCACCCGAGCAGATCAAGCTCCTGTTCGGGCCCTGTCTGGCAAAAGAGTGCGTGGTCAAATTTCGCCTTCGAGTGAACCCCGCCATCGTGAATGTGGACGGTGGGAAAAAACAACGAAGCGGCGTCAGCGCGGGGAAACGAAAAGGCCATCGGGTGAATCGTGGCCGCGCCAGGCTTGAGTTTGAAAACGGCGAAGCCGTAATTCCGATACGCAGGGAGTGCTTCCCAGGTCCGCGGCGGCAGTCGAAATCGCTCGTCGAGCCGCGAGAAGTCGCCGACCGTCGGGACGTAGGAGGCTTCGAAGTCGCCCACCTGAAACACTTCGAGCGCGTGCCCCGCCAAAGCGCGACCTGCAAACCGATCCGATAGCGAACGGTTGGGAATCTCAAATCCATTCGCCAGATCCCGGAAGAAATCGGGGTAATCCTTCAGATTGAAGAACGTGACCGCCTTTTCACCCGATCCCGATTTCACCGGCAACGGCAGCACCATGGCCAGGGCTTCGCTCGCCTTCAAGGTCATGCTGTAAACGAGGAATTGCTGGTCCCCCTCGGCTGGTCGCGCGAAAATGTTTGTTCCGGTGACTGATTTGACACGTCGGGAGAAGCAGCACATGGCGCGTTCCTTTCCCCGTCCGCTCTTACATCGGCACCAGCTTGAAGACTTTGCCGGTCTTGCCGGTCAGGCTGTTCCGGCCATTCGTCAGCACGTAAAGCTCGCCATCGGCGTCCTCGCCGAAGGCGACGATGTAATAGTCGAGATAAGCCTTGGTTTGACCGGCCAGCTTCAACATCTCGAACGACCACTTTTTCTCGCCCGCGCCACCCGGCGGAGTTGCCGCGAACACGACGGCGCGCGGCAACGCCCACGTCTGCGACCAGTCGGCGAAAACGTATTTGCCCTGGAGCTGAGGAAGCGCCTTGCCGCGATAGACGTAACCGCCCGTGACGCTCGTGCCTTTCGATTCCGGGTCTTTCGGGAAGGCTTTGAAGTTCTTGTATTCCAGGATTGGATCAACGAACGGTTTTCCGTCGGGACCGGCTGTCGGGCCCGACTCCGGCGCCTTGGTCGGCGTCTTCGGATTGAACCAATGGAAACCTTCGCGAACTCTCCAGCCGTGATTGCCTCCCTTGACGACGATGTTCACTTCCTCAAACGAGTCCTGCCCGACATCGGATGCGAAGAGGTCATGTTTGCCGCCGCGGTCGAACGAAATGCCCCAGGGATTGCGAAAACCGTAAGCGTAGATTTCAGGCCGCCCTTTCTTGCCATCGGCAAATGGATTGTCGGCCGGAATCGCGTAGGGACTTCCCTTATCCACGTCGATGCGCAAAATTTTTCCGAGCAACGTGGTCGTGTCCTGACCGTTGCCCTGCGGCGAATGGCCCAGCGCCTCGTCGTTCGCCGCGCCGCCGTCACCGACACCGACATACAAATAACCGTCCGGGCCGAAGACCATGCGTCCGCAATTGTGGTTCATTTGCGGCTCGTCAATTTGCAACAGGATCCGCTCGCTTGACGGATCGACCTCCGCGTGGTCGTTGTCCTTGACCTTGAATTCCGAGAGGTGGGCCGTGTGGTTCCAGCCGGCGGGCGCCTCCTTGCGTAACGGCGCGCTGTAGTAAATGTAAAGCCTGCGGTTGTCTTTGAACTTCGGATGGAGGACCAGACCGAGCAGGCCGCGCTCATCGAAGCCCTCCGGCAATTCCACCAGCCGGCTGTGCAGGTCAAAGAACAGTTTTGGCGAAAGCGATCCATCCTTGTTCAAAACATGAATCGCTCCCACCTGGTCCGCGATCAATACCCGTCCCGATCCGTCGTCGAGCGGGACGAAATTAAGCGGCGATGTGAAGCCTTCAGCCACCAGCTTCACGCCGATTCCCGTGGTTGCCTCGCTGGCCCGCGCACCCGGGCCATACAAAGTCGTCGAAAAAGCCGCCGCGGCAAGCAGGGAGAGAAGGAGATTGTTTTTCACGCGGCGGATACTACCGGGCCTGAGGCCAAAGCAAAGCCCTGAATAGCGGCTTGTGGATCGCGTTCGAACTCCCCAATATCCCGCGTGGCTGTTCGACCTGTCCGGGTTTTTGATGATAGCCGGAGTCAACCGAGCGAAGAACGCTTATGCCCGAAGTGGCCGTTTACGACACCAAGCCTTATGACCGGCTGTATCTGGAGCAGGCGAACGCAAACGACCGGATCGGTTGGAGGTTTCACGAGTTTCGCCTTTCGTCACAAACGGCCGGTTCGGCGAACGGCGCCGATGCCGTCTGCGTTTTCGTCAATGATCGCGTGGACCGCGACTGCCTCGAGTTGCTGGTGCAGCGGAAAATCAGGCACGTCGCGTTGCGTTGCGCTGGCTACAACAACGTCGATCTCGCGGCTGCGCGGGCGTTGAATATCGCGGTTACCCGCGTTCCGGCCTACTCGCCGCACGCCGTGGCCGAACACGCCGTCGGCCTCCTGCTCTCGCTCAATCGCAAGATTCACCGCGCCTACAACCGTGTGCGCGAGCACAATTTTTCCCTCAACGGCCTGGTCGGCTTCGATCTGTTCGGGAAGACCGTCGGCATCGTTGGCACGGGCCGGATCGGCCGGATCGCGGCGCAGATCTTTCGCGGCTTCGAGACGCGCGTGCTGGCTTACGATTCCTGTCCCGCGCCCGACTGGGCGGCGCAACACGGCGTGACCTGTACGGATTTCCAGACGCTGCTGAAGGCGAGCGATGTTGTGTCCCTCCACGTTCCGCTGTTGCCCGACACGCTGCATCTCTTCCGGGCGGAAACGTTCGCCCAAATGAAACCGGGCGCCATCCTCATCAACACCAGCCGCGGCAAGCTCGTCGAAACCGCCGCCCTGATAGAAAGCCTGAAGAGTGGACGCCTGGGCGGCGTTGCGCTCGATGTTTACGAAGAGGAGGAAGGTGTCTTCTTCGAGGACCTGTCAGGCCAGATGTTGCAGGATGACGAGCTGTCCATGCTGCTGACATTCCCCAATGTTCTCATCACTTCGCACCAGGCCTTCCTGACTCACGAAGCGCTCGCCGAGATCGCGCGAGTCACGGCTGAAAACATCTTAAGATTGAACGGCGGTCAGGAGGCCCTGCCGGGAACCGCACTCTGAAGCGCCGCAATCAACCGAGTCCGGCGCGCCATTGTTTCATCCGGCTTTCGCCAGTTTCACTTTTGCGAGGTAAATACTCGTCTTGCCTTCGTGCGATGAGTAGTAGCTCACCCAGAGGAGTTCATCGTGCCAGGCGAGACCAGCGTAGCTCGTATCACCGCCCGAAGGGAGTTTCAGGAATTCGGTGAGCGTTCCGGCGCGGCGGTCCAGCCACGCCAGACTGGTGCGCGCGCCGCCGTCATAAAGCCGGACCGCGGCGACGATGCGTCCGTCCGGCAGGAGAATCATGTGCGGGCCGCCGATCTTCACTCCCAGGTCGCGCCATTTCCAGGCGGTGTAGGGCGGTTGGGCCTCGCCGAGTTCGCCCGTGCCCGGTGCGCCGTCGCGACGCAAGAGGCAAAGCGCCGTGTCATCGGCACGAAACACGACGGACGTTTCGTTCGGATGGCCTTCGTCGAAAAGTTTCGGAACGAGCGCGGTGAACCTGCGTCCGTCCGGGCTGGAGTAAAGCCGGATGAAGTTCTCTCCCGCGTTGTCGTAACCGATGCTGTAAGCCGTTTTGTTGTGCCACGTCGTCCGCCACAGCCACAGGTTCGGGTCGCCGATTCTGACCGGGTCGCTCCAGTCTTTTCCATTTCGGGAAAACCATGCGAGCGACTGATGCCTGAATTCGGCGGGCTGCTGCAACGCAGCCGCGCCGCTCAGCATCAATCCACCTCCGGGCGTCACGGTGATTTTGGCGTCGCGCAAGTCTCCCTTCGGATAAGTCAGCAGCGCAATCGAAGACCAGTTCCTTCCGTCCGCGGACGCGATGACGCGCAGCGCGCCATCCGGCGAAACATGGGCGCTGCCTTCGCGAAAGACGCAGAGCCACCGGTCGTTGAACCGGATCAGGTCGGTGAACGCGTTGTGCGGCGCGCGGTCCCAGATCTTCCGCACTTCAACAATTTCGCCCCCGGATCCGGCGGCGCAGGCGAGCGCAAGAAATGCAGCCAGGCCGCATGCTCCAAAGAAACAACTTATTGCTCTTTTCATTCGCAATCGTCGAACGGTGTTAGCACTCACGGGTTGAAGGCCCGGTAGAATCGTCGTGAAAAACCGGGCGCAGCGGCATCGAGGAATTCAAAAGTGCTGGCTGCCGGCGTGTTCGTGCCGAGCGAGGTCCACGCTGAAAGGTTGGTTGACGCCTGCAATACGCAGGCCCGCCCGGCCGGACCGCTCAGGATCAGGCGCATCTGATTGTTGGTCGGCACGATGGTCGTGAAACGCAGCGACTGCAGGTTGGTGTTGTCCAGGATCGTAAGCGTGGCCGTCCGTTGCGCGCCAAGAATCACGCCGCCGATCGGATTTCCCAGGCTCAGGCGCACGGTTTCGTTTCCTTCGGCCTGTGAATCCCACAGAACCGGAACAAAAACGGGCTTGCTGATTTCTCCCGCGTTGAAATAAACCAGCGCGTTCGTCGAACCGTAGTCGGCTCCCGCAACGGCGGTCCCGTCGAAGGTCACGCAGTTGACGGATACCGCTCCCGCCGTGTTGCCCGTCCGGCGAACGTCGATCCGGGCAACGCCCGCGGATTCATCGACAGTGGAAACGCTGCTGGTGAATTCCACCGCGCCTCCCTGATCGCCGAGCAGGCGCGCAATGTAGTTGAGCTTGATCCCATCGAACGTCGTGAAACCTCCGCCCACGACGATCCGCCCGTCCGGTTGAATCGCTGCGCCCCGAATGCGGTCGAGCTGCGGAGAGCCGGCGCTGGGACCGGCTCCCGGATCGAACGTCGTATCGACTGTGCCGCCGGAATTGAGGCGCACGATGTTTTTCCGCGGGACGCCGCCGACGGTGTCGAACTCGCCCGCCACGACGATTTTTCCGTCCACTTGCGGTTGCAGCGAGAGGACACCGCCGAACGCGAGCGCGATGTTTGCGTCGAACCCTGTGTCGAGCGAACCGTTCGTGTTGAGCCGCGCGACGTAGTAGCGCGTCGCGCTGATGATGTTCGTGAAGTCACCGCCGACGAGAATTTTGCCGTCCGGCTGGACGGCGCTGGCTACGACGGTGAGATCCGCGCCGGGGCCCGGATCGAAACCCGTGTCCAACGCACCGTCGGGATTCAGGCGTGCGATGCGAACGCGACTCGATCCGTTGACGCTGGTGAACTGTCCGCCGATGACCATCTTGCCGTCGGGTTGAATCGCGATGGTGTGGACCGGCAGGTTGGGGCCTGGTCCGGGATTGAAACTCGCGTCCACCGAGCCGTCGGAGTTCAATCGCGCGACGTAATTCCGCGGGACGCCGCTGATGCTTCCGAAGAGTCCGCCGATGACCGCCTTGCCGTCGCCTTGAAGGGCAAGCGCGATGACGATGGCGTCCGGCGTCGGCGTGTAACTTGTATCGAGCGAGCCGTCGGAATTCAGCCGGGCAACGTATGGCCGGTTGACTCCGTTGAAAGTGGAAAATCTGCCGCACAGGACGACCTTGCCGTCCGGTTGCTGGGCAAGGATCTCCACCAGATTGTTGGCGCCGGTTCCCGGATTGAAACCCGTGTCCAGGCTTCCGTCCACATTCAGCCGGGCGACGCTGTTGCGGCTCGTTCGATCGAACTTGGTAAAAATCCCGCCCACAACCAGCTTTCCATCCGGTTGCACGGCGATGGAGAAAACGTCGCTGTCAAAACCGGAGTTCTGGCCGCCACCCGGATCGAACGTGGCGTCCACGCTGCCAGACTGGCCGAACGCCGAACAGTGAAACAGCAGCAGACCGAGGAGCATCGGGCCCGACCACGATTTGTTCCGGCGGTGAACACGAGGGTTTGCTTGCAGGCACGAGGATGAAACACGTCTCTCGAACGGACGCAATCTTCTCACGGCCGCCCCTCGCGGACATCTGCCGAGGTCAACTGCCCCAGAAGGTTTTTCATTTCCGCGGCGGCTTTCGCGAACTTCGCGTCACGCGCCAGATTGTTGTGTTCGCCCGGGTCGTTCTCGTGATCGTAGAGTTCGGCGCCCTTTTTGTCGCCGTCCCATTCCGTGTAGCGCCAGCGTTCGGTGCGGACGCTGTAGCCCATGAATTGATTGCGTCCGGAACCGCGCGTCACTTGAGTGTAAGCGGGCCTGTCCCACTTCGCTTTGGGATTGTTCAGGAGCGGAACGAGACTGTGGCCATGAAGATTCTTTGGCGCGGCCAAATGGCACAGTTCGGTCAGTGTCGGGTAAACATCGAGCAATTCCACAGTCCGCGCGCAGCCCTTTCCGTTGCCCCGGGCGTCGGGTGCGCAGACGATCAACGGCACGCGCGCCGATTCCTCGAACAAGCTCATCTTCATCCATTGGCCGTGCTGGCCGGTGAGATAGCCGTGGTCGCTCCAGAAAACGATCACCGTGTTTTCGGCGAGTTTGAGACGATCGAGTGCGTCCAGCAGTTTCCCGACTTGCGCGTCCATGAAACTGATCGAGGCATAGTAGGCCTGAAGCGCTTCGCGCAGTTGCCGTTCGCTCAAAACCCAGTTCGGCGGTTTGGTCCAGAGCGCCGCCGGAGGAATGTCGTCGAGATCGTTCTGCGGGTCTTTGGGCAACGTGACTTTCTCAAGGGGATAGAGGCCGAAATATTTTTTGGGCGCAACGTAAGGACAATGCGGGCGATAAAAACCCACGGCGAGGAAGAAGGGTTTGTCCCTGTTCTCCTCCAACAGTCGAATCGCTTCGAGCGCCCCCTTGCCATCCGTTTGTTCCTCGTCGGTCCCTTCCGCCGCCAGAAACGAGAGCGAACTGCCGAGTCCCCGCTTCGGCGTGTGGTTGATCAGTTTGTTCTCTTCGTCCTTGTCGCGGCCGCGCGGGTTGATGACCTTGTCCCACGACTGTGGATCGTCCAGTCCGCTCGTGCCGATCTGCCCGGGCACGCCGTAGTGGAAGATCTTGCCGACGCGCGCGACGAAATAGCCGTTCTGCCGGAACAGTTGCGGAAGCGTGACGACGTTCGAGAGGGCGGTCTTGCGAAAGTCCTTTTGCAGATCGTAGATGCGGGTCGTGTCCGGCCGCAGACCCGTGAGCAAAGAAACACGGCTCGGACTGCACAACGGAAACTGCGTGTAAGCGCGATCGAAACGAACACCCCGTTTGGCGAGCCGGTCAAGGTTGGTCGACTTCACCAGCGGATGACCGTAACAACCGAGCGCGTTGTTCAAGTCGTCCGAGGCGATGAACAGCACGTTGAGCTTGCGCGAAACATTTTCGGCAGCCGGAAGGGAAAATGAAGAGACGGCGAAATAAAGAAGGCAAAGCAGAACAGCAAGCCGGGGTTTCATGGCCTCCATTTGACACAGCGAATCGGGGTTTGGCAATCCGCTGATTGCCTGCCATGCGGCCTGCCGTCCTTTTCCAGACAACCGACTCACTCACTCTGCCGCGAGCCGTCCCGGCGGCCGCACACCTTTCCCGGTGCGTTTCGTCAGCGAATCGCCCAGGTCATCGCGGCATTTGTCTGCCAGCGCTTGAAGACGCCGGACGACGTCAGGATGTTTGTCCGCCACGTTGGTCGTCTCACCGATGTCGTTCTCCAGATCGAACAGTTCCTGGCCGATCTGCCTGGTCACCATCTTTCCCGGAGCGCCGTCGGCGCCTGGCGGCTCGGGCGTGGAAAAGCTGTGTGGGAAGTGCAGTTTCCATTTGCCGCTGCGCGCGGCTTGCAACTCCTCGCCCCAGTAATAAAAGAAGGCGTCGTGCGGCGTCCGGGCGCCGCGTTTCCCCGACATCAACGGCCAGATGTCTTTGCCGTCAATTCTGTGCCGGGGCAGTTCGCCGCCGGCGAGTTTCGCGATGGTCGGCAAAACGTCGATGGTGGCGGCCAGTTCGCGGCAGACCTGGCCGGCGGGAATCTTTCCCGGCCAGCGCATCAGGCACGGCACGCGCAGCCCGCCCTCGAACGCGGTCATTTTGCCCTCGCGCAACGGCCCGTGCGAACCGGCGTGGTTGCCATACGAAAGCCACGGGCCGTTGTCCGAAGTGAAGATCACCAGCGTCTTTTCGTCGAGGCCGTGCTTCTTGAGCGCATTCAGGATTTCGCCGACGGACCAGTCGAGTTCCATGATCACGTCGCCGTAAAGGCCGCGGCCGGATTTGCCCTTGAACTTGTCGGACACAAATAACGGAACGTGCGGCATGCTGTGCGGCACGTAGAGAAAGAAGGGACGGTCCTTGTTCCGCTCGATAAAGTTCACGGCGTGTTCCGTATACCACGTCGTCAGGCGGCTTTGATCCGGATTCAGCTCGATGGTCTTTTCGCCTTCGATCAAGGGCAGATCGGGGAATTTCGCGGTCGGATGTTTCGGCCACATGTCGTTGGAGTAGGGGAGGCCGAAGTATTCGTCGAAACCGTGCCGCGTTGGCAGGAACTCCGCGTGATGTCCCAGGTGCCACTTGCCGTAGATGGCCGTCGTGTAGCCGCGCGCCTTGAGAATCTCCGCCAAAGTGACCTCGTCGCGGTTGATGCCGTGCCGGGCGGCCGGGCCGAGCGCGCCCTGAATGCTGACGCGATTCGGATAACAGCCGGTCAACAGCGCCGCGCGCGAGGCCGAGCAGACCGGTTGGCCGACATAAAAATCTGTGAAACGGATTCCTTCTTTGGCGAGCCGGTCCAGGTTCGGCGTCGGCGTCTTCGACCCGAAGGGGCCGATGTCCGCGTAGGCCATGTCGTCGCAAAAGATTAGCACGACGTTGGGCCGGGCAGTTGCGGCGTGTGCGTGATGGCCAACCGCCAGCCAAAGGAGGAGAGCGAGAACGGTCCGGGTTTTCATGACAAAGTCCGTCAACGGCTGCGACTCTGCTCGCGGATCTTCCGCAGCAGGCCGCTGAGTTCGCGCGCTTTTTCCTGATTCCCCGCGGCGAGGTTTTTCTTTTCGCCCGGGTCGTCGGCAAGATTGTAAAGCTGGCCGTCCCGATCGTTGCCCGTTTCGGTGTTGGTGTTGCGCATTATTTTCTGGCCGCCCGACGGCTCGATGTATTTCCACGGTCCGCGCCGGAGCGCCAGCGCGCCCGCATGCTCCACCAGATGCTCACGGCCGCTCTTCGATTCACCCAGCAACGCGGAGAGGACGTTGAAACTGTCCGGTGCGTCGTCGTCGCCGGGTTTCTGACCGGCGAGCGCCGCGAACGACGACAGGAAATCAATCTGGCAGACGAGCGCCTCGCTCACGCCGGGCTTGACCCGCGCGGGCCAGCGCACGATGAACGGCACACGCGTGCCGCCTTCGAAGTTGCTGTATTTGCCGCCCCGGAACGGGCCGGCGGGTTTGTGTCCCCCGAGTTTTTCCACCGCTTCGTCCTGGTAGCCGTCGTCCACCACGGGGCCGTTGTCGCTTGTGAAAATGACCAGCGTGTCGTCGGCGAGATTCAGACGGTCGAGCGTTTTGAGGATTTCGCCCGCGGACCAGTCGAGTTGCGCGATGACATCGCCGCGGCGGCCCATTCCAGTCTTTCCGGCAAAGCGCGCGCTCGGCGCGCGCGGCACGTGAATGTCGTGCGTCGCGAAGTAGAGGAAGAATCGCTTGTCCTTGTTCTGTTCAATGAACCCGATCGCCTTGCGCGTGAATTCGTCGGCCATGTCTTCATCCTTCCAGCGCGCCGCCGCGCCGCCGCTCATGTAACCAATCCGGCTGATGCCATTGACGATGGTCATGTCGTGTCCGTGACTCGGATGTAGCCTGAGCAGGTCAGGACGGTCTTTTCCGGTCGGCTCGGTGCCGACCGGCCGGGCGAAGCTGACTTGAATCGGGTCCTTTGGATCAAGGCCAACCACGCGGTGGTTCTCGACATAAACGCACGGCACGCGGTCACCGGTCGCCGGCATCACAAAACAATAATCGAACCCGATCTCGAGCGGACCCGGTTTGATGTCGCCGTTCCAATTCGTCTTGTCCGGTCCCGGACCGAGCCCGAGATGCCACTTGCCGACGGCGCCCGTGGTGTAGCCGGCCTTTTGCAGCATCGAGGCCAGCGTGGTGCGTCCCGGTTGAATGATGAGCGCCGCGTCGCCCGGCAGCACGCCGGTGCCGCGTTTGCGCCACGCGTATTGACCCGTCAGCAAAGCGTAGCGCGACGGCGTGCAGGTGGCGGACGGCGAATGCGCGTCGGTGAA
>Ga0134121_10003548_pt1 | contig 12965 bp, 15 predicted proteins | sample KB301_FD_96463 | JGI IMG/M metagenome (GOLD analysis project Ga0134121, IMG submission 96463) | Terrestrial soil microbial communities without Nitrogen fertilizer from Kellogg Biological Station, Michigan, USA - KB3-0-1 | ecosystem: Environmental > Terrestrial > Soil > Unclassified ...
CGCAGCGCGCTCGCGAAGCGCGGCATCACCAGCGCGCAGCCCGAGAAGACAATTGCCCTGCGCGTGCTGCGCGCCGGGGCCGGGATGGGAGGCGGGCCGATGATGACCACGGCGGTGGTGCAGCTCGGCGCACAGCTCGGCGACGGGACGCGGGTCGTGGTGGACGCGCAGAACGTCGGCTTCTCCGGCGAGCGCGCCCTCGACGGCGCGCTCCTCTTCGCCTTGAACAAGCTCGTCGGCGACGAAAAGTTCGTCGCCTACGTGAACGGCGATGTCAAGCCGCCCACGGCGTGCGTGCCGCGTGACACGTACGTCGACGGCGAGTATGTGATCGCGGGCGACCGCATGGTCAGGATCGTGCGCACGATCGGCGACGCGTCGCAATGCAAGATCCCCAGCCGGCCGCTCGCCCTCGAAGTGCGCATCGCCACGGACGACGAGCGTGAGAACGCTTTCACACACTGCACCTTCGCCAACGTGCAGCCCGGCGACAAGCTGAACATCGGGCCGTACGCCAGCAGCGCGAAGCCGGCCACCGTCCAGCGCGTGCTCGGCCCCTCTCCGCGTTGCGACGACCCGCAACGCAATCCGACAAGAGTCGAGGCGCGCTTCGACAAATAGCGAGGAACCCTCTCCGGTGGTCTACCGATGAAATCGGCCCGCTAAGCCCCGATCTTTCCCGTTAGGATTCTGGTCCGATGCAGCCGAAGGACCGAGTCCCTTATTCCGCGATCGTCGACCGGCCGCCGCTCAGGCTGCCGGGCGGCGCGCGCCTCGCGGTATGGACCATCGTCAACGTCGAGGAATGGTCGATCGAACGCAACATGCCGCGCACGGTCCTGCCGCCGCCGTACGGCCAGCCGCTGCTGCCGGACCTGCCGAACTGGGCGTGGCACGAGTACGGGATGCGGGTGGGGTTCTGGCGCTTTCTCGAGGTGTTGAACAAATTCAATCTGAAAGCGACGCTGGCGATCAACGGCTCGGTCTGCAAGTCGTATCCGCGGGTGGCCGAAGCCGGGCTGAAGGCCGGATGGGAATTCATGGGGCATGGATACATCCAGCGCCCGATGCATCACCTCGAGGATCAGAAGCAGCAGATCTTCGATGCGGTGGCGGCGATCAAGGCGTTCACGGGCAGGAAGCCGCGCGGCTGGGAGAGCCCCGGGCTCACCGAAACCTACGACACCATCGACTGGCTGGCGGAGGCGGGCATCGAGTACGTCGCCGACTGGGTGCTCGACGACCAGCCCTGCCTGATCAAGACCGCGCACGGCCCGATGGTGTCGGTGCCGTACACCGTCGAGATGAACGACATCGCGATGATGGCGCTGCAGAACCATCCGTCCGAGGAATGGCTGCGGCGCGGCATCGACCAGTTCGACCGGCTCTACAGCGAAGGCGAGAAGTCGGCGCGCATCATGGCGATCAGCGTGCATCCGTACATCACCGGCGTGCCGCACCGCATCGGCTATCTCGAGAAGCTCTACGAGTACATCGTGCAGCGCCCTGGTGTCTTGATGTGGACTGGAGAGCAGATCCTTGACTGGTACCGACCTCTGGCAAAAGGCTGAAGCACTCCTTCCCCGGCTGAAGGAGCGCGCGCCGAAGTGCGAGCAGCTGCGCCGCCTGCCCGACGAGACGCTGCGCGACTTCCATGACGCTCAGCTGTTCCGCATCCACCAGCCGAAGCGCGTCGGCGGCGCCGAGCTCGAGTTCGCCGCCGTGGTGACGTACGGCGCGCTGTTCGCGAGCGCATGCGCGTCCACCGCCTGGAACTGGGTCAACTTCGCCGCGCACCACATGATGCTCGGCATGTTCCCGCCCCAGGCGCAGGACGAGATCTGGGGCAAGTCGCGCGACGCGCTGATCGCCTCGTCGTTCGTGTTTCCCGCCGGCAAGGCGCGCAAGGTGCAGGACGGCTACCTGCTTTCCGGCCGCTGGCCGTTCTCGAGCGGCGTGGATCCGAGCGAGTGGAACATGCTGGCGGGGCTCGCACGCCTCGACGACAACCTGCCGCCCGAGCAACGCATCTTTCTCGTCCCGCGCTCGCAGTACAAGGTGCTCGACACCTGGCACGCGGGCGGCTTGCGCGGAACCGGCAGCAACGATGTCGAAGTGAATGAAGTGTTCGTGCCCGAGCACATGACGCTCGCGGTGGCCGACACGAAAGGCGGGCCCACGCCGGGCAGCGCGGTGAATCCCGGCTTGCTGTTTCAGCTGCCGGTGTTCGCGCTGTTTCCTTATATGTTGTCCGGGGTCGCGCTGGGAATCGCCGAGGGCTTGATCGAGAGCTACCAGCCGGCCGCAGGAAAGATGACCGGGGCACGCGTCGCCGAAATCCAGAGCACGCAGATCAGGCTCGGCGAGGCCACGGCCTACGCGCACATCTCGCGGCTGGTCCAGCTTGCGAATTGCCGCGAGGCCGAAGCGCAATTGCCCGATCTGAAGACCAAGGCGCGCTACCGGCTCGAGGGCGCTTATGCGGTCGAGTGGGCCGTGCGCGCAGTGGACGTCATGTTCGGCCTTTACGGCGCGGGCGGCCTGTACGAATCGGGCCATGTGGCGCGCGCGTTCCGCGACGCGCACGCGGTGAAGCAGCACTTCTCTTTCAACACGGACATAGCCGGCACTACGTACGGGCGCGTGGCCCTCGGCCTGGCGAGCGACAACCCCACGCTTTAGCCGGCGGGGATGGGAATGCCCCCATCCATAGTGCTGTTCATTAGGGCGTGCGCAATGGGCTGCCCGACGACCTGATTCCCCTGTTCGTCGCTGCGGGTATTGCTTACGAGCAGGTATTCGGCAAGCGGCGCACCGAGGAGGTCACGCCCTCGACCGACGAGCTCGACCTGGTGGCGCTGGCGATCTCCAGTCACCTGCCGCTTTACGGCCGCGTGGCGGATCGCACGGTCGAGATCCCGCAGGCCGAGGTGCGCAAGGGCATGTTCTGGGGCGGTGCCACCCGCTTCGAGAACCTGCGCGGCGAGACCATCATCGGCCTCGCCGTCAGCAAGACCGCGTTCCGGGAAGCACTTTCCACCCTGTCCCTCGATTCCCTCTAGATCCCGCGCAAGCCCCCGGCAGCCCGGGAAAGCTGGTGTGGCTTTCCCTGTACAGCGTCGGGCTGCTGGCGATCCCGGGCTGGCTGCCCGAGCGCTAGGACCTAGGACTTCGACTTAGTACTTCGGCTTGGAGCTGCCGCTCGCCGCGCTGCTGCTGGCCGGCGCGGCGGCGAGCTCCGCAGGCGTCAGCTTGCCGTCGCGGTTCTTGTCGAGCGCCGTGAAGTCCTTCTCTTGCGGCGAGCCTTTCATCTCGGCGCGCGTGACGAAGCCGTCGTGGTTCTTGTCGAGCGCCTGGAACGCCTTGTCGGCGCCGGAGGCGCTGGAGCCCGCTGACGCCGAGGTACCGGGCTTGCTGGACGCGCCGCTCGTCTTGTCGCCGCCAGCCTGCGCGGTTGCGGCAAAGCCTGCGATCACTGCAAGGGCAATCAAAGTCCGTGTTTTCATCGTGGTCTCCTTTCGGGGAAAGAACTGCAGTGAGCTCTCATGCAAGAAGCGCTCCGGGCTTGTTTCTTGCGGCGCCCCGAGGATGAAGCGGTTATTTCTCGTCCTGCTGGTGCTCCCCCTGACCGCACTCGCCTCGGGGCCCTTCACTTCGCTCCACCCGGAAGAGCACGAGCCGGATCCCGTCGGCCACGCCTCGAGCGATCCGTACACGGAGTTCATCAGCGGCGTGCAGGACAAGTTGCGCGGCCTGGGCTTCGACGCCGGCCCGGTGAACGGCGACTTCGGGTTCAAGACGCAGGCGGCGCTCGCGCAGTTCCAGCTCTCGCTCAACATCCCGGCGAGCGGACAGCTCGACGATCAAACGCTCGACGAGCTCGGCATGCAGCGCCCCGAGATCAGCGCGGCCGCGGGCGGATCCGCGGCGCCGGGGGACGAGTCGCCGGCGAAGCAGTAATCGGCCGCGGCTCTCCGCCGGTTCGTGCCGCGGTAGTCCCATTGGAGGGGCTGCGCGTTTCTAGCGTATGCATAGAGCCCGGGGCAGAATGGCTGCACTCCGATGAAGCCGCTGGCCGACAGCGAGGTCGAAGTCCTGCTCGAGCGCGAGGCGCGCTCGCGCCTGCCGCTCGTGCGGCAACTCCTGATCTACCTCGATCCGTTCGCGCTGTTCAAGGATGCGTCCAGCGGGCCGGCGCGCGCGAGAGAAAACGCGCTCAGCTACAACCGCGCGATGCGCTGGATGCTGCTGCCCTACATCCGGCGCTGGGTGGCGATCGCCGCCTCCCTGGCGTTGCTCATTTCGCCGATGGAAGCCGCCGCCGCGCAGCAAGGCATCGCCGCCATCCCCACGGCGGCGCTGGCGATCGGCTGCTGCATAGCGATTACCGTCGCGGTGGTCACGGTGGCGGTCTACCTCTTGCTTGGGAGCAGGTTCCATTCGTAACACGCGGTACAGTACCTCTGCGATGAGGACCCTTGGCGTCGGACGTAACGCGTTAGCGCTGCTTGCTTTCACCATCCTGGCGGCCTGTGCCACCACGGAAAAGGCGAGGGAAAGCTGGTCCGGCGCGACCTACGACGACTTCGTGCGCGCATGGGGCGCGCCGGCCCGCAGCGGAAAGCTCAGCGACGGCGCCGACGTGCACACGTGGGTCTCGGACGCCGGCCCGGCGTATCGCAGCCAGTCGTCGGTCGGTTTCGGCATCGGCGGATTCGGCGGCGGGCGCGGCGGCGGCAGCGTGGGGGTCGGGGTCGGCGCCAGCATGCCGATCGGTCAACCCACACCCGCGCCGCCGGCGCGTTGCGAACGCACGCTGACCTTCCGCGACGGCCGGCTCGTCGAGCAGAACTGGATCGGACCGGACGAAGTCTGTGCAGAGTTCCAGCGCGCGAAGCCGGGCTAGCTGGCTCGTCGCGCTGGCGGCGAGCGTCGTTGCCGCCTGCGCCTCGACGGATGAGTTTGCCGCGGCGCGCGAATCGTGGCGCGGCGCGACCTACGACCAGGTGGTGATGGCCTGGGGCACCCCCTCGCAGAGCTCGGTGGATTCCCACACCTGGTTGTCCGACGACAGCGCGCCGAGGGTGCAGGGCTCCGGCGGCGTCGGCGGCATGATCTACGCGGCAGCGCGCTGCGACCGCACGCTCGCATTCCGCGACGGCCGTGTGGTTGACGAGCGCTGGGCCGGCGATGCCGAGTACTGCAAGCGATTTGCCCGCCGTAAATGAACACCACGTATGCGGAGGTCGAGCCCAAGCGCGCCGAGCTGGACGCGCTGGCCGGCCCGGCGCTGGTCGAATTCGGCAGCCCCTGGTGCGGCTACTGCCGCGCGGCGCAGCCGCACCTGGCGAGCGCGCTAGCCGAGCATCCCAAGGTGCGCCATTTCAAGATCCAGGACGCGAGCGGCAAGCGGCTCGGCCGCTCGTTCGGCGTCAAGCTCTGGCCGACGCTCGTGTTCATGAAGGACGGCAAGGAAGTCTCGCGCGTGGTGCGTCCGCGCGACGCGAGTGAAATCGGCCAGGCGCTGGCGGCGATCGACAAGTAGCCCGCTAGCGGCGGAAGCCGATTTTCCTCAGCAGCCCTTCGCGCCGCGTCAACCACCAGCCGTACTGCACCGGCCATTGCTGGAACTCCGGGTCGGCGCCGAGCGCCGCGGCGGCGTGCGCCGGCCAGTTCGGGTCGTAGAGCGCCTCGCGCCCGATCGCGATCAGGTCGGCGGATCCCGCCTGCAACGCTTCCTCGGCCTGCTGCGGCGTGAGGATCAGACCGACCGCCATGGTGGTGACGCCGGCCTCGCGCTTTATTTTCTCCGCAAAAGGAATCTGGAATCCCGGCACGCGAGGCAGCAGCGTCCTGGTCGCGGCGGTCGCCGAGCCCATGATGCCGCCCGACGAGCAGTCGATCACGTCGACTCCGGCCTCTTTCAGCTTCCGGGAAAAGGCAATCGTGTCTTCCAGCGACCAGCCGCCTTCGACGTCATCGATCGACGAGACGCGCACGAAAAGGGGCTTTCCCGCCGGCCAGATGCTCCTGACTTCTTTTGCAACCTCGAGGGGAAAGCGCATGCGGTTGTCGAGCGAGCCGCCGTATTCGTCGCTGCGCGTATTGGTCAGCGGCGAGAGGAAGGTGTGCAGGAGATAGCCGTGCGCCGAGTGCAGCTCGGCGATCTCGAAGCCGGCGGCATGCGCGCGCCGCGCCGCGCTGACGAACGCCTTCTTCACCACCTCCAGGTCGCCCTTCTGCAGCGGGCGCGGCTTGAGCCATTCGTCGCCGAGCGGCGCCTCGGCCGGCGCGACGATACTCCACGCCTTGTCGCCGCGCTCGGCGTCCGCTTGCGTGAGCGGCCCGTTGCCGTGCCAGGGACGCGCCATGCTCGCCTTGCGCCCGGCGTGCGCCAGCTGAATCGCCGGAATTGCGCCCTGCGACTTCACGAATTCTGCAATTCGTCGTAATCCGGGGATATGAGCGTCATCCCAGATGCCGGTGTCACCGTGGGTGATGCGCCCGCGCTTCTCGACCGCGGTCGCCTCGACGAACACCGCGCCGGCGCCGCCCTGCGCGAACTTGCCGAGGTGCACCAGGTGCCAGTCGCTGACCTGTCCGTCCCGCGCCGAGTACTGGCACATCGGCGACACCACAATGCGATTCCGGATCCGGACGTCCCGGATCCTGATCTCCTCGAACAGCATCAGTTTTTCTTCGCCTTGCGCTCGAGCGTGAATGCCGAGGCGGAGCCCTTGCCCTTCCACTGCTTCTCGTCGATCACCTCGCCGAGGAAGTTGAGCTCGATGGTGACGTCGTCCGGGTCCTTGAGGAAGATCTGGAACAGCCTGGCGTCGGGAAAGCTGCGGAAGTGCATCTCGACCTTGCTCTTCTGGATGCGGTTGCGCACCGCTTCGGGGTCCTGCGCGAGGAAGGCGATGTGGTCGACCGAGCCCGAGCCGGTCGTCCCTTTCGGGTGTTTTTTCAACAAAAAGTTATCCCTGATCTTGTTCGGGTCCTGCGAGGCGAGGTGCACGCAGATGTTGTCGCCGGTCTTCAGCCAGTAACCGGGAAACCCGAAATCAGGCCGCTCGGCGAGCTCGAGGCCGAGCACCTCCTGGTAGAACTTTTTCGAGCGCTCGAGGTTTTTCGAGACCACCAGGTAGTGATTGATGGCGGTGACGGGCATTGCATCCTCCGGATGGGTGCTGGTCCAATGCCTTAAGCTTAGCCGATGCGCGCAATCGTGGCGGCCGTCCAGTTACCCAGCGCGAGCGACCTCGAGTTCGAGGCTTCGCTCACCGAGCTGCGCCAGCTCGCGAAGACGCTCGGGTTCGAGGTCGTGGCCACCTTCACCCAGAAGCGCGCCGGGTTCGACTCGAAGGCGTACTTCGGGACCGGCAAGCGCGAGGAGCTGCGCCTGATGCGCGAGGAGCTCGCCGCCGGCGCGATCCTGATCGACCACGAAATTTCCCCCTCGCAGGCGTTCAACCTGGCGGAGGAGGTGGGCGGCGAGGTGATGGACCGCACCATGGTGATCCTCGAGATCTTCCACCGTCACGCGAGCTCGCGCTTCGCGCGCGCGCAGGTCGAGATCGCCCGCCTCGGCTACATGGGGCCGCGCCTGCGCGAGGCCGCCAAGCAGGCCGGGCCGAAGGACCGGGCGCGCAGCGGCACCGGCGGGCGCAGCGGCGGCGAGTCGCACGGCGAGCTCGACCGGCGCAAGATCCGCGACCGCATCGCCGAGCTGCAGAAAGAGCTCGACGTCATGGTGCTCGACCGCAAGACGCAGCGCGCCCGGCGGCAGGAGCGCCAGGGGCTCGCGCGCGTGGCGCTGGTGGGCTACACCAACGCGGGCAAGTCCACCCTGATGCGCGCGCTGACGGGAAGCGAGGTGCTGGTGGCGAACAAGCTGTTCGCGACCCTCGACACCACGGTGCGGGCGCTCCATCCGGAGAGCGTGCCGCGCGTGCTGGTGAGCGACACCGTCGGCTTCATCAAGAACCTGCCGCACGGGCTGGTCGCCTCGTTCAAGTCGACGCTCGACGAGGCGCTCGAAGCGTCGCTGCTCGCCCATGTGGTCGATGCCAGCGACGCCGGGTTCGAGCGCCAGCTCGCGGTCACCGAGGAAGTGCTGGATGAAATCGGCGCCAGGGAGGTGCCGCGGCTGCTGGTATTCAACAAGATCGACCGCGGCGGGGACGAAGCCGCGCTGCGCGCCAGGCACCCCGGCTGCATCGTGATGAGCGCCAAGCGGGAAGGCGACGTCGCCAGGCTGCGCGAGGCCCTCGTCGGCTTCTTCCAGCGCGACCTGGTCGAGGCCGAGCTTTTCCTGCCGTGGTCGGCGCAGAACCTGCGGGGCGAGATCTTCGCCAGCTGCGAAGTCCTCGAGGAGCGCGCCGACGGCGAGGGCGCCTTCCTGCGCGTACGTGGCGATGCCGGGTCGGTGAAGCGCCTGCGCGAGCTGCTGCCCTAGCTACTCGGCCTTGGCGGCCAGCGCCTTGGCGAGCTTGGCGTACTTCTCTAGGTCGGACTTGAGGCGCGCGGCGTACTCGTCGGGCGAGCTGCGCACCAGGTCGAGGCCGGCGCCGGTGAGCCGCTCGGTGGTTTCCTTTTCCTTGAGGATGGCGCTGACCTCGCCATAGAGCTTGCCGACCACCTCCTTGGGAGTCCCGGCGGGCGCGAGCAGGCCCATGTACGCCTCGACCACGACCTGCGGATAGCCGGCTTCGGCGAAGGTCGGCGTATCGGGCAGCCCGGCGTGGCGCTTGGGCTGGGCCACCGCGATCGCCTTCAGCTTGCCAGCGCGAACGTGCGGGATCCCGGTCGAGATCGCGCCGAAGATCAGGTCGACATTGCAGCTCATCGCGTCGCCCACCGCGGCGCCGAATCCCTTGTAGGGCACGTGCGTGAGCTCGATGAGCGCGGCGTCCTTGAGCAGCTCGCCCGCGACGTGCTGGCTGCTGCCGTAGCCGGAGGTGGCGTAGGTCAGCTTGCGGGATTTTGAAAGGCTCAGCACATCCTGGAGAGACGCGACCGGCAGGGTCGGGCAGGCCATCAGCACCAGGCCCGCGCTCGCTGCGATGGCGATCGGCGCGAAGTCGCGCAGCGTGTTGAACGGCATGCCCGGATAGACCGCGGGATTGATCACCAGCGGGCCGTCGGAGGTGGCGAGCAGCGTGTAGCCGTCGGGCGCCGCTTTCGCCACCGCTTCGGCGGCGATGTTGCCGCCCGCGCCGGTACGGTTCTCCACCACGAACGGCTGCCCGAGGCGCTCGCTCAGCCGGTTCGCGAGCGTGCGGCCGACGAGGTCCGGCGCGCCGCCCGGCGGGAAGGGGACGACGACTCGCACCGTGCGATTGGGATAGTCCTGCGCCAGCGCCCCGGCGGCGAACAGCAGCAGGACCACGCTAAAGAGTCGGATTCGCATACTTCCCTCCGAGCGCGACGTTTCCGAATGCCGCGCCCGCGATATCGAAGTTGAACGAAAAGTGCTGGCCCGCCGCCTGCACGTCGCGCAGATAGCGCTGCAGCGGATCGCGAGTATAGATGGCGTTCGCGCCGTAGAACGACCACAGCGTCTCCGCCGCCTCGCGCGACTGCGAAACCGCGAACGCGTTCTGCGCGCGCAGCCGCAGCTTCGTCTCCAGGTCGAGGTGTTCATCATTCTGGAATGTCAGCGCCGATTCGCGCATCAGATAGCGCGCGGAATCGATCAGGCAGCGCGCGCGGGCGAGCTTGACCTGCACCGCCTGAAAGTCGGCGACCTTGGCCCCGGTATACGTCCCCACTCTCGTCCTGAACGAGCTCAGCACATGCTCGTAAGCACCTTGCGCGGTTCCCAAGGCAGTCGCGGAGAGCGGATGCCCGGCCGAAGCCACGATCGGCACGCGGAACAGCGGCCCCGAGTTCAGCTTCGCGCCAGGATGTTCCAGCCCGCCGCGGCAGCGCGCGAGGGCGAGCGCGCGGCGCTCCGGCACGAACACGTCCTTCACCTCGATGTCCTTGCTGCCGGTGCCGACCATGCCCATCGCGTACCAGGTATCCAGCACCTTGTAATCGGACTTGGGCACCACGCACAGGCGCCAGTCGACCGCCTTGTCGCCGTCGTAGATCGTGACCGCCAGCATGTTCCAGTCGGAGTTGTCCACGCCGGAGGAAAAGGGCCATTTCCCGGAAACCTGGAACCCGCCATCCACCCGCTTGCCTCTGCCGGCGGCCAGCGCGATCGAGGAGGCGATCAAAACGTCCGGGTTCCCGTCCCAGAGCTCGTGCTGCGTCTCGGGCTCGTAGTAGCCGAGGATCCAGTGGTGGCAGCCGAGGTTGCCGACGTTCCACGCGGTGGACGGGCAGCCGCGCGCCAGCTCGGCGACGATGTCGACCACCGCGATGAACGGCAGCTCCATGCCGCCGAAGCGCCTGGGCTGGTGAAAGCGGAACAGCCCGCATTCATGAAGCAGCTTCTCGTTCTCGGGCAGCAGGCCGCGCGCGTCCTCGCACTTCTGCGCACGCTCGCGCAGCACGGGGACGATCTCGCGCGCGCGCCGCATCGCCTCGTCGTAATCAACACCGGAGAATTCCACCGCGCTAGAGTACCGCATCATCGGAGGGCGCCTGTCATGAACGACCTTCACGGCTTGTCACTGGGCACCGGAAACGCCGCTGCTGCCGCTTCGCTCAACCGCGCGCTCGCCTCGTATCTGGGCTACCGCGCGGACGTGTCCGACCATGTGAAGGCGGCGCTGCAGGCCGACCCCGCGTTCGCGCTGGCGCATTGCGCCAAGGGTTACCTGATGATGCTCGCTTACAACCGCGCCTACGTACCCGTCGCGGCCGAGGCGCAGCGCGCCGCCGCGCAGGCGGCGAGCGGCGCGAGCGCGCGCGAGCAGGCGCACATCCGCGCGCTCGGGCACTGGATCGCGGGCGACCTCGATGGCGCGCTGCGGGTATGGGAGCAGCTGCTTGCCGAGCATCCCACCGACGTGCTCGCGCTGCGGCTCGCGCATTTCAACTACTTCTGGCTCGGCCGCGCTGCGGAGATGCGCGCTTCGGTCGAGCGGGTGGCTCCGCGCTGGAGCGATGCGCTGGCGGCGTTCCCGACCCTGCTGTCGTGCCTTTCCTTCGCGCTCGAGGAATGCGGCGAGTACGCAGCCGCCGAGCGCGCCGGACGCCGCGCCGTCGAGCTCGACTCGGCCGATGTGTGGGGCGCGCACGCCATCGCGCACGTCATGGAAATGCAGGGACGGCACGACGAAGGCATCGCCTGGCTCGCCGCGCTGGAGCGCCACTGGGAGGGAAAGAACAACGTCGTTCATCACCTCTGGTGGCACTGCGCGATGTTTCACCTCGAGCGGCGCGAGTTCGACGAGGTGCTGGAACTCTACGACCGGCGCTTCCGCAATCTCTCATCGCCGCTGGTGAGCGCCATGCCGGACCTCTACATCGACGTGCAGAATGCGGCGTCGATGCTGTTTCGCCTCGAACGGCACGGCGTCGACGTAGGCGGGCGCTGGAACGAGCTCGCGGACAAGGCGCAGGCCCGGGTCGGGGATTGCCTATCCGCGTTCACCTTGCCGCACTGGATGATGGCGCTCGCCGCCGCCGAGCGCCGCGCGGCGGCGCAGACCATGCTGCAGTCGATGCGCGCCTATGGCGCGGGCGCCGGCAGCACGGCTGTGACGGTGCGCGAAGTGGCGCTGCCGGTGTGCGAAGCCGTGCTCGCCCATCGAGCGCGTGAGTACGAAGGCGCGGTCGCGCTCATGACGCCGGTGCTCGAGCGCCTGCATGAGCTCGGCGGCAGTCACGCGCAGCGCGATGTCCTGGAGCAGCTGTTTCTCGATGCGTGCATGAAGTCGAATCGCGCAGCCGAAGCGCGGCGGCTGCTCGACGGCGTGGCGGCGCGTTTTCCCGTTCCGCCGGCCCGGCGCATCGGGTATGCCGCGGCGGCTACCTGGACAGGATCTCGATGTCCCTGAGCACCGGGTCCTGCGACACCGCGATCTCGTTCTCGATCGCCAGGCCGCAGCCCGGGCAGCAGAACTGGCGGAACTGCGGCAGCGGGTCGATGAAGCGCTTCGGGTCGCCGACGATCGGGTTCGACGCCTCGATCGGCAGGTCGTTGCGCACGCAGCGCTCCTTGTAGTTGCGGCTGATCGGACCGAGGTCGGTGCTGCACTTGGCGCAGCCGAAGTGCAGGTTGTCGTGCACCGCGAGGTTCTCGGTGGCGAGAAAGCGCACCGGCCGGGCGTTCTTCTCGACTTTCATCGAATGGTCATGGACGCGCCGGGCGCGCAGCTCCGCGCGGCGGCGCTCGGTGCCGCGCGCATCGCCCAGCACCACGCCGTAGATCTCCAGCGCCGCCTTCTCGGTGACGTCGCCGTTGTCGACGTCGGCCTTCACGCGCTCGGGCTCGCGCTCGAGCGGATCGCCGAAGCCGCCGGCGGCCGACCACAGCACCGCGTAGACATCCGACGGGTTCTGCGAGAAATCCTGCTGGCGCAGGCCGAGCTCTTCCTTCGTGCCTTTCAATTCGTCGATATCCCTTACCAGCTCCGCACGCTTCATCCGGTCCGAAATATCGGAGTCCCGCAAGAACCGGTAGCGGTTCACCGCGCCGGGATAGCCACCCATCATGCCGGTCGAGGTCGGGATCGCGTTGCCCGAAGAGAGCGTGTCGTGGGTGATCTTGTCCGTGCCATGCGGAATGAAGCACGACTCGGCCGACAGTCCGCCGCGCCATTTGCCGGCGCCGCCGGAATCCACAATCTCTTTTCTATATAAGAACAAGACTGGAAAACTCTGCTCGGTGTGCTCGACGTTCGGCAGCTTGCAGATCGGGGTGCGCGCCTGGCCGCCGGTGGAGATGCCGTCGGCGTGCGAGAACGCGCCGATCGCGCCGCCAATCGGGTCGACCAGCAGGTAGCCATAGCGCTCGCCCCACTGGTCGATGCCGCGGAAGATGGTCGCCGGCCACTGGCTGGTGC
>Ga0134121_10003550_pt1 | contig 12964 bp, 10 predicted proteins | sample KB301_FD_96463 | JGI IMG/M metagenome (GOLD analysis project Ga0134121, IMG submission 96463) | Terrestrial soil microbial communities without Nitrogen fertilizer from Kellogg Biological Station, Michigan, USA - KB3-0-1 | ecosystem: Environmental > Terrestrial > Soil > Unclassified ...
CGCTGAGGCGCCGCAGCCCAAACCGACGCCCAAGGCCAAGAAAACCAACTTGCTGCCTCTCAGCTTGCTCGAATATAGACATGGACGCATGAACAGTTATTACGCCTTGGCCGAATTAAAAAGCATGCAAAGCTTGCAAAGCCGGCATGCCTACGATACGCTCAATGCTTATAATCCCCACGAGACTTTTTTGTTACGTACACGTTGAACTAATAACCGAAAGAATGGTTGTTCGTTTCTCGAACCACTTTGGAGTACTTGATGCGCGCGAACTCTCCCACCACTAACCAGGACCGCGCTGCCCAGCGCCATTTCAGCCTCAGCCGACGTGCATTTTTGCGTGGCCTGGGTGTCTGCGTGGCGCTGCCAGCGTTGGAATCGCTGAACCCCCTCTCAGCGCAAATTATTCCACGGGCGGCTGCCGTCACTCCGTCGGGAGCGCCTCTCCGCATGGCCTTCATGGAATTCGCCAACGGTGCGTTGCCGCAATACTGGTGGCCAACCGGTGAGCCGGGGACAAACTTCGAGCTGAATCGCACCATGCGGCCACTGCAAGCCGTCAAGAACAAGATCCAAATCGTCAGTGGCCTGGACCATCGTAACGCCACGCCGGGCCCCGACGGCGCTGGGGACCACGGCCGGGCCGGCGGCACCTTCCTGACAGGCGTTCGCGTTCGCAAAACACAAGGCGCTGACATCCGCGCCGGCGTCTCCATAGATCAGGTGGCCGCACAGCAGATCGGCCATTTGACGCGTTTCCCGTCCCTGGAAATCACTTCCGACATGGTACGCCAGACGGGGGACTGCGATTCGGGCTACTCCTGTGCCTACCAATGCAACATGGCCTGGAGTTCGGCCACCACCCCAGTCCCGCCCGAACCAAATCCTCGCGCCGTATTTGAGCGTCTTTTTGGCGCCGGCGCCCCGGGCGAACGGCGCGCCAACTTACAGCTGCGCCAGCAGCAACAGCGTTCCGTTCTGGATTTTGTTCTGGACGATGCCCACGACATTCAGCAGCGCATGTCTAACCGTGACCGCCTGCGAATGGATGAGTACTTGAACAGCGTCCGCGAAATTGAACGCCGCATCGCCGCCACCGAGGCCACCAACCGCCAGACGCCCGATCCCGCCATGGCTACGCCGGCTGGTATCCCCGCCGATTACCAGGCCTACATGCGGCTCATGTACAGCATGATGGTGTTGGCTTTCCAGACTGACTCGACGCGGATCTGCACCTTCCTGCTGGCCCACGACGGCGACAACCGTCCATTTCCGTCGCTCAACATCCCTGAAGGGCATCACTATCTTACGCATCACCAAAACAATGCCGCCAAGATTGAAAAGGTGGCCCAAATCGAGCTGTGGTACATGGAGCAGTTTGCCTGGTTCTTGCAGGCGATGGAACGCACGCAAGATGAAGACGGCAATTCGCTGTTGCACAATTCGATGATCGTCATCGGCTGCGCCAACGCTGATGGCAACCGCCATACGCACGCCAATCTGCCGATTGTCCTGGCCGGCGGCGGCGGCGGCACGCTGACGACGGGCCGCTACGTTCGCTTCAATGCACAACCCATGTGCAACATGTTTTTGAGCATGATCGACCGCATGGGCGTCCGCGGCGTCGAGCGTTTTGGCGATTCGACGGGGCGGCTGCAGGGGATGTAAGAGACGCGACTTCACACTGCAACAATCAATGTGAGCAGATTTCGGAAAACCCGCCTCCGCCCTGTTTGCCCGGGCAAGGCGGGTTTTTCGGTAACACAACAGAGGAAAACCCGCAACCCAGTTCAGATGTTTCTCGACCTCGCACTCCTCGATACCTCGACACCTTCCTAGCACTTTTTCATTGACACGCCGTGCAGCCGCTTTTACGATGCCCAATTACTACGTATAAACAATAAATTCAGGTGGCTGACGGCGCCCATTCCCCCACCATGCTCATTTATTACGTATAAGTAACAACTGAGAGTCCAGCCAATGAAAGAACTGGAACTGCTGCCGCGGCACTGTGTCACGGTTTGTCGTCCAGATTAGCAGGAGTTTCGCTATGAAGAAGTTTTTCTTTGCAGCGGTCTGTACGTTTGCCGTTGCCGGCTTCGCGCTGGCGGATGAGTTCTCCGTTGTCATCACGAAGATCGACGGCAACAAGGTGAGCTATTATAAGGCCGACAAGGGCCAGAAGCTTGCCGATGCCAAGGAAATGACCTCGACCATTGCCAAGGATGTCAAAGTGTTGAAAGGCAAGATTGACACCACTGCGCTGACGCTCGTTGCCGATGGGCCGCTGGCTGCCGGCATTAAGGGGGACGTCTTCAAGAGCATCGATGCAAGCAAGGGTCTTATCGGAAGACTGACGCCCGATGACAAGTCGGGCGAGATCACGCAGATTATCGTCCTCGCGGATGCCGCCGGCGGAAAGGCCGCGGGCAAGGGCCCGGCCAAAGGCGCCGGCAAAGGCGCGGGCGGCGCGGCCAGCAAGGCAGAGATTCGGACCTACGACTTCAAGGAGGCCAAAATGGACAAGATGGAGTATGGCCTCTTCGTCCCCTCCAAGTATTCGAAGGACAAGAAGACCCCGCTGATGATTGCCCTGCATGGCCTGGGCGGCAATCCGAAACAGATGATGGGTTCCCAGGGCTTGATCGCAAACGCCGAGAAATATGGCTATATCGTGGCGGCCCCCATGGGCTACAACAGCAGCGGTTGGTATGGCGCTCCTGCGCCGGGTGGCGGCAAGGGCAAGGGCGCCGGCGGCAAGAAAGGGGGAAACGCCCCGGCCAACCTGGGTGAACTTAGCGAAAAGGATGTGATGAACGTGTTGGCCGAGTGCAAGAAGGCGTTCAATATCGATGAGAAACGCATCTACCTGATCGGTCATTCCATGGGTGGCGCCGGCACCTGGCACATCGGCACCAAGTATCCGGAAATTTGGGCTGGCCTGGCTCCTATTGCGCCTGCCGCCTTCGGCGCCCCGACCAATTTGGAGAGGCTCAAAAACGTACCTGTGTTCGTCGTGCAAGGCGACGCCGATACGGTGGTGCCGCCCGCCGGTGCGCGCAAGTGGGTGTCGAAGATGAAAGAGCTGAACATCGTGCATGAGTACCTGGAAGTCAAGGGCGGCGATCACGGCAGCGTGATTGGCACGGGAATGCCGAAGATTTTCGAGTTTTTCGAGAAGCAAAACGAGAAAAGGCAGACCCAGGCCAAGTGAAGCTGCTGTAGGACCAGGGGCGCGTTCATGGAAGATGCGTCCCTGCCTGTTTCGTGTTATTACGTATAAGTAACACCATGATGAGCAGTTCTTTCTCAAAGGAGCAACCTCCACATGAGCTTCCGCAACTGCACAAATCGACTGATCTGTCTTGCTGTTTGCCTGGCTTTGTGTAGCCTGCCGGACCTGTTCGGCGCCCCGCACCAGTCGCAGAAGGTCCTCCTACCGCATTCGTCATGGACATGTGGCATGCCAGAAGGGATTCCGAGCCCGGAAAGCGGCGTCAAGATTTTTGAAGCCGAAATGCAGCTCGATCAGATCTATGATCTGGGCAAAACCCAGTATGGCCAGCGGCAGGTTCTCATCGTCAAGAGCGGCACGGTGAAGGGTGAAAAACTCAATGGCACGGTCTTGCCGGGCGGGCTTGACTTTCAGCTAAAGATTTCCAACGGCGTGGTGGAGATTGAGCAGATATTGGTGCTCAAAACCAGTGATGGGAAAAACATGTACGTCCGCAACGCCGGCACAGGCGAAAACCAGAATGACTTGAGAATTGTCGCGAATTTTGTGGCACCGAATGATGGCGCCTATGCATGGCTTAACTCGGGCAAGTTTGTGAGCCGGCGCGTCGTGGATTCGACCGCCAAAACGATGACATGGACGGTCTACAACGTGTCCGACGTGAAGATGACGAGCGATCCGAAGGACATTGTCAAAATCTCCAAGCCGGCGGATGTCAAGGCCCAGCCCTGGGATTTTCGCAAGGCAGCTGCCTCCGAGAAGAAGGGCAATCAAATCATTACCGAGACAGTCACCCTTGGCCAAGGCATCTCCGTGGGTGCCGCCAAAAAAGGCAATATCCTTCCGATCACCGGCGGCAAAGTCTCCGGGAAGATCACGGGCAAGGTGCTAGCAGCCGGCGCTGATTATCAGAATCTGAGTAAGGGTGCGGCCATCGACGCCAGATATCTCTGGCAAACCGACGATGGCGAAATCATCATCGTGCGCAACGCGGGAGGCTTCGGAGGCCTTGTGCCGACCTTTGAAGTTCGTGCCGACAGCAAATATGCCTGGCTTAACAGCGGGACTTATTTGAGTTCAAACCCGGGCGGGGCTGCGGGCGGAGTTAGTCTCACGTTCTACGAGAGCAAGTAGCTCGCATTCTCGCCGCGTTGCAGTTCTTAGTGGGAGGATTTTCCATGCGTTGTTTGTTTCCGACGTTTTTCGTGGCGGCAGTTGTCGCCGCGCTGGCAGTCCTTGGCTCGGCTGAGGCGCAGGACAAAGGTAAGCAGCCGCCGGGCGGCAAACAAAAGGCCGGCGCCGGCGGTTCCGGCCCGTACAAGGCGGTGGTGATCGGTGAGCCGACCCTGCCGACGCACGCCGTCTACCGCCCCAAGGACCTTTCCCCGTTCGGTAAGGACGTCAAGTTGCCGATCGTTTTGTGGGGCAATGGCGGCGGCGCCAACAGTTCTGCCAGTTACACTCAATTCCTCTCGGAGATCGCCTCACATGGTTTTCTCGTGGTGGCAATCGGCCCGGTGCAAGGCGCGGCGAAGGATGGCAAGGCGGGTGGCGGCAAAGCGAAGGATGCCAAAGGCGGTGGCAAGGGAGGCGCGACAACGGCCTCCCAATTGCTTGACGGGCTTAATTGGGCCATCGCCCAAAACGAGAAAAGCAACGACTACCAGGGGAAGCTCGACACGAAAAAGGTCGCCGCCATGGGCCATTCGCTCGGCGGGTTGCAGGCCCTGGAGGTCTCGACCGACCCACGCATCACGACGACCATTTGCTGGAATAGCGGCGTGCTTGGCGGCGGCAAGGGATGGGGCCCAAGGTGTCCAGGGATGATTTGAACAAGCTGAAGGTGCAATCGCTCGCGTACTTTAACGGCGGGCCCAACGACATCGCGACTCCGAACGCGGAAGCCGACTTCGCTGCGATCAAGAGCCTGCCGGTCTTTTATGCCAGCATCGATGTGGGGCACGGCGGAACCTATGGGCAAGCCAATGGCGGAGTGTATGGGACCGTTGGCGTGGCATGGCTGAAATGGCAACTCAAGGGAGACAAGGAAGCGGCCAAATTGTTCGTGGGCAACCCGCCCGGGCTGGCCGCGGACAAAAAGTGGACCGTCAAGGCCAAGAACCTGAAGTGATAGCACAGGGGGTGACTGATGAGTAACGACCCCCGCGAACTGTTAGCCCATTCTCCCATGGGCCGAATGCAGATAGCGGCGGTGGTGATTTGCATTGCCTTGATCGCCCTCGACGGCTTCGATGTGCTGGCGATTAGCTTCGCGTCGCCGGGCATTGCGGCGGAATGGAACATTGACCGCGCCGCGCTGGGCATCGTCCTGTCCATGGAACTACTCGGCATGTCAGTCGGTTCGGTAGTAATCGGTAGCCTTGCGGATCGGATCGGCAGACGACCGACAATCCTCGGCTGCCTCTTGGTAATGACGTTGGGCATGTTTCTGGCGACCACGCCCAGCGGCGTGGAAGTGCTGGCGGCTTATCGGTTTCTTACCGGTGTGGGAATCGGCGGCATGCTGGCGTGCGTGAGCCCGATGGTCGCCGAATACTCCAATGCTCGGCGCCGCAGTCTGGTTGTTACGCTAGTGGCGGCGGGCTATCCCATTGGCGTGATTGTCGGCGGCTCGGTCGCTTCCGAATTGCTTGTCCACCATGACTGGCGCAGCGTTTTTGCGGTCGGGGGCACAGCGACGGCAATCTGCCTGCCCCTGGTGTGGTTCTTGCTACCCGAATCCATCGAATATTTGGCACAGCGCCACCCGCCCGGCGCTCTGGAGCGGATCAATGCCACGTTGCGACGCATGGGACACGGGACGGTTATCGCTCTGCCCGCCGCTGCCAAATCTCGTGCCAGCGCCGCGCGACTGTTTTCGCCAGAATTATGTAGCACGACGCTCCTGCTCACGCTCGCCTTTTTCGCACACATCATCACGTTTTATTTCACTTTGAAGTGGATTCCCAAGATCGTGGTAGACATGGGCTTCCATGCGGCAAGCGCGGGGGGCGTGCTGGTTTGGGCGAATGTCGGCGGGGCCGCCGGCGCTGTGATCCTGGGACTGCTTACTCATTTTTGTGGCCTGCGTTCGCTAGTCATCGCCGCACTGCTGCTCAGCACCGCGCTGGTAACACTTTTTGGCCAGTGCAAAGCTGACCTTGACCAGCTAGCTCTGGTTGCAGCCCTTGCGGGTTTTTGCACGAACGCGGCCATTGTCGGCTTGTATGCCACGATTGTGCAGTATTTTCCCGCGGAAGTGCGCGCCGGGGGCACCGGTTTCGTCATCGGAGTTGGGCGCGGCGGCGCGGCCCTGGGTCCCATTATTGCCGGCCTCTTATTCTCGGCCGATCAGTCGCTTTCCAGTGTCTCCGCGATCATGGGATTGGGATCGCTCGTGGCGATGGCAGCGATTGCATTTCTGCCATTGGCGAGTGAGCGCGGTTCGGGCGATCATCCAACCGTTGCTTTAGGCCCGCTTTCTGCTCAATCGACATTGCCTGTGCGTCAAGATGGGTAAGCGACTTGTCAACTTCGATGGAAGGCTTTCAGACGCTCCTTGTCGAACCCGGCGATCACCTTGTAACGTTGAGCAATTTCTTCCAATTCTTGCTGTGAAATCACATCCTCCAGCCGCTCAAAACCCTGAGGCGCCCGCTCGTCGACAATGCACATCACAATCTCCGGCCCTAGCTGGCGATTGCTTTTCACTACCGCCGTTGTCGGGCCGAGTCGCGCTTGCTCATATTTCTGTAAGGCGTCGGGCACGGAGACGTTTTCCACTAGAGCGCTGGCCAGTGCTTCCGCGTCCAGAATCGCCTGAGAAGCGCCATTCGATCCAATCGGGTACATTGCATGGGCCGCGTCGCCCAGCAGGGTGACCTGTCCGAAGCTCCAGCGCGGCAGCGGATCGCGGTCCGACATCGGGAACTCAAACACCTCCGCAGCGCCGTCAATGATTGCCGGAACGTCCAGCCAATCGAAACGCCAGGACTCGAACGCCGGAGCGAAGGTGCTTTTCTCCACGCGGCGGTTCCAGTCGCGGCTCGTCAATTCCGCCCCTTGGACTTTTCTTTCTGCCACCCAGTTGATCAGCGAGCGGCCGCGCCCGGCGGTCTGGGAGCAAATGGGGTAGGCGACAAACTTCTGCTCGGCGTGCCCGGCCATGATCATCGACCGGCCAGTCAAGAACGGCTCGGCTTCGGTCACGCCGCGCCAAAGCATCAAACCGGAATAGCGCGGCGGTCCTTCGTTTGGATAAAACTGGCGGCGCAGCTCAGAATGGATACCGTCAGCGCCAACCAGACAGTCGCCTGTCTCCCTGGCGACAACCGCGCCGGTGCGGCGGTTGATGAAAGTGGCGTTCACCTGGTCGCCGTCCTCATAAGCGGACAGGTGGCAACCGGTACGAACATGGGCAGCGCCTAGCCGCTGTCTGGCGGTCTCCAGCAGAATCATTTGCAACCGGCCACGGTGAATGGAGTACTGCGGCCAGCGATACCCCGCATCCAGGCCGCGCGGCTCCCGCCAGATGAGCCGGCCGAATTTGGAGTAATAGCTCAACTCGGCCGTGGGAATGGCAGTCTCTTCCAACTGGGATTGTAGGCCCAGGTCGATCAAAACACGGACGGCGTGTGGCAGCAAATTAATGCCGACGCCCAGGGGCCGAATCTCCTGAGCGGATTCAAAAATGGTGGCGTCGATGCCAGCGCGGTGCAGGCACATGCCCGCGACCAGTCCGCCGATTCCGCCGCCAGCAATAAGCACGCGCATTACTATGTCGCCCCTTGTAGTAGCTCGCGGACACTTTCGACGATGCTTGGATCTGCCCCGACAACAAACCTTGATGGACTCGAGTGTCCGAATGGCTGGGATAGATTTCAGGGAACAATCTTCTGGACGCGGCCGCGTCAGGGAGTATATTATGGAAATTTAATACGTATAACCAATAAACAGAGGCATTCGATGACAGCCGAGGCACATTCTCTGGCGATGGCCCTGCGCAGCGCCTATCTGACCATGCACCGCAAGGCCGACACCTATTTCGCCAGGTTTGGCGTTACGGCCGATCAGCTTGTCCTGTTGCAGATTCTGGCCGACGAAGGCGCCGTCACGCAGCAGCAACTGGTGAAACGGGCTTCGTCGGACCCTAATACGGTGCGGGCCATGCTTCTGCTCCTGGAAGGTCGGGGCTTTGTGTCGCGAAAGCCACACCCTGTTGACGGCAGAGCGCGAAGCGTCAGCCTGACGAAAAAGGGCCGCCGGGTGTGCGAACGGCTTGATTCCGCACGCGAGCCGTTCCTGGCTCAAATGGTCTCGGTTTACCAGCCTGAGGAAGTAGCGATCTTATTGGAATTGCTGGGACGGCTGCCACTTGCCTTGGCAGCGCGCGCTGACAGCCCGGCAGGTTGTCAACCCTCTGTGATAGCCGAAGGGAAATAAGGCGTGGTCGGCGCCGCCCGATCATTTGTTTGTAGTGGCCCGATTTATCGGGCCATGAAGACCCGATAAATCGGGTCACTACAAACTCGAAAATTGTTACCCGCACTTGAACGATGCCCGTTGCCAACGTGCCGTAATCTTCGACACTTTAGCAACTTGCCGCGACATAGTTTTAGGCCCTCTTTTTGAGCGACTTGGAGGTGGATCATGAAAACGCTGACGAAACACACCCTCTTGGTGGCCTTACTCGTTCTGGCAACTGCCATGCCGGCTTTGGCCGTCACCCAAGACAAAGGCCCGGCACCCAAACAAGACACGGCCGGTGCCCCCAAAGGCCTGCGCGTCTTTGTTTGCGGGCACAGCTTGCATTGGTACATTCCGACGCCGCTCACGGAGCTGGCCAAGGCGGCAGGCATCAAGGACCACAAAATTGTGGGCACGCAGCAAATCGGCGCCTCCAAGACGCTGCAGCACTGGGACATGCCCGATGCCAAAAATCAGGCGAAACAGGCGCTCAAAAAAGGGGAGGTCGATGTATTCACCATGTCCCCGATCCAGTTCCCTGACCAGGGCATCGAGAACTTTGTCAAGCTTGGACTGGAGCACAACCCCAATATGCGTTTCACCGTGCAAATTTCCTGGGGCGGAGGGGACATCGATAACCAGGACTTTCCCAAAGGAGTGTTTGACAAAGTGGACCGGAACAGGACTCCGGAAGACTTGAAGAAAATGTTCGCGCGTAACATCAAGGCGGCAGAGGCCCAGGCCGACGACATCAACAAGAAGTATGGCAAAGGCAAGAAGGTCTTGTTGCTGGTGCCCAGCGCCCAGGCGAGCGTCACAATGCGGTCCAAGATATTCAAGAAGGAATTCCCTCCCCTGACCAAACAAGATGATCTCTTCAAGGATACGATGCACCATCCCACGGCCCCGCTGGAAGCGGTCAATACCTACTTGCACTTTGCCGTTATTTACGGCCAAAGCCCCGTGGGTTTGGCGATGCCCACGCTCCTGAAAAACGCCAAGAAGGCCAACTGGGACGACGCGTTCAATCGCTCCTTACAGGAGCTGGCGTGGTCAACTGTAACGGAGTATCCTTATAGCGGCGTTACGGCATCACCAAAAGCAAAGTGATGCCCTGACGGCCCGACTCTTAGCCAGAAGCGAATATCCATCATGCGCAACCGATTGCATGCACATGTACGGCGTCCGTCAAGCCTTCGCCTTCTCGGATTGGCAGTGCTGGCCCAAATTCTGGCTGGACCAGCCACTGCGGCCGCGCAGCCCGCGCCCGACAAAGCCTTTGTCAGCGACTACTGCGCGAGCTGCCACAACGGTGTGGACAAAAAAGGTCAGCTCGATCTGACCACCTTGACGTTTAACCCGAAAGATTCCACGAATCAGGCCGTCTGGATCAAGGTGCATGACCGCGTGAGCGCGGGTGAGATGCCGCCCAAGAGTCGGGCCAGGCCCGAAGGGGCGCGGCAAAAGGCATTTGTTGAGGGGCTTGCGAAATCGATCATTGCTACAGAGAAAGCAGCCCTCGGCGGGAATGGACGTGCGCTGTTGCGGCGGCTCAATCGTCAAGAGTACGAATACGCCTTGCAAGACTTGCTCGGCGTCCCTTGGGCGCAGATCGCTAACCGGCTGCCCGAGGATGGCGAGGCCTACCGCTTTAACAAGAGCGGCGAGGCGCTCGACGTGTCCTTCCTGCACATGGAGAGGTTCATGGAGTCGTCCAATTACGCCCTGAAGCTGTCGATGGCAACGGGCCTGCCGAGGCCGGCAAAGACAACCAAAAAGCTTTATGCCCGCGACGAGCAGAGCCTGCGCAACTGGTGGCCGCGCGAAAACGGGACGCTACCCGACCGGCCATCATTTCCCGTCCTTGATTCGCATGCCCAGCCGGATGTGCGTTCCGGCAAATCGCCCGCTACTAGCCCGAAGACTCGTGAGCGCGAAGCGGTGGGCAAGGTGTGTAGCATTTTCAGCGACGCGGGCGGCTATAGCTGGAACGGCTTCCGTGCACCGGTCGCAGCGCGTTACAAACTCAAGATCGCCGGTTACACCATTTGGGTCGGCGGTGGCGGCGTGGCGCGGTGGTTTTTTGAAGGCCAGGGCGTCAACAAGGCGCCGGTGTATCACACCCTTCTTTGGCACCGCCCGAATCTGGACGAAGTCTACCCAGGCCGCTGCAACGAACCGATCGCGGTCTACGCAGCTGGTGGAGGGCAAACGCGTACGATCGGGGCCGTCGATTTCACGCCGAAGCCAACGGTGAGTGAAATTGAAGTGTTCTTGAATGCCAACGAGGCAGTGCGGACCGACGGCGCCAGGCTATTTCGCACGCGCGTGAATGGGACCGACGAGCAGTATGTCAATCCCTTGGCGACAGAGGACGGCATCCCGGGCTATGCCATTCAGTGGATCGAGATCGAAGGTCCATTTTACGATGAGCCGGTAGGCGAGACGGGCTATCGACTGCTATTCGACCAGTTGAAGCTGGTGCCTTCGAAGGATGCTCGCTTCGGCGTGCCGCTGGAGATTGGCGCGAGCGCGGCGGGCGGTCCTAAAAAAGGCGTCGGCAAAGGCGTCGCCAAGGCTGAAGCACTCTATGAAGTGGAGTCCGCCGCGCCCCGCAAGGATGCCGAACGGCTGTTGCGATCTTTCCTGAAAAAGGCCTATCGTCAATCAGTTGTTGAAGCCGATGTGAAGCTATTCCTGGCACTCTACGACGATCAAATCAAAAAGGGCCACGGCTTCACGCGGTCGATTTTGTCCATGTACACGGCTGTCCTCTCGTCCCCGAGATTTGTGTTTGTAGACACCAATGCCGGCAAACTCAGTGATGATGCCCTGGCCATGCGGCTGTCACTGTTCCTGTGGAACTCGGTTCCCGACGACACACTTCGCAAACTTGCGGCAAGCGGCGAACTGAGCAAACCCAAGGTGCTGGCGGCCCAGACCGAACGCATGCTCAACGATTCCAGGGCGCGACGTTTCGTCCAGGCGTTCACCGATTACTGGCTGGACCTGCGGAAAATCGACGACACGGCGCCATCTACCACGCTGTACAACGATTACGAAATGGACGACGCACTCAAGCTCGGAGCGCTAGAAGAAACGCGGCTGTTCTTTGCCGAACTGTTATCCGCCAACCTGCCGGCGATCAACATTGTTGATTCGGAGTTCACGTTCCTCAACGAGCGGCTGGCTAACCATTACGGCATTAATGACGTTTCCGGCGTCAAATTCCGCAAAGTGGCGTTGCCGAAGGACAGCTTGCGTGGCGGGCTGATGACGCAGGCCAGCGTCCTTACGGTGACCGCCAATGGCACGACGACCTCGCCGGTGCTGCGCGGGCGCTGGATCACCGAACGCATTCTCGGCCTGGAGATTTCACCCCCGCCGCCTACCATTGAAGCCGTCGAGCCCGATATCCGCGGCGCGGTCACCATCCGCCAGCAACTCGACAAACACCGGGCCAATGCAAGCTGCGCCGCCTGCCATAGCAAAATGGACCCTCCTGGTTTCGCGCTGGAGAGCTTCGATGTAATGGGCGGCTATCGCGACCGCTACCGCGCCGTGTCCGACAAGGTCAAACCGGTCAAGGGCTATGGCATGAACGGGCAGGCATTTCAGTTCCACTACGCCCTGCCGGTTGATTCGGCCGGCGAATTACCTGACGGCCAACCGTTCAAGGACGTGCGCGAGTTCAAGAAGCTGTTAATGAAAGACGAGCTTTTGATCGCACGCAACCTTGTCAAGCAAATGACTATCTTCGCGACGGGTGCGCCGGTGCGGTTTTCGGATCGGGAGGAGATTGAGAAGATCTTGATAGAAACGAAAGCCACTCGGTATGGCGTGCGCAGTTTGGTGTTGGCGATTGTGCAGAGTGAGCTGTTTCGCGGCAAGTAGCGAGGAGGAAGGCGCCAGCCGCATAAATTGAACTCATGCTGCAACCTACTTCACCGGCAGTTTTCCAATGTCATGTGACTGAGTTGTCATACGGCGACGGGCTGGGCGACCACGCCGCTTGCGGGCACGCACTTCCGGATCGTCCAATGGCGCGCCTCCTTGCGGATCGGAAAATCTTTGCAATTCGCCGATGAAAGCCGTGTGAGTTTGCTTGGATTGACTCGTTTGTTTTGCTGAATTCTGACGCATCAGGGATTCTCCCGTTACCGGAGCAATAATGTCGTGTCGGCGACCCACTGATTATTGCAAAAAAGTTCCACCAGATATATACCTGGATGGGGAAATTCGCATTTTTTAGCGGTATAAGCA
>Ga0134121_10003551_pt1 | contig 12963 bp, 8 predicted proteins | sample KB301_FD_96463 | JGI IMG/M metagenome (GOLD analysis project Ga0134121, IMG submission 96463) | Terrestrial soil microbial communities without Nitrogen fertilizer from Kellogg Biological Station, Michigan, USA - KB3-0-1 | ecosystem: Environmental > Terrestrial > Soil > Unclassified ...
AATTCTGCAATCTTAGTAAATGAAAAGGGTGAAATGTCGGCGCGTTATGATAAAATCCGCCTGATGCCGTTTGGCGAGTACGTGCCGCTGCCCCAGTGGCTACCGGGCGCGAGTTCGGTGCGTGGCCTCGTCGGCGAATTTAAGCCAGGCAGTTCCTACACGCTGATGCCCCTCGGCGCGCTGCGCGCCGGGGTTTTTATTTGCATCGAGGCAGCGCATCCGGGCATCGCGCGCGAGTTCACGAATAGAGGCGCAGACGTGCTGATTAATATTTCGAACGATGGTTATCTGGGACCGACGCCGGTCATGCGTCAGCATTTGTCGAATGCGATCTTTCGCGCAGTCGAAAACGATCGGCCATTAGTGCGAGTCACTAACACGGGCATTACCGCCTTGATTGAACCGGATGGAAGCGTGCGGGATCAAACTCAAGGATTTCAGGAAGCAGTCCGCAGTTGGGTGATTGCCACTCCTGAGACCAGCCACTCGACATTTTATTCGCGCCACGGAGATGCGCTCGCATATGGTTGCGCCTTGATAAGTCTCGGATTTATTTCAGTGAGTTTTATGAGAAGGAGAATGGGTACGCACGCCTCAGGCGTGCTCAGTCAGAAACATTAAGGGCACGCCGGCGGGCGTGCGTACCGAAAATCATGATCGTAACGGCATCAATGCAGGATTTACGAAACACTTACGACGACTTAAAGAAACGTGTCGAACAACTCGGGAGGTTTCTTTGATGTCCCTTCGAAACGGGCCGAACTAGAGAAACTGGAAGCCCAGGCTTCCGCGCCGGACTTCTGGTCAGATCAGGAAGCAGCGCAGATGCTTTTGCAGAAACGCAGCCGCCTGCAGCGAACAATCGAGCGGCAAGAGAAATTCGAGACTGAGATTTCCGACGCCGGAGTGCTCTTTGAATTTGCGGAAGAAGATGAAAGCTCGCTGACCGAGCTGCGCGAACTTCTGAATCGCGTCGAGCATGAGCTGCTGGCCGCGGAAACTGAAACGCTGTTGTCCGGCGAGAACGATGCGCGTAACGCGATCTGCACGATTCATCCGGGCGCCGGCGGAACTGAGTCGCAGGATTGGGCTGAGATGCTGCTGCGCATGTATTTGAAATGGTGCGAACGGCGCGGTTTCAAGACTGAGATTATCGACTATCAGCCCGCCGAGGAGGCAGGAATCAAGAGCGTGACTTTCAAAGTCGAAGGCGAATATGCGTATGGACTGCTCGCGGCCGAAGCCGGAGTGCACCGGCTGGTGCGCATCTCGCCTTTCGATCAAAACGCGCGCCGCCACACTTCTTTCGCTTCGCTGTTCGTCTATCCGGAAATCGATGAAGCAGTTGAAGTCGAGATCAATGACAAGGACTTGCGCGTAGACACCTATCGATCGACCGGGGCCGGCGGCCAGCACATCAACACGACCGATTCGGCGGTGCGCATCACACACATGCCATCCGGGATTGTCGTGCAGTGTCAGAACCAGCGTTCGCAACATCAGAATCGCGCCGTGGCGATGCAGGTGCTGCGTTCACGGCTTTACGAACTCGAGTTGGAAAAGCGGCGCGCGGAAACGAAAGAGTTGGAAGCGAACAAGCAAGACATCAGTTTCGGATCGCAGATTCGCAATTACGTGCTCGCGCCGTATCGTTTGGTGAAAGACGCGCGCACCAAGCTGGAACGCGGCGATGTTGATTCAGTGCTCGACGGCGACATCGATGATTTCATCAAGGAGTATCTGCTATCGCGCCGGGCAGCGTGAAGCTTCACGGTTTAGAGTCGGGCTACTGCCCGACCGAGCGGGCGGTAGCCCGCTCCTAAACGTCCAAATTTAGAAACAAATGGCCGCTATCCCCTCAGATATCGAAGTTGAACCGGCGCAGAGGAATTCGCGCCTCAATGAAATTATCGCCATTGCTCTGGTAGCGCTGGCGCTGCTGCTCGGGCTCTGCCTCGCTTCGTACAATCCTAACGACCCGTCGTGGAACGCGGCCGGCGAAACGGCGGCGCGTAATTGGGTCGGAACAGTCGGCGCAAATGTCGCGGCGGCGCTGTTTCAGTCAATCGGCCTCGCCGCATATCTTCTGCCTTTCCTAATCCTCGCCGCGGCCTGGCGTCGATTTCGTGCGCGCAGAATCAACGGGCCCCTGCTGCGTATCGCCGGCCTGACTCTGTTGGTTTTCTCTTCAGCGGCACTGTTGTCGCTCGCGAAGATCCATCCACTTCAGGATGCGAGTTTCAATGCTGGCGGTTTGGCCGGGTCTATGATCGCGCGCCTGCTGGTCAGCGGCTTGAACACAATCGGAGCCACGATCTTGTTGACAGCAGTCGCCATCACTGCAGTTTTGCTGACGACGAATCTGTCTTTTACAAACTTCTATCAGACGGTAATCGTAGCTATCGCGGAGCGCTTTGCCGGACTGCGATCCATCTCCCAAAGATTTCGCGCGTGGCGCCAGGCTCGTCGTGAGCGGCGTCAGCAGAAGCGCGAGTTGCGCGCGCAGGCGAAGCTTCAACAATCTGGCGGCGCACCAGCTTCGATCCCCATTGGCGCAACCGAGATTCGCGGTACCGAAGTTGTGCCGAATCCTGAACTGGACGAAGCCTTTGCGTCGTTCAGTGCTTCGACCGCACCCGCGAAGGCAATGTCCGCAGCCGCCGGCGCCGCGACTGCCGTCAAGCGTTCTTCGACGGCGCGTGGCAAAACCGAGACGGCGGAATCTGCAATGATCGAGGACATGGTGCGCGAGGCGGCGGTCAAGCGAAAGACTGAGTCGGCTGCGACCGGCGCGCTGCCATTCGACGGTCAGCGCCGCGTATCCGCGAAAACTGCCGCATCTGATTATCAGCTTCCATCTTTGGAACTTTTGAACGAACCACAGATGCGCAGCGAACAGGCTGATGATGAATTGCTCGGGATGGCGACGAAGCTCGCTGAGAAGTGTCGCGAGTTCAATGTTACCGGGCAAATCAAATTCATCTGCCCGGGACCCGTCGTCACGACTTATGAGTTCAAGCCAGATCCCGGCGTGAAGTATTCGCGCGTGACCGGACTGGTCGACGATCTCTGCCTGGCTTTGAAAGCCGAATCCATTCGCATCGATCGTATGCCCGGCAAGCCACACGTCGGCATCGAAGTTCCGAATCCGCGCCGCGAAACGATCTTCCTCCGCGAAGTGATCGAGTCGCGGGCCTTCCGTGAATCCCCTTCGAAGCTCACGATTGCGCTCGGCAAGACGATCGACGGCCTAAATTACTGCAGCGATTTGGCAAAGATGCCGCACCTGTTAATCGCCGGCACGACCGGCTCAGGCAAATCAGTCGGCGTGAATTCGCTCCTGCTTTCAATTCTCTATCGAGCGCGCCCCGATGAAGTTAAGCTGATCCTGATCGATCCGAAGCGACTCGAACTCGGTCTTTACGAAGATATTCCGCATCTGGCCACGCCGATTATTGTTGATCCAAAACCTGCCGCGCGCGCGCTGCGCTGGGCGGTGGGCGAGATGGAACGTCGCTACAAAGAGCTGGCGGGCTGGGGCGTGCGCAACATCGACGGCTACAACGCTGAGCGTGAGCGGCGCAACACGGTCAAGGATTACGATGAAAACGGTCAGCCCTGGACGCGCATGCCCTTCATCGTGATCATCATCGATGAACTAGCCGACCTGATGATGACTTCAGGTCATGAGGTCGAAGACTCGATCACGCGCCTGGCCCAAATGGCGCGGGCAGTCGGCATTCACCTCGTGCTCGCTACGCAGCGGCCATCAGTCGACGTCATCACCGGACTCATCAAAGCGAACTTCCCTTCCCGCATCTCTTATCGCGTCTCTTCGAAGATCGATTCGCGCACGATTCTCGATACCAACGGCGCAGAACATCTGCTCGGCCGCGGCGACATGCTGTTCCTGCCGCCGGGATCTTCGCGTCTGCTCCGCGTGCACGGCGCCTATGTTGACGAGCAGGAAATCAACAAAGTCGTTTCGCACATCAAGTCGCAGTGGGAGCCCGACTACGACGAGACGATCACTCAATCAGACGAAGAAGCGATGGGCCTGGAAGATCTGGGCGGCGAACGAGACGAGTTGTTCGAAGACGCGCTCCGCATCTGCGTCGACATGAAGCGCGCCTCGACTTCAGTCCTGCAACGCCGTCTGCGCATTGGCTATGGCCGCGCCGCAGCGCTGCTGGATCAGATGGAACGCGAAGGTCTGATTGGCAAAGCCGATGGCGCTCGACCGCGTCCGGTGCTGCAGAAATCATTTGAATTGGTCGGCGAGTGGGATGAGCAGGAAGTTCCCGTCTAAGGTCGGCAGGCTATTATTCAAAGCTCCACTTCCACAACTTCTGTGGATAACCCTGTGAAGATCGCCAGCTTCAGTGTTACAACTTTCTTAGGCTGCAACACTTCCAGCGAAATGCACTCGCCGATGACATTTGATCTCCGCATGAGTCCCGTCAGGGACGAAATATTTATAGCCCCTCGCTTACGATCTGAATAGAGCCTTCGGAGAACGACACATCCGGATACTATGTCGCTCCTACGGAGCTATTGATTTAACGGGCCGCTCAAACTATAAACATTCTGCTCCTACGGAGCTTCACCCATGAACTGTCGGTAACAACTCACGTGACAAAGCCGTCCTTACCTTTCGTCGATTCGCGGTCAATTTTGTTTGCGCTGTTGTTTTCGGCGCTCTTTCTATCGATCGAAGCTTGCGTCAAACGGCCGCGCAACACTTCACCGGCGCACGATCAAGTATCGCAGGCTCCATTACCAGCGTCATCTCAACCAGCATCTCAGCGGATCAATATCAACACTGCTTCAGCTCGGGAGTTGGAAACGCTGCCGGGCATCGGCCAGGCTCTCGCGGAAAGAATCATCGAACACAGGAATAAATACGGCCCCTTCCGCAAACCCGAGCACTTGATCATTATGCGCGGCATCAGCGATAAACGATTTCAGAATCTGCGCGACCTGATAACGGTCGAGTAATAACCGTGGCCGATTTACTTCAACTTCAAAACGCAGCGCGCGAAATCTTCGACGCCGCACTTCGCGCCGCGGATGCGGCCGAGGCTGTTAGGAAAGCCATCAGCTTGATCGGTGCAAATCTAGCGGTGTACGACCGGGAGATTGAATTGCGCAATCACCCCATCTACGCGATCGCCATTGGTAAGGCAGCGGCCCCGATGGCAGTGGCTCTTGAAGCTCAGCTCGGCCCGCATTTCGTCAAAGGCGTTATTTCAGGGCCTAGGTTTGCAGGATCGGTTGCGGGGTCAACTCTCTCTTATTCAGGAGGTGCGCAGCCATCAGCTAAGTGGGAAAGATTTGCAGGTGGTCATCCTTTGCCAAACGAGGAGAGCCTGCGCGCCGCGACGGCAGCGTTCGCGCTGCTTGATCAAGCAAATGCCGAGCAGGCAAATGTGATCTTCTTAATCTCCGGCGGCGGTTCGGCCATGATGGAATGGCCAATCAGTAGCGAAATCACCCTCGACGATATCCGCGCGGCCAATGAAGTTCTGGTGAATTGCGGCGCCGACATTACCGAAATCAATGCGGTTCGCCGCGCCTTCTCAGCCGTAAAAGGCGGCCGGCTCGCTGAGCGAGCGCTCAACTGTCAACAGGTGACGCTAACTGTTTCAGACGTGCCGTTAGGTGAACAGGATATTGTCGCCTCGGGGCCATCCGCGCCGGCTCCGAGTACTGCGCGCTACACGCCCACGATCGTCGAACGTTACCAACTCAGAAAATCACTTCCGCCGAGGGTCATCAAGGCGATCGAGAGTGCCACCGCCACGCCGAAGCCAAAGCCTAAGGAGGCGCCTCATTGGTCGTTCGTGTTGCTCACTAATCATGATGCGATCGCGGCCGCGCTCGATGCGGCCACCAGCATGGGCTTCGCATCAGAAGTCGCCTCCCAGCTCCACGATTCACCCATCGAAGAAGGAGTCAGCGCGCTAAACGACCAATTAGCGGCGATGCGAGTGAGGCACGGAAGCGATAAACCTCTCTGCCTAATTTCCGGCGGCGAATTCTCTTGCCCGGTTCGTGGCGATGGTATTGGCGGAAGGAGTCTCGAAACCGCTTTGCGCCTCGCATTACTCCATACAGACAAAGAAGAATTCATTGCGCTCTGCGCCGGCACCGATGGCATCGACGGAAACAGCCCGGCAGCCGGTGCGATCGCGGATCACTCTACCATCGAACGTGCGAAGGCAATCGGACTCGACGCGGAAGATTTTCTGGGACGCAGCGATGCTTACTCGTTCTTTCACGCGCTTGGTGATGATGTCGTCACAGGTCCCACCGGCACAAACGTGAGAGACGTGCGAATTCTTATTGCGTCGAGTTGAGGCGCGTCGGTAGTGGTGCAGCTTGAAAGAGTGGCACGCGCGTCCCGCCCGTGAAACCACGCGCAAGATGCGCGTGCTACCTCTTGACTCGCTGTCGCGCGCGGCTTATAAACGCTTTTCGTAAACAGGAGATTTTCGTGGCAACTCAATTTCAGGAGACGGAAGAATCCTTTCACGGCCCGACCCTCACATTCGCGGATCTTGCGGAGAAGCTGGACTCCCTCGACTCGGTTCCTTCGCTGGGCGAAGTTTACGAACTGATTGAGCGCACGCAGATCGGCGCGGACGAAGTCCAACCTTATCTCGGCTTCAAGGCGGGCAACTACTCACGTCATCGCGTGATGAAAAATGCGCACGTCGAAATGCTGGTGCTGTGCTGGAAGCCGGGACAACGCACGCCGATTCACGATCACAATGGATCGCACGGCGCGGTGTTTGTGCATGAAGGAGTTTTGTGGGAGACGATCTTTGATTATGATGTTGAGACAGGGCTGAATTATCAATCGCATCGCGAGCTGCGCGCCGGAGGGTTAACCGGTTCCGAAGATCCCGACATTCATCAGCTCGGCAATCCCGACGTGAGCGGTCAGGACCTCATTACCATTCACATTTACGCGCCGCCGCTCGGAGTCTTGAAGACTTACAAGCTGGGCAGCGCCACGATTGAACAGTACACACCGGCCGAACCGGATTTTGTGTGAGAGCCTGGTTAGCGATTAACAAACGTGCTTACCGATAGGTTCTTACCATCCGTCACCACGCTGATCGTCCCCGTCTCTCCAGTCGTCATTACCCGCGCACCGATCGCGCGCCAGCGCTCGACAACTTCTTTGTGCGGATGACCGAATATTGAAGTGCGGCCCACGGAAATGATCGCGAGCGATGGTTGCGTTGCGTTTACCAGCGGCTGGATCGAAGAAGTGCGGCTGCCGTGATGCGCAACTTTGACTACATCGGTATGAAGGTCAGCGGCTGATTTCAGCAAAGCTGCCTCGGCCTCTTTTTCGATATCAGCCAGGAACAGAAACGTCTTGTCGCGGTAACGAATGCGCAGAACCAACCCGTCGTTGTTTCGATACGGCGCGTTCGCATCTGCTAACGGAGGGGGCCATAACACTTCCGCGGCAACTTCGCCGAATCTCAACACGTCACCGCCACCGATCCGCTCGATTGGCACGCCGGCCTCTTTCATGGTCGCGGCGAACCTCGAATACTCGGAATCATCCGCCGGAGTGCGAGCGACAATCGCACCGCGGACTTTGAAGTTCCGCGCCACGTCATTCAGTCCGTCGATGTGATCAGCATCGGCGTGCGTCGGCAGGATGTAATCAACATGATCCATTCCCAGCGACCAGAGATACTCGGAAACCACGCGCTCACCAATGCTGCCCGTGTCGCGTTCAAACGCAGGCTCAGCGTCGTCCGCAGCGTTCCAATCGATGTTCGGCCGGCCGCCGCCGTCGATCAGCAGCGTCGTACCATCCGGCGTCGTGATTAAGGCCGAGTCTCCCTGGCCCACGTCGAGAAAGTCGACGTGCAGGACGCCATCCGCTCTTGCCCCACTAAACGGATGAATCAGGACAACCGGGAGCAAGACCGACAATGCGAGCGCGGCTTTGGCTGCCAGGCGGCGGCTAATAATTCGATACGGATTTCTCACGATCGATTCCGACCGCAGCGGATTCCAGCCGGCAAACCCAATGATCACGACGGCAAGCGCAATGAAATAGAGCGCGTACACGGCGGCGAGCCAGCCGCGATAGTGCGGCAAGCGCATCGCCGCCACACCAAGACGATTGAACGGATCGACCGCATGGACCATTAGCCATTCGAGTTTCTCAGCTATCCACACCAGCGGCGTCGCCATCGATGAATTGAGCTGCGCCAGGATCACGGCGAGCAAAGCGAGAAATGCGATCACGGCCATCGTCATCCCTACCAAGATATTGAGGAGCAACGATGCAAACGAAAGGCGATGGAAATAAATTATGAGCGCCGGCAACATGCCAAGTTGGACGCTGGCGGAAACCACAATCGCGGAGACTGCGAACCGCAGAATTCGCTGTAGTCGCCACTGTTCCAACTTCGCAGCGCCGCGCGTCTTGAATAGCCTGTAGCGAATGTTCGATTGCGCCATTTCGGCTTTCCACGCGCGTTCACTCCAGAACAAAGCCTCAGACAGTTTCCGAAACCAGGCTGGACAAATTGGCGGATACGGCGTTTCGTGCGTCGGACGCCACGAACCGACGGCTTGCATCCTGGTCAGGATCGGAACGGCGATCGCAACAATCGAAATCACCGACAAGAACGTCAATTGGAACGATGGGTCAAAGAGATCGTTTGGCCGCCAGACGAGCAATGCGAGCGCCGCACCGGCAATAACATTTAACGAGTTTGCTCGACGCCAGACGAGCGGCGCGAAAATTCCCAGACTGAACACTAACGCAGCTCGCAGGACCGGTGGCTGTGCGCCAACCATAATCGAAAATGCAAACAGGAAGGTGGCGGCGCAGATGAATTGGACAACCCGATGGCGCGTGATTCGCCGCATCAACAGGAACACGAGGCCGGCGATGAAGCTGATGTGTAGTCCCGCAATCACCAGCACGTGAAATGTTCCGCCGGCGCGAAAACGATCGGCCACGGAACGCGATATCTTGTATCGATTCCCGAGCAGTACGGCATCGAGAACTCCAGCAGTCTCCGGCGTGAACCTCTTATCGAACTGCGTTTCCAATTGCTCCCGCCATTCATACAACCACGCCAGAGGCAGGAATACCGGCGCATCATCCAAACGCTCCAACAGCAGCGGACTCTTGATGACCCCTGTCGCGTCGTAGCCCTTTCGATCCAGATATTCGGTAAAGGGCAGCACACCGGGATTGCGATAGTCTTCATCACGATCGAGAGTTGTCACCACGCGCAGGCGCGCGCCATGTCGCAACTCGAGCTGTTGATATTCATTACGCGCCGCAGGATTGGCGACGTGCGCCAACAGCAATACATCACCGGCGGCGGCGCGCTCGCTGCCTCTTACGCGCAGACTCTCGGTCCTCACTGTCAGATATAAGCCATCAGGAGCAGATTGCACGGGCCCCTCGACAACCGCGGTCAACTCTACTGGTTCATTAACCGCCAGCGTGTTGTCGTCGAACATTTTCCTAATGCGACTTGGATCGGCTCTCTGAGCGTCGTTTAGCGACAGCGAGATGCCGCTGAGCAAAAACATCGCTACCACCAAGAGAGTCGCAGCTACACGTCTTTGACGTAACACTAAGACGATCGCCAGGAGGAGCAGCAGCGCTGAACCCACTGCGAGAACGATTCGGAATTGAGATGAGTCGGCGTTGAGGAAATGGCCAATCAGTAATCCGCTGGCCAATGAGGCTGCGCAGACGAGAAGCGGAGCACGTGCGAGGTGCATTCGCGGGAGTTCAGCCATCGTGTTCCGATCAACTGCTGAGATGAACTACCGTTTCGACATGATGAGTCTGCGGGAACATATCAAAAGCGAGGATTGAGTCAAGGGAGTATCCGCCTGCAATTATCTTGCTAAGATCGCGCGCCAGCGTCGCCGGATCGCACGAGACGTAGCAGATGCGTTTCGGCTTCAATTTGAGAATCCCGGAGATAACGCGCGACTCAGCGCCGGCGCGCGGCGGGTCAAGGAGGAGGAAATCAATTTGGAGTGCGCCGGCTGTGACGGCGCTTTGGATCTCTTTTTGATGCTCAGACTTGGCAGGATGCTGGCGATCCGATCCAAAGCGGCGTCGCCGCTGCGCTATGCCGCCGCACTCCAAATCGAGCCATTCACCGACGTCTGACTTAATCACTTCAGCATTGGACAGGCCGGCATTTGCTAAATTCTGCTGGGCAAACTCCGTGGCATCAGAATCATCTTCGACTGCCATCACGTCTTTGAACCTGCGCGCCAGGGGAACTGTGAACAGGCCCACGCCACAATAGAGTTCGACTGCAGTGTCGCCGTGCTGTTCGCCGATAGCTTCCTCGATTAATTGCGGCAGGAGTTCAACGTTTGTTTGAAAGAAGCTTTCAGCGCTCAGATGATAGATCTCGCCGGCGATCGTGCGCGCGACTTCTCCGATCTCTTCTTCGATCTCTTCCTCGATTGATGATACCGAGTCCTCAAGGTCGTGCCGGTGTTGAGAAGAAGTACGATGCGATCTTTCGAAGCCGGCGGCGACGACGGCGGTGTCATCTCCGGCAATCGCGCGAAAGTAATGCGCGTCGCCGGCCAGCAACTCGGCAGCCATGCTTGCACGCAAATCTTCAAGCACCCACTGCAACTCAGGCACCAGCACCGCGCACTCCGCTACATCGCACACGCGGCGCGATCCACCCTCGAAATAACCGAGGCGCTTCGCTTCAGCGTCGTACTGCCATTGCGCGCGCGAACGGTAATGCCATTGGTTAGGCGCAGCCACGATTTGGCAGTCGGGAGCGTCGATCTTAGCGATCCGATGCAGACAGTCTTTGATGATCTCTTTTTTCGCAGCGAGCTGGGCTTCGTAATTCATCTGCTGAAAATCACAACCGCCGCACCGGCCAAAATAGGGACAAGGCGGTTCGACTCGATACGGCGATGCTTCGATGATCTCTTCGATCGAAGCGAACGCGACGCTGCCCTTCACTCGTTCCACGCGAACGCGCAAGCGATCGCCAGGCGCCGCGAGCGCCACCATCACCGTCTGGCCGTCAGCATGGGCCAGACCGAGCCCGCCCGGCAGAATTCGTTCGATTGTGACTTCCATTCTTCCAGTTTAGAGTCGGGCTACCGCCCGACAAAGCGGCCGGTAGGCCGCTTCTAAACGGTTGCTGTGAAATTACTGGTGCAGAAAAAACAGGCTCAGGCGCGGTACGCCAAAATGTTCGCGCAACCGTTTCTTCAAAAGGTTCTCGCGGGTTTGCGCGAACACTTCTTTGTCCATGTGACGCTTGTAAGGTTTAACTTGCGCATCGACTTCTGACTCGAGGTCAGTCATTTCTGACAGAGGCGTTGAATTTCGAATCCCCTCGTCGAGCATGCGATCGATCCCGCTCAAAGACTCTTCCAGCTTGCGCGTGTCCGGTCGCGCGGCGTTCGCATACTCATCACGAATGTCCGTTAGTAAATTGGCTGCGCGCTTGAGAGCCTCGGCCAATTCGTCCTCGTTGCTTCGTGCGGTCGCCAGATCATTCAACTCGCGATGCGATCTATCCAGATGGGCGACAACAACGTCTCTGGAAAATACCGACTTTCGATCCTCAGCATCCTCCGCCGCTCCCTCATCGTCGTGACTGCCGACGCGCGACTCCAGCCATTCGGCATACTGGGCTTCAACTTCTTCCTGGCAGTAGAGCAGAGTCTTAACGGTGCGTTTATGCTTCTTCGATTCGTACGAATCAAAGGCGTGCTCGATTGACCTCAAGACGACGTGCAAAGGCACGCCGCGCTCTTTCCAACTTTCGATCAGAGCCCAATCGATCGGGCTAAGCATGAGGTGCTTGCCGCGCCGGCGAATGAAGGTGTCTTCGATTTCTGAGAAATATGAGAAGTAATTCAAGTCCAATGTCCAAACGTCCAATGTCTAACGTCCGCGCCCCATTCAGGACTTTGGGCTTTGGGCTTGGGACTTTGGACTAACTGCTCGTTCATAAACCAGTCGCAATCCTTCAAGCGTCAGCGTTTCATCCACTTCCTGAATGAACTTTGATCCGCGCGCAATCAACGGCGCTAATCCACCGGTCGCGATCACGCGCGGCTGTCCACCGAGTTCATCGATCATCTTTCGCAAAATGCCATCGACCAATCCAACATAGCCGTGATACAGGCCCGACTGCATTGCTTCGACCGTGGTGGCACCAATCACTTTTCGCGGACCCTTGATTTCGACCCGTGGCAGTTTCGCGGCGCGTTCAAACAGCGCATCGGCGGAGATCGTAATGCCCGGCGTGATGACGCCACCGAGGTATTCGCCCTTTGCATTGATGGCGTCGAAAGTGGTCGCCGTTCCAAAGTCGACGACGATGCACGGCCCACCATACTTCTTAATCGCGGCGACGGCGTCCACGATGCGATCGGCGCCGACGTCTGATGGCGGCTGGTAAAGAATCGGCACCCCGGTATCAACCGTGTGATCGATGAATAGCGGCGACAGATGAAAGTAGCTTTCGGCCATCTGCTTCAGAGTGAAGTTCAAAGGCGGCACCACCGAAGCGATCGCGATCCCATGGATCGATTTGAAATCGAGTTCGGCGAGCGAGAAAAGATTCCGCGCGTGCACACCCCACTCATCAACCGTGCGCGCACGCGCCGTCGTCAGCCGCCAATGCGCGACTAGTTTCTCGCTGTCGAAGACACCGAGCGACGTGTTGGTGTTACCAATGTCGATTACCAGCAACATACAAACTTGGGTGTTGGGCTTAGGGTGTAGGGTGTAGCGTTTAGGTTGTTGGCGCGCTCAAATTTCTCTGAACAGTACTTGCGGGTTAGACATCACGAAAGCACCGAGCTGACAAAACACAAGGATTACTCTTGCCCTTTTCCCTTGGCCCTTGGCCCTTTTCCGTTGGCCCTTTGCCCTTTGACCTTTGCCCTACACAC
>Ga0134121_10003554_pt1 | contig 12961 bp, 16 predicted proteins | sample KB301_FD_96463 | JGI IMG/M metagenome (GOLD analysis project Ga0134121, IMG submission 96463) | Terrestrial soil microbial communities without Nitrogen fertilizer from Kellogg Biological Station, Michigan, USA - KB3-0-1 | ecosystem: Environmental > Terrestrial > Soil > Unclassified ...
GAGCGTATCGCACCTCATCGATCCTGGCCTGGGAGTTCGGGATGCCCAAGGTCTGATTTCCGGACATAGATCCCGAAGCATCGAACACGATCATCGCGTCATCCCGGCAAGGCGCAGCCTTGCCCTCCTCTGCCCGAGGCGCAGCAGAGTCGCCGCACAGCAAAATAAGAATGAGGGGAACGGTGTTCCAACAAATCCTGAACGCGATTGAGGCCATTACAACTCCGCAGCTATTAGACGCTCTCAGTTAAGACCACTCTCGATCTGATCGGCACGTTGCGATGTCTTGGACAGTCTAAGATCTTCTCTAAGGCTGCGATTGGATGCTCATCAGCTCGGCTGTGACATAAATTCCATCATTGTTTCAGCTAGGTTTATCACGGGAAGAGCATCGCGCCGCCCGCTCACATCGACGCAGGGCTACCTCAAACTGCAAGTGCAGCGCCCCCCACTATCCCGTACCAGCCTGAAGTCCATGGCGTATCCCCATGCCAAAAGCCCCGGTCGAGAAGCGAAAGCCCGACCGGGGCTGGGGCGCCAGCCAGCGATTAAAACGCGCGGACGATAGCGGCCTCCTGTTACAGGATGATCACAAATGGCGATCCAGCCGAGGAGTCACGGTGAGCTATCGTGAGCAACACTGATTCCCCGCCGGAGGCGCAGCCTCACAAGCCGCGGCCCACTTTGGCCGCTGTGATCTTCGGCACCGTTTTGCGCCTGCTGTGGGCGGCGACCGCTTTTTGTCTCGCCGCCGGTGTGGCTTTGGTTGTGCTCTACCTGCTAGGTGCCTTGTGGGTAGGGAACGAGCTTCGCGCCGCCGCTCCGCACGAGCCCGCGCTGCATCATGGTGGTGCGCCGTTCTTCGGAATGGTCCTGTTCGCAAGCACAGTTACGCCCGCTCTCACGGCCCTCCCGGCGATTGCCGTCGCCATTGTCGGCGAGATCCTCCGCATTAGGTCGTGGATCTATTACGTGCTCGCCGGAGGCGTATCGCTCGCGGCAATCCCGCTTCTGGTCACGCCGTCGTCGGCCGACCTCCCAGCGGTCGCGACGAGCCAGTACATGACGATCTTTGTTGCTGCGGGCTTCGTCGGAGGCTTCATCTATTGGCTCTTCGCTGGCCGCCGGGCTTGAGCTTACCTTGTCACACGGCTTGTTTTCCACGGCGGCAACGCACAACTACCGGTGAGCATTCGAGGATAATGTCCATGAGCAAATTTCTTGTCGCCGTGGCGCTCTTGGCCGCATGCGCTAGTCCGGCCCTGGCTGGTTCAGCCAAGGTGCGGTCCCATCATGGGTATAACGGTTACAGCAGCTACCCCACCCCCGACTGGGTCCGCCCCCTCCCCCATTCAGAGCGTCTTGCGAACGCGCTCGGGGGTTGGAACCGTGGTTACCCCGGCGATCCCTATTGGGAGCCTTGCCTCTCATATCAGCGGACCTGGGGACCGGGCGCCTGCGGCGGCGGCCACTAGGGTCGACAGGCTGGGTTTAAACGCTGAACTTATTGTCCTTCAGCCCGAGCCATTTTAGCCTCGACAGCGCGGCGCGCGATCAGCCATGGCTCAGGCAGGTAGTGGGTGACGGTTTCACGCCACGCGGTCGATTCGGCGTCCCGGCGTCGCTTGCGCATCGCAAAACCTGACGCCCTGACGGCGAGCTTGTTCGCCAAATCCTGCAAGTCCTTCAATCTTTGGGCTGCCATTCCTCGCTTACCTTTTCGTATTTTTCTTCACTGCGGCCCGGGCCACCTTATGGGCGAGCTCCTCGAGCGGTTCATTGCCGCGCCGCTTGGCCGGATCCTGGTACTCGCTCCACGCGTTATCGAAAGCTTCGCGATAGATGTCTTGCGCGTGGCTCGGGAGCGAGTTTTTGACGCTGTCGGGAAGCTCTTGATTGGTCCGATAGGGCATGCGCCTCTCGCTCCTTTGCGACCAGATCGGACATCGAAACGCTTGCGCTGCCGCTCCGGTTCCTAAGTCGCGGTTCGAACTTGGGGATTGAGAGTCTATGGACACGAAACGCGCTGCATCGCGGGATTGGAGCGCTACTGCGAGGGCCAGAGGCGCGCTCGCCCATGCCGGCGTCGGCGCTGAAAGAAACCGGGTGGAACTTGCACAAGCACGTCGCCTGGCCTTAGCCAAAGAAGAAGCCCGGCTCTTGGTGAGGAACCGGGCTCCTTATTTCAGCCCTGAACGAGGCCGATCAGACCTCGCGAGGCGAGGCTAGTAGCAGTAATCCCAATAGCCGCGATTCCGCGCCGGGCTCGCCGGGGCAGAACTCCAATGCTTAACATATGACTCACGCGATGCTTGCGTAACCGCCTCGCCCGCCTATAGTCCCCGCCCGTTCCAACCGGCCTTCCTTACGAGCCTCTCATGGCAACCGACATCAAGAAGGTGGTGCTCGCTTATTCCGGCGGACTCGACACCTCGATCATCCTCAAGTGGCTGCAGGAGACATACGGCTGCGAGGTCGTGACCTTTACTGCCGACCTCGGCCAGGGCGAGGAGCTCGCACCTGCTCGCAAGAAGGCCGAGATGGCGGGGGTGAGGCAGATCTTCGTCGAGGATCTGCGCGAGGAGTTCGTGCGCGACTTTGTGTTTCCGATGTTCCGCGCTAATGCGCTCTACGAAGGCGTGTATCTACTCGGCACCTCCATCGCGCGGCCGCTCATCGCCAAGCGGCAGATCGAGATCGCGCGGGAGACTGGCGCCGACGCTGTGGCGCATGGCGCCACCGGCAAGGGCAACGATCAGGTGCGCTTCGAGCTCACTTATTATGCGCTAAACCCTGACATCAAAGTGATCGCGCCATGGCGCGAATGGAAATTCAAATCGCGCAGCGAGCTGATCGAGTTCGCCGAGAAGCACCAGATCCCCGTGGCCAAGGACAAACGCGGCGAGGCGCCGTTCTCTGTCGATGCCAATCTTCTGCATTCCTCGTCCGAAGGGAAGGTGCTCGAAGATCCGGCGCAAGAGCCGCCGCCTTACGTCTATCAGCGCACGCTTTCGCCGGAGGAAGCGCCGGACAAAGCGGTGGAGATCACCATCGGCTTTGAGAGAGGCAATCCGGTGTCCATCAATGGCGCGCGGCTGTCGCCAGCCGCGCTCCTCATCGAGCTCAACGCCTATGGCAAGGAGAACGGCATCGGCCGGGTCGATCTCGTCGAGAACCGGTTCGTCGGCATGAAGTCACGCGGCATCTACGAGACGCCCGGCGGCACGATCCTCTACGTCGCGCATCGTGCGATCGAGTCGCTCACTCTTGACCGCGAGGCGATGCATCTCAAGGATTCACTGATGCCGCGCTACGCCGAGCTCGTCTATTACGGCTTCTGGTTCTCGCCGGAGCGCGAGATGCTGCAGGCGCTGGTCGACAAGAGCCAGGAGCATGTCGAGGGCGAGGTCAAGCTCAAGCTCTACAAAGGCAACGTCATCGTCGTTGGACGTTCGTCGACGAAATCGCTCTACTCGGACAAGATTGTGACCTTCGAGGACGACGCCGGCGCCTACGACCAAAAGGACGCTCAAGGCTTCATCAAACTGAACGCGCTTCGCCTGCGTCTTCTCGGCAAACGCCACGATCCGACGGGCAAGTGATGGTTTCGGGAATATGGCGTGACACGCGACTGCTCGATCTGTTCGGCATCGAGCTGCCGATCATCGCGGCGCCGATGGCCAATTTCGCCGGCGTCGATCTCGCCGTCGCCGTTGCCGAGGCTGGCGGGCTCGGGTCGCTGCCTTGCGCCGCGCTTAGCCCGGATCAGATTCGCTCCGGCGGGGCTGAGTTCAGGTCGCGCAGCAACAAGCCGCTCAACTTCAATTTCTTCTGCCACGCTGTATCGCCGCCTGATCTCGCAAAGGATCGGGCATGGCTCAAGCGCATCGCGCCCTACTTCGCCGAGCTTGGCATTGAGCCGCCTACGCTTCCGCTTTCGGCAGGTCACCCGCCATTCGGCGAGGCTGACTGCGCTGCGATAGAGGCGCTGCGCCCCGAGATCGTTAGCTTCCATTTCGGTCTGCCGCCGAAGCCGCTGCTCGCGCGCGTCAAGGCGACGGGCTGCAAGATCCTGGGCTGCGCGACGAGCCTCCGCGAGGGGCTGTGGCTCGCCGAGCACGGCGTCGACGCAATCATCGCCCAAGGCGCAGAGGCGGGAGGGCATCGCGGCATGTTCCTCGAGACGGATGTCGCTATGCAGGTCGGCACCTTCGCTTTGGTGCGCGCCATCTCCGGTTCGGTGCAGGTTCCGGTCATTGCTGCTGGAGGCATCGCCGACGGGCGCGCCATCGCGGCTGCGTTGGCCCTGGGAGCATGCGCCGCGCAGATCGGCAGCGGCTATCTGACCTGCCGCGAATCGACCATCTCGCCGTTGCATAGGAAGGCTCTCGCCGACCCTGGCCGCGAGACCGCCATCACCAATGTGCTGACCGGCAGGCCCGCACGTGGCGTCGTCAACCGCTTCATGCGCGAGCAAGGCCCCATCGACGACGCAGCGCCAAACTTTCCTTTGGCAAGGCCGGCCGTCGCGCCCTTGCGGGCCAAGGCAGAATCGCAAGGCTCGGCCGATTTCTCGCCGCTCTGGTCAGGTCAAGCGGCTATTCTGCCGCCGGCAATGGGCGCTGGCGAGCTCACGCGCAAGCTCGCCGAGAAGGCGCGCGCTATTTCGGCATGATCAGCGCGTGCTTGGGGAACTTGGCGAACACGCTCTCCGGCACGCCGAAGAGCAGAAGGTCGGGATTGGCCGCAATCCACGCGGTGATCGAGACCGATTGATAGGTTGCGTTGTTGAGCGCGAGCACGACCTCGAGATTATCGCTGCCAGTCCTGAACCGTGGGGAAACTTGATTTACAAGGCTGGCAGGCGGCTGTCAGTCGATTTCGACACTGACTTTGCGCTTCTCGCCGATATTGGGCTTGGTGCCGGTAAGCCGCGCCCTGGCGAATTCGAACGCGGCCACCGCCGAGCTTGCCGGCCCGTCCCACATCTCCGCCCGCTCGGGCTCGATCTTCATCACCAGCAGGTTCGGATCTTCCGGGCCGCCCGGCCACCAGACCTGCTGCTCCTCGTTCCACAGCGCCTTTGCGCGTTCAGGATCGCGGCTCACGAACGCCTTTCCGGTGATGGAGAGATAGACCTTCTCTTTCGCGTAGACGAAGGTAAGGCAGACGTTGGGATTGGCTTCGATCTCGTCGTCCTTGAGCCCGCGCACGTCGGTCAGGAACCAGATCGTCTCGGTGTCTCGTTCGGGCCGTGCTTCCAAAGGCCGCGCCCGCAGGCCTCCTGCAAACCGCGTCACCATCATGCAGATGCCCGCCTTGGCAATAACCTCCCAGACGCGGTCGATGTGGCTCTCGTTCTTTTCCGCCATGCCCCGCGCAACGCCGCGCCACGGCGCGAGTTCCGCTCAGCCGAGGCCATTGCGCCTCTGTCACACGCGCTATATATCCGTGCCATAGAGACGCGCGGGCCGCTTCGGCCCGCGTTTGCGCATTAAGAGCTTCCATGAACCTCCGCAACATCGCCATCATCGCCCATGTCGATCATGGCAAGACGACGTTGGTCGACCGCCTGCTCCAGCAGTCCGGAGCTTTCCGCGAGAACCAGCGGGTGGCCGAGCGCGCGCTCGATTCGAATGACCTCGAGCGCGAGCGGGGCATCACCATTCTCGCCAAGGTCACGTCGATCCTGTGGAAGGATACCCGCATCAACATCGTCGACACGCCGGGTCACGCCGATTTCGGCGGCGAGGTCGAACGCATCTTGAACATGGTCGACGGCGCGCTGGTGCTGGTCGATGCTGCTGAGGGCCCCTTGCCGCAGACCAAATTCGTGGTGTCGAAGGCGCTCAAGATGGGACTCAAGCCCATCGTGGTGATCAACAAGGTCGACCGCGCCGATGCCCGCCCGCAGGAGGTTGTGAACGAAGTATTCGACCTGTTCGCCGCGCTCGATGCCTCTGACGAGCAGCTCGACTTTCCGATCCTCTACGGCTCGGCCAAAGAAGGCTGGATGGCCGCGAGCCCGATGGGGCCTAAGCAACTCGGCATGCAGCTTCTGTTCGACCTCGTGCTGAAGCACGTGGCGCCGCCCAAAATCGAGAGTGGCCCATTCCGACTGCTCGGCACGATCCTCGAAGCGAACCCCTATCTTGGCCGCATCGTCACCGGCCGCATCACCTCGAGCTCGATTTCGCCGAACCAGCCGGTCAAGGTGCTGGACCATACCGGCAGGCTTGTCGAGCAGGGCCGCGTTTCGAAGGTGCTCGCCTTCCGCGGGCTCGAGCGGATCGGCCTCGACGAAGCAACCGCAGGCGACATTGTCTCGCTCGCCGGCCTGCCCAACGCCACTGTCGCTCATACCATCTGCGCGCCGGAGGTTATGGCGCCGCTGCCGGCGCAGCCGATCGACCCCCCGACTCTGTCCATGACCTTCCGCGTGAACGACTCTCCGCTCGCCGGCACCGAAGGCACCAAAGTCACCGGCCGCATGATTCGCGACCGCCTGCTGCGCGAAGCCGAGGGCAATGTCGCGCTCAGGGTCACGGAATCCGAGGAGCGCGATTCGATGGAGGTGGCGGGCCGCGGCGAACTCCAGCTCGGCATTCTCATCGAGACCATGCGCCGCGAGGGCTTCGAGCTATCCGTCTCGCGTCCCAAGGTACTGCTCAAGCGGGACACGAACGGCTCACTGCTCGAGCCGATCGAGGAGGTCGTCATCGATCTCGACGAGGAGCATTCCGGCATCGTGGTGCAGAAGCTTGCCGAGCGCAAAGCTGAGCTTGTCGAGATGAGGCCTTCAGGGGGCGTCCGCTTGCGCCTCGTATTCTACGCCCCGACGCGCGGGCTGATCGGTTATCAGGGCGAACTTCTCACCGACACGCGCGGCACCGGCATCATGAACCGCCTGTTCCATGACTACGCGCCGCACAAGGGCCCGATCCAGGGACGGCGGAACGGCGTGTTGATCTCGACCGACCAGGGCGATGCCGTCGCCTATGCGCTGTGGAACCTGGAAGATCGCGGGCCGATGATGATCGAGCCAGGCACGCGCGTCTATCGCGGCATGATCGTTGGCGAGCACACGAGAGACAACGATCTCGAAGTGAACGTGCTCAAGGGCAAGAAGCTCACCAACATTCGCACGACGTCTAAGGACGAGGCGGTGCGCCTTACCCCGCCGATCCGCATGACGCTCGAGCGCGCGCTTGCCTATATCGCCGACGACGAACTGGTCGAGGTCACGCCCAAGTCGATCCGCCTGCGCAAGCGCTACCTCGATCCCAATGAGCGCAAGAAGGCCGAGCGCCAGCGTCTCACCGAGGACGTTGCCTGATCTTCCCGACGACTATTGGCAACGCCTCCCATACAAATTGCCAGACGAATCCTGCTCGTCTCGATCTACCTCCAAGGCTCCTGTCGCTATAACAACAGCAATTTTCTGCTTACCGGCGCGTTGTTCGCCGGTCGACTGTGGCTTCCGACCTAGGAGGATTTTGCATGATGAAAGTCGTTGGACTTGCGCTTGCTCTCGCGGTGGGCGCCACCGGTTTTGCCCTCGCCAAAGATGCTGACGATGAGAAGGTGCCCGCCGCCGAGGTGACCAAGATCGAGGAGACTCTGAGCACGCTCGGCTGCAGCGGCTACGAGTCGGTCAAGAAGGAAGAGCAGGGCATCTACGAAATCGAAGATGCCAAATGCAAGATGGGCATCGTCGATATCAAGCTCGACAAGGACTACACCGTGATCCTGATCTCGCGTTACTGATCACTGCAGCCTACGTATCGCGCAAGACGGGCCGGCTTCGTGCCGGCCCGTCTTCGTTTTGGCGGAGAGCAGAACGAGCTTCGGCGCGCGCGCCACAGTCGCAGGAAAAATAGCGCCCCCCCTTTGCCGAGCGCAGGCACTCGCGTTAGGCTAAACGCCATGCCCGTCGACGTCGTCCACATAAGGCCTGCGAGACTGAAGGATGCTCCTGCTCTCGCTGCCGCCTATGAGGAAGCTTGGCGCGGAGCCTACCAGGGCATCATCCCCCATCTCTCGCTTCAGCGCATGATCGCGCGCCGCGGCTTGCGCTGGTGGGAGAGCGCGCTCCGCCGGCGGACACCGCTTCTCGTGCTCGACTTCGACGGCGAGGCTGCGGGCTACGTAACCTATGGCCGCTCGCGCATAGGCCGCTCGCCGTTCCAAGGCGAGATCTTCGAGCTTTATGTGCATCCCACCTACCAGGGCTTCGGCCTTGGCGAGAAGCTGTTCGACGGCGCGCGCATCCGCCTCGCCGAGTTAAGGCTCAAGGGGCTGCTGGTCTGGGCGCTTGCCGACAACGATGCAGCATGCGGTTTCTACCTTCGTCTCGGCGGCAAACCGGTCGCAGAGGGGGCCGAAAGCTTCGGGGATGTGTCGCTGCGCAAGGTTGCCTTCGCCTGGGCCTGAAGGTTCAATTTTCCCCCTACTGGCGGCTGCAGACCGCGCTGCCACAATCGTTAACCTTAACCATTTTCTAAAATTGTGCCGTGTTCTGCTCTGCCAGGGTGTATTATTGCGTGAGTGATGGGTTTCCCTCCCCATCACAGGTTCCCCCCAACGGAACCCGAAGGAGCCCCGATCCCCCGTACGGGGCTGCTTCTTTGTCAAAGTGCCACGAAGCGAACTTCAGCCCCGTGCCTCAAGGCGCGGGGCTTTCCTTTTCCGAACTCCAGTGGAACGCTTGCTTCTCGGGACGTGCACCCATGCCTCTAACCGACCTGATCGGCGCCCCGCAGATCGCGGCAGCCCTAGTGCTCGCGCAGCGCGGCCTCGAGGAGCTCTACTCCGCGCGTAGTACCAGAGCCCTGCTTGCCGCCGGCGCGCATGAGGAAGGAAGCACTTACTACCCCGTTGTGGCGGCGGCCCATCTCGCTTGGATCGCCTCGCTTGCCTTCCTCATCTCGCCCTCGGCGCCGATCATCTGGCCGCTCGTCGCCTATTATCTTGCCCTGCAGGTTGTGCGGTATTGGGTGATCGCCAGCCTCGGCCGCTTCTGGACGCATCGCGTCATCACGCTGCCAAGCGCACCGATCCATCCCGAGGGTCCCTATCGCTACATCTCGCATCCCAACTATGCCGTGACGCTGATCGAAACGTTCGTGCTGCCGCTTGCCTTTGGCGCGCTCGCGCTCGCCGTCATCATGACCGCACTGTGGTGGGTGGTTCTTGCGGTGAAGATCAGAATCGAGGACGAGGTCCTTGCTGCTCGCAGGTCCGCTCACAGATCGATCGCGACGAAATAGGCTGAGAAGCCGGGGCCGAAGGCGATGAGCAGATGAGGCCCCTTCGCGCCCTGTTTGATGGCGCGGTCGAGGGCGAACAAGGCGGTCGGTGATGACATGTTGCCGAAATCGCGCAGAATCGACGCCGAAAGCGCCAGATCGCTGCGGGAGAGGCCGAGAACTCTCTGCGCCGTCTTGAGAATCTTGGCGCCGCCGGGATGCAACAGGAAACCGGCGAACTCGCCGAGGCTCATGCCGTTCGCGTCGAGAAAGCCCCGCACTGCCGGAGCAAGATGTTTCCTGATGAGCGCCGGCAGTTCGGGGCTGAGGACCACGCCGAAGCCGTCCTCTTTGATATCCCAACCCATGATGCGTTCGGTGTTAGGCCAGAAATGATCGCCGACCGCGACGATGCGGCCCCTGCCCTCGCCGCCGTCCTTTGCGCGCTCCCCGTGGCGCAGCACGACGCCGGCAGCACCATCGCCGAATAGCGCGGCTGAAACGAACATCGCCATGCTCGGATCGGCGATGCGGAGACAGAGGCTGCAAAGATCGACGGTGAGAAACAGGACATGCGAGTCCGGCGGCATGGCCTGCGCGTAACGCGCCGCGCGCGCAAGCCCCGCGACCCCGCCGCCGCATCCCAGCCCGAAGATCGGAATCCGCTCGACCGACTGAGGGAACTTGAGTCGGTTCATCAGCTTGGCGTCGAGGCTTGGGATGGCAAGGCCGGTGATGGTGTTCACCACCAGCGCGGACACGTCCTTGAGCCCGATGCCAGCATTGGCAAGGGCCGCGAGAGTCACCTCTTCCAGGAGGGCCAGCGCGTGACGCTGGAACACTTCGGTGCGCGCTTCCCAGCCATGGCGCTCGTAATACCAGTCCTTCGGCTGACACGCGTAGCGAGTCTCGATGCCGGTATTTGAATAGAGCGTGCCGAGCCGAGCCAGATGGGGAAAGACCGCTTTGGCCCGCTCGGCGATGTCCTCTTGTGAGACCTTGTGCTCGGGCACGGCGACCGCGACACCTGCGATCTCGACGTCGAAGCCGGTCGTCCGCTGCCGCGTCTCTTTCGGCTCGCTGGCGGTTTTCAGCATCGCCGGCTCCCACCGTCGCTTCGCTGGCACTATGGGCCTTCCCGATGGCTGGAGCCAGGGGCGCAAATGGCGCATCCGCGTCAATTCTTCGTGTGCGAGCCTGGCATCATTCCGCCACAAACGACTCGCGGCGGCCCTTGAGACGCCGTGTGTAAAGAGCGAGGCGGGGCTTGTGGGGGATGGAGCTTGCATCATAGAAGGGCGCGGGCCTTGCCGCGATTCTTGGCGGGGCAGACAACCGCTGCTGATGGCCATCGACAATGAGTGACATGAGGATCGCCGTGCTTGGCGCCGCAGGGCGCATGGGCCAGACGCTGACCCGCGTGCTTGCCGCCACACCCGGCTGCGTGGTCGCGGGCGGCATCGAAGCCAAGGGCTCGCCCGTGGTCGGCCGTGACATTGGCGAGGTGGCCGGGATCGAACCTCTCGGCGTGGCCATCACCGACGATCCCCTGCCGGTGTTCGCCAGCGTTCAGGGCGTGCTCGACTTCACCACGTCTGCTTCGACCGTGGCCTTCGCCGCGCTCGCGGCGCAGGCTCGCATCGTCCATGTCATCGGCACGACAGGTCTGTCCGAGTCCGACGAGGCCAAGATCGTTGCCGCCGCCCGTCATGCCACCGTCGTCAAAGCCGGCAATATGAGTCTCGGCGTCAACCTGCTCGCCGGTCTCACCGCCCGCGTGGCGGGAGTCCTTGGACCCGAGTTCGACATCGAGATCTTCGAGATGCATCACCGGCACAAGCGCGACGCGCCGTCGGGCACCTCGCTGATGCTCGGCGCCGCAGCTGCCTCAGCGCGCGGCATTTCGCTCGATGAGCGCGGCGTACGGTCGCGCGACGGAGAGACCGGGCCGCGGCGCGAAGGCGACATCGGTTTTGCGGCACTCCGAGCCGGCGACGTTGTCGGCGAGCACAAGGTGATCTTCGCCGGGCCTGGCGAGAGGATCGAGCTTGCTCATATCGCGACCGACAGAGGAATTTTTGCTCGCGGCGCGGTCAGAGCCGCACTCTGGGCGAAGGGCAAGGCCCCTGGCCTCTACAGCATGAAGGATGTTCTCGGCTTGTAAGCAGGCAACCCGAAACCCAACTTTCGATCATGTCTGGCAAAATGCCGTGTACATGCCTAAAAGGTGCATTCCGCCTACCGGGAATGAGTCCCAAAACGGAGGTCATGGTGCGCCCAAACTTAACCTTCCTCCTATACGCTCCCCTCAGCAAGGGAGCCGCCTCGGCGGGTTGAACGGCGGGACCAGCCATGATGGCGCACGCTGATGGAACCCAAGATGCAGAGCCGCAACCGCGCCGCAAGGTTCTGGTTCTCGTCCGCCACGGCGAGAGCGAGTGGAACCGGCTCAACCGCTTCACCGGCTGGAAGGATGTGGACCTGACCGAAGAAGGCATGTTCGAGGCGCACCGTGCCGGCGCCATGCTCGAAGAGGAAAATCACAGATTCGACGCCGCCTTCACCAGCACGCTGAAGCGCGCGACACACACGTTGCGCATCATCCTCGATGAGCTCGAGCAGGAAGACCTGCCCATCGTCAAAGACGCGGCGCTAAACGAGCGTGATTACGGCGATCTCATGGGCATCGACAAAGATGAGGCGCGGAAGCGCTGGGGCGATGAGCAGGTGCACCTGTGGCAGCGCTCCTACGATATCGCGCCGCCTGGCGGCGAGAGCCTCAAGGACACTGCCATGCGGGTGGTACCGTTCTTCGAAAGGCGCATCGCGCCTGAGCTGCGTGCCGGCAAGAGCGTGCTCGTGGTCGCCCATGGCAACTCGCTCCGCTCACTCATCATGGCGCTCGATCGGCTCACGCCGGAGCAGGTCATGGACGTTCAACTCGGCACCGGCGTGCCGCTGATCTACCGCCTCAATGCCGACGGTTCGGTCGCCGAGAAGCGCGACCTTGCTGCCTAGCGCCTTAGGCGCGCACCCCCAACCCTTCGCTAGTCCTGCTGCATCTGCCGGTAGACCATCTGCAACGCTTCGGGCGATACGCCGATTTCGCCCCTGAACGGGGTGTCGAAAATCGCGATCACGTAGATCATGGTCGTGGTGAAGAACGAAACGAGTCCGCCCAACAGGAGATGGGTGCTGACTCTGAGATCGAACAGCCAAAGGAAGATCATGTTGATCAAGGCGCCGAGCGCCACCGTGTACCACATGACATGGGGCATGCCCGAGGAGATCCTATAGAGGGTGTGCGCCGGGCTTCGATAAATGAGTCGAACTGTTTGAGCGCCGTCTGGTGAATCGCCACTGCGCCATGCGCCCATAGATCCCCCGCGACCGGATTAGGGCCATCGAGCTCCGGCATGATGCCCTGGCGTTGCTTCGCTCAAGCTTCCTCGATAGTCCATCGCACGTATTCACGCACCAGCGCTTTGAGATCGGCGCGGTATGGCATAGCCTGAGATGTCCCGGTAAGGCGAGTGCCGCAGCCTCGGCGACCACCGCCCTCCGTGTCTCGGCGTGATTTTGGTAGGCGCCGACGGCAAGAAGCCCAAGCAGCAATCCGTAGATGATGCCGAAATATTGCAGATACATGGTGAGCGTGGCGTTGAGCCCACGCTCCTGCGGCAACAGCCTCCGAACAAAGGGGCGGAGCAACA
>Ga0134121_10003556_pt1 | contig 12959 bp, 13 predicted proteins | sample KB301_FD_96463 | JGI IMG/M metagenome (GOLD analysis project Ga0134121, IMG submission 96463) | Terrestrial soil microbial communities without Nitrogen fertilizer from Kellogg Biological Station, Michigan, USA - KB3-0-1 | ecosystem: Environmental > Terrestrial > Soil > Unclassified ...
CCGCCCGTCCTCGACGACCTGGGCCTCGCGAGCGCGCTCTCCTGGCTCGCCCGCACCCTGGAGCAGCGCGCCGGGCTGATCGTCGAGCTGAGCCTCACGGGTATCGAGGCGCGCCTCGATCCGGAGCTCGAGACGCTCGTCTTCCGCATCGTCCAGGAGGCGCTGACCAACGTGCTCCGCCACGCCGGCGTCGACCGCGCCCGAGTGGCCGTCTCGCGCAGCGGCGAGCTTCTCGCGCTGCGGGTCTCCGACGACGGGCGGGGCTTCGATCCGCAGGCGGCCCTCACCGGAGGCGAGGCGGCGACCGGCTCGGGCCTGCGCGGCATGCGCGACCGGCTCGAGCTGTTCGGCGGCAAGCTGGAGATCGTCTCGTCGCCGGACCAGGGGACGGCCGTCTCGGCGGCCGTTCCCCTCCTGGAGGCCGTCCGATGAGCAAGGTGCGCGTGCTGGTGGCGGACGACCACACGATCGTGCGCCAGGGTCTGGTCAGCCTGCTCGTCGAGAGCGGCGAGTGCGAGGTGGTGGCCGAGGCGGCGGACGGGCTCGACGCGGTTGAAAAAGCCCAGAGCACGCGGCCGGACGTGGCGATCCTCGACCTCTCGATGCCCCGCCTGTCGGGCCTGGAGGCGGTGCGGCGCATCCACGAGGCCCTGCCCCAGACCCGCGTCCTCATCCTCACCGTCCACGAGGAGGAGGAGTACGTCCTCCCCCTCGTCCGCGCCGGCGCCTCCGGCTATCTGATCAAGGATAGCGCCGTGGCCGAGCTGCTCGCCGCCGTGCGCGCCCTCCACGCCGGCCACGGCTACTTCGGCCCGCAGGCCGCGCGGGTGCTGGCCGAGCAGTACCGCCATCCGGAGCGCACCCCGGACGATCCCTACGGCGCCCTCTCCCCCCGCGAACGGGAGGTCTTCCATCACGTGGTCGACGGCCGCACCACCAAGGAGATCGCCCGCGCCCTGGGGATCAGCGTCAAGACCGCCGACAACCACCGCTGCCGGCTGATGGAGAAGCTGGGCGTCCACAACACCGCCGAGCTCGTCCGCTACGCCGCCCGGCGGGGGCTGCTGGACTGAGCCCTGCTACAATCGCGTCCCCATGGACAGATTCTCGTCGACCACCGTCCTGCTCGTCCGCCGGAACGGCACCGTCTGCATGGCGAGCGATGGCCAGGTCACCATGAACCAGAATACGATCGTCAAGAACGGTGCGAGGAAGGTGCGGCGCGCCGGCAAGGGGAACATCCTGGTCGGTTTCGCCGGCGGCGGCGCCGACGCGCTCGCCCTCTTCACCCGTCTGGAAGCCAAGCTCGAGGAATTCAACGACAACCTGGAGCGCGCCGTCGTCGAGCTCGCCAAGGACTGGCGGACCGACCGCGCTCTGCGCCAGCTGGAAGCGATGATCCTGGTCAGCGACAAGACCAAGAGCTTCTTCGTCTCCGGCGGCGGCGAGCTGATGCAGCCCGATGACGACGAGCCCATCCTCGCCATCGGCTCGGGCGCCAACTACGCACTGTCCGCGGCGCGCGCCCTGATGCGCCATACCGACAAATCCGCCGGCGAGATCGTGCGTGAGGCGATGAAGATCGCGGCCGAGATCTGCATCTACACGAACGACCGCCTGACCGTCGAGGAGCTCTGAAACCACATGGCGACGCAAACCTCCGGGGAAGTCCCCGCCGGGCTCCAGCTCGAGAACATGACTCCGCGGCAGATCGTCGCGGAGCTCGACAAATTCGTCGTCGGCCAGCAGCAGGCCAAGCGGGCGGTAGCCATCGCCCTGCGCAACCGCTGGCGGCGGCAGCAGCTCCCCGCCGACATCGCCGAGGAGATCGCGCCCAAGAATATCCTGATGATCGGCTCGACCGGGATCGGCAAGACCGAGATCGCCCGCCGCCTTGCCCGCCTCGCCAGAGCCCCGTTCTTGAAGGTCGAGGCGAGCAAGTTCACCGAGGTCGGCTACGTCGGCCGCGACGTCGAATCCATGGTGCGCGACCTGGTGGAGATCGCGGTCTCCATGGTCAAGGAGGAGAAGCGGGACGCGGTGCGCGAGGCCGCCGCGGTGCGCGCCGAGGACCGCCTGCTCCAGCTCCTGGTGCCGCCGCGGCCCATCTCCAGCTATCTCCGCAAGGAGGAGCAGGAGGAGGAGGACGACCTCCAGGCCACCCGCGAGAAGTTCCGCACCAAGCTGCGCACCGGCGCGCTCGACAACCGGCGGGTCGAGGTCGAGGTCGACGAGTCCTCCTATCCGAGCCTGGAGATGTTCACGCCGCAGGGGGTCGAGGAGGTCGGGTTGAACATCAAGGAGATGCTGCCCGGGCTCTTCGGCCGCAAGAAGAAGCAGCAGATGTCGGTCGCCGAGGCGCGCGAGATCCTGCAGCAGCAGGAGGTCGAGAAGCTCATCGACCGCACCCGTGTCCCCCGCGAGGCCCGCCACAAGGTCGAGCAGGGCGGCATGATCTTCCTCGACGAGATCGACAAGATCGCCGGCCGCGAAGGCACCCGCGGCCCCGACGTCTCCCGCGAGGGCGTGCAGCGCGACCTGCTGCCGATCGTCGAAGGGACGAACGTATCGACCAAGTACGGCATGGTGAAGACGGACCACATCCTCTTCATCGCCGCCGGGGCGTTCCACGTCAGCAAGCCGTCCGACCTGATCCCGGAGCTGCAGGGGCGCTTCCCCATCCGGGTCGAGCTCGACGCGCTGACCGAGCAGGACTTCGTGCGCATCCTGACGGAGCCCGAGACCGCCCTCACCAAGCAGTACTCGGCCCTCCTCTCCACCGAGGGGGTCACCATGGAGTTCACCGCGGACGCCGTCGCCGAGATCGCCCGTCTGGCGGTCGAGGTCAATTCCACCACCGAGAACATCGGCGCACGCCGGCTCTCGACGCTGATGGAGCGCCTGCTGGACGAGGTCTCCTTCGAAGCCCCGGACATGGCAGGCGTCTCGGTCCGGGTCGACGGCGAGTACGTGCGGCGCGCCCTCTCCGACACGGTCAAGAACCAGGATCTTTCACGCTATGTCCTTTGATCTCCGGAGGCTTCCGGCCTCCTTCGCCCTGCTCGCAGGCCTGGGGCTCCTCCTCGGTGTGTGCGCCGGCTGCGGCAAGCAGGGCAATCCACAGCCCCCCCTGCGCGCCGTGCCCGCCACCACCCATGACCTGAAGGCCCACCAGCAGGGGGCGCGCATCCTCCTCGACTTCGGCTATCCCAAGACCACCGCCTCGGGCATGACGCTCGACGGTCTGAGCTCCATCGAGGTCTACGAAGCTCTCCAGCCCGCGCCGCGCGAGGGGGCTCCGCCGCCTCTCGATGCGCGGGTCTTCAACTCCTCGGCCCAGCTCCAGCAGACCCTCAAGGGGACGGACGTGGGCGTGGTCACCTTCGGCGACCGCCTGATCCTCGCGCTCCCTCTCCCCGATCCTCTGGAGGATCCGGCGCGGGCGCGCTACTACGGCGTCCGCACGGTGGGCAAGGACGGCGACCGCTCGGATCTGTCCAACCTGGCCGCCATCGTGCCCAAGAAACCTCCGGCGGCCCCGGCCAACGTCTCGGCCACGGCCCGGCCGGACGGCGTCCTGGTCGAGTGGACCCCGGTCGAGGGGGTGCTCGGCTACGGTGTGTACCGGCGGGGCGCCCAGGAGAAGGCATACGGGCAGCCCGTGCAGCTCGTGCCGGGAGCCGACCAGAAGAGCTGGCTCGACACGACCGCCCGCTTCGGCCAGAGCTACATCTACGCCGTGACGGCGATCATCCAGCCCAACCCGATCATCGAGAGCGCCGTGACCAGCGAGCACGAGGTCCGCTATGTCGACCGCTTCCCGCCGCCGGCGCCGGGCGGTCTCGTCGCTCTGGCCGAGCCCGGCCGGGTCCGCCTGGTCTGGCGCGCCAGTGACGCCGAGGATTTCGCCGGCTATCTCGTCTACCGCCGGGAAGGCGAAGGCGAGTTCCGCCGCATCACCGAGCAGCCGCTCACGACGCCCGAGTTCGTGGACACCGGGGTCGCGGCGGGCCAGCTCTACCTGTACCGGGTGACGGCGGTCGACCAGTCCGGCAACGAGAGCGCAGCGAGCGCGGAGGTCCGTGCCGCGGTTCCATGACCGCTTTTTTCAAGGTCTCGGGAAGCGGGAACGACTTCCTGGCTCTGGCCGAGCCCGCTTCCGTCCCTCCGCCGGAGCGCATCCGCGCCTGGTGCCGGCGGGGGATCTCGCTCGGCGCCGACGGTCTGTTCGTCCTCCGGCGTCCGGAGGGTGCCGGCGGCGGGGTGGCGATGGACTATTTCAACTCCGACGGTTTCCCCGCGGCTCTGTGCCTGAATGGCACCCGCTGCGCGGCGCAGCTCGCCTTCCATCTCGGCTGGGCCGCCGGCGAGCTGCAGGTCGGCACCGGCGCCGGCAGCTTCACGGCCCGCCGGATCGACGAAGCCCGCATCGAGCTGGAGGTCCCGGCTCCGGAAGCTCCCCGGGAGCTCGCCCCCGAGGTCGACGGCATCGCTCGTGCAGGCATGTTTCTGCGGGTCGGGGTCCCACACTTCGTCCTGGTCTGGCCGGAGAGCCTGGAGACGGCGCCGGTTCTGACCCTGGGAGCGGCCCTCCGCCGTCATCCGATGTTCGCGGAGGGGGCCAACGTCAACTTCGTGCGCTTCACCGCCGCGGACCGGATGGAGATCCGGACCTTCGAGCGGGGAGTGGAGGACGAGACGCTCTCCTGCGGGACCGGAATCCTGGCCAGTGCCGCCGTGGGGCTCGCCCTGGCGCAAGCCAGACTGCCGCTCCGGATCCTGACGCGCGGAGGGTTCGAGCTGGGCGTCGACAGCGACGCGCGCAACGAGCGCTGGTTCCTGAGCGGCGACGCCCGCGTCGTGGCAGAGGGAGAGCTGCTACCCGGGGCCGAGGCCCGGGAAGAGGGGAGGACTGAGCCGTGAGGAGCTTGACCTGGGATGTTCCGAGGGAGGGGAGGGAGCGGCGCGAGCGTGTGGCCGCCATCGTCCCGGCCTACAACGAGCAGGAGACCATCGCCGAGGTGATCGCCGTCCTCAAAGCCACCCCGAGCATCGACGAGATCATCGTCGTCTCGGACGGCTCGGACGACCGCACGGTCGAGATCGCCCGCGATCTCGGCGTGCCGACCATCCATCTGCGCGAGAACCAGGGCAAGGGGATGGCCATGGCCGTGGGCGTCGAGCACACGGACGCGCCCGTCCTCCTTTTCGTGGACGGCGACATCTTGAACCTGACCGGGGAGCTCCTGGAGCAGCTCATCGAGCCCGTCCTCTCCGGCCGCTCCGACATGAACGTGGGGATCCGTCACCGCGGTTGGCTGCTCGACCACATCCAGGCCCGCACCGGTCCCCTCCTCTCCGGTATCCGCTGCCTGCGCCGGGAGATCTTCGAGGCGGTCCCCGAGAGCCACCTCATGGGGTTCGCCGTCGAGACCGGCCTCAACTGGTCCTGCCGGCAGCTCGACCAGTGCGTCACCACCGTGGTGATGCACAACCTGAAGCACCTGGTGAAGGAGAAGAAGCGCGGTCTCGCCCGCGGGTTCCAGGCCCGCTACCGGATGTTCGCCGCGGTCTTCGGCGCCTGGATGGCGCTGCACCTCAAGCACCCGCCGCTGCGCAACGCGGCCCCGCGCGGAGCCGACCTGGGGCGGGCCGGCCTCGAATACATCAATTTCTGAGCGACCTCACCCCCTCGGTCCCCCGGGGTGACGGGCTATCATGTCTCCATGCTGTCGTACCTTCTGCTTCCGCTCCTGATCGGCGCTCAGCCCAATTCCGTCGCCGTTGCGCCAGCCGCCGCCCTCGAGCCCCTGCGCCTCGCCGCACCGGCTTTCGGCCAGACCGTGGAGATCGAGATCCGCGATCTCTCCAAAGAGGTCGCCCGCGAGGCGATCCAGGCCGCTCTCGCCGAGGTCGCGGAGATCGAGCGGCTGACCGATCCGGACGCGGCTCCGGACGCAGTCGCCGGCAGCGTGGCCGCTCTCAACGCGCAGTCCGGAGCGGGACCCTTGAAGATCGATCCGCGCCTGGTCCCCGCTCTCCTGCGGGGGCTCGCGATCTGTCTCTGGTCCGAGCGGACGCACGGTCTCCTGGGGCGCGACCTCTACCGCCTCTGGGGCCTCCGCGCGCCGTCCACGGTCAATCCGGCGGAAGACCAGGAGGCTCTGCAGCGGGCGGTCAACGCGGCGGCCTGCCGCAACCTGCAGGTCGATACCGCAGCCGGGACCGCGGCGCTCGCGGCGGGCAGCGCCGCCGATCTCTGGGGATTTGCGGAGGGGCTGGCGGTGGACCGCGCCGTCGAGGTTCTGCGGCAGCGCGGCGTGACCAACGGGTTCGTGCAGATCGGCGGCGTCTACCGGGGCTTCGGCAAAGGGCTCGACGCCCGCGGATGGCACATCCAGATGCCGCGCCTGCCGGGCATGGCCGTGCCGATGGGACGCATCTTCCTGCGCGACCAGGCGCTGGCCATCGCGTCCGCGACGGACCACCCGCTGCGCGTCCCCAGCGGCGATGCGCTGCCGCCCTATGTGAGCCAGCGGACCGGGAGGCCGGCCGAGGGGACGCTCGCCACGGCGGTCGTCACCGACAGCGCCCTCGATGCCCAGGCCCTGGCGGTGGCATTGCTGATCGCCGGCCCCGGTGAGGGGCATAGCCGGCTCGGCTCGCTCAGCCCGCGGCCGTCCGTGCTCTGGCTCCAGGGCAACGGCAACGGCGAGCCGTTGGCGATCGAATTCCTATGGGGAATGGTGCCGAAGCGGTAGGACCCGAGCCGCCTGGTGCACCAGGTACCCGCCCACCCAGAGTGCGGACGCGGCCAGGTGAACCCAGACCCAAACCTTCCGCCAGGTGTCGTCCACCGCGGTCTGCAGCAGATATCCCGACGCGACCATGGGCACCAGGGTGAGCCCCAGGGAAACGCCCGTGACGAGCCCCTTGCGGACCCGGAGCTTCCAGTGCGCCCAGACGTGCCGGCGCCAGATGACACCGACGCCGAAGACCAGGAGCGGCGCGAACAGCACATGCGCGTGCTGGGTCTGCGGCTGCCACGGGTGGTTGGCCACGGCATACGGGTCCTCCGGCCGGACGAAGTAGAGCATCCAGGCATAGACCAGCCCCGTTCCCCCGACGAGCAGGGTCGACAGGTGCAGGAGCCAGCTCTCGAAGCGGCTCATTTCGCGCTCCCGATCACCTGGTGCAGCGCCAGGACCCGGCGCACCGCGTCAGTCGTGGCGCGGGCGGTCAGCGTGGCGCCCGTCACCGGGTGGATCCCCTGCTTGAGCTGGAGCTCGCGGTCGAGGCCATGTCCCCGGAACTGCTCGTACCAGGCGCCGCGCGGCAGATAGTCCTCCGGCTCGCGGAAGGCGATCACCTCGACGCGCGCCACCCGCCCCTGCGGATCGACGACGACCATCAGCGTCTCGGGCAGCGTGCGCACGCGATGCGTGTCGAAGTAGGCGGTCCCCGCCGGCTGGCCCGCGCGGCGGGCGAGGTAGTAGGTGACGAGGGCGCTGGGGACCTCGACGCCCGAGAGCTCGCGGGCGCGCCGCACCTGCTCCGCGGTCAGGTAGGCGGTCTTCCGCTCGACTTGGCAGCCGGGGAAGGCGAGCTTCAGCGCCTCGTCGACGGAGAGGAAAACCTTGGCGGCGACGGGAGCAGCCGCCAAAGTCAGGCACAGGAGAGTCCTCAGGGCCTTCCTAGAAAATCCAACCGAGCAGGACATTGAACTGATCGACTCCGGTCCCCGCAGCGTTGTCGTAATCCTGGTGATCGACTTTGATGACGATCTGATCGATCGGCTTGTAGGCGACCCCCAAGGTGAGGCTGTCCACGTCGTGCGCCGGATCGGCCACGAAGCCCGCCGGCACCTCGTCCTGGGTGTTGTAGCTCTCCCACCGCGCGTACGGGGTGAGGGAGCGCTCGCCGCGGCCGGCCAGCACGTCCCAGCCGAGCTGCAGGTAGTAGCCGGTCAGCGTCTCGCCGACCGACTCGTCACCGGTCAGCTCGAGGGCCTCGTTCAGCTCGGCCACGTCGTCCACGGTCGCCCGGGCGCCGAGGGCACGGAATTCGAGCCCCCGCCACTTCCATTCCAGGTGACCCTCGACGATCTGGGTCCTCACCGCGGGCTCCAGGTCCTGCCCCGCATCGCCGACGTAGGCCGAGCCGCCCAGCAGCAGGCCGGGCACGCCGGTGTAGTCGAGGCGGCCGACCCAGGCGAGATCCTCCGCCTTGGCCTCGGACCCCTGCTGCCGGCCGCCGGCCAGTCCGCGCTCCGAGAACCCGGAGGCATCGAATCCGTTGACGATGTAGGTCCGGTAGGTGAACGGCCCGGCATTGCCGAACAGGCCGAAGCCGTCCTCCCGCCAGGTCGAGGGGAGGATCACCTGCTCGACGTCCGGCCGGTTGGCGCCGAGGAACACCGTCGGCTCGTGGAGCTCGTTGATGAAGCCCATCGGCATCAGGACCAGACCGGCGCGGAAGTTGGCCTGCGGCCGCCAGAGGTAGTCGACGTAGGCGAACTCCACCTCGATCTCGCCGCCGGCGTGCTCGTACTCGACCTCCGAGTTGAGGAGCCAGCGATCGTTGAACTTGTAGCCGACATAGAGGACGGCGCGCTGCAGGTCGAACGAGTCGCCCTCCACCCCCTCCTCCTCTTCTTCTCCCTCTTCGTCGCGCAGGCTCCCCTCCTCGTCTTCCTCTTCCGCCTCGCCCTGCGCGTTCCTGTAGATCAGCTCGCCGTAGCCGCCGATCGACAGTCCCCGCTCGGTGCGGTAGATCTTGGACGCGGCCGGCCCGAAGCCGTACAAGCTGGTGTCGGGCTCGACGGCCGCCTCGCCGATCCGGAGCTTCTCGATCTCCTGGGCGAGCACGTCGACCTTGCGCTCCAGCTCGGCGATACGGTCCCCTCCGGTCTCTCCTCCTTCCGCTTGCATCTCCGCGGTTTTTATCTGATCAATTTGGGCTTTGAGCGCCGCGACCTCGTGCTCCAGCTGCTCGATCCGCTCCTCCGGCGCCTGCGCGAAGGCAGGAACCGCCAGGCAGAGCACCAGCGCACACAGCGATACGATCCTCCAGTGAGCCAATCTCATGTAAAGTCTCCTCAGACGGCGCGGCTTCCGCCGCGCGGTTGAGAGGACGGCGGGCCCTTCGGGTGGCACCGCGACCCGCCGTCCTCGGTTCTCCTTCAGCTCCTCCGAATATGGACGCTGACGTCATCCGCCAGCGCCTCGATCTTCCCTTCGAGCCCTGGCGTGACCAGGGCCTCCAACCTGCCTTCGTGCGGTAGAAGCGCCACGACCTCGACGCCGGGATGCGCCGCCGCCCAGGCGAAAGCGCCCTCGGGTCCCATGACATAGAGACCGGTCGACAGACAGTCGGCGGTCAGCGGGTCGGCCGTCCAGACGGTCAGGCTCCCGAAATCCGGAGCCGGCCGGCCGGTGCGCGGGTTCAAGATGTGGCCCAGGTGCTGCCCCTCGACGACGATCCCCCGCTCGCTGTTGCCCGAGGTCGACACCGATCCGCGGTCGATGGTCAGCGCCACCACGGAGCGGCCGCGCTGCCGCGGGTCGGCCACCGGCACCCGCCACGGAGCGCCGCCGCGAGAAAACACGGCAACCTGGCCTCCGAGGTCGAGCGTGGCGCGCCCGACACCCTGGACCTCGGCGAGGGCGGCGAGGGAGGCGGCCAGGCCGGCCCCCTTGCCCCATCCCCCCTCCTCCAGCACCAGATCCGGCCGCTCGCGGACCGCGGTCCGGCCGGCGAGCCGCAGCCCGTCCAGTCCCGAGGCGCGCACCGCGGCCTGGAGCTCGCCCGCGGAGGGGTGGCGCCCGCCTTCGCGCAGCCCCCAGGCGCGGACCAGCGGTCCCACGGCCGGATCGAAGGCGCCACCGGTCGCCTCCCAGCACCGGTGGGCCGCGGCGAGCTCGGCGGCGAGCTCCGGCGACAGGGTCACCGCCTCGCCGGCCGGCGCCCGGTTGAGCCGCGCCAGCTCCGTGTCCTCCCGCCAGGTGGAGAGGCGCGCTTCGGCGGCCTCCAGGGCGGCCACGGCCCGCTCGCTCGCGGCCAGCGCCGTGGCGCGGTCGACGGCTTCGACGGAGATGTCCAGCGAGGTCCCCATGAGAGAGAGCCGCCGCTCTACCAGCCCCGGCGGGGAGGCGGAATGTCGCGCCACGCCGGCGCAGGCGGCGAGGACCAGGGACAGAGCGAGCAGCCGTCTCACGCGCCCACCTCCACACAGCCGCACTCTTCTCCGGCGGGGATCGGCCGTCCGTGCGGGCACTGGCGGGGGTGGTCCAGGAAACCGCAGACCTGATCCTCGAAGCCGGCGGCCACGGGCAGCACCCGGCCGCAGTCGGCGGTCGAGGCGAGCGTGCGCTCCAGCAGGACCTCGGCGAGGCGGACCCGCCGTACGGCCGAAGCCGCCTGCGCACGGCCGCGCTCGGTGAAGGCGATCCGGCCGTCGGCGAAATGGAGCAGGCCGTCGGCGATCAGCTCGGCGACGCCGCGGCGCGCGACGGAGATCCTGGCCTCCTCCTCTTCGAGCAGGCGCCAGAGATCGGCGAGCACCAGCTGCAGCTCACCCTCTCCCGGCTCATGGGCCGTGGCGAGGCGGCCGTGCTCCAGGCGGATCTCGCGGTCGGCCCGCACCGCGATCGACGCGTCGTGGGTCACCAGGACCAGCGTGTGCCCCCGCTGGTGCAGGTCGGCGAGGAGGCTCATGACCACGGCCTCGTTGACCGCGTCGAGGTTGCCGGTCGGCTCGTCGGCGAGGATCAGCGGCGGCTGGTTGATCAGCGCCCGGGCGATGCAGACACGCTGCTGCTCGCCCCCCGAGAGCTGGCTCGGCAGATGGTCGAGCCGCTCGCCGAGCCCCACCCGGCGCAACGCTTCCTCGGCCTCCGACCGGTCGGTCATGCTGTGGACGTACTGGGCCAGCATGACGTTCTCGAGCGCGGTCAAGTACGGGATCAGGTGGAACTGCTGAAACACGAGACCGACCGTCCGCTGGCGGTAGCGCGCCAGCTCCCGCGCCGGGAGCCTCGACAGGTCGGTGCCGCCGACCAGCACGCGGCCCGAGGTCGGATGGTCGAGCCCGGAGAGGATGTTGAGGAGCGTCGTCTTGCCCGAGCCGGAGGGGCCGGTGACCGCCACCCACTCGCCCTCGGCGACGGAGAGCGTCAGGTCGTCCAGGGCGCGGAGCGTGCCGAAGCGGCGGCTGAGCCCCGCGATCTCGACGAATGCCACGGCTACTCTCCCCGGAGCACCCGGGCCGCGTCGAGCCGTTCGACTCGACGCAGCGCGAAGACCATCGACGCGCCCACCACCAGGACCGCGGCCGCCGCGGCCGCCACGAATCCGCTCCAGGTCAAAGCGAGGCCGCCGGAGGCGCCGAGGATCCGCTGCGCCAGGCCGCTGGCCGCCAGCTCGCCGAGGAGTTGGCCCGCCAAGCCCGCCAGCACTGCGGCGGCCAGGAGCTCGGCGGCGAAGATCGCGCTCACCCGCCGGCCGGTGAAGCCGAGCGCCATGAGCAGCCCGATCTCCACCCGGCGCTCCCCCACCAGGGCCGTGGTGGCGGCGCCCACCGACAGCAGGGCGAGGAGGAGCGAGACGCCGCTCACCGCGAGGAGCAGCAGGGTGAGGCGCCGCGTCACCCGCGCATCCGACTCGCTCACCTTGAGGATCGGCCGCGCCTCGATTCCCTCCACCCGCGCTTCGATGGCGCGGGCCACCTCCTGGAGACGGGCGGGCTCGGTGCGGACCTCGATGCGGGCGATTCCCGCCGCGGTGGGGACACCGGCTGCGGTGCGCACGCCGGGGGTGGCGCGCACCCGCGCCACGAGCTCGGGAGACAGACTCCCGGGACCTCCGACCTGGGGCCGCACCACCAGATTGGGGCCGAACGCCGACAGGCTCTCGCCCAGGTGGCCCCGCACCCGCGCCGAAAACCCGGCCAGTGCGGCCACCGTGGCCGCGGCAACGGTCACCGCCGCGAGGATCAGCGCGAGCTGCCGTGACCGGCGCCGCAGGCTGGTGAAGACGAGACGGGCGAGCATCAGGCCGTGGCCCTCTTGAGGATGTCGGCGGGATAGAGCTCGAGCGCCCGGATCACCGGGGCACAGCTGGCGAGGACAGCCACCACCAGACCGAGCAGGGCCGCGAACGGCAGGAGCTGCGGCATCCAGGGGACCGTGACGCCCAGGGCGCCGCTCCCCAGGAGCCGTCCGGAGACGAGGCCCGCGGCGCCCCCGGCGAGCCCGCCCAGCAGGCCGAGCAGCGCGGCCTCGCTCAGGAAGAAGAGCACGACCTGGTGACGCGGCGCGCCGATCGCGACGAGGAGGCCGGCCTCCAGCCGCCGCTCCAGGACGGTGGCCGTCATGGCGGCGGTGACTCCCACGGCTGCCCCCGCCAGGGCGACCACGGCGAGCGCGATGAGCACCCCGCGGAACCGGTTGAGGATGTCGGAGGTCGCCGCCGTGATCCCGTAGACCACCCGCGTCGCGCCCCCCCGCACAGCCTCGTTGATCTGCCAGGCCACGGACGAGGGATAGGCCGTGCAGTACCAGGCTTCGTACTCCTCCGGGCTCAGCCGGCGGGGATCGCGGACGTTCCGCGCCTCGGGGTTGGTGAGGGCGAAGATCTCGGCGCGGGTGAAGCGGCCCGGCTGGCCGGCGAGGCGCTCGACGGCGGCGAGCGGCGCGAAGGCCTGCTCGTCCTCCTCGCCACCGCTGGTCACCAGGCCTACGATGCGGAAGGAGGCGGACGTCGCTCCCAGGGCCACAGCCATCGCGTCCCCCGGCCGCAGGCCCAGCCGCTCGGCCAGACGCTGGCCCAGGACCGCTTCGGCCGTCCCTTCGGCAGGCCAGCGCCCGTCGATCCGCAAGGTGGGACGGACGCGCGGCAGACCGGTGCGCCAGCCCTTCTCCAACTCGTGATCGAACCAGGTGCCCACCAGCGGCGCCACC